>Ga0182736_1001259_pt1 | contig 26397 bp, 23 predicted proteins | sample eDN5th30CKraftBY_FD_128882 | JGI IMG/M metagenome (GOLD analysis project Ga0182736, IMG submission 128882) | Enriched backyard soil microbial communities from Emeryville, California, USA - eDNA 5th pass 30_C Kraft BY (version 2) (version 2) | ecosystem: Environmental > Terrestrial > Soil >...
GAAGACCTGATATTAAAAGCGAAGCTAACGATTACCAAAGCGAATATCGAAGATGTAACCGATATCATCTTCAGCGATAGCAGCTTCGTCTACGATGGTACGGCAAAATCGCTGGCAATAGCATGCACCTTGCCTGAAGGCACCACGGTGAGCTATGAGAATAACAGCCGCACCGATGTAGGCACACAGGAAGTAACGGCCACGGTCAGCGGAGCGAACTATGAAACGTTGGTGCTGAAAGCAAACTTAACAATTACAAAAGCTACGGTTATTGGTGTGACATTGGAAGATAAGAGCTTTGTTTACGGTGGCGGGGTAAAATCTTTAGCGATTACCGGTACCATACCTGAAGGAGCGACAGTAAGTTATGAAAATAACAGCCGCACCGATGTAGGTACACAGGAGGTAACGGCCACGGTTAGCGGTGCTAACTACGAGGCTTTGGTGCTGAAAGCGAATTTACAAATAACCACAGCCGAGCGTAGTATTCATTTTGCCGAGCTGCCGGAAAAGACCTTTGGCGATAAAGATTTCGACGTTAGAGCTACCGCTAGCAGCAAGGAAATTATCAGCTATGCTAGTAATAATGCCAGTGTGGCAACGATTAATCCGGAGGGCCGCATCCATATAATAGGTGCTGGTGAAGCCCTTATTACGGCATCTGTTCCTGAAAATGCGAATTACAGCAATAGGCCTACTGTGAGTAGAAAGCTAATTGTTAAGAAAGCCTCTCAGGAAATTAGTTTTACTGAGTTGGGTGAAATAGCGCGTGATGCCGGAAGTATTCCATTGGAAGTACAGACCAGTAGCTCCCTTCCTATTCGTATCGAAGTGAGCGATCCACAGGTTGCCATGGTTTCAGGCACTACCCTGAACGTGCTCCGGTTAGGTACAGTAATCATCACCGCTTATCAAGAAGGAGATGCCAATTATCAAGCGGCGGATCCAGTGAGCATCAGGGTGCATGTGGTGGATAAAGGAGCGAAATTACCTATCAAAGTACACAAAGCGCTATCGCCTAATGGCGATGGTATCAACGACTTCCTGATGATCGAGGGTGTAAAGGACTATCCCGATAATAGATTGATTATTGTAGACCGGAATGGTATGCAGATTACAGAGATGAAGGGCTACAACAATGAGGATGTTGTGTTCAGAGGGGTAGGGCCAGGTAATAATCCGATCCCTCCAGGTACGTATTATTATTTATTGGAGGTAGAGGTAAATGGAAGCTGGCAGTATGAGAAGGGCTATTTTGTGGTTCGTTATTAGTGAAATAGTAGATGATATACCCTTTCAGCAAAATATAAAGTAAGATGAACAGTATAAAATTCATAGGAATTATTTCGGGGCTTTTGTTGGGCATAATCACGGCAAATGCTCAACAGGCTCCGACTTATAATCAATACGCCAACCAACCCACAGCGTTAAATCCAACGGCTAGCCTATTACGTCCGGATGGTGAAGTAGCCCTATTAGGGCGTAGACAGTGGGTTGGACTAGAAGGGGCACCTACCGCTTATTGGATGACCGCGCATGCACCGTGGCGGCAGTTCAGTGCCACTGTCGGTATCAATGTGCGCCATGAAAGCTTAGCTGTTGAAAATGCAACCGAATTGAGTGTCTTTCTGGCCAAATCGGTCCGTATTTCTGAAAGTGAATACCTAGCGATGTCTATGAGTGTAGGTATGAGCTATTACAATGGGAGCTTTAGTCAAGTCGATCCGCAGGATCCGGCTTTCCGGTCAGATATCCGTGAACATACGGCGCTAATGGGGTTTGGGGTGTTACTTTACCGACCGGAAGGTTACTATGTTGGATTGTCGATGCCACGCTTGGCGTTGTCCGACCTAGGATCGGGCGGGGAGATAAATCGCCAGTACAATTTCAGTAATCAATACCACCTTATGGGAGGAGCACTGTTCAAACTTGACCAGAGTTTTGATATCAAGCCTGCCTTTCTGGTGAGCTATATTCCAGGTGTACCACTGCAAGCCGACCTCTCTGCTATGTTATACGTAGAGAAAACAGTGGGTTTAGGATTAAACGCGCGCAGCAACCGTGATCTTTCTGCCATGTTGGAGCTCATGATCGGTCCGCTAAAAGTGGGTTACAGTTACCAGTTTAACTCTAATGATAACCCACTCAAACGGCGGATAGACAACGCAACGCACGAAGTAGGCATTAGCTACCGATTTGGTAATACAAAAGCAGGATTGTTATAGCCAGCAACCGGCAACGAACAACAAAAAATAATTATTAGATTTAGGAGAGCTCTATAATTAATGGTCTAACCCGCGTCGTACCTGCTTCGTGTGGCTAGGAATCAGCAAGGAATCAACCGGTGATCAAATCCGTATTTCAGTAGAACACGGTCAAGCGAAAGTCCTTCTTGATACCTTGTTGAGCCAGAGTTGTATGCATCGAAACAAGTAGCTTTTTTGGTGAAAACACGTAACAAGCATAAACAACCAACAACTAAAATAGTAACTTAGCGGCATGATTACTTTTGCCAATGCTAAAATAAACATCGGCTTACAGGTATTAAACAGGCGACCCGATGGTTATCATAATCTGGAAACGGTTTTTTATCCCGTGAAGCTTTATGATATCCTTGAGATTGTGCCTGCTGATGCCCTAAAACTCAAGGTTTCGGGAATTGAAATTCCGAACGGTAATCAGGATAATCTCTGCATCCGTGCTTACCACCTTTTGGCACAAGATTTTGATCTTTCTCCGGTTTGTATTTACTTACACAAACATATCCCCATTGGCGCGGGATTGGGTGGAGGATCTGCCGATGCGGCTTTCCTGATCAAATTGCTATCACAATATTTTAAGCTTAACCTGAGCGAGGAGCAAATGGAGAATTATGCGCGAACGTTAGGAGCCGATTGTACTTTTTTTATTCGCAATAAACCCGTATATGCTACGGGTATAGGAGATGTATTTACTTCGGTTGCAGTAGATCTTTCAGCTTACCATCTTGTATTAGTAAAGCCGCCTATTCACATAGCTACAGGGGAGGCTTATGGTAGTATCCGTTCATCACGAGAGAGTAAAAATTTACTGGAAAGTATTAATTTGCCGGTTGAAGTATGGAAAGAGAAAATCTTTAACGACTTTGAAACAGGAATATTTAGCCGGCATCCTGAAATTAGGGGGATCAAGTCTCAACTTTATGAAAAAGGCGCTGTGTATGCGGCTATGAGTGGTTCTGGTTCTACCGTTTACGGAATTTTTAAGGAGCGGGTGGATATGGCGGAACTAGAAGAGAAAAATGCCGTTTATTGGGTGTAGTTAAGTCGTAGAGTTGTTGAGTAGTAGTAGTGGAGTAGTGAATTAGCCAATTGATGAATTAGCCAATTAGCCAATTAGCCAATATGGCGATAGGTTGAGTTTTATTAGTGGAAGCTTTGATTTTGGTTAAATAATAAGTTTATAAGTAGTGATAGTAGTTGAATCGTAAAGTTTTAAAGCGTTATACAAGAAGCTTTGTGCTTTTCACTTTAAGCTTTCGGCTTTTTTAATTTTGATTTTTTAATTTTTAATTTACATGAACAACCCGATATGGATTATGAGCTCGGCTTTTGATAAGCTAGCTTTACCACAATTAATTGAAGAAGCGAAGGGCATGGGAGCCCAAGGCATTGATCTCTGTGTTTTTCGTAAAGACGGTACCCGTCAAGACCATACCGCTACACATTTGGAATATGATAATTTTGGTGTTGAAGAAGCTAAGAGACTGTTGGAGGATTTTAATAAGGCAGGATTGCAATTGTCATTAGGGGCTTTTGAGAATATGATCGGTGGCGATCCTGATCAACGTATAAAGAACCAGAATCACTTGTTGAAACTGATTCGCATTGCCTATCTCTTAGGTGGTGATGCCAATAATGTGAAGGTCGGTACTTTTGTAGGCTATAACCACGAATTAGGTGCGCAGGAAAACGGCTTTCAGAAAAATCTGGATGAATACCAGCGAGTATTTGAGCCTATTGTGAATTATGCGGAAAGCTTGGGGGTAACAATTTTATATGAAAATTGCCCTATGGAGGGTTGGCGTTCGGCAGCCTATACATCTACCTATAATAACTTACCTGGAGTGCTGGCGGCCCGTAAATTGATGTATGCGCTTATCCCGAGTCGAGCACACGGGGAGATATACGACCCGTCGCACGATATTTGGCAACATACCGACCCGGTAGCGGTAATTAAAGCCAGCGATATGCAACGCATTCAGCGCATACACGTAAAAACGACGCGAAACCTGATGACGCCGGGAAGAATAGCCTGGGGAGGCATGTACCCCATGCAACAGGTAGATGCTAGCCTGGCAGCAAAAGCAAATGTGGCTCAACCGGCAAATGATTGGGATCGTCACCATTATGAGGCCATGTTGCCAGGCTTTGGAGGTACTGACGATATGGATTGGACAGCTTTTGTTGAGGCTTTGCGGAACAAAGGTTTTGAGGGACCTTTTGAAATTGAGAATGAAGCAAAAAATTCTAAGGATACCGGAAATTTTGCAGCCACCGTACAAGGATATGAAGCTACTATCCGGTTTTTGAGTCCGCTATTATGGAATTTGGCTGACAAAGGGTATGCTTATGAGGCGCAGAGAAGCTTGAAACTACCTCAGGTGCAAAACATCGCTGTAAAAACTATGGACGACTTATAAGGGAGATTGTATTACGGTTATAAACGGATGGCCAAACTTTTTTTTCGCAAACTTGTTATACAGGTATGAATACAAAAGAAGAAAAGAAAGAAATGAAAGCATGTAGTAAGACAACGAAGTTCGTTGCTTTTGCCTTAACAGGATTGGCTGTCGGTGCAGCAGCATATTATCTGTTTGGTACGAAAGAGGGGCGAAAGACCTTAAACAAAGCGGTTGACGGGGTAAATGGGCTAAGCAAAACACTTAAAGCACAAGCGGAAGAGGGTTTGGAAAAAGCTGTTAAGTTGGCCAATCGGGCGAAAGAGGAATACAATAAGGTGGTTAATCTTGCGGAAGATGCCAGCCATGAGGCTATGGAAAAGGCTAACCAGTATAAAGAGGAAGCGAAAAGCCTGGCCAAAAAGGGAATGGATAAAGCAAAAGATTTAAAAGCTGGCGCCAAGGATTATGCTAAACAGGCTTTTGAGCAAATGGAAGAAGCAAACCGGCAAGCGAAAAAAAAGGTAGATAAAGCTTAATTGTTGCTTGTTACTAGTTGTTGGTAAGAAGAGCTTAGTCGTTATTTGTTACTGGTTGTTTGTAAAGGAGTACTTAAGAAAACGGTACTTCGTAGCTATGGATAATTCAAAAACGAAGACTAACAACTGATAACTAAAATACTATCTTTGCCTCAAATGAATTTATTCAGAGAGGTGACCATATTGATCCGCAAGGAGATTACATTGGAATGGCGTTCGAAGTATGCACTGAATGGAATGCTTTTATATGTCGTTTCAACAGTATTCGTATGCTATCAGGCATTCAAATCAGTGCATCCTATAATATGGAATGCACTTTTTTGGATTATCTTGCTTTTTGCATCTATCAACGCCATCTCCAAGAGCTTTACACAGGAAAGTAAGGGTAGGCAGCTATATTATTATAGCTTAGTAAGTGCCCGTGCTGTAATTTTATCTAAAATAATCTACAATATTTTATTGATGCTGCTGCTTGCTGTGGTAGCATTTTTTGTGTATAGTATAATCTTTAAAAACCAACTGGGCGACCCAGCGCTTTATTTCTTTACTATCATGCTCGGCAGTTTAAGTTTCGCTGCGGTGCTGACCTTGGTTTCGGGTATTAGTGCCAAGGCAGGAAACAGTGGCACGTTAATGGCCATCTTGAGTTTTCCGATAATTATTCCACTTATTCTTGTGCTGATTAAACTTTCAAAAAACGCTATGGATGGTTTAGATAGGAGTGTCAGCTACGACGAAATCGGAGTACTATTAGCAATTAACTTGATAGTTGTTACTGTTTCTTTATTGTTATTTCCTTACATTTGGCGTGACTAGCGAAGTCAAATCAAAATTATATCACAATATGAAATCTTATTGGTGGAAAATTTTAGGAGCTGTGCTGATCTGTTATTCTGTGATCGCCGGTTTTCTCGTTCCGGTCCCAAAATTACCCATTCTCCACGAAACAATCCGGAATACCTACTTCCATATCCCGATGTGGTTCGCAATGATCTTACTCTATTTTATTTCGGTGATATATAGTATTAAGTATCTTTCTTCTGGTGATCATAAGCATGATCTAATGGCTGTAGAAGCAGTAAATGTAGGCATTATATTTTGTGCTTTTGGCTTGCTAACAGGCATGCTCTGGGCCAATGTTACTTGGGGCGAACCATGGCCAAACGACCCGAAGCTCAACGGCAGTGCCATCGCTACTTTAATGTACCTGGCTTATTTGGTATTGCGCAATGCTTTGGATGAGGAGCAAAAGCGCGCTAAGATTTCGGCTATTTATAATATCTTTTCCTTTCCGGTAATGGTGGTATTGCTCTTTATTTTACCCAGGTTAACAGATTCTTTGCATCCGGGAAATGGCGGTAACCCAGCATTTAGTAACTTGGATATGGACGGCACCATGCGTGCCGTATTTTACCCGGCCATTATCGGTTGGATGCTGATTGGCGTTTGGATTACTACGTTACGTTATCGCTATCGTCTCTTAGAAAGAGAAGATTAAAGGTGCCTGATCGGATTTAAGAAAAAGATGACAGGATTCTGATTTGGCAACCCTAGGCTTAGTGTATTTTCGATTTTGTAGCCTTCGCTAAAAGCACGTAAAAGATAGTGGGAATGTAGGGTTTATAGTTTTTTGTTTAAAATAAAATAATAATTTGTAATAAAAGGTATGAAGAAGCTAATTCTTTTGTTTTTGCTAGGTGTGACATCCTTTTTTCATAGTTTTGCACAATCATCAGGTGATGTAGAAATGGCTGACGTTTTACGGAGTTCGGGCAAGATTTATGTAGTGGTTGCCGTGGTTTGTGTAATCTTTCTGGGGTTCATTATTTATCTCTTTACCATCGATCGTAAAATAAGCCGATTAGAAAACAAAGTAAAAAACAAGTAGTTCGGCACGGGTTTAATGAATACTGTGCTAACAGAAAAACCAATTACTAATTAATTACGTTATGGCTACAAAAAAGTCACAGGGAGAGTTTAGTTTCTTTAACGACGTTTGCGAGTTCTTCGATCATGCTGCCCAATTTACGAATCACGACAGAGGCTTGCTCGACCAAATCAAGGCATGTAATAGTGTTTACCGTTTCCGTTTCCCTATCCGTAGGGCAAATGGTAAAATAGAGGTTATCGATGCATGGCGGGTAGAGCACTCGCACCATAAATCGCCAACTAAAGGAGGAATTCGCTATAGCGACATGGTAAATGAGGATGAGGTAATGGCTTTGGCTGCGCTGATGACTTATAAATGCGCAATTGTTAACGTGCCTTTTGGAGGTGCTAAAGGCGGAATCTGTATTAACCCGAGGGATTATTCAGTAGCCGAGCTGGAAACCATCACTCGACGCTATACGGTAGAGCTGGTAAAAAAGAATTTTATTGGTCCTGCGATTGATGTTCCTGCACCGGATTATGGTACTGGCGAGCGTGAAATGAGCTGGATAGCTGATACCTATTTAACCATGAATCCCGGACAGCTCGATGCTTTGGGTAGTGTAACGGGTAAGCCACTTTCTTTAAGCGGTATTGATGGTCGGAAAGCGGCTACGGGTAGGGGAGTGGCTATAGCGATCAGAGAATGTGTGGATGTGGCTGAAGATATGAAAGCTTTAGGCTTAACTCCGGGCATAGAAGGGAAAAGGATTATTATACAGGGTTTGGGTAATGTTGGCTATAATACTGCTAAGGTATTAGCCGAGTATGGGGCGCTTATTGTAGGAATTTGTGAGTATGATGGTGCTCTATACCATCCGGACGGTTTGGATGTGGATGCTATCTTAGAGCATAGACGAAATACGGGAAGTGTGTTAGGCTATAGAAAGGCGGCTAAAGAGTTTGCGAAACCTGGTGAAGGCCTAGAGCAGGATTGTGATATTTTGGTGCCTGCGGCTTTGGAAAACCAATTAACGGAAGAAAATATTGGCCGTATTAAAGCGAAGATTATTGCTGAAGGGGCTAATGGCCCGACTACGCCTAAAGCGGAAGAGCTATTTTCGGAGAAGGGCGGCATTATCATCCCAGATATGTACTGCAATGCTGGTGGGGTTACGGTTTCCTATTTCGAATGGTTGAAGAATTTATCGCATGTAGCTTTTGGACGTATGGATAAGCGCTATGAAGAAACTGCTAACCGTAATATTGTTAATATGGTGGAAGCGGTAACGGGTGTTACCCTGACTGCCAGCCAGCGTAGTGTAATTGTAAAAGGAGCTTCGGAACTAGAGTTGGTAAACTCGGGATTGGAAGATACCATGATTCGTTCTTACCACGAGATTCGTAAGATTAAAAATGCAAATAATAAGATAGATACACTCCGGACGGCGGCTTTTGTGGGTTCGATTGATAAGATTGCCACTTCTTACCAGAATATGGGAATTTGGCCTTAGGAAGGCAGAAAGCTTAAAGCAAAGAGCGAAAAGCATAAAGTAAAATTAAAGGCTATCAGAAATTTTGCTGATAGCCTTTAATTTTTATTTGAATTTTGAATTTTTACTTAACGACGCTAAAGTCGAGTGCCTTTTTTACTTTCTCCTGCAGTAAGGCCAGCTCAATTACTTCGCTCATTTCGCTTACATAATGGAAATTCAGATCTTTGATATAATCTTCTTTGATTTCCATGATATCTTTTCTGTTGCTTTTACAAAGAATGATATCTTTTATATTGGCCCGTTTAGCGGCTAATATTTTTTCTTTGATACCGCCAACGGGTAATACCTTACCACGAAGAGTGATCTCTCCGGTCATTGCTAAATTTGCTTTTACCTTGCGCTGCGTAAAGGAAGATGCTAAGGCGGTTAACATGGTAACCCCTGCGGATGGCCCATCTTTGGGAGTAGCGCCAGCTGGAACGTGAATATGCACGTCCCACTTGTCAAACAGGTCGTAATCTATATTAAAATCGGCAGCATGTGCGCGTAAATAGGCCATAGCAATACCAGCTGATTCTTTCATGACATCGCCGAGGTTGCCGGTAAGTGTGAGCTTACCTTTACCCGGACTTAAGCTAGATTCGATAAAGAGAATATCCCCGCCAACCTGTGTCCAGGCCAAGCCTGTTACCACACCCGCTACATTATTACTTTCATATAAATCTTTATCGTAAATAGGCGCACCCAAGATATCGAGAACCTCATCGTTACTAATGCTGGGCCCAATGGGAGTTTCCATCACAATATGGGTGGCTACTCCACGTACCAAAGCGCCAATGCGCTTTTCTAGTCCGCGTACACCCGATTCGCGTGTGTACTCGTCTATTACCTTTTCAATAATGCTTCCCTTCAGTGTAATATCTTTGGCTGTTAAACCATGTTGTTCGCGTTGCTTAGGAAGCAAGTGTTTCTTGGCTATCTGAATTTTCTCTTCGATGGTATAACCATTTACCTCGATAATTTCCATCCGATCTAGTAAAGCGGGTTGGATATTGCTTAACGAATTGGCTGTTGCAATAAACATCACGTTAGAAAGATCATAATCCATCTCCACATAGTGATCGTAGAAAGCATTATTTTGCTCGGGATCTAATACCTCCAATAAAGCAGAAGAGGGGTCGCCCCTAAAGTCATTTCCTACTTTATCGATCTCATCCAGTACAAAAACCGGATTTGACGTTCCAGCTTTTTTTATAGATTGGATAACCCTTCCAGGCATAGCACCGATATAGGTCTTCCGATGGCCCCTGATTTCCGCTTCGTCGCGTACGCCACCCAAAGCCATACGTACATACTTGCGATTCAGTGCTCGTGCTATAGATTTGCCTAACGAAGTTTTGCCTACTCCCGGAGGACCTACTAAGCATAATATAGGCGCTTTCATGTCGTTCTTTAACTTCAGTACAGCCAGGTATTCGATGATACGGCGTTTTACTTTCTCTAGTCCGTAATGATCTTTATCCAGTATCTTTTCTGCCCGTTTTAAATCAAAATTATCCTTACTGAAATCATTCCAAGGCAGATCGATGAGTAATTCCAGGTAATTGAGCTGTACCGAATAATCTGCGGCCGCCGGATTTATACGGCTCAGTTTATCTAACTCTTTTTTGAAATGAGCAGCCATTTCGCTGTTCCATTTCTTTCGGAGCGATTTTTTACGCAGCTCGTCTATTTCCAGGTCAGGCGTCGAACCGCCTAACTCTTCTTGTATGGTTTTTAACTGCTGGTTTAAGAAATAATCTCGCTGTTGTTTATCGAGGTCAACGCGCACCTTGTTTTGAATCTGGTTTTTGAGTTCCAGCAATTGAAGCTCTATCGTAAGTTGTTCTAACACCTTATTGGCGCGTTGCTTAATATCTTGCATTTCCAACAACTGCTGTTTTAAAACCAGGTCGGCATTCATATTGGAAGAAATGAAATTGATCAAAAATGATGGGCTTTCGATATTCTTAATAGCAATGCCAGTTTCGCTTGGGATATTGGGAGAGATATTGATGATTTGTAAAGCGAGTTCTTTGATGGATGACATCATGGCATTGAACTCTTTTTCCTTTTTAGCCTTCTCTTCTACAAAGCGTTCTATAGAAGCTTTGATATAAGGCTCGGATTGAACTTCTTCTTTTAATTTAAAGCGTTGTTTGCCTTGGATAATAACAGTAGTGTTACCATCCGGCATCTGCAACATTTTGATGATCATGGCTACAGTACCTACACTATAAAGTTGTTTAAAGGTAGGGTCTTCAATAGACATATCTGTTTGTGCAACCACACCAATTGTACGGTTACCCTTATAGGCTTCCTTTATTAGCTTGATGGATTTATCGCGTCCTACGGTAATAGGAATAACAACTCCTGGGAATAAGACTGTATTTCGTAAAGGCAATATCGATAATACATCAGGTAATTCTTCACTACTCATGTCATCCTCATCCTGTTGGGTGAATAAAGGGAAAAATTCCGTATCTTCATTTATGATTGGTAGGGCGTTGTTGAAATCAAATAGGTCAAATTTACTCATTTGTGTTGTATATGTTAAAGGGGCCTTTGGTCAAAATGACAGCTTCTCCCGCTAGTTTCATGTATAAATAATTGAATAGCTACTGTTGCAAGCGCTATGCCAAGATACGATTTTGTAGGTTTTTTTAGCATTTATGTCATATTTTCAGGTCAGTTCAACCTATTGGTCAGGTCTTTGTTGTTGCTAAGTCATTAAAATTAAAGTGCTGTAAATGAGTGATATTTGCTGAGATGCAATAAAATACACATTTTTTAGTTTATTTTTGTGTTAAAGTGGCAATGAGATTGCTATCTTAGAGATAGAATGTAACCCATTGATTGCTATAGATCTGTATTTAGCTATAGTACTTAAGAGGAAAAGAGAGAATTTATTTTAATTAAATGAACATTAGACGCGATCAATTTATGAATTTTGGTAAAGCAATGAAACAATTAGTGTTATTGGGAGTCTTCCTTTTTTCTGTGGGCATTGTTGCCGCGCAGTCACAGTCTTCATCAAGTAATCCTTATGTGCGCTTAGGCAATAAGGCGATTATGGACGGAGATTTTAAGGCGGCCGTAAATGCGCTGGAAAAAGTTAAGAATCCTGACACGCTGGTTACTTATATGTTAGGATACTCACAGATAAGATGTGCAGATTATAATAAGGCAATTAGTTCTTTTACAAAACTTCTTGGTGAAAGCCCTAATAACTTTTCTGCCTATTACTGGAGAGGTAAAGCCAGAAACACCTTAGCTGTACAGGGTGATAGTAAATTGAATGAAACTGAACGGAATAAAATGCTACAAGCTAGTATTGATGATTTTAGCAATGCTATCCGTTTGAATCCAGAAGATTTATCTTATTATCAAAGTAGGGGTATGGCTTATCGAGACTTGGGAATTTTACAGGGCACTAACTCTACCGCTGTGTTTAATAAGGAACAAGCCGCTAATGCTTATCAAAAGAGCATTGAGGATTTGCAATATGTGTTAAATTCGAACAGTAAAAGGGAAGATTTGGCAAAGGAAATAAAAAAGGTGAAGATTTATAAAAGCAATCTTAGCAAGTAATATTCACGATCAAGTTTTTGGATAGGCCCTGGCTTTTTGCTGGGGCTTTATGCTTTACGGATTTTCGCTTTCCGCTTAATACTGCCCAATTCTCATCACTCATTACTGATCACGCTATAATTTCCGCTTTATAAAAACTTACCCTCAATGGTGTATGTATTTTCTCCCATGATGCGTATCGTTTGTTTTTTACTGATTTTATAATGTGAGTCGGGAAAATAATCAAGTTGTTCGACGGATTGATAAAGCCAGTTTTTATCGCTGTTGAGAATGCTGATACGCTGGATAGTCCCTTCGGGGTTTTTATACACGGCAATACGTTTTGTACGCAGTTTAGGGTCTTTGCTATGGTAAGTGATTAATTGTACTGTTGAATCTACCGTATAGCTGTTGAGCCAATCGGCCTTATTGATATCTGACGAGCGGAACAACTCTAATTCATTTGTCCAACTTGTTAACTGTAATGTCTTTTTCTCGGATAGGTCGTTCTTGCTAACGGTTTTTTTTACAGTTTGCTTTTTGTTGGCTAGGTACTGTGCTTGCTGTTGAAAGTACCTTGACAAATCGAAATATGGTTTTTGGTTTAGCTGCCCTTGCTGTTTTTGTTGTGTGCAGGATAAAGTACTCACAAGGAAAATTAAAATATATAAATGTTGTTTTAGCATAAGTAGTATTAAGCCTGCTTGGGGAGACAAATTTGGCATCTAACTCTGGTGAGGAAATTGGTTGTTTATAAGGATTTCCCCATTCCCTAGCAGCTTTGCGCAGGAATAGGGAAAAGAGTTTTCCTTTAAGAAACCAATATTTCTCCGCTCATTTTCGACGGAACAGCTACGTCTAATAAGGTTAGAATGGTAGGTGCAATATCGCCTAACTTTCCGTCTTTAATGTGTTTATAATCTTTATCGATTAAAATACAAGGTACCAGATTTGTGGTATGAGCCGTGTTTGGTGATCCATCTTCGTTAAGCATAAATTCCGAATTGCCATGGTCGGCGATAATGATAAAAGAATAGCCTTCTTTAATACCTTTTTCTATGACCTGTTTAGTGCAGGCATCAACAGTTTCTATTGCTTTTACTACAGCACCGAAAACACCCGTATGGCCAACCATATCAGGATTAGCGAAATTAAGGCATACAAAATCTGGATGATTTGTTTCCATGTCCTTACAGATGGCATCCGCAATTCCCTGTGCGCTCATTTCGGGTTGCAAATCATAGGTCGCCACTTTTGGCGATGGGATAAGGATGCGCGACTCGCCCACGAATTCTGTTTCGCGGCCTCCGGAAAAGAAAAAAGTAACATGTGGATATTTTTCCGTTTCTGCGATGCGCACTTGTGTTTTTCCATTTTGCTCCAGCACTTCACCTAATGTTTCGGTGATATCGTCTTTTTGAAAGATGACCGAAACGTTTTTAAACGTTTCGTCGTACGCGGTCATGGTGACATAATGGAGGTTTAATGGCGTCATGTTATACTCCGGAAAAGCTTTCTGCGTAAGTGCCATGCTGATTTCGCGGCCTCTATCGGTGCGGAAGTTAAAACAGATTACGACATCGCCGTCCTGAATAACAGCCAATGGTGAACCGTCGGCCTTTACTTTCACGATCGGCTTGATAAACTCGTCGGTAACACCCTCTTGGTACGAAGCTTTAATGGCTTCGATTAGGTTAGTGGTGGCTTTACCTTGTCCGTGCACCAATAAATTATAGGCTTCTTTCACCCGTTCCCAACGGTTATCTCTATCCATAGCATAATAGCGACCAATTGCAGAAGCGAGTTGAGCGGGCTTGTTCTGTAGGAAATTTTCCAGATCAGCAACATATCCTTCGCCTGAATGCGGATCGGTATCCCGGCCATCTAAAAAAGCATGGACAAAAATATTGCTTAGTCCCGCTTCTTGAGCTGCATCACATAGACCTTTCAAGTGTTTAGTATGCGCATGTACACCACCATCAGACACTAAGCCAATAAAATGCAGATTTTTTTGTTGCTCTTTTGCATAAGCGAAAGCTTGCTGAAGAACGGCATTCTGTTTCAATTCGCCATCCTCTACTGCCTTATGGATACGCCCAAGTTCTTGGTATACAACGCGTCCGGCACCTAAATTCATGTGGCCTACCTCGGAGTTACCCATCTGGCCGGCAGGCAAACCTACAGCCTCACCTGAAGCCTCGAGTTTGGCATGCGGGTAAGTGCTTAATAAGTGATCTAAAAATGGAGTTTTAGCGGCCTTAACCGCATTAGAATCATCATCCTTACCGTAGCCTAAACCATCTAGGATGATAAGCATCGCTTTCTTCATGCTGTTATTCTTTATAGTGTTAATTGTTTTGTATTCTTTTTATTTATTCTCACAAACCTAATACAAAAAATGGTCCTATACTTAATTTTTTTTAAATATTGACATTAGATTTAGCGTATTAATTCTGGCTTGACAAAATGGCATGCTTTTGGCTGCAACAATGAGCAGATCAAATTTGTGCCGTAAAATATACATGTTTAATTTTATTTATAGCGATATGCAGAATGCTTACCTATAGGTGATGATGAAAAGTGCGCTTATTATATTAATTTTTCTGACGAACAATCTGGCCACGAAAACAACATTGTTTCGTGCGAATGATTTAATAGACAATATTGCCAATAGTTTTCGTAACGGTGATAGTAAAGAAATCGGTGTGCATTTTTCTACTTCAGTAAGCTTATCTATTTTAGATGACAATAATACCTATTCCAAAAATCAGGCTGAAATCTTACTACATAATTTTTTTGAAAAATATAATTTCAGAAGTGTCAAAATTCTTCATCGAATGGAAACAAATGCCACTAACCGTTATGCCGTGTTGGAATTAAATACGTCTGATCGGCAATTTCGGGTTTCGTTATCCCTTAAGAATTTTAATGCAAAATTCCTGATTACCGATATCAAGATTGATTTGTTGAAGTAAGATTAAGCAGAAAGCTTAACGATGAGTGATAAGTTATGAGCGACAGCAGCAAGTTGCCTGTATAACGCATTCACAACTCGCAATTAATAACGAACAACCAACAATCCGCCAGTGGGCGGACAGGCTCACAACCAATAGCCTATTTTTCCAAAATTTTTACTAGGTTTGGAACCAATTTCGATATGAGTACGATAGACAAACAAGAATTACAAGCATTTATTAATAATGCTTTGAAAGAGGATGTTGGGGATGGTGATCACACCTCCTTATCAACCATTCCTTCCGGAAAGCAAGGACGGGCTAAGTTGATCATAAAAGAAAACGGCGTGTTAGCCGGTGTGACAATTGCGGAGGAAGTATTTAAACAGGTAGATGCCTCATTGGTGATTCGTGTGCAGGCACACGACGGAAGTTTAGTAAAGGTTGGCGACATTGCTTTAACTGTTGAAGGGAATATCCATGGGATCTTAATGGCCGAGCGTTTGGTGCTAAATATTATGCAACGGATGAGCGGGATAGCTACCACTACCAGAAAAATTGTTGAATTATTACAAGATACCCAAACAAAGGTGCTGGATACCCGTAAAACTACGCCCGGTATGCGCTTGCTGGAAAAGGAAGCTGTAAAAATCGGTGGAGGCGTAAATCACCGTTTTGGTTTATACGATATGATCTTAATAAAGGACAATCATGTGGATTATGCCGGTGGTATTACACCTGCTTTAACAGCTGCTAATCATTATCGTGAAACGTTGAATAAGCCTATACAAATAGAGATAGAAGTTAGAAATCTAGAGGAGCTGCGCGAGGTGATCGCTTATGGAAAAGTTGATCGTATTTTGTTGGATAATTTTGATTTTGAAACGCTTAGAGAGGCTGTTGACATGGTAAATGGACAGTTTATTACTGAGGCTTCTGGTGGGATTATACCTGAAAATGCTAAACAATTTGCTAATTGTGGCGTTAACTATATTTCGATGGGGGCTTTAACACACTCTGTTAAAAGCCTCGATATGAGTTTGAAAGCTCAATTGATTAATTAAAGTTAAAATTTTTTACTTATAAGATTTTCCTTTTTAGTATCATTGTACCCAATGACATCAATTAATGCCATTATTGCGCTTTTGGTTGCCTATTTATTTGGTTCCATACCTACAGCCGTGTGGTTAGGACAGTCTTTTTATGGCGTTGATGTGCGGGAATATGGCAGTGGAAACGCAGGGGCAACTAATACGTTTAGGGTACTTGGCTCCAAGGCAGGCGGCGCTGTTATGCTGATTGATATATTAAAGGGATGGACGGCAACTAATCTGGCTTATTTTATTGGTGTTTCTGTAACCGGCCCTACCAGTTCTGTGCTTTTCATCAACTATCAACTGGCTTTAGGTGTGATAGCCGTAATGGGACATTTATTTCCAGTATTTGCGGGGTTTCGAGGGGGAAAGGGCGTGGCTACTTTATGCGGTATGGTGCTTGCTGTACATTTACAGGCTGCGTTGTTATGTGTGGGCGTGTTTGTTATTGTCTTGATGGTTACCCGTTACGTTTCTTTAGGCTCTATCATGGCCGGCTTTACATTTCCATTTAGTATTGTATTTGTTTTTCATACGCCTTATAAATCATTACTGCTGTACGGTATGTGTATCTGTGCGCTTATACTCATTACGCACCAAAAAAATATTGAGCGCCTTTTAAAAGGAAAAGAGTCTAAAATCACCTTATTTAAGCGTAAGAATGTATGACGATCGATATCGGCACAAATCTTGCGAGCTATCTATAAAATTATATTTGGATTTTATGAAGAAGAATAAAACTAAAATTTTTACCGCATTAGCATTGCTTTTGTTCCTTGCAGCGTGCTCTACTGTGCCACTTACCGGTAGAAAGCAGCTGAGCTTGGTTGATGACAACACTATGCAACAGCAAGCAAGTCTGGCGTATAGAGATCTATTGAAAGATCCCAAAACAAAAGTGGTTAAGGGTACGGCCAATGCACAGATGGTACAGAATGTGGGAAAAAAAATAGCCCAAGCAGTAGAGACGTATCTACGGCAGAATGGTTACGCTAATCAATATCAATTTAGTTGGGAATTTAATTTAATTGATGATGCACAAGTAAACGCTTGGTGTATGCCAGGTGGCAAGGTTGCTGTATATACGGGTATCCTACCAGTAACGCAGAATGAAGCTGGGCTAGCTACAGTTATGGGGCACGAAATTGCGCATGCTATTGCCCGACATTCTTCGGAGCGCGCATCACATGAGCTAGCTGCACAGGGTCTGGGGGTAGGGGTAGGTTTAGCCACCAATAAGCAATCGCAGTTAACACAAGTCTTGGTTAGTCAACTGTATGGAGTAGGCAGTCAGGTAGCTCTCTTGAAATATTCTAGAAGTCAGGAAAGCGAAGCGGACAGAATGGGCTTGACCTTTATGGCAATGGCAGGATATAATCCGAATGAGGCAACAGCATTTTGGAAACGTATGGCAACTAAGGCGAGTGGACAAAAACCACCTGAATTTTTGAGTACGCACCCAAGCGACGATAGGCGTATTGCCGATATTCAGGGTTTGATTCCTGAGGCGATGAAGTATTATAAACAGTAAGTATTAAGTATTAAGTATTAAGTATTAAGTATTAGTGTTACTGACTGCTATCAATGTTGGTAAGCATGTACTTATAATCCGCTTGTCAGAAAAACTTAGAACTTATAACCTAAGACTTAGAACTTAATAACTCCATAATGGCTTGTGCTTTCAATAAGCATTCTTGATACTCTTCTTTAGCCTTTGCTTGTGCGGTTATTGCACCTCCGACATGAAAGGAGATTCTTTTTTTGTCGGCGTTATAGAGCAAAGTACGGATTACCACGTTGAAATCATAGTCGCCATTTGGAGCGAAATACCCGATAGAGCCTGCATAAATACCCCGTCGGCTATTTTCATAGGTATCTATTAACTTCATAGCACTTATTTTTGGTGCGCCCGTCATGGAACCGGCAGGGAAAGTAGCTTTGATGCTCGTAGTAGGTAGTAGCCCTATTTGTTCTTGTGCTGTGACAGTGGATATCAACTGATGCACCTGCTTAAAGGTATAGGTGCCTAACAGCTCGTTTACCTGTACACTTCTGGGTTGTGCGCAGCGGGTGAGATCATTACGCACAAGGTCTACAATCATTACGTTTTCACTGATCTCTTTCTTGTTGTTTCGCAGTTGATTAATACGCTCCTTATCTTCTTCGGGTGTTGCACCACGGGCAGCAGTACCTTTAATGGGTTGGGAAATGAGTAGCGAGTTTCTTCTCGCTAAAAACCTTTCCGGCGACGCAGATAGCAAATAATGCTCATTGAATTTGAAGTAGCAGGAAAATGGGGTAGGCGAGATGGTACTTAATTTTCTATAGGCCTCCAATGGGGAAAAGTTAACTTGCTCGGCAAAGAATTCCTGGCATAAATTAACTTCGTATATATCGCCCCGATGAATATGCGCTTGAAGTTCATTAAATACCTTTAGATAATGAGACTTATCCATTTTTGCTTCTATTTTTCCGTTAAAGGAGAATGGAATGCTAGGGATAACGGTTGTTTGAATTTGCTGAAAGATGTGTTGCGGATCTTCGCTTGTTATCGTGATTTTCTGACCATTTATCAGTACCAAATGCTTGGGTACAAAGAAATAAGCAGCCGGTATATTTTGCTCATTTGGACAGCGGGTGTTAAGCTCTTCGAGTTCATTCTTCAAATCATACGACAGAAGACCCGGAATCCATTGTTGGGAATATTGCGTCAGAAAAGCTTCCAGCTGAGTAAAGGCATCTCCGCTTTGCATTACCAGCAGCTCATCTGCTACGCCAGTAGCCAGCATCATGTCGAATTTGCTATAGGCATCGTTACGATTTCCCTGGCTATGGTAACAGCAGGCGCTATTAAACAAAGAAGCCCATTGAAGGGCTTGCTCTGTAAATTGTTGTATATTATCTGAAAAATAATCAGCAGTAACTACCATGGATTAATCCAAAATAAGCGTTTGTGTCCTGTCAGGACCAACAGAAAGGTACTTTATTTTTACTTCCAGGTGTTTTTCTAAATAGCTGATATAGGCCTTTAGACTTTCCGGAATTTGGGCAATTGTCGTAATATTGGTGATATCCTCATTCCATCCTTTGACAGTTTCATAAACCGGTTCTGGTTTAATGGTATTGATGTCGTAAGGCATGTAATCAATTTTCTCACCATTATGGATATAGTGTGTACACACTTGAATTTCTTCAAATCCACTCAGTACATCGGCCTTGGTCATAACGAGTTCGGTAACCCCATTGAGCAGTATAGCATAGCGTAACGCGGGTAAATCAATCCATCCGGTTCGTCTTGATCTACCAGTGGTTGCACCAAATTCGTGTCCGATTTGACGGAGTTTTTCGCCAATCTCATCGTCCAGTTCTGTAGGGAAAGGACCTCCACCCACACGCGTGCAATAAGCCTTGAAGATACCGATCACCTCGCCGATACTCCTAGGTGCTACGCCAAGACCGGTACATGCACCTGCAGTAGTAGTATTGGAAGAAGTAACGAAGGGATAAGAGCCAAAATCGATATCCAGTAAGGTACCCTGAGCACCTTCGGCTAATACACTTTTTCCTTCTTTTAAATAATTGTTTACCAGCTGATCGCTATCTACATGGGGGATAGTTTTTAGGTAAGCTATTGCCTCGAAGAAGGCTTGCTCGCGCTCGCTAAAATCTGGAATTTCACCATAATGAGAAAGGATACTCTTATGTTTATCCACAAGCTTCTGGTAGCGCTCTTTAAAGTCGGGAAGGGTAGTATCGCCAACACGGATACCATTTCTTCCCGTTTTATCCATATAGGTTGGGCCAATACCTTTTAAGGTTGATCCTATTTTACCTGCACCCATATTACTCTCTGAGGCCGCATCTAATAATTGATGGGTTGGTAAGATGAGGTGTGCCCGACGTGCAATAACAAGTTTACCTTCGGCAATGGGGTCAAAGCCATTCTTTTTCAGATTGTCTAATTCTCTTTTTAGAATGATAGGATCAATCACTACGCCATTTCCAATAAGATTTAAGGTTTTTTTATTGAATATGCCTGAAGGGATAGTATTCAAAACATATTTTTGACCATCAAATTCTAGGGTGTGACCAGCGTTTGGTCCTCCTTGAAAACGGGCAATTAAATCATATTGCGGTGTTAAGACATCCACAATTTTACCCTTACCTTCGTCGCCCCATTGCAGGCCCAAAAGCACATCGACTTTCATAATATAATTTTTGTATGAGTTTAATTAATTGTTTATGGAGATATTCGAAATTAAAAAGGTGTTCAAAAAGAAAGAATACTGACTTTTTGAACACCTTTTTATATCCTGCTATCGTATGTCATTATTAAACGGAAACTGCTTCTTTATTTGTGTCGGTTTCCTTCATTTTTTCGGGACAGCTGTCATTGCAGGCACTACAAACGCCATAAAGGTTTAGTGAGTGATGCTTAATATCGAATTTTAAAAGTTCGCCCATCATGCTTTGGATCTGATGAATGCGAGGATCGCAAAACTCAACCACTTTGCCACATTCAATACATATAATATGGTCATGCTGCTTGTAGCCGTACGATTTTTCAAACTGTGCCATATTCTTACCAAACTGATGTTTGGTAACGAGATCACATGATACCAAGAGCTCTAGTGTGTTATATACTGTAGCTCTACTTACCCGATATTTTTTGTTTTTCATGTGGATATACAAGGATTCTACATCGAAATGATCATTCCTTGAATATATTTCTTCCAAGATGGCAAAGCGCTCGGGTGTTTTTCGGAGACTTTTATTTTCGAGGTAAGCCTCGAAAATTTTCCTAACCATACTTGTTGTTTCTGTTGCAGACATAATAATCCTTAATTATATACAAAGCTAAATATTATTGTTGGGATATGCAATTTAGCGAAAAGCTTAAAGCGGAATGCGAAAAGCTTCCTATAAAGTTATAAGTTTTATGTTCTACGTTGTAAGTGCGCTCAAACCCTCCACACACAGCTCATAACTTCAACAACTTAGTAACTACTCAACAACTTAACTACTCAAAACTTATCATCATTATCTAAATAGCAGTAGCACTATTCATTAGCTAATCGGCTGATTGACTAATCAGCTAATTTACCACTCAACTACTATCACTACTCAACTACTCTTACTACTTTTATTTAGTATCAACACGGAAGTATCAAGTATAAAGACTTTCTAAAGTTATGAGTTATGAGTGCCTGTATAACTCATAACTTAGCGTTCATCGTTCATCACTTATTGAGATTTTTCTAACATCTAACATCTAAATTCTTACATCTAAAGTTCCGAATCAAACCTCGTAATACCTGTGATGCCCTTTATTTGCTTAAGCTTTTTAATAAGACTTTCTAAATGTTCGGTATTGTTAACATAAACCATAATAGAACCTTCAAATATTCCTTGGTTACTACTAATGGTTATAGAACGGATATTGATTTTGAAATCTTGTGAGATGACGGTTGTTATTTTATTAACTAAACCTACATCATCTATTCCGACGATACGTAAACCGGTGAGGAAAGCTAATTCCCGTTGGGAAGTCCATTTGGCCTTCACGATTCGATAGCCGTAGTTGGCCATCAGTTTGGATGCATTAGGGCAATTGGTACGGTGTATTTTAATACCGTCGTTAACGGTTACAAAGCCAAATACATCATCACCGGGAATAGGATTACAGCAAGCAGATAGGGTGTAATCGAGTTTTTGAAAGTCGTCTCCAATGAGCAATGTTTCTTTATCTTTTTTATCAACCTTGCGCAATAAGCCTTCTACATGTTGGTCTATTTTATTACCGGTGCCGCTGCCTGTATCAACAGATCGCTCTGCTAGAGCAAAATCCTTAAGTTGTTTTAAATCAATTTCTCCTTTAGCTACCTTATAAAACAATTCTTGTGTAGAGGGGAGTTTAAGGAAGGTGCTTAACTTGTTGAGATTATCAGTATTATAGGTGATTTTAATGGACTTGAGCTTTCTTTCCAGAATTTCCTTGCCATCTTCGGCTACCCTACGTTTTTCTTCTTTGAGGGCCGATTTTATTTTCGATTTTGCTTTTGCAGTAACGACAAAATTGAGCCAATCTTCCTTGGGTGTTTGCTTGTTGGAAGTAATGATTTCTACCTGATCACCATTGGAAAGTTTATGGGACAAAGGTACCAGTTTATGGTTAACCTTGGCACCGATACAGCTTGCGCCGAGATCAGAATGGATTTCAAAAGCAAAGTCGAGCGCAGTGGCATCTAATGGTAGCTGAATCAGGGCGCCTTTGGGTGTAAAGATAAAAATCTCATCAGAGAAGAGGTTCATCTTAAAGTCGTCTACAAAATCCATAGCATTGGATTCTGGATTGCTTAATGCATCCCTTACTTTCTGAATCCATTGGTCAAGGCCACTATCCGAGTTGGACTCTTTGTATTTCCAATGCGCAGCAAAGCCTTTTTCAGCAATTTCATTCATGCGTTTAGTACGGATTTGTACCTCTACCCACTGTCCTTTATTTCCCATAACGGTGGTATGCAACGATTCGTAACCATTTGCTTTTGGTGACGAGATCCAATCGCGTAACCTATCGGGATTTGGTCTATATAGATCGGTAACAATGGAATAGGCTTTCCAGCACTCGGCTTTTTCCATTTCCGGAGTAGTGTCTATAATTACCCTGATCGCAAAAAGATCGTATACCTCTTCAAAAGGAATGGATTTTTTGCGCATCTTAGTCCAGATAGAATGGATGGATTTGGGGCGACCGAAAACATTGGCCTTAATGCCCTGTTCGGTGATAATCTCCTGAATCGGGCCGATGAACTCGTTTATATACCGCTCGCGTTCGGCCTTTTTTTCGTTTAATTTTCGTGCAATAAACTTATAGGTGTCCGGATCGGTATATTTCATGGAAAGATCTTCCAACTCGGATTTAATAGCATATAGGCCTAAGCGGTGAGCAAGCGGAGCATATAGGTAGCTTGTTTCTGAGGCGATTTTCAGTTGCTTGTCGCGCGCCATAAACTCCATGGTACGCATGTTGTGTAAACGATCTGCCAGTTTAATGAGTATTACACGCACATCATCGGCCAAGGTGAGGAGCATTTTCCTGAAATTCTCGGCCTGAATGGAGCTGTTAGGATCAAAAATTCCAGATATTTTTGTTAAACCGTCAGTAATTTTAGCTACTTTTTTTCCGAATTTGTTTTCGATTTCTTCGAGCGTTACATCGGTATCTTCCACTACATCATGTAAAAGAGCGCAAACAATGGAGGTGGTACCAAGTCCGATTTCTTCAGCGGCAATTTGGGCAACGGCAATAGGATGATAAATATAGGGTTCGCCAGATTTCCGTCGCATATCTTTATGGTTCTCTAAGGCCATATCGAAAGCGCGACGGATCATTTGTTTATCGCCTTTTTGTAGCGTAGGTTTACAAGCCCGCAATAATGCACGATAACGTTTTAATATTTCCTTCTTCTCGGCCTCAAGATCGATCACTAATTCCTTCATGTTCTTAACTTTGGTAGCTTTATTTCTATATGCAAAAAATTATTTTTAATACCTTTGAACGCAAATAGCCAATAAGGTTTAATAATTATTGTATAAGTCGGCAATTTTTATTTAACTTTATTGAACGGTTTTGTAAGAGCTAAATCTATGAAATTTTTATATTTAATATTAACTTATTTGTTGCTTTTTTTTGGAAAGGTGAGCTTGGCGCAACAGGTTAAAAGCGATAGTTTAGCCAATACGTTAAGAGATTCTGCAAAAACCGCGCCAGTTATGTTGCCAACAACATTAGTGGATGGTGAACGCATTCCCTGGATTTTGTTGCGGGAAGTGGTCATTACCGATCGGCGGATTTTTAAAACACCAGAAGATAGAGCACGTTATTACCGATTAAAATACAATGTACTAAAGGTATTGCCTTATGCAAAATTCGCGGAAAATAGGTATGATAAATTGCAGCGGGACCTTGCCGTTACCCCAAAGAAAAAAGATCAGAAGCGGTTGGTAAAAGATTGCGAAAAGGAAATCAAGACAATGTTTAATCGAGAAATCAAAAATATGTCTATTTCGCAGGGAGAAATATTAATTAAGTTGATTGATAGGCAGACTGGAAATTCCAGTTATGAACTGGTGCGTGAATTAAGAGGGGGTGTTTCCGCCTTCTTTTACCAGTCGGTTGCAAAAATTTTTGGCCATAATCTGAAAAGGACTTATGATCCGGACGAAGATCGGGAGATAGAGACCATCATTCGGAATTATGCTAATACCCCTCACTATTTTTATTAAATGGATAGCATTTACCAGTTTTGTGCGATGAGGCCAGACGGCACTGTAGTTGATTTTAATATTTACCAAAATAAAGTGGTGTTGATTGTTAACACGGCAAGTGGCTGTGGTTTTACTCCCCAATACCAGCAATTGGAGAAGCTCTATCAACGTTATAAAGACCAAGGCCTAGAGATATTAGCGTTTCCGTCTAATGATTTTGGTAATCAGGAGAAATTAAGTGGTATGACCTTACAGGAATATTGTCGCATTGACCAAAAATTGAGCTTTACGGTATATGATCGGGTTAAAGTAAAGGGGGCAGATGCACATCCTGTTTTTAAATTTTTGGGCAATAAAGTGTTAAATGGGCGAGTTAATAGCAAACCGCTATGGAATTTTCATAAATACTTAATTGATAGGGAAGGCAAGGTTGTAGATTATTTTTATAGCTTTACTGGCCCCTTATCGAGGCGTTTGGTCAAAAAAATTGAGCGCTTGTTGGGGAATAATGGAGGGAACGCGAAGCGGAAGACATAAAGCGTAAAGCAGGAAGAAAAAGCAGCGAGCGGAAAGCAAAAAGTTTAATGTAAAAGCCGATACAAATGAAATTAGATATATTAGTAATTACTGTGCACCCCGATGATGCCGAACTAGGATGTTCCGGAACGATTTTAAAACATGTTGCTTTAGGAAAAAAGGTAGGGATTGTTGATTTGACCAGAGGTGAGTTGGGTACACGGGGAACGCCTGAAAGTAGGGAGCAGGAGGCTGCGGATTCCAGTGAGGTACTGGGATTGAGCGTGCGAGAGAATTTGGGTTTGCGAGATGGCTTTTTTAAGAATGAGGAATATGAACAATTGGAACTGATAAAAGCGATCAGAAAATTTCAACCCGAAATTATTATTGGCAATGCTTTGTATGACCGGCATCCGGACCATGGGCGGGCGGGCGATCTCATAAACGACGCATGTTTTTTATCGGGATTACGAAAAATTGAAACGAAGGTTGATGGGGCTTATCAAGAAATTCATCGCCCACGCTTGCTATTGCAATTGATTCAAGATTACTATATTAAGCCTGATATTGTGGTGGATGTTAGTGATTTTTGGGATCAAAAAATTGCTAGTGTACGTGCCTTTAAATCGCAGTTTTTTCATGAGGAATACAAGGAAGATGAACCTCAAACCTATATTTCTAATCCAGATTTTATACATGTTATCGAAGGCAGAGCCCGAGAATATGGTAAATATATAGGGGTTAAATATGCTGAAGGCTTTACCTGTAGGCGTTTATTGGGGGTTGATAACTTGTTCTCTTTGCGCTAATTTTTTAGTGACCACTTAATGTTAGTTGTTGAGTAGTTAAGTTGTTAAGTAGGGAAGTAGTTGAGTAGGAAAGTAGTGGTGTAGGATTTGAGCGTACTTAGAACTTAGAACGTAAAACTTATAGCTTTATAGGAAGCTTTCCGCTTTAAGCTTTGCGCTTTTAAGCTTTTCGCTCAAAAATAACGTATAACTTTAAAAGCTCTTGCTACTTGATACTGATGTCTTGGTGCTAATTGATGAGTGACACGAGCAATTGGGTACGTGCTATAACGTATAACTTACAACGTATAACTTTAAAAGCTATGGCTAACACTTTTTCGAAAATAAAACAAGCAATAACCTTATTTAAGCAGATTGATTTTGATCAATTGGCTAAAATCTCAAAGAAAGTTGATTTGGCTAAGGTAATGGACGGTTTTGCTAAACTTGACGATAACCAGTTAAAGGGATTGATGAAAATGATGGATAGCGGAAGGAAGAAAAAGGAGCTTCCTCCAATTAATCCAGATTTTTATGAATTGGGAGAACGTTTAAGTATTGAAGACCGAGCTTTGCAACTTAAAGTGCGCGAATTTATGGAACA
>Ga0182736_1001260_pt1 | contig 26381 bp, 25 predicted proteins | sample eDN5th30CKraftBY_FD_128882 | JGI IMG/M metagenome (GOLD analysis project Ga0182736, IMG submission 128882) | Enriched backyard soil microbial communities from Emeryville, California, USA - eDNA 5th pass 30_C Kraft BY (version 2) (version 2) | ecosystem: Environmental > Terrestrial > Soil >...
CAAGCTGCTCGCCGACCGCATCGTCACGGGCCGCACCGACCCGGTCATCGCGCCCTTCGACCCGCTCCGCTGACCTGCCAGCCAAGACGTCGGATGCCGGTGCGCCCTGGACTCCACCCTCGCCCCGCTTGATATGCTGACCGGGCGCACACGCGCACGGGGCTGTAGTTCAATGGCAGAACTTCTGCTTCCCAAGCAGACAGCGCGGGTTCGATTCCCGTCAGCCCCTCCACTGTCACGTCTCAACCCTGTTCGGACTTTCTCAAGGTAGTTCGGACTGGTGAATTGACGGCCGAGGTGTCGCCACACCTAACTGACAACCGAGGGAATTCGTTTGCGTCCGCGGCAGCGTCAGCGTCAGCGTCCGCTGACGGTGCCGAACAGCCTCGCGATCGGCGCGAGGGTGAGCGGACGCGCCGCCACCCAGGCCGCCGCGATCACGACGAGCGACGCCGCGAACATCCAGAACCCGGTCCAGTTGTCGGCGAACGCGACCCCGTCGACCGATCCCTGCGCGGCGTACATGTGGTTGAGGTTCCGCAGCGCCCCCGTGGCGAACACGAGCGCCACGTGGATGAAGATGAACACCACGAAGTACAGCATCACGGGGAAGTGGATGCGGCGCGCCCACTCCACCGGGTACGCCTTCGTGAGCCGCGCGTTGTTCTTCGGCCAGAAGTTGCTCATCCGGTAGCCCGTGATCGCCGCGAGCGGCGCCGCGAGGAACACGGTGGCGAAGTACGCGAGCTGCTGCAGCGAGTTGTAGTTGACCCAGCCGTTCTCGGTGGGCCAATCGAGCGACACGTACTGCAGAGCCGCCGACAGCGCATTCGGGAACACCTCCCACGACGTGGGGACGATCCGCATCCACTGCCCCGTCACGAACAGCAGCACCACGAAGACGACGCCGTTGGCGAGCCAGAGGACATCGAGCGACTGGTGGAACCAGATCGTCAGGCTCGTCTTGCCCTTCGGGTCGCGGCGGGGCGTCCAGAACACGCTCGGCCGCTTCTCGGCGCGGATCGTGAGACCCGTGCGGATGATGAGCACCATCAGGAACACGTTGAAGAAGTGCTGCCAGCCGAGCCACGCGGGGAAGCCGACCGGCGCCCCCTCGGGCAGGTGGTACTCGCCGGGGAACGCGGCGAGGAACTCCTGACCGAACGGCATCGACAGGATCACGCGCACCACGGCGACCGCCATGCCCGCGGCGATCAACAGGCCCGCACCGCCGACGACGACGGCGCCGAGCCACTGCCCACGCGTGAAGGGACCGATCCGCACGGGTTCGGGCAGCGGAGCCGGACGCACCGTCGCGGCGCGGCCGGGCCACACCGTGCGCGGCACCGTGAGCGGCGGGCGCGGACCGGCGGGCACCGCGATCTCGGCCGGCGCGGGTGCGGTCGTGGCGGGTGCAGCTACGGGGGCGGCTGGCAGGGGCTCAGCGGAGACGATGTCGGCAGAGACAGGGGCGGAGGACACCGGGGCGGAGGAGCTTTCGGGCGCGGCAGCCGCGGGAGCCGCGACGACGGGGGCCGGGGCGACGGTGCCGGCGGGCGGCCACGGCTCGCCGCTCGCGTCGCGAGGCAGTCCGCGTCGGAGCACGGCGCCGGGAGCCGCAACGGGCGCGGCCGCAGCGTGTGAGGCCGGCGCCGAGGCGGTAGCGACGGCAGCGTGTTCCGAGGCCGGAGCTGACGTGGGTGTAGCCGCCGCCGCCGGAACCGACGCAGGCGTCTGCGCGGGCGCGGCCGCGACGACAGACGCGGAAGCCTCAGCGGGCGCGTCGGCGACACCGGCCGCGAGTGGGGCGTCACCGGCGGGCGGCCACGGTTCGCCGCCGGGACGACGCGGAAGACCCCGTCTGAGAGTGCGGCCGAAGGTCGCCATCACGCCTTCTTGGACTCGAGAGCGGCGATCAGCTGCGGCACGACCGTGAACACGTCGCCCACGATGCCGAAGTCGGCGACCTCGAAGATGGGCGCATCGCCGTCCTTATTGATCGCGACGATCGTCTTGGCCGTCTGCATGCCCGCCTTGTGCTGGATGGCACCCGAGATGCCGAGCGCCACGTACAGCTGCGGCGACACCGACACGCCGGTCTGCCCCACCTGGTGGGCGTACGGCACGTAGCCCGCGTCCACCGCGGCACGCGAGGCGCCCACGGCGGCGCCGAGGGCATCGGCGAGCTGCTCGACGAGAGCGAACTGCTCCTGCGATCCGAGGCCACGACCGCCCGCGACCACCTTCGCCGCACCGCGCAGCTCCGGACGCGACGACGTCGCGACCACCGGCTCGGCCGACTCGATCACCGCGGCGGGGGCGTCGGAGCGCTGCACGTCGAGCACGGTCACCGACGGCGAGGCCACAGCCTCGGCGCGTGCGTCCACGGCGCCCTGGCGCACCGTCACGACCAGCGCGCCGAACGTCGGGGCCGCCGTCACGTTGTACGCACCGCCGTACACGGAGTGCTGAGCGAGCACACCCTCATCGTCGCGGGCGACACCGACGGCGTCGACGGCGAGCGCGAGCGACCGGCGGGCCGCGAGGCGACCGGCGACATCACGGCCGTCGATCGAGTTGGAGATGAGCACCGCATCGGGGCCCACCAGATCGATCGCGGATGCCGCAGCATCCACGACCGGTACCGTCAGCGCGGTCGCGGGGTCGCCGAGGCCTGCGACGAGCACCACCCCCGCCCCCAAAGCACCGGCCGCGGCGGCGAGCGCGTCGTGGTGTTCCTCCGCGGCGACGACGAGAGCGACCGGGGTGCCCACCTGCGCGGCCGCACCCAGCAGCCCCGCCGAGGAGGTCGCGAGCTCGCCCTCGGGAGTCACGTCGAGGACGACGAGGATCGAGTCTGCAGCGAAATCGGTCATGGTGGTCTCCCTCACGCCAGCCGGTTCTCGATGAGGAACGCGGCGAGCTTCTCGCCCGCATCCCCTTCATCGACGATCTTCACGCCCGCCCCGCGCGGCGGCTTCTCGGCGATCGCGGTCATGATGGTCTGCGGGGCGCGGGCCACATCGACATCCACGTCGAGGTCGGCGAGCGTCCGGGTCGTGAACGGCTTCTTCTTCGCCGCCATGATGCCCTTGAAGTTGGGGAACCGGGCGTCGGGGAGCGCCTCGGTGATGGAGATGACTGCCGGAAGGGGCGCCGACACCTTCGCGGTCCCGTCGTCGCCCGCACGGGTGCCCGATACGGAGGTCTCGGAGATCTCCACCGCCGACAGGGCCGTCGCGTGCGGCACACCCAGGTACTCCGCGAGCATCGCCGGCAGGACGCCCGCCATGCCGTCGGTCGAAAGGTTGCCCGTGATGACGAGGTCGAATCCCTCATGCTTCGCCGCGGCGGCGAGCACCTTCGCGGTCACGCCGAGGTCGGCGCCGGCGAGCGCGTCGTCCGACACCTGCACGGCCGTCGCAGCGCCCATCGCCAGCCCCTTGCGGAGCGTCGCGGCCGCCTCGCCCGACGCCATCGACATCACGACGACCTCGGTGCCGGCGTTCGCGTCGGCGTACGACAGCGCCACTTCGAGAGCCCGTTCGCCGATCTCGTCGAGCACCCGCTCCGAAGCGGCACGATCCGCGAGGCCGGTCTCGAGACTCAACTTGCGGTCACCGTACGTATCGGGAACTTCTTTGACCAGCACGACGATCTTCATCGATTCCTCCAGGTCTCAGCGGCGCGACGACTTCACTTCCCGGTCGCCCGGCTATCGCTCGAGGACGACCGCGAGTCCTTGACCGACGCCGATGCAGATCGCCACGACCGCCACACCGTTTCCGCGGCGCGCCAGTTCGTGCGCCGCGTGGCCGATGATGCGGCCGCCCGACGCCCCCAGGGGGTGTCCGATGGCGATCGCGCCACCATGAATGTTCAGCCTGTCCGGGTCGAGATCGGGCCAGCCGGCAAGGCACGCGAGCGACTGGCTCGCGAATGCCTCGTTCAGTTCGACGAAGTCGACGTCATCCCACGAGCGTCCGGCGCGCGCGAGGGCCTTGTTGGCCGCTTCGATCGGCGCGATCGGGAAGTCGGCAGGGTGGACCCCGTGCGCCGCCCGTGCGGTGATCCGCGCGAGAGGTTCGACATCGAGCGCGCCCTCTCGGCCGAGCAGCACCGCCGATGCGCCGTCGTTGATCGGAGAGGAGTTTCCGGCAGTCACGGTGCCCTGTCCGCCGAGAGGGAACAGCGGCCTCAGGCCGGCAAGCACCTCGAGCGACGTGTCGTCGCGGATGCCCTCGTCCCGGTCGAGCTCTGCGCCGGCGACCTGGGTGATCTCGGTTGCGTAGACGCCCTCTGCCCACGCCAGGGCGGCACGACGATGGGACCGCACGGCGAAGGCATCTTGCGCATCCCGGTCGATCTCCCACTCCCGCGCGATCTTCTCTGCGCAGTGACCATTGGAGAGCGTCGACTCTGCAGGCAGCTCCGGGTTCACCATTCGCCAGCCGATCGCGGTGTTCCACATCGTCTGGTTTCCGGTCGCCGGCCAAGGCCTCGCGGACTTCTCCACGACGAACGGTGCACGGCTCATCGACTCGACCCCGCCCGCCAGGACGATGTCGGCATCGCCTGCCTCGATCGCCCGCGACCCTTGGATCACCGCCTCCACGCTCGACGCGCACAGCCGATTGACCGTAACTCCCGTCACCGAATCGGGGAAGCCGGCGAGCAGAGCCCCAAAGCGGGCGACGTTGCGATTGTCCTCGCCGGCCTGGTTGGCGTCACCGAAGATGACATCGTCGATGCGCGCCGGGTCGAGGTCGACGCGGGTCACCGCGGCCCGCATCACCGTCGCCGCCAGGTCATCCGGCCGCACCCTCGACAGGGCTCCGCCCACTCGACCGAACGGCGTACGCACCGCGTCGTATACGTAGGTTGCAGGCATCCGTTCGATCTCCGATCGGCAGATGTCAGCGCGCGTCGGGCTTGCGCGCGTCGATCCGACGCACCATCGCCCAGGCCGCGGGAATGAGGAAAGCGGCAATTGCGGCCTTCACGAGGCCACCGGGGATGAAGGGGAGGACTCCGGCTGCCATGACACTCGCGAAGGTGACCTCCATCCCCATCACGGTCGACAGGATCATCGCCATGTAGGGCACGCCGATCAGGAAGGGCACGACGCTCGCGCCGACAAATCCGATCATCGCGAGCAGCGGCTTGCGATCCCACGCCCGCTCGGCGAGCCACCCTGCCAGGTACGCCGCCGGGATGAACCCCAGGACGAATCCGAAGGACGGCATGAGCACATACGCAGGACCGGCGACCGCTCCTGCGAAGACGGGGATACCGGCGAGGCCGGCGAGCATGTAGCTCGTGAGACTGAGCGCACCACGCTTCGCCCCGAGAGCGGCGCCAACAAGGATGACGCCGAGGGTCTGTCCCGAGATGGGAACGGGACCGATGAAGAACGACACCTTCGCGAGGAGGGCGACAGCAACCACGCCCGCCACGACAAGTGCGGCGTCCGTGGCGAGGCCGCGTGCCCGCGAGCTCGGAGCTGGAATAACGTCGGCCAGCACGCGCGGGACGGACGGGGTCAAGATGGTCATGCGGTTCTCCTTAGCTCGTGCGAGCGGATTCGAATTAGGACCCGGCCGAGTGACCGGCGGCGGTCGGCACGTCGCGAAGCGGCGCGAGTGCCTGCGAGTAGAGCGCGAATTCCTCGACGAGCGAGCGGGGCGCCGGCGGCGGGGAACTGAGGTCGTTGACGAGATCCCAATGCGCGCGGATCGACTCGATGTCGAGGCCCAGGTCGACCCAACCGCGGGCCTCGATCATCTCGACTCGTGCGATCCGCCCACCGCCGACCGAGTACACCTGGCCGTTGGAGGCGCAGTCGTCGTGAGCGAGCCATGCGACGAGCGGCGAGACGTGCTCGGCCTTCAGGTCTCGAAAGATGTCCCCCATGACATCGGAGGCCGTGGTGCGTTCCACTCCGGTGACGCGCTCGCGGTCGCCGCGGTCGGTCATCCGGGTAACAGCGAGGGGCGCGATCGCGTTGGCTCGGATCCCGACCGATGCGCCCTCAACGGCCCAGCACCGGGTCAGCCCGATGATGCCCGCTTTCGCCGCGCCGTATGCGGCCTGTCCGTCGTTGCCGAACAGCCCGGTGGCGGAGGTCGTCGACACGATGCTCCCGCCACGCTCTGCGAGATACGGCCAGGCCGAGGCGGTGACGAACATCGTCCCACCGAGATGGACATCCAGGACGCGCTGCCATGCGGCGAATCGGAAGTCGTCCATCGGAAAATCGTTCAACACGCCCGCATTGTTCACAACGATGTCGAGGCGCCCGAATCTGTCGACGGTGTGTGCGACGAGCGACGCCGCGTCGGCGGGCGTGGACACCGACGATGTGTCCGCGATCGCCACCCCGCCCGCCTCGACGATCTCGCGCACGACCGCACCGGCGCGGGAGGAGTCGGAGCTGTCGCCGCTCACGGACGATCCGAGATCGTTGACGACCACGTGGGCGCCGAGGCTGGCCAGCAGCAGAGCGTGACTTCGGCCGAGCCCGCCCCCCGCTCCCGTCACGATGGCGACGCGACCGTCAAGTCGTGTTGTCTGATCCGACACGGTCATCCCACTCTCAACTCGCGGTAGAACTGTTCATCGAAGCGATCGGGCATGGGGATCCCGAAGTCGTCACGCAGCTCCACGAACATCTGCTCCAGGGTGGGGGTGTCCACCTGGCGGCGATTCCGCGGGGTGTCGACGAGGTACTTGCCGCCCCGAAGATCGGGGTTGTACTCGTGCCGGATGCGCCGCGCGCGGTCGACATCCGTGCCCTGGGTCTGAGCGACGACGTCGGCGACCATGATTTGCGCGAGCCGATCCCAAACGGCGTACGTGTGACCAGGGAAGTGCAGGAGCCCCACCGCGTACAGCGCGGGCGCGCGAAGGCTGATCGTTCCGAGATGGAAGTCGGGCTCCCCCTCGATCGTGTCGTAATACTCAGATGAGAGCCACGGAATCGTCACCGTGTATCCCGTGGCGGCAACGATCAGATCGAACTCCTCGCGACGACCGTCCGTGAAGTGGACGACACTCCCCTCGATGTGGTCGACGTCTGCGGCCGGCCGAAGCCGACCGTGCGTGATCTGATGGACGACCTGCTCGTTGGCGATGGGATGCGTGGCGCCCAGAGGGTGATCGGGCGCGGCCAGACCGATGCGAGTCAGATCCCCCATGCATGAGGCGACGAAGGCCCGACGTTCGTCGTAGGTGGCGTTTTCGGGGAGCGTGATTCCCGGAGGGAGAGGCACGTCCTCGTCGTACATGAAAGCCGTGGGACGGCCGAAGAGCCACTTAGGCAGCCACCAGTAGCCGCGGCGCATCGACAGGACGGCGGAGTCGCCGAAGATGGCCGCGTCGCACGCGATGTCAACGCCACTGTTGCCTGCTCCGACGACGAGCACGCGCTTGCCGGAGAAGTCGGCGCCCGACCGGTACTGGCTGCTGTGGATGATCGCGCCCGAGAAGGTCTCCTCCCCGGCGAACCTCGGCCGGTGGCCCTCCTGCTGTTGACCGCAGGCCCAGACGACTCCCCGGTAGATCGAGACAGACCCATCGGCGAGTCGGACTTCCCACCGGGGTGTCTCCTCGCTGCCAACGAATCGGGCCCCCACCACCTCGTGATTGAACTTCACGTAGCGCTCGAGGTCGTAGTCGCGGGCGAAGTCCCGAATGTAGTCGCGCACTTCCGCCCACGTGGGGTACTCCGACAGGTGCGCAGGCATGCGATAGCCGATGAACCCGCTGTGCTCTCGGTCCGAGATGAAGTTGCAGGACTCATAGACCGGGCTGGTGGGGCTGTCGATGTCCCAGATACCGCCGAGGGAGCTGTTTCGCTCCAGCACTTCGACTGCGACCCCCGCACGCAGCAGGGCGCGCGCCGCGATCAGGCCGCTGGGGCCGCCTCCTACGATGCAGAGGCGATCGGACACGTCGCTGGGTTCCACCGTGTTCTCCTCTTCGAATGCTCCGGTATCGGGTTCGACCAGGATAGCCCTGGTACTACTTCATGTCAATCCACTGGATGTTTTGTCTACTCAACAGCCGCTGAATCTGCTTTCTATCCGCAGGGGGGTGTATATAGAAACGACACCATGTACATTGTCTCTATGGTCAAGAGCGCGTCGGGGTCGAGTTCCGCATCAGGCATGGCGACTCCTCCCACTCCGCGGCTGTCTCTCAGGGACGAGCAGAAGCTGATGACGCGTGAGCGCCTTCTCAGCGGTGCTCTCGAAGTCTTTGAGGAAAAGGGCTACTCCCTGACAACAGTCGACGACATCACGAAGCAGGCCGGCGCGAGCCGGGCGACCTTCTACCTGCACTTCAAGAGTCGGTTCGATGTCATCGAGGCGCTGTACGACCGCCACCGAGCCGAAGTCGAGTCGATGTTCCAAGAACTCGACAGGATCATCCTCGACGACTCGGTCGACGAGGTTCGCGCGTGGACCGCCGCCACACTGCAGTGGTACTCGGAAAACAGCGTGTACTCACTCGCGCTCGAGCAGGCCGTCCTGATGGAAGGCACAGCGGCCGCCTCGATGCGGCGGCCGTACCTTGAGTACATGCCCCGCCTGCGCGACGCGTGGCCCGAGGCGCGTCACGAAGAGGTCAACATGCGTGTCTGGCTCCTCGTGAGAACGATGACCACCTTCTTCATCGGCCGCGAGATCTACGGCATGTTCGCCGAGGTGGGCACGGAGGGCGCCGTCGACGCCATCACCGACCTCTACGTCGCAGGGCTTCGTCCTCCCGCTTGAGCGGCGATGTGCATCGCGTGGGCGCCGTGGAGGTAACCTCCGTCAACGGCCAGTTCCGCGCCCGTGATGAACGATGACGCGTCGGACATGAAGAACACGACTGCCGCCACGAGATCCTCCGGGACGCCCGGTCTGCCCAACGGCGTCAGGCCCACCATCGCTCCGCGGAGCGTCGAGGGGGCATCAGCGGTCATCCCCGTCTCGATGTAACCAGGGTGAATGGCATTCACCCGGATGCCGGCCGGACCGAGCTGCGTGGCAGCGGACTGCGTGAGACCCCGCAGCGCCCACTTGCTCGTCGCGTACGACATGGCGGCGTGTCCGGTGAGTGCCGCGACCGAGCCCACATTCAGGACCGAGCCGCCCGCCGTCATGAGCGTGCGGAGCGAGCGCATGGCGAGCATCGGTCCGGTGACGTTGACCGCGAGCGTCCGGTTCCACCGCTCGACCTGGAGGTGCTCGAGGCGAGTCGCGGATTGAGTGCGGAACGCGACGCCGGCGTTGTTGACCAGACCATCGACCCGGCCGTATTGCGCGTCGATGTGTGCCGCCAGGGCACGCCACCCGGTCTCGTCCGTGACGTCGAGCTCGATCGGCTCGATGCCGTCGGCTGCTTCGGGTCGCTGAGCATCCACCGCCACGACCGTCGCCCCCGCAGACGCCAGACCATACGCCTCGGCCAGCCCCTGCCCACCGCGCGCGCCCGTCACGACGACGAGCTTGCCGGCGAGCGCCCCGGTCTCAGGATCGTTCACGCCGCATCCCGCTCGTCGTCGGCGATCCGCTCGATGAGGGTCGCGGTCCCGAGTCCGCCGCCGCAGCACATGGTGACGAGCCCGTAGCGGCCGCCGGTGCGCTCGAGCTCGTTCAGTGCCTTCGTGAGCAGCACCGCGCCCGTCGCCCCCATGGGGTGACCCATCGCGATCGCCCCGCCGTTGACGTTGACATCGGCCGGGTCCACGTCGAACTCGCGGCACCAGGCCAAGACCACCGAACCGAACGCCTCGTTGATCTCGACCACGTCGATGTCGGTGATCTCCAGTTCATTGCGCGCGAGGATCGAACGCGTCGCGTCGATGGGCCCCGTCAGCATGAGCACCGGATCGCTGCCCACGAGCAGGGAGTCGACGATGCGGGCACGCGGGACGAGGCCGAGTTCGCGCGCGCGATCGCGCGACGCGAGCAGGAGCGCGGCCGCGCCGTCGGATATCTGCGAACTGGTCGCGGCCGTGTGACGACTCGCCGGATCGCGATCCGGCTGATTCACGCGGAGGTTGGCGAGCTTCTCGAGGGTCGAAGCACGCAGACCTTCATCCCGCTCGAGGCGACCCTGATCGACGTCGTCGCCCTCACGCAGCGTGTAGTCGACCGGAACTACCTGGCCGTCGAAGCGACCGCCCTGCCACGCTTCGGTGGCCCGCGTCTGCGACGAGAGGCCGAACGCGTCCAGCTCCTCGCGGGAGATCCCCCACCGTTCGGCGATGCGATCCGCCGCCTCGAACTGAGAGGTGACCTCCCAGCGCTCCGCGTACGACCCGCCGCGCGGGTGCCCGCGCGATCCGTCGGCGGGAACGGGCGAGGTCATGGGGATCGCGCTCATGTTCTCGACGCCGCCGATTACCACCGGATCGGCGAGGCCGGAGGCGACGAGGGCGTGGCCGAACAGTCCGGCCTCCTGGGATGATCCGCACTGGATGGTGACGGTTGCAGCCGGCGTGGCGATTGGCAGGCCTGCGGCCAGCCACGCATTTCGAGCGATGTTCGAGGACTGCATGCCGACCTGTGAGACGCAGCCGGCAACGACGTGCCCGATCTCCTCGCCGGTGAGCTGCGACCGCTCCAGCACCGCGGAGAACACTCGTCCGAGCAAATCTTTGGAATCGGCTTGCGAGAGCGAACCGCCGCGTCGGCCGATGGGCGTGCGCACGGCATCCACGATGACGACGTCGGTCATCGGTGCACCCCCACCGAGCCGCAGGCTCCCGACACGGCGATCGCGGCCGAGGTTCCCAGCGCCATCATGTCGCGCACCTGGCGGTACGTCGAATGGATGCTGGAATCGGCGAGACGTTGAGCCGACTTCGCCTCCTCCATCGCGCGCAGATCCGACTCGGTGCAGATCATGCGCAGGAGCAGCTCCTCGTCGCTCCAGTGCGAGCCCAGCCTGTCACGCACTTCGGCCATCGTGGTCTGCGGGTGCTCCCAGTCGAGGAGCTCGCGGTACTTCGGCGTCGCCGCGATGCGGTCGAGGACCTCAGGAGCGATCTCTCCGGCGAGTTCGCCGTAGTGCCCGAGCGCGTAGTGGCACAGTTCGTCGGGAACGACCTTGTACCGCTCGTCGTGCAGAACGTTGAAGACCGCCTGCACTCCCACGAATTGCGACAGGGGCGTGGCCATGACCGGGTAGCCGAGTTCCTCGCGCACACGCGCCATCTCCTCCAGCACCCGCGGAAGCATGCCCGACAGACCCATCTGGTCGAGTTGCCGCTGCAGCGACGACTGCATGCCGCCCGGCAGCTGGTGCTCGTAGATCGTGGGGTCGTAGAACTGGGGGCGACCGTACGGCAGGTTGTTCCGGTGAGTCAGCTCCCAGGCAAGCGGCTCGACGACATCGAGGTGCTCGGTGGTGATAGCGCACTCGTACGCGTCGTCCAGGCGGAGCACATCCAGGAACGCGCGCAGCGACGGCAGCGAGCCCCCACCCGACAGCGGGCCGATGGCGGTATGGACCGTTTCGGCTCCCGACTTCAGAGCGTGCATGTAGCTCGGCAGCGCGAAGCCGTTGAAGTCGTGGAAGTGCGCTTCGATCGGCAGGCCCCCGGAAACCTGACGCAATGCCGCGATGAGCGTGCCGGCACGGTCAGGCATCATCGCCCCGGCGGTGTCTTCGACATAGATGCCGTCGAGACCCGGCTCCTGCACGATCGAGGCGACCTTGCCGGCGAAGTACTCGTCGGTGTGCACGGGGCTCAACGTGTACATGACCGACGCCACTACGTCGCCGCCGGCGTTTTTGATCGAGCGAATCCGACGCCGATCGAATTCGACGTTGAGCATCGTGTCGAGCAGCCAGAACTCCGTGACACCGTTCTTGATGCACGTCTGGATCGCGAAGTCGCAGAGTTCCTCCGACTCGAGTGCGAACGTGATCGAGTTGGCGAAGGTCGACCAGCGCAGCGTGGAGTTCGGCGCAAGCTCCCGGATCCGCGCGATGTGATCCCATGGGTCTTCGCCGGAGCGGACGAGGCGATCGAACTTGATCATGCCGCCCAGATCGACGGTCTTGAAGGGGATGCGGCCGAGGTGTGGTGCGATCTCGAACACCATGTCGTGCGGCATGGTGTTCATGCGCTCGACATAGAGACTCTGCGGGCCATCGCGGATCGTCTGGTCGACGACCGAAATCATCGTCGGGGCGGTCGGGCTCGAAGCAGGCATGTCACCTCACCGGGCTTTCTTCGTTTTCGAACGTATAGAGACGGGCGTCGATCTCGTCGCCGAGATCTTCCCGGGTGACACCCGGGGCCAGCGACACCACGCGGAACGTGTCGCCGGCGGGAGCGAACACTCCCAGTTCTGTGAAGATCAGGTCGACGACGCCGTGGGCCGTCACGGGGTATCGGCAGGCGGGCACGAGCTTGGCTGCGCCGGTCGAGCCCCGGTGGAGCATCGTCACCCACACGCGCTTCGCACCGGCAGCGAGGTCCATCGCCCCGCCCACTCCGTTGGCCTGCCCCTCACCGAGAGACCAGCTCGCAAGATCGCCGGCGGGCGACACCTCGAACGCACCCAGCACCGCGACATCGATGTATCCCCCACGGATCATCGCGAAAGACAGGGACTGATCGAAGAACGCACCACCCGGTTCGAGCGCAACCGGCCGCTTGCCGGCATCCACGAGTTCCGGGTCAGGCACCTCGCCCTCACGAAGACCCCGCATGCCGAGCAGGCCGTTCTCGCTGTGGAAGACGATGCCCGAGTCATCGCCGAGAACGTCTGCCACGAGCGTCGGGATCCCGATGCCGAGGTTGACGTACTGGCCGGGTTCGAGCTGCGCGGCGACACGGCGCGCGATCTCAACTCGCACCTCACTGCTGGTCATGTGTGCGCTCCCGCCTGGACGATGCGATCCACGAAGATGCCGGGAGTATGAATCGACGAGGGGTCGAGTTCTCCCACCTCGACGACCTCGCGCGCCTGCGCGATGGTCACCCTGCCCGACATGGCCATGACGGGGTTGAAGTTCTGCGACGCAGCCCGATAGTGGAGGTTCCCCCCGCGGTCGGCGATCGTCGCCTTGACGAGTGCGATGTCTCCCCGCAGCGCGGTTTCCATCACGCACGCCACCCCGTCGAAGTCCCGCACCTCTTTGCCTTCGCCGAGCGCTGTGCCCGCGGCGGTCGGCGTGAAGAAGGCAGGGATGCCGGCCCCGCCAGCGCGCAGCCGCTCGGCGAGAGTGCCCTGCGGAACGATGTCAAGCTGAAGCTCGTTCGCGGCGAGTGCCTCGGCAAGCGTGGGCTCATTGCGTATGGGGTAGCTGCACACGATCCGGTCGATGCGCCGCTCGCGCAGCAAGCGCAGCACGCCGGAACTCGTGTGGCCGGCGTTGTTGCTGACGAGCGTCAGTCCAGTCAGCGTCGTCTCGGCGAGCGCGTCGACGAGTTCGAACGGATAGCCGGCGTCGCCGAACCCCGCGATCAGGACGGTGGCGCCGTCCTCGACCCCGGAGAAGGCATCCGCCAGGGTGACTGTCTTGTTCACGATCGGCTCGGAGCGATGGTGAAGAGGGGATCGCCCTCGACGACGAGCTGTCCGTTCTCCGCGTGCACGGCCGTGACGATGCCGGCGACCTCGCACTCGACGCGCGTCATGAGCTTCATCACTTCGACGATGCACAGGCTCTGGCCGGGTGCGACGGTCCCGCCGACGGTGACGAACGGGTCGGCCCCCGGCGACGGCGACAGGTAGAACGTCCCCATCATCGGCGCCACCACGACCACCACGTCTTCCGTGGATGCGGGCGACGCCTCGGCGACCTCCGGCTGCGCGGCCGGCGCTGTCGCAGGGGCAGCGGGCGCCGCAGCGGGAGCCGGCAACGGCGCGGCCGCCACGGGAGCCGCAGGCGCGGGCGCGGCCTTCCTCAACTGGAGCTCGTAGTCACCCCACGTCAGCTCCAGGCTTCGCCACCCCTGATCGAGGAAGTCGCTGATGATCGCGTAGAGTTCGGCCCGCTTCACGTCGGCGCCGGGCATGTTTTCTCCCATGGTCTCTCCCTTTCCAGAGCTCATGCGACTGTCTCTTCGAGGAACCGGGTCGAATACCCGCCCCTCACGAACCGTTCGTCCGCGATGATCCGCTGCTGGAGTCCGACGGTTGTCGAGATCCCTTCGACCTCGAACTCCCGCAGGGCCCGGTCCATCCGGCGCCGGGCCTGCTCGCGGTCGGCGCCGTGCACGATCACCTTCGCGATCATCGAGTCGAAGAACGGAGTCACGAGCTCCCCCGTGCGGTAGAAGTCATCAATTCGGACGCCAGGCCCCGAGGGCGTGGAATAGGCGGTGAGGCGACCAGGCGAAGGCCGGAAGTCACGGTCGGGGTCTTCCGCGGTGATGCGGCACTCGATCGAATGCCCGCGGCTGACGACGTCTTCCTGCGCGAAGTCGAGCCGCTCACCGGCGGCGATCCGCAGCTGCCACGCGACGATGTCGATGCCGGTCGTCTCCTCGGTCACGGGGTGCTCGACCTGCACGCGCGTGTTCATCTCGATGAAGAAGCACTCGCCGCTTTCGACGCTCTGGACGAACTCGATCGTGCCGGCGGAGCGATAGCCGCAGTGTTCCGCGAGTTTGACGGCGTACTGTCCGACGAGTTCGCGTTGACGGTCGTCGAGGCTCGGCGACGGCGCTTCTTCGAGCATCTTCTGGTACCGGCGCTGGATCGAGCACTCGCGGTCGCCGAGCGAGACGGTTCCGCCCTGGCCGTCGGCGAGCACCTGGACTTCGATGTGGCGCACTTCGGCGAAGTAGTGCTCGAGATACACACCGGGGTCGCCGAAGCTGTGCTCGGCCTCGCGCGAGGCGAGCGGGAGCAGTTCGGCGAGCTGGGCGGCGTCATGCGCGATACGCATGCCCTTGCCGCCGCCGCCTGCCGTCGCCTTGATGAGCAGGGGGTAGCCGATCGACTCGGCCACCGCGAGCGCGGTCTCGACGTCGGCCACCGTGCCGTCGGACCCGGGGACGACCGGTACGCCGGCCGCGACAGCAGCGGAGCGCGCGGTCGCCTTGTCTCCCATCCGTCGGATGGCACTGGCGGGCGGTCCGACGAAGGTGATTCCTGCGTCGGCACAGCGCTCGGCGAAAGCCGCGTTCTCGGCAAGGTACCCGTATCCGGGGTGAATCGCGTCGCAGTCGTTGGCGCGCGCGATCTCGAGGATCTGGTCGGCGTCAAGATACACCGCGCCGGGAACCCCGGACAGCTCCACCGCCACGGTCGCCAGGCGAACGTGGGCGTACTCCTTCTCTGCACCGACGAACAGTGCGACGGTCTCGATGCCGAGATCGCGTGCCGCTCTGATCACGCGCACCGCGATCTCACCGCGATTCGCGACGAGAACTCTCCTCATGTCCTGCTCCTCTGTGATGTCATGTGACAGTCATCGCAGCGCGATGCTGTTCGCGGGTGACCCGACGCCGCCGGGAAGGGTGAAAGGAACGCCGACGAACATGCAGGTCCACCGCTCGTCGCGAGCGCTCGCCCGCGCGAGCGCACCCAAGTCGAAGAGCTCCCCGAGAGCGAACCCCAGGAGCGGAATGAGCCGGCGGTGCAGCGATCCGACGGCCGGGTCCCCCGGAACCGACTCGATCGCGGGGTTGTCCATGACGACCGCGGCGACACCGCTGTCCCAGAGGAACTCGGCCATCTCTTCCCCGGCATGCAGACCAGGGCAGTCACGACGATCCGCGAAGTCGGCACGCGCGTCGCGGTCCGCCGCGAGATACGCATCGGCGTAACCGGTGCGGATGAGCGCGACGTCTCCCTCGCGCAGCACGCAGTTCTGGGCCTCGAGTGTCTCGACGAGGAGATCGACCTCAATCGCCACGTTCTCCCGGACATCCAGCGGCGTGCCGCGGCGCTCCAGGTGGCCGGCGACGTCGATGAGGACACCGCGTGTGACGATCCCGTGATCTGCCCACGCACTGATGCCGAGGGCGTCTCCGTCGAAGATCTCCTCGCCCGCCCCCTGCCAGAAGCCGAACTCGCGAGCGCGGACGTGGCGGAACCCGTCCCACTGCGACGACGCCTGCGGGTAGAACTGGTCGAGGTAGTCGTCACGCACGTTGCGGTTCTGCTCGAACACATGGTGGACGAGCGGCTTGCGCTGGGTCGACCATGACGGGTCGGGCAGCGTGAGCGGAAACGACAGGTTGAATCGCTCGCCGGTCTGCACCTCGACCCCCGCCGCTTTCACCTGCTCGTCGGAAATCAGGTTGAGACGACCCAGCTGGTCGTCGGGCGGGAAGACGGTCCACGCGTGCCGTGCGCCGAGCTCCTCGATGCGCGGCAGGTCGGCATATCGCGGCAGCTCCGTCGCGCCCGTCGCAGTCATCAGGGGGCTCCGTCGTCGGGCGACGTGTGAGCGACGACCGTGCGCAGCGCCAGCACGTGGCGCAGGTACAGATGGAGGCCGAGCTCCCACGTGAATCCGATCCCGCCGTGAGCCTGGATCGCATCGGTGACGACCGTGATAGCGCGGTCCACGACATCGAGGGCGATCTCGCGCGTGCCGGTTGCGCCGAGGGCACATGCCGCGACACCGCTGCGTCCGGCTTCGACGTGCGCGAGGTCGTTGGCCAGGAGGTGCTGGAGCGCCTGGAACGAGCCGATCGGACGCCCGTAGGCCTCGCGCACCTTGGCGTAGTCGACGGCCAGCTCGAGCGCCGCCGCCGCACATCCCACGGCCTCTGCGGCCCACAGCGCGTGCATGTGCGCGTAGGTCGAGCGCCCGCCCGAGTCGGCGGGGTCGGCCAGCACGAGCGAGGGCGCGAAGTCGTCGTCGCTGTCTGCACCCCGGGTGACGATCATCGCGCCGGATGCCGCGACCGGGTACGGAACACCATCGATGCCGTCGAGGTCGGCGAGGTCTTCGGCGATCTTCTCGACGAAGGGGAGCGGGAGGAGGTGGCGCCCCCACACTTCGGCGAACGCGGTGAGGTCGAGAACGAGGGACTGTTCGGGTCGCTCACGGGGAAGCTCTCGCGCAATGGCGAGCCACCCGTCGTTCTCGAGTGCGGCCCAGAAGTCGTCGTACGACTTCTCGAAGGCCTCCGGGCGCAGCTCCGGCATGCGGCTACGAAGGATGTCGTCGAAGGCCTCAGCGGCCTCGATCGCATCGGCGGAAGGAATAGTGCTCATGTGTTCACCTGGGCAATCCGAGGACGGACGAGGAGATGACGTTGCGCTGGATCTGCGAGGTGCCTCCCGCGATCGTCACCCCTCGTGTGTTGAGGAACTGCTCGCGCCAGTAGTCCTGCTGATCGAGCGGAGCGCGCGCGACTCCTTCGCGCGCGATGCGCTGCCACAGCTCCGCCCACAGCAGCCGCATCACGGCGGAGGGGGCGACGGCGTCGCGGCCGTGCGTGATGAGTTCGGCAGTGCGCACGACGTGGAACCGCAGCATCCGCACCTCTCGCTCCAGGTGCTCGACGTCTTCAGGCCGGGTGAATGCCAGCAGCGAGTCCATAGCCGCACGAATCAGCACGTATCGCCGCATGGCGTCGCGAACCATCCGGGTACGACGGAAGCCGCCGAGGTTTCCGAGGCTCCAGCCCTGGTTGACTTCGCCGAGCAGGTCGGCTCCGTCGACGCGGGCTTCGGTGAAGAACACCTCGCTGTACTCCGACCCACCCGTAGCCTGACGGATCGGCCGCACCTCGACGCCCTCCTGGTGCATGTCGAGCAGCAGGACGCTGAGGTTTTTCCGCCGCGGCGCGTCGGTGTCGGTGCGCACCAGCAGATAGCAGCGGTCGGCGATGTCGGCGACGCTCGTCCACACCTTCTGGCCGCTCACGACCCAGTCGTCGCCGTCGCGGCGGGCAGTCGTGGACACCGCAGCCATGTCCGATCCGGCGTTGGGTTCCGAGAACCCCTCGCACCAGAGCGTGCGCGCTTCCAGGATCGGTGCAAGGAACCGTTCCTTCTGGTCTTCCGTGCCGTGGGCGATGATGGCGGGGCCCGCGAGGTCGATGCCGATGAAGTTCAGCACGTCGGGGGCGTTGACCTTGGCCGCCTCTTCGGCGAAGATGAACTCCTCCATCAGCCCGAGGCCCAGGCCGCCGGATTCGACTGGCCAGCTGATGCCGGCGAACCCGCCCGTGCTGACAAGGGCATCCCAGGCCCGGCGTTCGGCGACGACGTCTTCGTATCGCGCACCCGATCGAGCGTGGGGGTTCCAGTCGGGCGACTTGACCTCGTTCAGCCACGACGCCACATGCTCGCGGAACTCGACCGCCTGCGGGTCGTCAAGGCTGAGCGCGGCGGTCCCCGGCGCAGTGTTCGCGGTGGTCATCAGATCGCCTCCTGTTCGAGGTACCACTGGCGCGCGGCTTTGATGCCATCGCTGGCGATCCGTTCGCGAAGCATCTTGGTGGCCGGGTCGGCGTGCGTGATGGCATCCCAGGCCGATCCGTCGCGCAACGCCGACTGGAAGCCCTGCGCGTCGAAGACCCGGTTGATCGCCTGCTTCTTGATGCGCATGACCTCCGGCGGAACGCGGCGGATCTCGCGGGCGACCTCCAGCACGCGCTCTTCCAGGCGCGCAGCGGGAACCGCCTCGTTCGCCCACCCGAGATCGGCGGCCTCGGCACCCGACAGGGAGTATCCGGGCTGGAAGCTGAACTCCTTCGCCTTGTGCGCACCGACCTGCCAGGCCCATGCGGGGGCGATCATGCCGCCGCCGACGGGGAGGATCGGCCAGCCGATGCGGGCGTCGTCGGCGACATAGACCAGATCGGCGCAAATGCACATGAGGGTCGAGATCCCCATGCAGTGCCCGTGGACCTTCGCGATCACCGGCTTGGGCGCGTTCCACATGGCGAGGTAGCTCTCGATGGCGTCATCGAGGCGCCTCTGCCCGACCGAGACGCCGCCCGACGCGTATCGGCTGAAGTCGTTGCCGGCCGAGAACGCTCGGCCCGCACCGCTGACGACGATGACCCGTACGGCATCGTCCGCGACGGCAGCGTCGAGAGCCTCGACGAACTCCTCGCGCATCTGCGGGCTGATCGCATTGAGCTTTTCAGGCCGAGCGAAGCGGATCTCGCGGATCCCCATCTCTGGCTCGAGGGTATCGATGAACTCCATTAGCGCCACTGCTCGCTTTCGTTGGGAGAGTGCCGTCGTTGGAACAACTCTCGCTGGTCTCCATGACGATACTGTTTTCATGTCGTATTGTCAATCGACTAGTTATACTGTCCAATGAACACACCGAGTGAATGCGAGCGACCAATGACGGTACCGACGACCACGGAACTGCTTTCGGGCAGAACGGCCTTCATCACAGGCGGAGCCCAGGGCCTCGGGCTCGCGATGGCGCAGACCTTCGTCCGCCACGGCGCCCGCGTCGTGATCGCCGACCTCGACGCCGATCGCGCCCGCCACGCGGCATCCAGCCTGTCCCCCGCATGCCTCGGCCTCGGATGCGACGTCAGTGTCGACGACGCGGTGGCGGACGCGTTGCGCGACGCGGCCGCGCACCTCGACGGCCTCGACATCGTCGTGAACAACGCGGGCTTCACGCGGGATTCGACGATGCGGAAGATGACGGTCGACGACTTCGACGCTGTCGTGGGCGTGCACCTGCGCGGATCGTGGCTGGGCACCAAGCACGCCAGCGCCATCATGCGCGAGCGTGGCATCGCGGGATCCATCATCAACATGTCGTCGATCTCGGGAAAGGTCGGGAACGCCGGCCAAACGAACTACAGCGCCGCGAAGGCCGGCATCGTCGGTCTGACCAAGGCGGCGGCGAAGGAGCTGGGGTTCGCGGGCATCCGGGTGAACGCGATCCAGCCGGGGATCATCGAGACCGACATGACCCGCGCGATGGCGCCGGAGATTCTGGAGAAGCGGCTCGCCGACATCCCGCTGGGTCGATTCGGCACCCCCGACGAGGTCGCGAACGTTGCCCTCTTCCTCGCGAGCGACATGTCGAGCTACCTGACGGGCACCGTCATCGAGATCAGCGGCGGCCGGCACATCTAGCGGGGCGGTTCCCCGAGCGGTTCCGTGGGGCGATTCCGCGGTGCGCGCGGCTCCGCAGCGCGGGCCGACCGGCCGTGGCGCTAGCTGAGCGCGGCGAGCGAATCCGACACGATGGCGAGCATCGACTCGAGTTCCTGCTCGCTGGCGACGAGCGGCGGGTAGAAGAAGAGCTGTCCGCCCAGCCCCTGGGTAAGAAGCCCGCGGCGGCGACACTCGGCCACGGCGGCTCTCGCCACATCCGTGCCCTCGCGCGGGATGAGCGAGATGCTCCACAGCATGCCGATCCCGCGGACTTCGCCCACGATGGCACTGTTCTGTTCGCAAATCTTAGCGAGACGCTCCCTGATCAGCTCGCCCCGTTTCGCCGCCTGCGCGGGCAGAGACTCGCGCGCGATCGTCTGCTGCACCGCGAGCGCCACAGCGCAGCCGGTGGCATGACCGCTGTAGGTGCCCATGTGCCGGAGCGCGTTCTCACCGGCCTCGTCGAACGCATCCGCGACGCCGGCCGACACGACGCACGCGCTGATGGGGAAATACCCCGACGACAGCCCCTTGCTGAGGGTGATGATGTCGGGCGTGATCGAGTAGTGCTGGTGGCCGAAGATCTTTCCGGTGCGGCCGAACCCCGTGAACACTTCGTCCACGATGTGCAGGATGCCGTTCTCCCGCAGCAGTTCTTGCACCCGCGACCAATGGTCGGCGACCGGCACACGCACGCCACCGCCCACGGGAATCGGCTCACCGATGAACGCGGCGATGTTCGCGGCTCCGAGCGTGGCGATCTGCTCGCGAAGCTCCGCGACGAACCGCGCGCTGGCCTCCTCGTCGTCATGAGGGGTCGTCGGCAGGCTCGCGTATGTCGGCGTGAGCTCGCGGATGAAGTGCGCCATGTCGGGTCGACGAGTCGCCGCGGCAGTGGCCGTCGTGTTGCCGTGATAGCCGCCCGCGGCGCTTAGGATGATGCGCCGGTCGGGCTCGCCCCGGTTGAGGTGGTAGTTGAGCGCTACCCGGAACGACGCCTCGACCGCTTCGGATCCACTCGTCGCGAATCGCACGCTGCCGCCCGGAAGAGCCAGCTCGGCGAGCAGGAACTCCGCGAGATCTTGAGCCGGCCTGTTGGTCAGATTGAGGATGGGTGCCAAGTGTGCACCCTTCCGCATCTGCAGGGCCGCGGCATCCGCGATCTCCTCGCGTCCGTGGCCTATGACGCAGGCACCGAACTGCGACCACCCGTCGAGGTAGCGGTGGCCCTCCTCGTCCCACAGTTCGACTCCGCTGGCGCGGTCGAGCACGACGATCTCGTCGCCGCCGAATTCCGGGAGCAGCGTGCCGTGCTGCCAAACCGGCGCTTTGAGCGAAGCGGGGGTGAGCGTGGTCATGTCGAACACCAATCTGACGAATACGGGCGAACGCCGAGCGGGGACGAGCGGAGGATCCGCGAGGGCTTATCGAAGCAGGGCGGGGAGGGCGGTGGACATTCCAGGAATGAACACGATCAGCAGGAGGCTCACCAGGATGGCGACCAGGTACGGGACGACCGCTTTGGCAACCTTCGTGATCGGCGTCTCGGCGATACCCGCTGTGATGAACAGATACGTCCCGACCGGCGGTGTCACCCCGCCGACGCAGATGGCGACCGCGAGCGAGATGGCGAAGTGGATCGGGTCGAGCCCGGCCGCCACGCCGATAGGGTGCACCAGCGGGATCATGATGATCGCCGCCCCCAGCGGGTCGATGACCGTGCCAAGAAGAACGAGCACGCCCACCGCGAGCAGCAGGATCAGGATCGGAGAGCCGAGACCGAGGAGGAACTCGCTGAGCGCTTGCGGAATGCGGGTGAACGCGGCGATCCAGGCCAGGATCGTGGATGCGGCGATCACGAGCATGACCGCTGCCGTCCGCTTGACGGTCGCCTTGAGGGCCTCGAGGAGGCTCGCACCGTTCAGGGTCCGAAGCGCCAGTCCAGCAATCAGCACGTAGACGCATGCCACGGCTCCCGCCTCGGTGGCCGTGAACCACCCGGCGAAGATTCCCACGAGCATTAGCGCCGGAGCGCCGATCGCGACCAACGCGGTGCGCAGGGTCGTGAGGACCTCGCGCAGGGAGGCCCGGGGCATCCGCGGCGGCGCCGACGGTCCCCGGCCGAGGACGAATCGCGCCGTGAGCATCATCGCCGCAAGAATGAAGACGCCCGGGACGATGGCCGCGATCATCAGGTCTCGCACGGAGACCTCTGCCAGCGAACCGTAGATGATCAGCACGATGCTGGGCGGGATGATCGGACCGAGCACCGACCCGGCGGCCACCACCGCGGCCGCGTCGGCAGCTCGGTACCCACGCTTCTTCATGTTCGGGATGAAGACGGCCCCTGTCGCGGCCGCGTCTGCGGCACCCGAGCCACTGATCGTGGCCATGCCTGCCGACATCACCAGGCTGGACTGCGCGATGCCCGCGCGCCAGTGGCCGACGAGCGCGGTCGCCAACCCCATGATGCGGTCGGCGAGCTTGCTCTGCGTGAGGAGCTCGCCCACCAGCAGGAAGAACGGGATCGCGAGGAACGATTGATTCACGATCTGTGCGCTCATCCGCTGGAACGCCACGTAGGAGGGGACTCCCAGGGCGTCCATGCCGACCAGCGATCCGCCCAGCATGACGATCGCCACCGGGACACCGAGAAGAACTCCGAGGACGAGGACAATACCCATTGCAGCCATGGTCTAGACCTCCGCCCCGAGGCGGGCCTGTCGCGTGGTCATGCTGCTTCGATCCCTCGCTCCTCGGCGGACTGCCGAGGGTAGATCTTCGGACGGATCACGAGATAGAGCCCTTCGAGGATGAAGAAGACACCGGAGACGGGAATCGCGGCATTCGCCCAGTTGGGGCTGACGCCGACCGACGGCGCGAGACCGGTCGTGAGCCGCATGAACTCGAGCCCGAAGACGATGAACGAGACTCCCGTCGCGACGAAGACCGCACCGAGAAGCCGGACGTACAGCGTGAACGAGCGCCCCGGAAGTTTCGTCACCAGGAAGTCGACGGCGAACAGGCCCGCGGTGCGGATCACGACGGACGACCCCACGAATACGACCCACATGAACAGCCACGTCGCGATAGTCGACGCCCAGGACAGGTCGGTGTGCGTCGTGAGACGCAGCGCGAGGCTCCCAAGGTAGATGAGCATCATCGCGGCCAAGCAAGCGACCGACAATCCCGTGGCGACCCGACGCGGCCAGTCGAAGAACGGCGCGAGCCGTTCGACGCCGGTTCCTGTTGCGGCCATCAGTCGCCGAGGGCCTTGAGCTTCTCGTACAGGTCGACGACGCCGTACTTTTCTGCGAACTGGGTCGCCACACTGGCCGTGGCCTCACGGAACGCATCGGTGTCCACGTCGTCGACGACGGTGCCGAACTCCGCGAGTTCTGCCGTCACTCGGGAGAGCGACTCCTTCGCAATCCCGAAGACCTTCGCGGTCTGGGCTGCTGCAGCCTCACGGAGCGCGTTCTGCTTCTCCTCGTCGAGGCTCTCGAAGAACTCGGTGTTCACGACCAGCGTCTGCGCGAGCCACGTGTGCCCGGTCTGGCTGTAGTAGTCGGTCGCCTCGTAGAACTTGCCCGAGAGGATCGACCCGAACGGGTAGTCCGCAGCGGCCACGAGTCGGGACTCGAGCGCCTGGTACACCTCGGAGTGCGGCACATCGCGCGGGATTCCGCCCATCGACTCCCACAGCGCGATCGAGATCTCGTTCGGTGGCACGCGCAGGGTGACGCCCTCGACGTCGGCGGGCGTACGCACCGGCACCTTCGCGGCGACGTCACGGAACACAGAGGAGCACGCGCCGAGCACGGTGACGCCGGTCGCGTCGGAGAACTCCTCCAAGAGGCCCTGGACCTCGGGCGAGGTGAACGCAGCTTGGGCGTGGTCGTGGTCGTCGAACAGGAACGGCAGCGTCAGCACGTTGAGCTTGGGGAACTCGGCGCCGAGCTGGGATGTCGACAGCCCCGCGAACTGGAACGTTCCGGCGGCGAGGTTGCTGTAGATGTCCGGCTCGTTGCCCAGAGCACCGCTCGGAGCGGTCTGTACGTTCAGGCCGGTGGACTCGCTGGCGTCGGCGGCGAACTCCTCGAAGCAGCGTCCGTCGTCGGAGTCGGGGGGAAGCACGGTGCCGAGCTGGTAGAGCTGGCCCTCTGCCGGCCCCTCATTGGCGGTCCCCCCGCTGCATGACGCGAGCATGCCCACGACGGCGGTAGCAGCGAGGACGACAAGCGCTCCTCTGGAAGCCGAACTGCGACGAGCAGAAATTGACATGGACCGTCTCCTTTGGCGGGCTGATATCGGGTATGCACACCGCTGTGCCCTGGCTACGGTACACAACACCGTGACTTCTCGCAATGCTAACCGCATATTCACATGTCAAGGTGTCTACTAATTTGCTTGTATCGCTACTGCAACCTGGAGAAATCGGCGTCGGCCGGCCCTCCATTGTCGCCGACCACCGCATCGATGAGCGCCGCAGCGCTCTTCCATCCACCGCTGACAACGACGGCGCATAGCCGATCCAACCCCGGATACGAGCGCCCGTCACCGAGGCGGTCGATCTCCCGGGCGGCGGTCTCGGCCGATTGGTGAGGCAGCCCGACAACCTGTTCGCCTCGAGCGCGGTGGATCCGTCCGCCCGCGTACTCGACCTGCAAAACGAACTCGCCGTCGGCGAGATGCGGATCCTCTCGTAGGTGGACCCTTTGCTCGACGAGTGCCTCACCGGCCGTCAGCGAACGGATGTGATCTTCGAGATTGATTCGCCCCGCTGTGAGGGCGATCGCGAGGCAGTGAGATGCGCTCATCAGCGCAGGATCGAGGTCGGCGAACGGTGGCCGACCCTGCACGCCGGGTATACGGAGGGCACGCGACGGAAGAAGGAGATCGACCCGTTCGACAGACCCGTCGCCCTGCACGGCCGCCCGCGCGCTTACGGCAGCGGAGATCGGCCCCTGCAGCACGCCGGCGGCCGGGTGCTCCTTGACGACGACCTCGCAGAGCCGCCAGGCCGAGCCGAGGCCGGCCAGGGCCCCCGGTCGCACCTCCGCAGTGCCTGTGAACGCTGCGTAGAACCCCTGCGCTCCTTCGAGCGCGTCACGGGCACCCCTTGCCCCCGCCTCGGCTAGGAGGGCCGCGTCCACCCCGCCGCGCGCAGCGGCGCCGAGCTGGAATTGCCACTCACGCGAGCCGGCGGTCCACGTCTGGGTGAGCCCTGACGCGAAGGAGGCTGCAATGGACACGGCATCGGCGACCGATCGTCGATCGGCCCCTGCTGTCGCCGATGCGCCGGCGGCAGCGCCGATAGTGCCGTAGAGCGCAGCGGCGCGGAACCCGCGGCTTCCCGGAGCGACCGTCGCGGCATCGCTCAGCGCGCACGCGACCTCGTAGCCGGCGATCACGCCCCGCACGACATCGTCCACCGTCGCGCCGGCGGCCTCGCCCATCGCGACCGCCGCCGGCACGACGGTCGCGCCCGGATGCACCGCGCCGGCGGGGTACACGTCATCGAGTGAACTCCCGTGGATCAGACACCCGTTCACGAACGCGGCGGTCGACGCTGTCGTACGCCGCCCGGTCCCGATGACGCGCGCTGTGCCTCGCGCCCCGGTGGCCTCGACAACCAGTGCCGACAGGGGGATGTCACCGAGGGCGCCGGCGGCGCGACCGATTTTCAGGTGATGAAGGATGCTCGCCCGCGCCGCATTGACGACCGGGGCCGGGGTGGACTGCAGGTCGAGGGAAGCGGCGAACTCGGCGATCCGGCCCGCGAGCAAGGTCATCTAGCGGATGGCCAGGACGTTCGCAGGAGATCCGAACGCCCCCGGAATGTTCAGCGGAGCGCTCGACAGCATGAAGTCGTAGCGCCCATCGGCCCGGCAGCTTCTCGCGAGCTCGTCGAGCTTCCACAGCTCCCCGAGCGGGATGCCGCGGTTGCGCAGCGCCTCCACGTGGATGGCGAAGTCGGTCGGCAGGCCGGGACGGTCGAAGTCGACGTACTCGACGCCGATGTTGTCGCACGCGAGCGCGGCGATCTGCGCGCTCTCCCAGAGCTCGACGGTGTCGCCGACCAGGCCAGAGATCTTCGTGGGCACCCGCCCGTCGTTGTCTCGCACCGCCTCGAAGAATCCCGTGTACACCACGACGATGTCTCCGCGACGCAGCTCCACGCCCTGACGGTCGAGGCACTCCTCGATCGCGCGGCGATCGATCGGCGTCGCCTCGTCCAGTCGGTCCGCATCCGGCCCGGCGAGGTGCGCGACCACGTCGATGAGCACGCCTCGTCCGCAGATGGCACCGCCGAGGCTGTCG
>Ga0182736_1001261_pt1 | contig 26353 bp, 21 predicted proteins | sample eDN5th30CKraftBY_FD_128882 | JGI IMG/M metagenome (GOLD analysis project Ga0182736, IMG submission 128882) | Enriched backyard soil microbial communities from Emeryville, California, USA - eDNA 5th pass 30_C Kraft BY (version 2) (version 2) | ecosystem: Environmental > Terrestrial > Soil >...
GCGGCGATGCGCACCGCCCCCGACGACCCCGACGGTGCGTCGGGGCTGTACGTGACGGCGTTCCAGATCGGCATCACCGGCGGTTCGCTGGCCGGGGGTCTGCTGTTCGAGCGGGCCGGAACGCCGGCGATGCTGTGCGCATCGGCCCTGCTGGTGGGCGTCTCCGCGATCGGCATCGCGGCCAGCAAGCGGCTCTTCGTTGTTCCCTGACGCGGCGGGGGCGGTAACGTTCGCCACTACACCGTGGCTTAAACCTCCAGCTCATCGTGGTGTGAGGGTTGGTTTTGCCGTGTTTTCGGCTCGCCGCACGAGTTAGCTGACAAGCGTCCTGTGCCACACTTGAAACCAAGATTGTGACCGGAGGTACACACATGTCGGGATTCAAGCTCGCGGGCATCGGCGCCTGGCTCGGCGCCGCGGGAATGGCCGCGGTGCTCACGCTGGGCTGCGCACCGGCGGCGCTGGCCGACCCGCCGCAGCAGCCCGGCGACCCGGCGCCGGTGGACGCCGGCCCGGTCGATCCGGCCGGGCCGCCGCCGGGGCCGGAGCTGCCGCCACCACCGGCGCCCTTCCCGCAGCCCGCCGACCCGCTGGCGTTTCCCCCGCCGCCCGAGCCGGCCCCGCCCGCTCCGGGCGAGCCGCTGCCGCCGTTCCCGCCGCCGCCCGAATCCGAGCCGGGGCCCCCGGGTACGCCACCGGCGGATGCGGTGCCGGTCGCGGCCGGCCCGGTCGCCGGGCAGAACCCGGAGCCCTTCACCGGCACCCCGCCGTTCCTGCCGCCGTCGTTCAACCCGGTCGACGGTGCGATGGTGGGCGTCGCCAAGCCGATCATCATCAACTTCCAGCGTCCGATCGCCGACAAGGCGATGGCCGAGCAGGCGGTGCACATCTCGTCGAACCCGCCGGTGCCCGGCAAGTTCTACTGGATGACCCCCAGCCAGCTGCGGTGGCGTCCGTTCAACTTCTGGCCCGCCCACACCACCGTCACCATCGACGCGGCCGGCACCAAGTCGAGCTTCCGCACCGGCGACTCCCTGGTGGCCACCGCCGACGACAAGACGCACCAGATGACGATCACCCGTGATGGCAAGGTGGAGAAGGTCTTCCCGATGTCGATGGGCATGTCGACCGGGGGGCACGAGACCCCCAATGGCACCTATTACGTGCTGGAGAAGTTCCCCACGGTGGTGATGGACTCCTCCACCTACGGGGTCCCGATCAACTCCACCTACGGCTACAAGGTGACCGTGCAGGACGCGGTCCGCATCGACAACAGCGGCGGTTTCGTGCACAGCGCCCCCTGGTCGGTCAATGACCAGGGCAAGCGCAACGTCAGCCACGGCTGCATCAACCTGAGCCCGGCCAACGCCAAGTGGTTCTACGAGAACTTCGGCAGCGGCGACCCGGTCGTCGTGAAGAACTCCGTCGGCAGCTACACCAAGAACGACGGCGCCCAAGACTGGCAGATGTAGCGGGCCGCGCCTGACGCTCGCGCCGCCTAGTTCCAGATGCGGACCCGCTGCGCGGGCTCCAGGTATAGCGCGTCGTCCGGAGTGACACCGAACGCCTCGTAGAACGCGTCGATGTTGCGGATCACGCCGTTGCAGCGGAACTCCGGCGGCGAATGCGGATCCACCGCCAGGCGCCGGATCGCCTCGGCGTCACGGGATTTGGTGCGCCATACCTGCGCCCAGCCGTAGAAGACGCGCTGCACGCCGGTCAGGCCGTCGATCACCGGCGCCTCGGCGCCGTCCAGCGACAACTGGTAGGCGAGCAGGGCGATCGACAGCCCGCCGAGGTCACCGATGTTCTCCCCGACGGTGAACGCCCCGTTGATGTGCCGGCCGGCGTCCAGCGCGCGGGGCACGTAGGCCTCGTACTGAGCGATCAACGCGGCGGTACGGGTACCGAATTCGCGGCGGTCGGCGTCGGTCCACCAGTCGATCAGGTTGCCGTCGCCGTCGTACTTGGCGCCCTGGTCGTCGAAGCCGTGGCCGATCTCATGGCCGATCACCGCACCGATCCCGCCGTAGTTGGCGGCGTCGTCGGCGTCGGGGTCGAAGAACGGCGGTTGCAGGATCGCGGCGGGGAAGACGATCTCGTTCATTCCCGGGTTGTAGTAGGCGTTGACGGTCTGCGGCGTCATGAACCATTCGTCGCGGTCCACCTCCTGGCCCAGCTTGGCCAGTTCCCGGTCGTAGTTGACCGCGTAGCCCCGCAAGAAGTTGCCGTACAGGTCGGTCCGGTCGGTGACCAGCGCCGAGTAGTCACGCCAGGTAGCCGGGTAGCCGACCTTGGCGGTGAACTTGTCCAGCTTGGCCAGCGCCCGCTGCCGGGTCTCCGGGGTCATCCAGTCCAGGCCGGTGATGCTCACCCGGTAGGCCTCCCGCAGGTTCTTCACCAACGCGTCGATGCGCGCCTTGGCGTCCGGCGGGAAATGCCGTGCGACATAGAGCCTTCCGACGGCATCACCCATCATCGACTCCACCAGGGAGACGCCGCGCTTCCACCGGTCCCGGATCTGCTCGGTGCCCGACAGTCGGCGCCCGTAGAACTCGAAGTCCTCGGCGACCAGGGCATCGGTCAGGATCCCGGCGCGGCCGTGAATGAGCCGCCACCGCGCCCAGTCCTGCCAATCGGAGAGCTCCGCGGATTCCCACAACGCAGCGAACGCCGTCAGGTAGTCGGGTTGGCGCACAACCAGTTCGGTGGCGACGTCGGCGGGGACACCGAGGGCGCCGACCCAGCCCGGCCAGTCGAAGCCGGGCGCCTCCTCCCCAAGGCCGGCGAAGGTGCGCAGGTTGTAGCTCAGCTCGGCGTCGCGGCGCTTCACCACGTCCCAGTGCGCACCTGCCAGCGCGGTCTCCAGCGCGACGATGCGGGCCGCGACCGCGGCGTACCCGCTGGGGTCCCCGCCATAGACGAGGGCGAACATCCTGGCGATGTGGTCGGGGTAGGCGGCCAGGATCTCGGCGTGCTGCTCGTCGCGGTAGTAGGACTCGTCCGGCAGCCCGAGACCCGACTGGGTCAGGTGCAGCAGGTAACGGGTGGAGTCTTTCGAGTCGGTGTCCACATACAGGCCGACGCCGCCGCCGACCCCGGTGCGCTGGCACGCACCCAGCACCCGCGCCAGGGCGTCGCGGTCACCGGCGTGCTCGATCGCGGCCAGCTCCGCCAGCAGCGGCGCCACGCCGCGGGCCTGCACGGTCTGCTCGTCGAGGAAGCTGGCGTACAGGTCACCGATCCGGCGTTCATCGGTCCCGGCCGGTGCGCCCGATTCGGCGGCTTCGGTGAGCAGTTCGCGGACCTGGATCTCGGCCCGGTCGAACAGGGCGCGGAACGCCCCGTCGGTGGCGCGGTCCGGCGGCATCTCGTAGTCATCGAGCCAGCGGCCGTTGACATGACCGAACAAGTCGTCCTGCGGGCGGATGGCCCTGTCGAGATAGCTGAGGTCGAGGCCGGAACGCGTCGCTGGTGAGGTCATCGGTGCCCATCCTTTCACGGCGAACGGTACAGCCGTCCTGTAGCGTCACCGCCATGCCTGACGAGGAGCAGCCAGACATCTCCACCGAAGCGGATGACGGGGTCGCCGATCCCGGCGAGGCCACCGTCGAAGAGCGGCAGGACGACCAGAAACCTGCGGTCAAAAAGAAGGCCCCCGACAAGCCGGCGGCCAAGTCGTCCAAGGGCGGGATCTTCTCCGGCTATGGAGTGGTATCGGCGTTCCTCGGGCTGGTCGCGGTCGCCGCGCTGGTGTTCAGTTTGATCACCTGGAAGACGCACCGCGACGACGTCGCCGAGCGCGCCTACCGCAGCCACGTCCTGCAGACCGCGGCAAGCTGGACCAGCGTGCTGATCAACTTGAACGCCGAGAACGTCGAAAAGGGGATGGCGCGGCTGCGCGACAAGACCGTCGGCGAACTCAACACCGAATTCGACGCCGCCTTAACGCCCTACCGGGACGTGGTGCAGAAGATCCAGTCACGCAGCAGCGGTCGCATCGAGGCGGTCGCCATCGAGACGGAGCGCCACAACCTCGACGACCCGGCCGCCACCACCGAACAGGCGCCGAGCCCCGGCCGCACCGACCCGGTGATGGTGATCGCCACCTCGATCGCCGAGAACGTCGGCGGTCGCCCGCAGACCGTGCACTGGGCGCTGCACCTCGACGTCACGGACGTCGACGGCCATTTGATGATTTCCCGATTGAGGTCGATCCGATGAGCAAGCTGGGAAACCTGACGTCGCGGACGCTGTGGCGGGTACTGGCTTTCGATATCGTCGCGCCGCTAGCGGCGATCGGCGGTCTGCTGCTGGTCGGTCTGATGCTGGACTGGCAGCTGTGGTGGGTGTCGGTCTGTTCGGTGCTGATTCTGCTCATCGTCGAGGGCATGGTGGTGAACTTCCTGCTGCTGCGCCGCGACGCCGTCACGGTCGGCACCGACGACGACCGGCCGGGCCTGCGACTGGGCGTGGTCAGCCTGGCGGCCGCGGCGCTGGCCGCCGCGGCGGTGCTGGGATACCTGCGCTGGACGGAGCCCGACCAGGAACTGGAGGCCGACTCCGGTGAGGTCGTCAAGACCGCCGTCGCCATGGCCGAGGCCGCGGCGACGGTGTCGCCGGCCAACCCGGAAGCGTCGATCGAGAAGGCCGCGACCTTCATGGTCCCGGACCGGGTCAACGCGTTCAAGGAGAGCATCGGGCGGACGGCCACCGAGATGGCCAACCGCAACATCGCCGTGGACGCGCAGACACTCAGCGCCGGCGTCGAGGCGCTCGGTCCGTCCGCGGCGCGGGTCGCGGTCGTGCTGCGCAGTGTCCAGTCGGTGGCGAACCAGCAGGTGAAGCAGGCGGTAGTGCCGGTACGGGTGACACTGACCAAGCGCGGCGGCCAGTGGATGGTGCTGGAGATGTCACCGATCCACGCGCGCTGACCCGCGGCGTCAGATGACGTCGGGCGTACCTCGGGTGTGCATCTTGACGAACCGGTCGGAGAGTCGGCGCATCCGGATCATCAGCGAGGCCGGCGGACTGACCTTGCCCTCGAGGTACTCATTCAGGGTGCCGGCGGGCACCCCCACCCGCGAGCAGAACTCCTGCCGGCTCAGGCCGGACCGCTCGATCAACACCCGCACGTGGCGGGCCACCTCGGCGCGTTCGTTGGCCTCCAGGTGGGCACGAGCGCGGGTCAGCACCTCCGACAGCGCCTTGGAGATGCCGTAGGGTTCGGTGCCCTCCAGCACCTCCTCGACCTGGCGGGCGGTGCGCCCGTACGGATCGCGCTTGAGCGCCACCACGATCAGCTGCCAGGTGGCGATGTCGCCGGTCTGCAGCGCTGAGCGGATGGCGGAAGTCGGCCAGAACTCCACCGGCCGGTCGGTCGCGCCGGACCCGGAATCGGATCGTGCACCGGAGCGGGGCGGCAGCGACCCACGGCGTCGGTCCGCGGCCAACGTCACCTCGCCTCCTCCAACATCGCCACCGCAACTGCCAGGCAGCGTCCCCGGACCTGTTCCCAGTCCGTGCCGGGTCGGGGCGCACCGTCACCGGAGCCGTCGTCCGCGCGTTCGGCGGGTTCCGGGTCGGCGAGCCGACAGACCAGCTGCGTGGCCATCCATTGTCGTTCGGCTGGTTGACCAGAGTAGTACCTATCGATCCCGCCGAGTGCCTCAGCAACGGTTTCCGGGTCGAGTACCTCGGCGAGTTCGGCGAGCTCGGTGTAGTCCCGTCGGCTGTTGCGCGACATCAGCAGGTAGCCCTTGAGCCGCAGTGTCTCGGCGCAGGTGGGAATCTGCAGCCGGTCGCCGGTGGGCAGTTGGACGGCAGCGGTCTCCATCGGGCGACGCCGCGTCAATGTCGGACCCTCGAGCCCGATCTCGTTCGCCACCCACGCCTCGGTTTCCAGCGCGTCGAGCGCAATCGCGAGCCGATGCCGCCACACCGTGACCGGGTGCACCGGCCGCACCGCCTTGGGCATCGCCCGGCCGGTGCCGGCACGGGACTGCCATCCGCCGGCCAGCCGCGCCAGCGCGTGGCCCATCACGTTGCCGCCGCCGGACACCGCCGCCGCGCCCACCGGCACCGCTTCGATCTTGCTGGTGGCCATCTCGGCGTGGCCGCAGCCGCGCAACGCCAGCGGGTCGCCGACGCACACGGCGTCCGGAACCAGGTTCTTGAGCCGGGCCGCCGACTTCACCACCACCCGGAGGTCGGCGCTGGGGGTGATCAGCTCGGAGATGTCGTCGGGGATCACCACGACATCGCCCAAATCCACCGTAGGAAGCGGCTTCTCGAAGTCCACCGAGGGCAGGATCCGGGCCAGCCAACGCGGCAGCCACCAGTTCCACTCGTGGAACATCGCCATCAGCGCCGGCACCAGCACCAAGCGCACCACCGTGGCATCCACCGCGATCGCCACCGCGCAGGCCACCCCGAGTTCGGCGACCAGCGGCATGCCGGCGAACGCGAACCCGATGAACACCGCGATCATGATCAGCGCGGCGCTGGTGATGGTGCGCGCACTGGTGCTGACGCCGTGCGCGACCGCGTCATGGGTGTTGCCGGACTGCAGAAAACGTTCCCGGATCCGGGTCAGCAAGAAGATCTCGTAGTCCATCGACAGGCCGAACGTCATCGCCAGCACGATCGGGGGAATGAAGCTGTCGATGGAACCGGTGGCCGCGAACCCGAGTCGCTCGAGCCACCCCCACTGGAACACCACGACCAGGCTTCCGTAGGCGGCCGCCACCGACAGCACCGTCATCACGACGCCCTTGAACGCCAGGAACACCGACTGGATCGAGATCAACAGCATCAAGAACGCGATCAGCGCCACGAACACCAGCACCAGCGGCTCGGCCGCCGCGACCCGGTCGTCGAAGTCCTTGATCAACGCCGTCGGCCCGCCGACGTCGACGCGCACCGACGGTGAACCGGCCGCCGCGGGCAGGTGTTCGCGCATCCAGTCGATCGTCTCGCGCGCGGCCATGTCCTCAGGATCGACCGACAACACCGCCGACAGCAGGCCGCTGCTGTCGTCGTTGCCGAAGACCGGCGGGGATACCGAGGCGATGTTGGGCGCCTCGGTCATCGCCTGCCGGACCGCCGCGAACGCCTGGGCGTGTTCGGGTGCCGAGGCGTGGGCGCCGGGGATGGTGACCAGCACCCGGATCGGCCCCAGCGCACCGGGACCGAGCGCTTGTGCCGCCGCGGCCACCCCGCCCCGGATCTCATGGGATGAGTCGAACTGATGCAGCATGCTGTTGCCCTGCTCCAGCGAGAGTGCCGGCGCCGCAAGCGTCAGCAGGAACCCCGCGGCCAGCAGCGCCGACACCCACGGGCGGCGCATCACCGACGCCGTCCAGCGGGTCCAGAACCGTGACTGCGCGGTCTGCGGGCTGCGGGCCCAGTGCAGCAGCGCCGAACGTTTGGCGACCGGGCGGCCGAACACCGCCAGCACCACCGGGGTGAGGCTGACCGCCGCCAGCACCGCGACCGAGACCGCCAGGATCGCCCCGGTGGCCATGGACACCAGCACCGGGGTGTTGATCAGATAGATGCCGGTCAAGGAGGCCACCACGGTCAGGCCGGACAGCACCACCGCCAGCCCGGACGTCGCCATCGCCGCGTCGACGGCCTCCTGCGGTTGGCGGCCGGCCCGCAGTTCTTCGCGGTAGCGCATCAAGATGAACAGCGAGTAGTCGATCGCCAGCGCGATCCCGAACATCGACACCGTCGAGGTGACGAACACCGACATGGCGGTGAACATCGACAGCAGGTAGACCAGCCCCATGGTGACGATCACCGTGCCGATACCGAGTGCCAGCGGGATGGCGGCGGCGGCCAGGGAGCCGAACACCGCCAGCAACACGATCAGCACGATCGGCATGTTCCACTGCTCGGCCGCCGCGATGTCCTGCTTGGTCTTCGCCGATGCCGCCGCTCCCAGCGCACCCTGCCCGATCACATACAGGTTCACCGAACCGTTCTCGATCCGGCCGGGCAGCTCGCCGTCGACCCCCAGCTTGGCCCGCAGCTTCTTGGCGACGTCGACCGCGCCGGTGTTGTTGAAGTCCACCCGCAGCGACACCACATAGGGCCGGTCGGGACGCGGCGGCGGCTGGGTGTGGTCGGGGATCACCGTCACGCTCGCCGTCTCCCCGGCGACGTGCTTCAGCAACGTCACGGCGTGCTGCATGTCCTGGAAGGTGGCGTCGGCGCGCGGGGCGGCCACCAGTGCCAGCGGGGATGCGCCTTGGTCGGGGAAGTGGTCCTCGAGTTGATACTGCACGTGCAGCGACTGTGATCCCTCGACCTCGAAGCCCCCGCCGGTGAGATGACCGGACTGGGTGGCGGCCAGGTAGAGCGCGGGGATGACAGCCAGTAGCCAACCTGTGAAGACCACCCAGCGGAATCTGCGCAGGTTGCTGCTGAAGCGCATCATGAACTGCTGGATTTCGGTTCTCCCCGCTCTCGCCCGCACTGGTGCGTGGCGTGCTGTGAGCCTACCGCAGCGAACTGTTGCGCTGGCCGTTTCTCCTCGCCTCTGAGCTGGTCTGATGCCGTCCGGGAACCGCACTGTGATCAGGCCGACGTGTGCCCGGGTGGCGACGTCGGAGGGATGCTGACAGGATGGCGCACGGACCTCTCGGAACGTGCCGGTGCTGCCGGGAGTATGCCCCTCCATACCGAAACACCCGAGCTCCTCCGCAACGTGGCGGGACCGGCCGGATCTCGCCAGTTGTTAGGAGAATTCGTGAACATCACCCGTGCCGCCGTGCGGCGCAGCCTGTCGGGTGTCATCGCCGCCACCGCACTGGGTGGCGCGCTGACCGCCACCTTGCTGGCGGTCCCGTCCACGCCGTCGGCGACCGCGTCCAAAGACCCCTGCGTGGCCAGCGAGATCGCCCGGACGGTGGGCAAGGCCGTCACCTCGGCCGGCGACTACCTCGACTCGCACCCCGATACCAACCAGGTGCTGACCGGGGCGCTGCAGCAGCAACCCGGCCCGCAGACCCTGGCGAACCTCAAGGGCTACTTCGACGCCAACCCCAAGGTCGGGGATGACCTGGCCAAGATCACCGCGCCGGTGAAAGAGGTGAGCGACCAGTGCAAGCTGGCGGTCAACCTGCCGCAGCTGCTCGGGCTGCTGCAGGCCGCACAGGCCCAGGGCGGTCTGCCGGGTGGTGTGCCCGGCGGCCTGCCGGGGGGCCTGCCCGGCGGTGGCCTGCCGGTGAGTGGACCGCCGGCCGGCGCCGTGACCCAGCCGGTAGCGGTCCGCTAGCGGCGACGGCGTCACCGTCGGCCGCGTCATCGGTGCGGAAGACGAAGAAGAACACCACCCACCCGACGGCGCTGACGAGCAGCCAGCTGATCATCCGGTAGACCAGGACCGCGGAGATGGCGTCCGGCAGGGTCATCCCGCTCGACACCAGGCCTGGCACCAGCACCGCCTCCACGACCAGCAGTCCGCCCGGCATCAGCGGAATCGTCCCCGCGACACGGGCCGCGGCGTAGGCCACCGTCAGCCCGGCCACCGACGCCCGTCCGCCGGCGGCATAGGCCGCGCAGGCCAGGCAGGCGACGTCGGCGACCCAGTTGAACACCGACCAGCCCAATGCCGTCGACGCCGCTCGACGGCTCAGGCTGACCGATTCCAGTTGCTCCAGCAGCCGGTGCCAGGTCGCCAGGCCGGTCTCGGCCGGCCTGTCGCGCACCGAGTTGACCCGGCACAGCACCCGCCGGCCGATACCGTCGATCAACTCCGGCCGTGCCGCGACCGCCTGGCCCAACAGCAGCAGCGCGATGAGGCCGCCGAGGCTGAACAGCAGGGAGAAGGGATTGTCGCGCGCCCCGAGCAGCAAAGCCCCGCCGAGCCCCAACAGCGCCAGCCCGGCCGCCTGCAGCACCCCCGACATCACCAGCTGCCACGACGCCACCACCGGCGAAGCGCCCCAACGCCGTTGCTGCCGGTACAGGAAGGTCGTCGAGAGCACCGGGCCGCCGGGCAGCGTGGTGCTCAGCGAGTTGGCGGCGTAGAAGGCGGCCTCGGATCGCCACTGGGTGACGGTCACCCCGGCCGAGCGCAGCAGGGTGCGCTGGATCTGCGCGAAGCTGTGCATGGACGCCGCGGCCGCCAGGACCGCGCCGAACAGCCAGCGACCATCGGCGCGCCACAGGCTGCGCCAGGCGGTGGCGAGCTGATCCCACACCAGGACGACCTCGACGGTCAGCACCACCGCGAGGACACCCAGGATCACCGGGCGCACCCATCTGCGGGCGCCGGCGAGACGTTGCGGGGCCCGGGCCGGGACACCGATTACGTCGTGGGACACGAAACTAGAGGTTAGCGGCGTGGCATCGATATTCGGCTACCCGATGTGTTCCCGCTGCGGCATCGTTACGCTACCGGAATGTCAGCCAGCGCAGACGAATCCGTACATCCGACGGTGCGCAAAGCCGCGGCGTGGGCCTGGCGCCTACTGGTGTTGTTCGCCGCGGTGCTGGTGGTGCTGCTGATCGCCCGGCGGCTCGAGGTGATCGTCGTACCGGTGGCGCTGGCGATGATGATGTCGGCGTTGCTGCTGCCCGGTGTGGATTGGCTCGACGGGCGTGGTGTGCCGCGCGGCCTGGCGGTGTTCCTGCTGCTGCTGGGCGGGCTGGCGGCGCTCGCCGGGTTGCTGAGCTTCGTGGTCGACCAGTTCATCGACGGGGTGCCCGGGCTGGTCGAGCAGGTCACCCAAGTGGTCAACTCGACCCAGCGGTGGCTGACCGAAGGGCCCCTGCACCTGAGCGCCGAGCAGATCGACAGCGCCGGCGACACCGTGATCAACGGGTTGCGCAACAATCAGGCCAAGCTGACCAGCGGAGCGCTGTCGACGGCCGAAACCATCACCAAGATCTTCACCGGCGCCTTCGTCGTACTGTTCACGCTGATCTTCTTCCTGTACGGCGGACGCGGCATCTGGCAGTTCGTCGTCAAGTTCTTCCCGAGCGAGGTGCGCCAGCGGGTGCACGCGGCCGGGATCGCGGGGTTCGAGTCGCTGATCGGCTACATCCGGGCCACGTTCCTGGTGGCGCTGGTCGACGCCGTCGGAATCGGTGTCGGGCTGGCGATCATGGAGGTGCCGCTGGCGCTGCCGCTGGCCTCCCTGGTGTTTCTGGGAGCCTTCGTCCCCCTGGTCGGTGCGGTGCTCACCGGGTTGTTGGCGGTGCTGGTCGCGCTGATCGCCAAGGGCTGGATCTATGCGCTGGTGACCCTGGGTTTGATCGTCGCGGTCAACCAACTCGAAGCCCATGTGCTGCAGCCCTTGGTGATGGGTCGCGCGGTGTCGATCCACCCACTGGCGGTGGTGCTGGGCATCTCCACCGGAGGAATCCTGGCGGGAATCGTGGGCGCGCTGCTGGCGGTCCCGACGATCGCCTTCATCGACCGGGCGGTGCGGGTCCTGGTCGATTCGGCCGATCCCGGCTTGTCGGACTCCGGCCTGATTGAAGCCGAACCTGACAAGGTCGACGAGGTCAGTACCGGCCCTCCCGACGCAGCAACTCCGCCGCGCTGACTCCGCCGGTGGCGCCGCGGCGCTGGGGGTTGTCGTCGGCCTTGCCGCCTTTGTCGTCGCCGGGAGCGGTGAGCTTCTCGGTCGGCGGGTTGTCCGGGTCGGTGGCGTTTCCTTGGGAACCCGGAACCGGGATGGCCGTGGTGGGGGCGTTCTCGACGCCCTCGGCGTTTGTCGCGGGCTTGGGCAGCGAACGCGTCCGCTCGTCGGCCGGCGGTGACGCGGGGGCGTCCGGGGCGTCGCGCCAGCCCCGCGGGCGCGACGGCGATGCGTCACGCCCACTGCGCAGTTCGCCGAGCCAGGACTCGATCTCGCGTTCCGGGACGGCCGCCTCGTTGCCGGGTGCCTCCACCCGCTCGGTCACCGCCTCGGCCGCCGAGAACCGGGTGGTGGGCGGCTCGTCGGGCCCGGTGCTGATCCGGTTGGTCCTGGCGCCCGACGGGTTGCCGGTCACCGGACGGGTCGGCAACTGTTCGACCGGCCGCGGGCGGGCCTGGACGGATCCGCCCGGGGCGGGGTGCGTGGGGTCGAGCGCGGGGCGCGGGGCGCCGGCGCCGACCGGTGCCGGCGTGGCCGTCGCGGCCGCGAAGCGGCGGGTCACCTTCCGCCGTTCGTCGGGCAGCCGGATCTCGCCCAGCCCGATCCGGTTCTGCAATCGCTTCATCCAGCGCGGAGCCCACCAGCAGTCGTCGCCGAGCAGTTTCATCACCGACGGCACCAGGAACATCCGGACCACGGTGGCATCCAGCAGCAGGGCAGCCATCAGGCCGAACGCCAGGTACTTCATCATCACCAGGTCGGAGAACACGAACGATGCCGCGACCACCGCCAGGATCAAGGCGGCCGCGGTGATAAGCCGGCCGGTGGTGGCCGTGCCGATCCGGATCGCCTCGGTGGTCGACATCCCGGATTCGCGTGCCTCCACCATCCGGGAGACCAGGAACACCTCGTAGTCGGTGGCCAGACCCCAGCCCACGGCGACCACCAGCGCGATCACCACCACCATCAGCGGGGTGGGCGTGAAGTTCAACAGCCCGGCGCCGTGCCCGTCGACGAACATCCAGGTCAAGATGCCCATCGTCGAGCCGATGGTCAGTGCGCTCATCACCGCCGCCTTCAACGGCAGCACCAGTGACCCGAACGCCAAGAACATCAGCAAGGTGGTGGTGGTCAGCAGAATCACCAGCATCAGTGGGCCCTTGTCGACCATCGCGTGGATGCTGTCCTGCTCGAGCGCCGGGGTGCCGCCGACCAACACGTCCAAGCCTTTGGGCGTGCTGATGGAGCGCAGCGCCTTGATTTTCTGCGCGGCGTCGTTGCGTTCGATCAGGCCGTTCTCGATCACTCGCACCGAGGGATCCTTGGACGCCCCAGGCAGGTAGGGACGCTCCTTCCACATCTCGGCCGGATCGTCGTCGGGGACCACGAACCCGCTGACCGACATCGCCCGGTTGCGAATGTCGGCGACCTGCTGATCGGTGACCGGCTTGTCGGCGGTGCTCTTGATCACCAGCGTCAGCTTCTCGGTACGGAAGCCGGGGAAGATCTGGTCGAAGTGCTCCTGGGCCACCCGGGCGGTGTTGTCCGGCGGCAGATACTTCTCGCTCATCCCGCCGAATGACAGCTTCCCCAGCGGGATGATCAATAGGATCATCGCGATCACGATCGGGATCGCGAACGCCAGCGGCCGCTTCATCACGAAGTTGACCAGCTTGCCCCAGAAGCCGGCCTCGACCTCTTCGCGGGTCTTGGTCTTCTGCGTCTTCTCGGCGAACCAGCCGATGACCCGGTTGGACAACTCCCAGTCCCGCAGGAACGGGATGCGGTACAGGGTGCGCACCCCGAGCGCGTCCACGTTGTTGCCCAGCACGCCGAGAATGGCCGGCAGCAGGGTGATGGACAGCAGCGCGGCCAGACCCACCGAGGCGAAGAACGCGTAGGTCAGCGAGTGCACGAAACCCTGGGGCAGGGCCAGCAGACTGGCGCACGAGACGATGATCAGTACCGCCGAGAACACCACCGTGCGTCCGGCCGTCATCACCGAACGCCGGACCGCTGCCTCGGTGTCGTAGCCCTCGGCGATCTCCTCCCGGAACCGGCTCACCACGAACAGCCCGTAGTCGATCGCGATACCGAGGCCGATCAGCGAGACCACCGGTTGGGCGAAGAAATGCACCGGTCCGAAGTGGGTGGTGAGCTGCAGGATCCCCGTCGCCCCGGCGATGCTCAGACCACCGACGATGACCGGCAGACTGGCGGCGATCACCCCGCCGAACACGAAGAACAGCACGATCGCCACCAGCGGCAGGGCCAGTACCTCCATCCGCTGCTGGTCGCTGGCGATGGTGCCGGTCAGCGCGTTGGCGATCGGTTGTAGGCCGCCCAGTTCGACCTTGCCGCCGTCGAGTTTCTGCAGATCCGGTTCGGCGGCCTGGTAGTTCTTGAGAATGGTGTCGTCGTCGTCGCCCTTGAGCTGGATCGAGGCGAACGCATGCTTCTTGTCCGGGTCGGCCATGTTGGCCAGCGCTTCGGGATTGGTGAAGTAGCCGACCCAGCTCAGGATCTCGTCGGGGTGGTCCGCTTTGACCTTGTTCAGACCCTCTTTGATTCCGTCGAACCACCGCTTGTCATCGACGGTCTCGCCCTTGGGGGCGGTGAAGACCGCCACCACATGGCTGGTGCGGTCCCGGCCGTAGACCTCGTCGCCGAGGACCGACGCCTGCACCGACTGGCTGCCGTCGTCGTAGAAACCGCTCTGGGTGACGTGGTCGCCCAGGCTCATGCCGTAGACCCCACCGCCCAAGCAGAGCGCCACCATCACGCCGATTACGATGAACCGGTAGCGGTATACAGTTCGACCCCACCAGGCGAACACCTATACGCTCCTCACTAAAATCACCAAAGTCTGTTGAGACATCATTCGACCCGCGCGCCCCTTGTCAGGTTCTCCAGTTGTCACTCGCGCGAGGCCAGCAGTGAGCTCAGCGGCCGGAACGGCTGCAACCACGCCCCTTGCTCCGGCAGCGAATCCAGGCTGATCCGCGGCAGCCGCTCCCGGAACACACCAGGAATGTCTTCCAGGTCGACAAACTCCAAGGTATCCGAGGCTAGCGCCCAGCTGGCATGTTCGCGAAATCCGAGCACCGAGACGGCTATGCCGAGCCCGGCGAGCTCTTCCAGTGGTTCTCGGAACGCCTGGCCGTCGGCGGAAGCCACCGCCAGCGCAGCGAGTCCCTGCTCCTTCCGCAACGCGATGTGTTCCAGCATGTCGGAGTCGACATCACTGTCCTCGTCGATCTTCGGTTTGGCAAAGACCGCGAAACCCACGTTACGCAACGCTTCCACCCACGGCCGGACGACGTCTGCGCTGCCCGGCGCGATATTGGTGAATACCGTGGCCTCGGGTTCGACCGGCCACTGCGGGTGGCTCGCCGAGATCTCGGCGGTGCGGTTCAGCAGCCAGCGGCCGAGCGCGTCGAACCGGGGCCGCTCCACCCCGGTCGGACGCCGCCCCAGGATGGCACCCAGGCCCATGTCCAGATTCGGGGCATCCCACACCAGCAGCACCCGGCGGACCGGGGGCCCCTGCACGAGCGCATCGTCGACGACGCCCATCGACGGGCCGGGGACCTCGGCCACGGTGTCGCTCACAGCGGTTTCTCCCAGATCAGCTCGGAGATCGCACTGCCTGCGTTGCGGCCCTTAGCTTCGTACTTGGTGGTGGGTCGGTCGACCGAGATGGGTAATCCAGCGCCGGTGGCAGGGTCCGTCACCCGGCGCAGGGCGGGCTCGCCGTCGCCGGACTCGGCGATCTGTTCGGCGTATCCGGCGTGGTCGGTCGCCGCGTGCAACACCCCGCCGGGCCGCAGCCGATCCGCGATCAGGGCCATGGTGGACGGCTGCAGCAGCCGCCGCTTGTGGTGGCGGGCCTTGGGCCACGGGTCAGGGAAGAACACCCGGACTCCGGTCAGCGACTGCGGCGCGATCAGGTAGGTCAGCACGTCGAGGCCGTCGCCGCGCAACAGCCGGATGTTGCTCAGCTGTTCGCGTTCGATCGCGCAGAGCAGCTGCGCCAGCCCGCGCTCGTAGACCTCGACGGCGATGACGTCCAGATCCGGTTCGGCGCGGGCCATCGCCACCGTCGAGGTGCCGGCTCCGCAACCGATCTCCAGCACCACCGGGGCGGTGCGGCCGAACCAGCGGCCCGGGTCCAGCGGCTCGGGGGCCTCGGGGCCCTCCGGCACCACCACGTCGGCGCCGAGCTGCGGCCAGAGCCGCTCCCAGGTCCGGCGCTGGCCGGCCGAGAGCGCGGAGTGCCGATAGCGGACATGGGAGTTTCGGGCGCGCCGTGGAACCGGCGCTTCGATACCGGCGACGTCTGATCGCGTCTCGACGTCGCGCTGCGCATGCATGCAGTCCATGGTGGCCCATGGACTGCTGAGTACCCACGGCGCGGTCCACATTGATACCCAACAGTTGCCTACCTCGGTGTCGAAGCGCAGTGGTGACTCGCATCCCGAGAGCGCAGCTGACACCATGGCCTCGAAGGTGCGGGCCGATTGGGCGATGCGGGAGGCATGGTCGTGATACAGGGGCACCAGCTCTTCGCCGACGAGCTGACCCGGCTGGCCGGCGAGATCTCCGATCCGGGGCTGTCGTCGATCGCCGCGGACGTCGGTGCGCCGCTGCAGGTTGCGGTACGCGGCCGGCGCGGAGTGGGCCGGCGCACCGTCGCGGCAGCGCTGGCCGCCGCCGGGGTGTGCGTCGCCGATCGGCCCGGCGCACCGGCCGACGCCGTGGTGTACGTGGTCGCCGAAGCGGTCAAGCCGGAGGACACCGCCGCGGTGCGGGCGGCACGACCCCGGCCGGTGCTGGTGGTGCTGAACAAGGCGGATCTGGCCGGGCACTGCGGCGTCACCGCCGTCGCGGCCGCCACCGGGGCGCCGGCCGAATCGATGTCGGCGCTGTTCGCGCTGGCGGCACTGGGTCGGCTCGACGGGGGGTTGTGGGCGGCGCTGCGCGGAGTCGCTGCGCGGCCCGCCGACGTCAGCTGCGCCGAACGGTTCGTCGAGTGCCCGCACGGTGTGCCGCGGCCGGTGCGCCGGCGGCTGTGCGACACCGTCGACCTGTCCGGGATCGAGCGGCTGCTCGAGCTGGCGCGGCGGGGCGGCACCGTGACGCAGGCCCGGACGACGCTGCGCCGGCTCAGCGGCGTCGACGGCGTCGTCGCGCGCCTGGCCGGGCTGGGCGCGGGGGTGCGTCACCGGCGGATCTCGGAGGCGGTGGCCCGGCTGGAGGCGCTGGCGGTCGGCCGGGATTTCGCGGGCCGCCTCGATGAGTTCTTGACCTGCGAGGCGACGGTGGCGGCCCGAATGGCCGCGGCGGAGGCCGCGGTCGGTGAGCTACGGCCGCCGGGCGAACCGGTGCTGCGGCGCGCGTGCCGGTGGCAGAACTACCGCCGTGGACCGGTGGGCGTCGCCGAGCGTGCCTGCGCCGGCGACATCACCCGCGGATCGTTGCGGGCGTGGGCGGCGACGCGGAGCCGCTCATGACCGCCCCGGACGGCACCGAAGACACCGACGAGGTCACCGACCCCGATCCGACCGCCGCGGTGGACGCGCTGGTGGCCGAGATCGCTCCCGGGGTGCGCCCGCCTGCGGTGCGGCGCTGCGAGGCCATCGTGGTGACCGGCCCCTGGCTGGCCGGGGTCAGCGCGGTGGCGTCGGCACTGGCCGACCGGCTGCCACAGTGGCGCGTCGTGGAAGCCACCGACCTGATGCCGGGCGAGGTGCCCTCGGCGGTGGTGTTCGTGGTGTCGGCGGCTGCGGCGCTGACCGACTCGGACTGCGTGCTGCTCGATGCCGCGGCCGCCCACACCGATGTGGTGATCGGCGTGGTGTCCAAGATCGACGTGCACCGCCAGTGGCGGGAGATGCAGCAAGCCGCCCGCGAGACCCTCGCCGACTACGCGCCGCGCTACCGCGACGTGGCGTGGGTGGGGACGGCCGCGGCACCCGAGCGGGGCGACCCGCGGGTGGACGACCTGGTCGCCGAACTGACCAAACAGCTCGGCGATGCTGACGTAGCAAGGCGAAACAGGCTGCGGTCCTGGGAGTTTCAGCTGCGCACCGATGCCGACCGGATCGACCGCGACGCCCGTGCGGAGGGGCGGCGCGCACGGGTGGCGCTGCTGCAGGAGCAACGCGACGAGGTGGTGCGGCAGCGGCGGATGTCGAAATCAGAGCGGGTGATCGCGTTGCGCAGCCGCATCGCGCAGGCCAGGGTGCAGCTGTCCTACTTCGCCCGCAAGCGCTGCTCCTCGGTGCGCGGCGAACTCGCCGAGGACGCCGCGGGCATGACCCGGCGTAGGTTGCCCGAGTTCGAGGCCTACGTGCGCAGTCGGCTGGAAGAGGTGGTGGCGGAGGTCGACGAGGGCGTCTCCGAGCACCTGGCCGACGTGGCCCAGGAGCTGGGTCTGTCCGGGGATGTGGCGGCGACGACCCCACCGGCTCCGCAGGTCGAATCCGCGGCTCCGGTGTTGACCTCCCGGCGGCTGGAGACCCAGCTGATGACGCTGCTCGGCGCCGGGTTCGGCCTTGGGGTGGCGTTGACGCTGAGTCGGGTGTTCGCCCACCTGGCCCCGGGCCTGACCGCGGCCGGTGCGGCGCTGTGCGTCGTCGTCGGGGTGGCCGTCACGGTGTGGGTGGTCCGCATCCGCGGGCTGCTGCGCGACCGGGCGGTGCTCGACCGCTGGGTGGGAGAGGCCACCGCCGGGTTGCGTTCGGCGCTGCAGGAGATGGTGGCCCTGCGGGTGGTGGCCGCCGAGTCGGCACTGACCGCCGAACTCGCCGAGCGCAACGAAACCGAGGCGGCGCGGGCCGCCGACCGGATCGCCGCACTGGACCGGGAACTGCGCGAGCACGCCGCCGCGAGCGCCCGGGCCGCGGCGGTGCGGGACCGGCAGTTGCCGACGCTGCAGCGGGCGCTGGCCGCGGTGCGGTCCGAACTGGGCGCGCCGGATGAACGGGGCGGTTCAGCGAGGCTCGACGCAGACCGCCCAGACGGCCGCTGACTAGCCGGTTCTACGCCCGCTTCGCTGCGCGCTGCTACCCGCGGTAATCTCTTATCTAATGAAGGTATAAGAGGTGGACTGCGTCGCACATCAGCGGCAACGCCACAAAGTGACACGGGTTACAACAGGAGAGTTCAATGACCTCAGCGACCATCCCCGGTCTGGACACCGCACCGACTAAACACCGCGGGTTGCTGGCCTGGGTTCAAGAGGTCGCCGAGCTCACCCAGCCGGACCGCGTGGAGTGGTCCGAAGGCACCGACGCCGAGTGGGACCGGCTGATGGCCGAACTGGTGGAGGCCGGGACCGCGGTCAAACTCGACGACGCGAAGAAGCCCAACTCCTACCTGGCGCTCTCCGACCCCGCCGATGTGGCCCGGGTCGAGTCCCGGACCTTCATCTGCACCCGCACCAAAGAGGGCGCCGGCCCCACCAACAACTGGATGGACCCCGACGAGATGCGGGCCACCATGACCGAGCTGTACCGGGGCTGCATGCGTGGTCGCACGATGTATGTGGTGCCGTTCTGCATGGGACCGCTGGGTGCTGAGGACCCGAAGCTCGGCGTGGAGATCACCGACTCGGCCTACGTGGTGGCCTCAATGAAGATCATGACCCGGATGGGCACCGCGGCGCTGGAGAAGCTCGGCACCGAGGGCGCCTTCGTCAAGGGCCTGCACTCGGTGGGCGCACCGCTGGCCGCGGGCCAGCAGGACGTGCCGTGGCCGTGCAATGAGGAGAAGTACATCACCCACTTCCCGGAGACCCGGGAGATCTGGAGCTACGGCTCCGGCTACGGCGGCAACGCGCTGCTGGGCAAGAAGTGCTACGCGCTGCGGATCGCCTCGGCGATGGCCCACGACGAGGGCTGGCTGGCCGAGCACATGCTGATCCTCAAGTTGATCTCGCCGGAGAACAAGGCCTACTACATCGCGGCCGCCTTCCCGTCGGCCTGCGGCAAGACCAACCTGGCGATGATCCAGCCGACGATCCCGGGCTGGCGCGCGGAGACCCTCGGCGACGACATCGCCTGGATGCGGTTCGGCAAGGACGGCCGGCTCTACGCGGTCAACCCGGAGGCCGGCTTCTTCGGGGTGGCGCCGGGCACCTCCTACAGCTCCAATCCGAACGCGATGAAGACCGTCGAGGCCGGCAACACCATCTACACCAACGTCGCCCGCACCGACGACAACGACATCTGGTGGGAGGGCATCGACGGCGAGACCCCGGAGCACCTCACCGACTGGAAGGGCAACGACTGGACGCCGGAGTCGGGTACCCCTGCCGCGCACCCGAACTCGCGGTACTGCACCCCGATGTCGCAGTGCCCGATCCTAGCCCCCGAGTGGGACGACCCGGCCGGTGTGCCGATCTCGGCGATCCTGTTCGGTGCGCGTCGCAAGACCACTGTTCCGCTGGTGAGCGAGGCCCGCGACTGGCAGCACGGTGTGTTCATCGGCGCCACAATGGGTTCCGAGCAGACCGCCGCCGCTGAAGGCACAGTGGGCAAGGTCCGTCGGGACCCGATGGCGATGTTGCCGTTCATCGGCTACAGCGCCGGCCACTACATGCAGCACTGGATCGACATCGGCAAGAACTCCGACGAGTCCAAGCTGCCGAAGGTGTTCTTCGTCAACTGGTTCCGCCGCGGCGAGGACGGCCGCTTCCTGTGGCCGGGCTTCGGCGAGAACAGCCGGGTGCTCAAGTGGATCATCGACCGGGTCGAGGGCAAGGGCTCCGGTGAGTCCACGCCGATCGGCACCGTGCCGCACGCCTCGGATCTGGAGCTGGCCGGGCTGGACGTCGACCCCGCCGATGTGGAGCAGGCGCTGGCCGTCGACGCCGACGAGTGGCGTGCCGAGTTGCCGCTGATCGAGGAGTGGTTCGAGTTCATCGGCGACCAGCTGCCCACCGGCCTGCGCGACGAGTTCGACGCCCTCAAGCAGCGTCTGGGTTAATACCCGGCGAGCAGACACATAAGCCCCCCAACGCCCGTCGTTTGGGGGCTTATGTGTCTGCTCGGCAACGTGCTTAGTCCGACTGGACTAAGTCCGGTAGTCTCGGGTCATGGCGACGGTCAACATTCACGAGGCGAAGACGCATCTGTCCAGCCTGCTCGCCCGCGTCGAAAACGGTGAGACGATCACGATTGCGCGTGCCGGCAGGCCGATCGCCGATCTGACACCGCACTCGCGGATCGACATCGCTTTCGGAGCTCTATCCGGCCGGCTCCACTATGACGACGAACACTTCGACGATGTCGACGACGCCCTCAACGCCCAGTTCGGGCTTGAATGACCGGCATCCTGCTCGATACCCACGTACTGCTCTGGTCGCTGGACGACAGTCCACGTTTGGGTCACCGGACGCGCGCCCGAATGACTTCTGCCCCGGCGGTATTCGTCTCTGCGGCCAGCATCTGGGAGGTCTCCATCAAAGCGGCTACCGGCAAGCTCGCGATGCCCGCTGACTTTGAGGACGCCGTCGGGAAATCCGGCTTCCGAATTCTGCCGATCACCGGTCGTCACGCCATGGTGTGCAATATCGCTGCGCTGCCACACAAGGATCCGTTCGACGCGATGCTGGTGGCTCAGGCCGAGGTCGAGCGCCTCGATCTGCTGACGGCGGATGCGAAGCTGCTCAAGGCGCTGCCGGATCTCGTGGATGCGCGGCTCTGATCACTGGGGTGCCCGGCGCGGTGCCAGGCCCGGTGGGACTGGTCTTTGACCGCGGACGCGATCTCCCGCAGGGTGGCGCCTGCCAGATCCGGTCGATCGCGTAATGCACGAATCGCAGCCTTGGCCATTCGACCGGGGGTGAGAAGCCGTGCGGGACTTAGATCGTGGTTCATCACGCCGAGGAATTGTGCGACAGCCGATTGGTCCGAAGCGATGTCGCGCAGCATGCGGGTGACCAACGGCGTCGGCACCCCGGGCACGCCCATATCGTGCGCGAACCAGTACATCGCGTAGGCGTCGCGGTCTCGCCATCGCCACCAGCGCTGCAGCAAGTCGTCCATGCTCGCGTCATCGGCGAATCCGGCCACAATCGTCTTGGCGAGCTTGCGAGCCTGCCGCAGCGCGTCGGAGATGCCCTGCCCGGCGGTGAAGTCCTTGAAGTGGCCGGCGTCACCGACGAGCACCCAACCCGGGCCCGCGCTCTGCCGAAAATAGCCGTGCCAGTTGTCGATTACTCGGATCGGCCCGACTTGCTCCGCGCCGGACAGTAGGTCTGCCAGCTCGGGCCACTGCGCCAGTCCCGCAGCAAAGTGGGGTCCCCGGTCGGCATGAAACGCGTGCCGACGGGCGATGTCGACGGTGACGGCGGCCATGTACAGGCCGTTGTCGGCAGGAGCGGCCAAGAACGCGTGCTCGCTCACTCGCGCGAGGCGCAGCCGTCCCTCCCGGTCGGCCGCATCAAAGTAAGCCCAGGCGGCTAGCCGGCCCGGAGGCGTCACGAGATATTTGGCCGCGCCGGTGGTTTCGGCGACCGTCGAGTGCCGCCCGTCGGCGCCCACCACCAATCGGGCCGATACCGCTCCGCGGTTGGTCTCCACTCCGATCACCCGGTCTGAGGCATTGCGCACCAAGCCGGCAGCCCGGCAGCCGGTTCGGACATCCGCGCCTGCCCGTGCGGCTGCTTCGACGAGCAAGGTGTCGAGCGTGAGCCGGCGCATACACAGACCAGGCTCGGGAAACCGCAGTGGATCAATATGCCCGTCGAGCTGCACGTCCTCGTTGACCAGCGTTAGTTTCCGCAACGGAACCGCACCAGTGGCCAGGACGGCATCGGGACCGACGAGGTCGTAGAGGATCGCGACGCCGCTGGGTTGGACGATGTGGGTCGAGGGGGTCTCGCTGGGGAAGTGCGCCCTGTCAATCAGACACACCCGGAAGCCCTTGCGGGCCAGGATGATTGCCAGGGAGGCGCCAGCGCAGCGTGCCCCGACAATCGCGACGTCGAAGTCTTCCATCTCACCCCCCAAGTCTTACCAGTGGAAAGTATGCGCGAACAGCTGCAACTTATCAATGGTTAGATTCGATAGAGTGCCCCCTATGGGGACCCAGAAGTCTCAGCCGTACCACCACGGTGACCTGGTCCGGGCGGCAATCGACAGCACCGTCGAAGAGGTCAAGACGGTGGGTGTCGCAGCAGTGAGTATGCGGCGCATCGCCCGCCGCGTTGGGGTGTCGCATGCTGCACTGGCCTACCAATTCGGGGACAAGGCCGGGCTCTTCACCGCAGTGGCCACAGAGGGCTTTCAACTCTTCGTCGAGATCGCCGGTCCGGCGGCGGCGGCCGCCGGACCGGACGGCTTCCTGTGGGGCGGTCGGGCCTACGTGCAGTTCGCCCTGACCCATCCAGGTCATTTCGAGGTGATGTTCCGCCCTTACCTGTACCGCGCCGACGACGCCGACCTCATCGCCGCCCGTGATGCCGCGTTCGACGTCCTCTACGGCAACGCCCGCACAAGTCTGGCCGCGCACCGTAATGCCCCGGAGAAGGACATCACCGACGACGACGTCCTGGCATTGGCGATAGCGGGTTGGTCGATGTCGCACGGTTTCGCAACGCTGTTCTCGACCGGGAATCTTCCCGACCGCGTCCGTACCGATCCCGACGTCGCCGCCGCCCTCGTTGTCCGGGGCGCCGTTATGATCAGTGAACTCGGCCCGAACCCGACCACTTGACACCCGTCAAGTTTGACGGCGGTACAGTCTGCGCATGCAGATCCGCGAGCATGTCGGCGCCGACAAGCCGGCCATCATTTTGCACCCGTCCGGCACCGTCGTCACCTTCGATGACCTCGAGGCGCGCGCCAACCGGCTGGCGCATTATTTCCGCCGCGCCGGGCTGGTGGAGGGTGACACCGTCGCGATCCTCATGGAGAACAACGAGCACATTCATGCGGTCATGTGGGCGGCGCGGCGCAGCGGCCTGTACTACGTCCCGATCAACACCCACCTGACCGCCGCTGAGGCCGCCTACATCATCGACAACAGCTCCGCCAAGGGGATCGTCGCTTCAGCGGCACTGCGCAAGACGTGTGAGAACCTGGCCGAGCATCTGCCCCAAGGCCTCCCCGACCTGCTGCTGATGGCAGATGACGATCTGCCCGGCTGGCAGCGTTACCCGGAATGCGTCGCCGATCAACCGGCTACACCCATCGACGATGAGATCGAGGGTGACCTGCTGCAGTACTCGTCGGGAACCACCGGACGCCCAAAGGGGATCAAGCGGGCGTTGCCGCATCTGCCGCCGGCCGAGGCACCCGGCCTGATGACCATGCTGGTGTCGGTGTGGATGACCCCCGACTCGGTCTATCTGAGCCCGGCGCCGCTGTATCACACCGCCCCGTCGGTGTGGTCGATGACCGCGCAGGCGGCCGGCATCACCACCGTGGTGCTGGAGAAGTTCGACGCGGAAGGCTGCCTCGACGCTATCCAGCGCTACCGGGTCACCCACGCCCAGTTCGTGCCCGCTCACTTCACCAGAATGTTGAAACTTCCTGCGACGGCGCGGGATTCGTACGATGTCTCCAGCCTGCAGCGGGTGATGCACGCGGCGGCGCCGTGTCCGGTGGAGATCAAGAAGCAGATGATCGACTGGTGGGGGCCGATCGTCGACGAATACTACGCCTCCTCCGAGGCGCACGGCTCGACGTTGATCAGCGCCGAGGACTGGCTGGCGCACCCCGGCTCGGTCGGCAAACCGATCGTGGGTGCGGTGCACATCCTCGACGAAAACGGCGACGAGCTGCCCGCCGGCGAAGCCGGGGAGATCTACTTCGAGGGCGGCAACACCTTCGAGTACCTCAATGACCCGGATAAGACGGCGAATTCACGCGACAGCCGCGGATGGGCCACGGTCGGCGACGTCGGCTACCTCGACGACGAAGGGTATCTCTACCTCACCGACCGTCGGCACCACATGATCATCTCCGGCGGCGTGAACATATACCCGCAGGAAGCCGAAAACCTGTTGATCACCCACCCGAAGGTGATGGACGCGGCGGTGTTCGGCATCCCGGACGATGAGATGGGGCAGAGCGTCAAAGCTGTGGTGCAAACCGTTGACCCGGCCGACGCCACCGACGCCTTCGCTGACGAGCTGTTGGTGTGGCTGCGGGAACGGTTGGCGCACTACAAGTGTCCGCGGTCGATCTCCTTCGAAGCGCAACTGCCGCGCACCGACACCGGCAAGCTGTACAAGAACGAACTGGTGACGAAGTACTCCGCGTGATCACGTGCGGTAGCGCAGCCACAGCGGCAGGGCACCGTCGAGCATCTCGATGAACTTGTACAAGCCGACCCGGTACTCGCCGGATCCCAATGGGTTAATCCGGTATTCCGGGAAGGCGATGCCGATCCCGAACAGCCCGGGCGCCAGAATCCCGTTGCTGGCATCGTAATTCAGTGGGCCCCACTGAGGTGTCGCCGGAAGCTGTCGGCGCTCGAAACCCACGGTGTAGACGACGTGGCTGCACTCCTGGAGGCGTTCACTGAACTCGGGACTGTTCACCAAGCACCTGTCCAGGCGGCTCGGGTAGGTCCCGTCGATGTTCTCGCGAGCCCACAAGGCGGCCTGTCCTTTAAGCCCGGTGTCGTCGAACAGTATCCAATCCTTCAGGTATACAGCGTATTTGAGTGGACTCCGATAGAAATTGATCACCTTCCGAACCGGGGTCTCCAGAAGATTCGGCAGGGCGATCATCGACGAGTGCGACGAGCCGAACACGGCGACGGTCGCGCCGTCGAGGGCGAGCAGCGCGAGTCTCCCGGGATCGAGCGCGGCTTCGATCGGGATCTCATCGATGCCGGAGTAGCTGAGTTTCCTGGGAACCGACCCGACGGCCAGCACCACGTTCTTCGACGTGATGTCCCCCAGGCCGGTGCGCACTGTCCACCGGCGGTCACGCAGCCAGAGTTCGGTGGCCATCGTCGACAGCGCGGTGACCTGGTCGAACAGGCGGCTCGAGACCCAGACCAGTGGATCGGCCACCATCCGCAGCGGGCACGTCTGCTCCGGATCGATGGTCGTCAGTTCGAACGGCGGCGCCCGCCGGAAACGAAACGACGCCGAGGCGTTCAGGTAGTCGACAAACAGTCCGGCTCGGGTGTTGCTGGAAACGGCCCGCCACTTGGCTCCGAGGTCGCCGGCGCCGAATTCCGGGTCGATCCACGCGATCTCCTTCCCGGCGACGCCATGGTCGAGTAGCCGGCCCACCGCGGCGATACCGGCCGGGCCCGCTCCGACCACGGCCCAGGAATAGCTGCCCATACCGCGATGGTTCCACCGAGCCGACTCTTCACCGGTAGGACGCGACGCTGAAGCCGGCCACCCTGCCGGCGCGCGCCTGATCCCGACCTTCGCCGGGGCGCTTTTCATGGGCTGACGACCGCAAATAGGCCCAAGTCGGCGCTTTTGGAAAACCGACGTTCCCCACGATGGACTTTCGCGGCAGCGACCCGTTCGCGGGCGGTGCGCGTGGTGGCGACGGCAACAACATCCGTGTGGGGCGACCCGAACTGGGCGGGGTGTTTCTCGTTGGCCACGTCCGAAACGAAAGGGCGCAGCGGCGTTCTCGTAGTCGAGGCCTGCTAGTGTCCTGAGTCATTAATTACAATCTAGTTGTTAGACTGGGTTGTGCCGACGCCTCATGCTGCTGAGATTGTGCTGACCGCTGATGAGCGGGCCGAGTTGGAGGGGTGGGCGCGACGAC
>Ga0182736_1001263_pt1 | contig 26330 bp, 22 predicted proteins | sample eDN5th30CKraftBY_FD_128882 | JGI IMG/M metagenome (GOLD analysis project Ga0182736, IMG submission 128882) | Enriched backyard soil microbial communities from Emeryville, California, USA - eDNA 5th pass 30_C Kraft BY (version 2) (version 2) | ecosystem: Environmental > Terrestrial > Soil >...
CACCGAGGCGCTCGAGCTCCCCACCGTCGTCGCCGGAACGGCCGCGACGCCGGCAGCGGGTGTGCTCACCGCCGACGAGGTCTCGGTCGTCGACCCGGCCCGCGGCACCCGCCTCGCCCCCACCTCGCTGGTGGTCGAGCCCGGGCGCCTCGTCGCCGTCACCGGGCCGAGCGGGGCTGGTAAGTCCACGCTGCTCGACGTGCTGCGCGGTGCCCTGACCCCGACCGCCGGAGCCGCGACCCTGGGCGGCGTGGCGGTCGAGGACCTGTCCCTCGCCGATCGCTCGGCCGCCATCCGCTGGTGCACCCAGCACCCGCACCCGATCGGTGCCACCGTCGCCGCGTCCGCCGGCCTCGGCCACGCGGCCGGCGGAGCCACCACGGACGCAGTCGGCGCCGCCCTCGACCAGCTCGGCATCCGGGGCCTCGCCCCCGCCTCCCCCGCCGCCATCTCCGGCGGCGAGCGCCGGCGGGTCGCCATCGCCCGGGCCCTGGTCGACGTCCACCTCGGCACCGCCCGGTTCCTCCTCTTCGACGAGCCCACCGCCCAGCTCGACGACCAGGCGGCCGCCCGCGTCACCGCCGCGCTCCGCTGGGCAGCAGACCAGGGTGCGGGCGTGCTGGTCGTCACCCACGACCCGGCCCTCGCCGCGGCGGCCGACGACCAGGTCGCCCTCCGCTCCGACGCGTCGGCGGCCACCACCGCCCCGCCCGACGAGCCCGCCGTGATCGCCGCCGACCTCCTGCCCGTCGCCCGCCACGATCCCGAGGCGCCCATCCCCGAGCGGTTCATCGCCGCCCGCCCGGTGGTCGCCGACGCTGCGCCGGCGCCGGAGCCCACCGGGCGCGAGGCGGTCGGTTGGCTGCTGCGCACGGCCCGGCCCCAGCGGGCGCGACTGATCGGCGCCCAGGCGCTCGGCGTCCTCACCGAGATCTGCACCGTCGGCCTCGCCGCCGTCGCCGCCTGGCTCATCGTGCGCGCCGCCGAGGAGCCGAACTTCGCCGACCTGGCCATGGCCGCCGTCGCCGTGCGCGCCTTCGCGCTGGGCAAGGGCGTCCTGCGCTACGCCGAGCGCCTCGCCTCCCACGACGCCACCCTGCGCCTGCTGGCGGACCTGCGGGCCACGGCCGTCGAGCGCCTCACCCGCCTGTCGCCCACCGGGCTCCCCGACGGGAGCCGGGGTGAGCTCCTGACCCGGCTCATCGACGACATCGACCGCCTCCAGGACCTGTTCCTGCGGGTGCTCGGCCCGCTGGTGACCACGCTCGTGGTGGCGGTCGGGGCGGCGGCGGTCACGGCGTGGATCGACCCGCCCGGCGGCGCCGCGCTGTTCGCCGCCGTGGTCGTCGCGGGCGTGGTCCTGCCGCTGGCCAGCCACCGGGCCGCCACCACCGACGGCGCCGCCCTCGCCGCGGCGCGGGGCACCGTGGCGAACACCACCGTCGACCTCGCCGAGCACGTCGACGAGCTCGTCGCCTGCTCGGCGGAGGCCACCTGGCGGGACCGCATCGAGGCCGAGGCCGGCGCCGCCGACGACCAGGACCGCCGCCTCGCCCGGGTCACCACCGCCGTGGCCGGCCTGGGTGCGGCCCTGCCCGCGGCGGCCTGCGCCGCGGTGGTCGCCACCGCCGGGGCGGCCGGACCGGGTTCGGGCATCTCCGGCCCCGAGCTGGGCGTGCTGGTGCTGCTGCCGCTCGCCGTCCTGGAACTGCTCGTGCCGCTGAGCGCGGCAGGCACCGTCCTCGCCCGGGTCCAGGCCTCGGCGGTGCGGGTGCTGGCGCTGCTCCAGCGGCCCGACCCGGTCGTCGAACCCGCCCAGCCTGCGCCCCTCCCGGAGGGCGCCGACCTCTCGCTCGACGGCGTGGCCGTCGGCTGGCCGGGCCAGGCCCCCCAGGTGGCGGGCATCGACCTGGCGGTCCCGGTCGGCGGGCGGGCCGTCGTCGCCGGACCCAGCGGTTCGGGCAAGTCGACCCTGGCGGCCACGCTGGTGTCGTTCCTGGAGCCGGTCGCCGGCCGCTACGAGCTCGGCGGGACCGCGTCAGCCGAGCTGGGCGGCGAGTCCGTCCGCCGGGTGGTCACCTGGTGCCAGCAGGATCCGTGGTTCGCCGACACCACCGTCGCCGACAACCTGCGGGTCGCCAACCCCGCTGCCACCGGCGACGAGCTGCGGGCGGCGCTGGCCGTCGTCCACCTGGATGCCTGGCTCGCGGGCCTCCCCGACGGGCTCGACACGAGGCTCGAGCGCGACGCCTCGGCCATGAGCGGCGGCGAGCGCCAGCGCCTCGCCCTCGCCCGGGCCCTGCTCGGCGGCCACCGGGCGATCGTCCTCGATGAGCCCACCGCCCACCTCGACGGCCCCACGGCCGCGGGGGTCCTCCAGGACCTGCTGGACGCCACCACCGACAAGGCGGTGGTCCTCATCGGCCACGACGCGATGGCCCCGTCGGTGCGAGGCGGCGCCGCGGTGCCGGTGCACGTGCTGGCCCCCGCTGCGGGAGGCGGCTCGACCTGGGGGTCAGAGGGGTGAGGCCCCGCTGCCCAGTCCGAAGTACACGGCGAGGATCAAGCCGATGACGAGGCCGACGCCGATCGGCACCAGCACCCAGGCGTTGCCGCCGGTGCCGTGGTCGTCGTGGTGGTCGTCGTGGCCGTGCCCGTGGTCGTGCTCGAGGTGGCCGTCCTCGTCGCCGGCGTGCTCGTCGTCGGCGAAGCCGCCGACCGGCTCGCCCTCGCCGGGGAGCTCGTGCGCGCCCTCGACGTCGGCGGTGGGCATGTGGTGACCGTCAGCCATGCGCCCAGCTTCGCCGACCGGCCCTGGTCGCCGCCACCCGAGGAGGTCAGCGGGCCGGCGGCGTGCCCTGGCGGACGAACGTGGAGGGCGGCAGGTCGATGCCGGCTTCGGCCAGCGCCTCCGCGATGCGCACCCGGAGCAGCCGGCTGACGCGCCACTGGGCACCGGGGCGGGTCTTGCCCTGCACCCGGATCGTGGCCGCATCGGGGCCGAGGTACTCGATGCCCAGCACCTCGGGCTCGCCGAGCACGTCGGGCTTCGCCTCGGTCAGCTCCCAGACCGCGCTGGCGGCCCGGCCGATGACCTCGGCCGCCCGCTCCAGGTCGGCCGACGGCGCCACCGCGACGTCGAGGACGGCGCGGGCCCACTGCTGCGACTTGTTGCCCACCCGGCGGATCTCGCCGTTGGGCACGTGCCACACGGTGCCGTTCTGGTCGCGCAGGCGGGTGACCCGCAGCGTCACCTGCTCGACCGTGCCGGAGGCCTCGCCGAGGTCGACGACGTCGCCGACCCCGAAGTGGTCCTCGATCAGCATGAAGAAGCCCGACAGGAAGTCCCGGACGAGGCTCTGGGCCCCGAAGCCGAGGGCGACGCCGGCCACGCCCGCGCCGGCGATGAGCGGACCGAGGTTCAGGCCCAGGATCCCCAGGATGTAGATGCCGGCGAAGATCCCGATGAAGCCGGTGGCGACGCTGCGCATCACCCCGGTGATGGTCTGGGCCCGGGCCGCCGAGCGGAGGTTGACCTCGCCGGTGTCGACGAACGGCGGGTGCGTCCTCGACCGGAAGCGGTGCTTGCGGCCGGGGTCGGCCTGCATGCCGGAGATGCGGTCGCCGAAGCGCCGGATGGCCCGCTTGACGACCTGGTTCACCACCCAGGCGATGAGCAGGACCCAGAGGATCTGCAGGGGCACGTCGGTGAGCCAGTCGACGAACTCGGCGAGCCCCACGCTGCCCGTCTGCTCGTAGACGAACTTGCACGCGTTGCCCGGCTTGACCGAGCACGCTTCGGCGAGTCCTGCGGCATCGACCGGGCCCAACAGGGACGTCAGTTGTGGTGCCATGGCTGAGCAACCCTACCGAGGACGACCCGCCCGGATGGACGATCGGTCATCTGTCACGGGCGCTCCCGGCCGCTCAGGAGGCGGGCGGGGTGTCGCTGACCTCGATGATCCGGACCACGAAGGTGAGCGGGTCGTTGGGCGCGATGCCCGGGCCGCCCTGCTCGGCGTACCCCAGCTCGGAGGGGATGTCGAGCTGCACGAGCGCACCCTGCGCCTGGCCCTCGAGGCCCTGGTTCCAGCCGGGGATCACCGAGAACGCGGTCTCGGTGGGCGTGGCGCCGGGCATGGCGATCGTGATCGGCTCGCCCCGATCCCACGACGAGTCGAACTGCTCGCCGGTGGAGCACGCCAGGCCGAGGTAGTCGACGGTGACGTAGCTGGCCTCGGTGACGGCCGGGCCGTCGCCGGGCTCGAGCACCGTCACCCGGACGTCGCCCGTGGTGGGCTCGCTCGGCGCGTCGACGGTGGTGGGCTTGCCCTCGGCCGGCGGGATGTCGCCGACCGGCGCGCACTCGGTGGGCGGCGCGGTGGCCACCGTGGTGGTGGCCTCGGGGATCGGCGCCGTGGTGGTGGTCGTGGTGGGCGCCGGCGCGGCATCGTCGGAGCCGTCCGACGAGGACCCGCCGACGAACGAGATGGCGATGGCGACGACCAGCGCGACGGCCACGACGATGAGCCCGGTCAGGCGGTCGCGGCTCACGGGGCGGCCGTCGTCGTGGTGGCGTCACCCGCAGCGGTCGTGGTGGTCTCGCCGGCGACCGTGGTGGTGGTCGGGGCGGGCGGCGCCTCGTCGGACACCTCGATGATCTTCACGATGAAGACCAGCGGGTCGCTGGTGCCGATGCTGGGCGGGCTGCCGGCCGCGCCGTACCCGTCCTCGAAGGGGATGTCGATCTGGACGATCGAGCCTTGCTTCTGGCCGTCGAGGCCCTCGGTCCAGCCCGGGATCACGCTGAACGCGGTCTCGGTGGGCGTGGCGTCGGCCATGGCGATCGTGATCGGGTCCTCGCGGTCCCACGACGAGTCGAACTGCTGGCCGGTGCCGCAGGACACGCCGACGTAGTCGACCGTCAGGTAGCTCTTCTTCGTGGCCGCGGGACCGTCGCCCTCGATGAGGACGGTGGTCTTCACCTCCTCCGGTGCCTCCACCGGCATGGCCACGGAGGTGGGCTTGCCCTCACGGCTGCCCTGCGGGATCGCCGCCGCCTCGTTGCAGTAGACGGGCGAGTCGGTGACCGACACCAGGTCGACCACGAAGACCAGGTCCTGGTCGGGGCCGATGCCCTGGTCGGGCGAGCCGTCCTTGCCGTACGCCTCGGCGGCGGGGACGACGATCGTGCGCCGCTCGCCCACCTTCATGCCGGTCAGGCCGGTCTCGAGCCCGGTGATGAGCTGCTGCTGGCCCAGCTTCATGGTGAGCGGGCGGTCCTGGCCGAACGTGTCGTTGAAGACCTTGCCGTCGGCGGCGGTGGCCCCCACCAGATCGACCGTGAGGTACTGGTCCGTGCCGGCCTCGCAGGCGTCCTTGCCGGCCTTCTCGTCGGTGGTGGTCTTGGTGGCCTTCCCGACCTTCACGTCGGTGGGCACCTCCGGCCCCTCGGCCGATCGGTCGACCTCGCTGACCGTGCAGCCGACGCCGTCCTTCGCGACCTTGCCGCCGAGCTGGTCGGAGCTGCCGCACGCGGCGAGGAGGAGGGACAGCGCGACGGTGCCGGCGACGAGCGCCCGCCGCGGGGTGACCGCCGCGGCGCGCCGGGCGCGGCTGGTCGGCGAAGGTGCAGTGCAGATCATGGGCCGGAACCCTAATCAAGGGGCTGGGGCGCACCCTGGTCGGCGCTGGTCCCCGTGACCGTGCCCTCCAGTAGCCTCGCCCCTCGTGTCGGGGGTCAGCACACGCCGTCGGGCCGCCGTCGCGGTCGCCCTCGCCATCGTGGCCGCCGCCGCGCTCGGAGCCGCCCCCGCGAGCGCCCGCACGGCGCAGGACCCGCCGGCCCAGGACGCGCCGGCCGACGACGCGCTCACCGCCGAAGAGCTGGCCGCCACCAAGCCCGTCGACACCCCGGGGCTCGATCCGGTGCTCGATGACGTCGAGGTGGTGGAGACCGCCGACCTCCGCCGCGCCGACGAGGCCCTGGCCGTGGCGGCCGCTGCGCAGAACGAGCAGACCCTCCGGTGGATCGACGCCCAGCGCAAGCGGGCCGAGCTCGCCGAACGAGCCGGCCGCGCCGGGCAGCTCGCCGCCGATGCCCAGGCAGCGTTCCAGCAGGCCATCGTCGACCAGGCCGCCAAGGAGGCCGTGCTGGCCGAGCGCCAGGCCGTCGAGGACGGCTACAAGGCCACGCTCGACGAGCGCACCGAGGAGCTGCGCGGCCTCGCCGCCACGCTCTTCGCCACGGCCCCCGAGGACCGCTACGCCGTGCTCGGCAACGTCGACGACATCACCGAGGCCGACCGCCGCGCCGCGCTGCGCGAGCGCGGCTCGGACCTCCAGCTCGACCGCGTCGCCGAGGCCCGGAGGCCCTGGTCGAAGGCCCACGAGGCCCGGCTGCGGGCGAAGCGCCAAGCGGCGAAGGCCCGGTTCGTCACCAAGACCACCGGCGCCGAGGCGGAGAAGACGGCCGACGAGCGCGACCGCAGCGACGAGCTCCTGCGGAACGCCGATGCGGTGGTCGCCGACGCCGTCGCCGAGCTGCAGGTCGAACAGGGGAAGGTCCGCGAGGCCCTCGCCGCTCGGCGGACCGCCCGGCTGGGATCCGAGGTCGACGGGATCGGCGTCCCGCTCGTCGCCCTGCACGCGTACTGGCGGGCGTCGCAGCTGGCCCCGTGCCAGATCCCGTGGTGGGTGATCGCCGGGATCGGCCGGGTCGAGTCCGGCCACGGCTCGGCCCACGGCAGCTCGCTCACGCCCGAGGGCGACACCACGGTCCGCATCCTCGGCATCCCGCTCGACGGGCGCGCCGGGGTGGCGGCCATCGGCGACACCGACGGCGGCCGCCTCGACGGCGACACCCGGTGGGACCGGGCGGTCGGGCCCATGCAGTTCATCCCCGGCACGTGGAACCGGTGGGCTGCCGACGGCAACGCCGACGACGAGGGCGACCCGCACAACATCTACGACGCGGCCGGTGCCGCCGCCCGGTACCTGTGCTTCAGCCGCGGCGACCTGCTGACCGAGCCGGCCATCCGCAACGCCCTGCTCGCCTACAACCGCTCGGTCCCCTACGGCACCAAGGTGCTCGCCGAGGGCGGCCGGTACCGCGACGCCCTCGAACTGCCGGACGTCCCCGAGTCCCGCCCCGACGACATCGGCCCCGACGGCGGCAACTGAGCCCGGTCAGCCGAACGGCAGCGAGCCGGACTCGAGGTCCAGCAGGAACCGCTTCCGCTCGAGGCCGCCGCCGTAGCCGGTGAGGCTGCCGTTCGCCCCGATCACCCGGTGGCACGGGACGATGATCGAGATCGGGTTGCGCCCGTTGGCCAGGCCCACCGCCCGGAAGCCGTTGGTGGCGCCGATGCCCCGGGCGATGTCGGCGTAGCTGCAGGTGGCGCCGTACCGGATCGTCCGCAGCTGCTGCCACACCCGCAGCTGGAACTCGGTGCCGCTCGGGGCGAGCGGGAGGTCGAACTCGGTGCGCTCGCCGGCGAAGTACTCGTCGAGCTGGGCGACCGCGTCGGCGAATGCCCCGTCGTCGCGCTCGAGGCCGGCGGCGGGGTCGTCCTGGTGGCGGTGGGAGCGGAAGTAGCACCCGGTGATCGACGTGCCGTCGCCGGTGAGGACGAGGTCGTCGACCGGCGAGGCGATCCGGGTGAAGCGGTCGGTGGTGTGGAGGATGGGAGCGGAAGCGACCATGCGCTGCACGGTACGCCCCGCCCCGCACGATCACTGGCGGGAATCGGACGCACGGGACGGCCGTGGCCGGAGCGGCCGGTACGGTGGCCCGGGCCACCCCCCGGCATCCAGGAGCGGCTGATGATCGAAGCACGAGGGTTGACGAAGCGCTACGGCACGACCACAGCGGTCGATGACCTGAGCTTCCGAGTCGAGAGCGGCCGGGTCACCGGCTTCCTCGGTCCCAACGGCGCAGGGAAGTCCACGACCATGCGCATGTGCCTCGACCTCGACCGGGCCGACGCCGGTGCCGTCCGCATCGACGGCAAGCGGCTCACCGACTTCCCCAAGCCGATGCGCAGCGTCGGCGCCCTGCTCGACGCCGGCTACCTCCACCCCACCCGCAAGGCGCAGGACCACCTGTGGGCGCTCGCCGCGTCGAACGGCCTGCCCCGCAAGCGGGTCGACCACGTGCTCGGGCTCGTGGGCCTCAGCGAGGTCGCGGGCAAGCGCGTCGGGTCGTTCTCGCTCGGCATGAAGCAGCGCCTCGGCCTCGCCGGCGCCATGCTCGGCGACCCGCAGACGCTGGTGTTCGACGAGCCCGCCAACGGCCTCGACCCCGAGGGCATCTTGTGGATGCGCAACTTCCTCAAGGGCCTGGCCACCGAGGGCCGGACCGTGTTCGTCTCCAGCCACCTCCTCTCCGAGATGGCGCTCATCGCCGACGACCTCGTCGTCATCGGCAAGGGCTCGCTCATCTTCGAGGGCCCGGTCGACCAGTTCGTCGACAGCGCCGCGAAGAAGTGGGTCACGGTGCGCAGCCCGCAGCTGCAGCAGATCGGTGACGCCCTCCACCGCGGCGGCGCCCAGGTCGTCGCCGCCGGGCCGGGGGCCATCGACGTGGTCGGCCCCACCGCCGCCGAGATCGGCGAGCTGGCCGCCAGCCTCGGCGCCACCCTCCACGAGCTGAGCCCGCGCACCGCGTCGCTCGAGGACGTGTTCCTCGAGGTCACCGCCGGCGCCCAGCAGTACCGGGGCGGCGGAGCCGACATCGCCGCGGCCGCACCGCCTCCTCCCCCACCCCCTCCGCCACCCTCGGCATCCGGTCCGGCCGGGGGAGGTGCGGCGTGATCGACCTCATCCGCTCGGAGTGGATCAAGTTCCGCTCCGTCCGCTCCACGCTCATCATGGCCCTCGCCGGCGGCGCGCTCACGGTGCTGTTCGCCGTGCTCATCGCCAACGACCAGCGGGGCGACTCGTTCCGCAGCACGAACCACTTCGGCGACGTCACCGCCGGCGTCACGGTGGCGATCTTCCTGTTCGGCACGCTCGGCGTGCAGATCATCGGCCAGGAGTACCGGTTCAACACGATCCGCCCGACCCTCACCGCGGCCCCGTGGCGCATGCGGGTGCTCGTGGCCAAGCTCGTGGTGGTGTGCCTGGCCACGGCCGTGGTCGCCGCGATCATGCTCGCCATCTGCGCCCTGATCGGCACCTTGATGCTCGACCCGTTCACCATCGACGGCGTCGACCAGCGCATCATCTGGGCCACGATCCTGTTCGCCATGGGCTGGGCCATGTACGGCATGGCGCTCGGCGCCATCGTCCGCCAGCCCATCGCCGGCATCGTCATCCTGCTGATCCAGGGCCTCGTCGCCGAGCCCCTGCTCGCCCAGTTCGTGAAGGCCACCGCCGAGTGGGTCCCGTTCCAGAACGGCGTGCAGATGACCGCCCGCGGCAGCGACGACCTGTTCCGGCCGGTGCTGTCGGGCGGCATCTACTTCTTCGTGTTCACGTTCGTGCTGTGGGGCATCGGCGCGTACCTCGTGAACAAGCGGGACGCCTAGGCCGATGGCCACGGACCGGCAGGTCGAGCGGGCGCTCCGCGAGGTGCGCGCCGCCTGCCTCGCGCTGCCTGAGGTCATCGAGCGCCCGTCGCACGGCGCGCCCACGTTCTTCGTGCGGGGCAAGAAGTCGTTCGTGATGTTCCACGACGACCACCACGGCGACGGCATCCTCGGCATCTGGTGCGCAGCACCGCCCGGTGCGCAGCAGGAGCTGATCGACACCGAGCCCGAGCGGTTCTACCGCCCGGCCTACGTCGGCCACCGGGGCTGGATCGGGGTGCGGCTCGACGTGACCCCCGACTGGGACGAACTGCGGGGCATCGTCGCCGACGCCTACCGCCAGGTCGCACCGAAGACGCTAGTCGCCCAGCTCGATTCGGACGTGGCCGGCGCCGGCGAGTAGCACCGGCCCATGCGCGTCCCCTCCACCGACGGCGTCGAGCTCGAGCTGCACGATCTCGGCGGCGACGGCCCCGCTCTCCTGATCGCCCACGCCACCGGCTTCTGCGCCGGCGCCTACCGGCCGATGGTGCCGCTGCTCGCCGAGCGGTTCCACGTGTGGGGCGTCGACTTCCGGGCCCACGGCGACGCCACCGCGCCCGAGACCATCACGTGGCGGGGCATGGCCGACGACGTCCTCGCCGTGGTCGATGCCCTGGGCGGCGATCCGATCCTCGGCTTCGGCCACTCGATGGGCGGCGCCAGCCTCGTCGGCGCCGAGCTGCTGCGGCCGGGCACGCTCGAGCGGGCGTACCTGTTCGAGCCGATCATCATCCCCGCCGAGTGGAACGACAGCGGGCCCGGCCAGAACCCGATGTCGGCCGCCGCCCGCCGGCGCCGCGCCTCGTTCGGCTCGCGCGACGAGGTGCTGGGCCGCTACGCCCGCCGGCCTCCGCTGGGCGTGTTCCGGGCCGACGCGCTCGCCGCCTACGTCGACCACGGGTTCGCCGATGCGGCGGACGGCACCGTCACCCTCAAGTGCACGCCCGAGCACGAGGCGCGCACGTTCGAGGCGCCGAACAAGCCGACCATCGAGCAGGTCGGCGCCGTCACCACGCCGCTGGTGATCGCCCGCGGCGAGCGCGACGGCGAGCTCGGCCCGGCCGCGTTCTCCGGGCTCATCGCCGACGCCGCCCCGAACGCCGAGCTGCGCAGGTACGAGCGGCTCAGCCACTTCGGCCCGTTCGAGGACCCCGACCTGGTGGCCCGCGAAGCCATCGCCTTCCTCGGGACCTGACCCGAAACTGGAACACGTTCTAGTCTGAGGGGGGTCCGGCCAGCGCCCAGGGAGCGAGCCCGTGTCTGATCCCACCACCGTCGCCAACAACGCCTTCGAAGGCGCCCACGGCTACCGGCCCTTCGACGCCGACAACCACTACTACGAGGCGCTCGACGCCTTCAGCCGCCACCTCGACCCCCGCCACGCCACCCGCGTGTTCGAGTGGGCCCAGATCGGCCGGCGCACCTACCCGGTGCTCGGCGGCAAGGTCTTCCGTGGCGTCAAGAACGCCACGTTCGACCCGGTCGCCTTCCCCGGGGTGCTCGCCGACTACTTCCGCGGCAACCCGAACGACGAGGACCCGCTCGAGCTGCTCAGCCGCCACGAGCCCATCCGGCCCGAGTACCGCGACCGCGACGCCCGCCTCGCCGTCATGGACCAGCACGGCCTCGACAAGGTCTGGCTCTTCCCGACGCTCGGGATGATCTACGAGGACCCGCTCAAGCACGACCCAGGCGCGGTCCAGCTGCTCTTCACCGCGTTCAACCGGTGGCTCGAGGAGGACTGGGGCTTCGCCTACCAGGACCGCATCTTCTCGGCGCCGTACTTCACGCTCGTCGACGTCGACTGGGCGTGTGCCGAGCTGGAGTGGGCCATCGAGCGGGGCGCCCGCACCATCGTCACCCGACCCGCGGCCCCCATCACCGCCGACGGACCGCTCTCGCCCGGCAACGTCCGGTTCGACCCGTTCTGGGCCCGCGTGAACGAGGCCGGGATCACCGTCGTCGTCCACGCCGGCGACTCCGGCTACACGTCGCACGGATACGCCACCGACGGCTTCACCACCGACTTCGGCGGCGTGCCGCAGCCCATCAAGATGCTGCAGCTCGAGCGGCCCATCGAGGACTGGCTGTCGTCGCTGATCTGCGACAACCTCTTCCACCGCTTCCCGAACCTGCGGGTCGCGTCGGTGGAGAACGGGTCGAAGTTCCTGCCCGGCATGTTCGAGCGGCTCCGCGTCGTCGGCCGCAAGATGAACGGCTGGTTCCCCGAGGACCCGGTCGAGACGTTCCGCCGCCACGTCTGGGTGAACCCGTTCTGGGAGGACCAGGTCGACGACGTCATCGCCGCCTGCGGCGCCGACCGCGTCATCTTCGGCAGCGACTGGCCCCACATCGAGGCCCTCCCCAACCCCCTCGACTACGTCGCCGAGGTCGCCCACCTCGACGAGCCCACCCAGAAGCTCATCCTCGCCGACAACGTCACCCACCTCAACCAACTCCAACCCGCCTGACCCCCCTCCGATTTCAGGTCACCTGAGCCGCACAGCGCGGCACAAGCGACCCGATTCACCCCCAACCCGGCCGCCCACCCGGAATCAGGTCACCTGAGCCGCACAGCGCGGCACGAACGACCCGATTCGAGCGCCGTCGCCACGAAGCCCAGCCCCGAATCGGGTCGCTTGAGCCGTGGAGCGCGGCATGAACGACCTGATTCGCGTGCGCCAGTTCGGTCGCATCGCTGGCGCTCGAGCTCGGACGGGTCGAACCTGAGGCCGCCTTCCCGGAACCGCTGGCTCGCGCCGGCTGGAACGGAGGGTCGTGGACCACCGCAGCATCACCGAGACCGCCCGCACGCAGCACGGGCTGATCAGCCGGCAACAGGCGCTGGACGCCGGCGCCACCCGCCACACGATCCAGGCCCAGCTCCGCCGGGGCACCTGGAGCCGAGCCCGCGACGGGGTGTACATCGTCGGCGCTCCGGAACCGACCTGGCGCCAGCGCGCCATGGCCGGTTGCCTCGCAGGCGGGGACGACGTCCTGGGCAGCCATCGGACCGGACTGCGCCTCCACGGTCTCGTCGACCTCAGCGGTCGGCTCGAGGTGCTGACCGACGGCTACCGCCGCGTCCGGCTCCCCGGCGTGTTCGTCCACCGCACGATCCACCTGTCGCCGGAGGACGTCACCGTCATCGACGGCATCCCCGCCACCTCCGTGATCCGGAGCCTCATCGACGTCGGGGGACGGCAGTCGGCGCAGGCACTGGGGTCCATGATCGACCGGGCGACCTTGGCCGGCCACCTCGACCTCGCCGCGCTCGCGAAGCGGACCAACGAGCTGATCATGCCCGGGCGCGAGCGGCCCGTCGCGCTGATGCAGGCGATCGCCCAGCGCGGCGATGGCCACGATCCCGGGAGATCCGTGTTCGAGGCCCGGGTCATCGCTGCGATGGCGGAACGGGGCCTGCCCCAGCTCGTCCGCCAGCACCCCGTGATCCGATCGGACGGCCGCATGGCCTTCATCGACCTCGCTCGCCCGTCGGTGATGCTCGCCGTCGAGCTCGACGGCTGGGCGACGCACGGCGTCCGCAGCGCGTTCGACTCCGATCGGATCCGCGGCAACGAGCTGCTCCTGCTCGGTTGGCACCTCCTGCGCTTCACCTGGACGATGACCGATGACTACATCTGCGAGACGATCGAGCGCACCATCGCCAACCTCCGGCGCCGCCTCGCCTGACCCCGGGGAATCAGGTCACTTGAGCCGTGTGGAGCGGCACGAACGACCCGATTCCCGCGCCGCGGCCACGAGCCCGAGACCTGAATCAGGACACCTGAGCCGCGCATGGCGGCACGAACGACCCGATTCGCCGCCGCGTCGGGCGTTTGCCCGGAATCGGGTCGTTTGGGCCGTGTGGGGCGGCACAGGTGACCCGAAATCGTGGGGGTCAGTCGGTGGGGTCAGTCGGTGGGGGTGGGGGTGGGGTCGAGGGTGGCGGAGGCGGTGGGTTCGACCTCGGTGGGGCGCTTGCCGGCGGCGAGCCAGCAGCCGGCGAGGACGACGGGCAGGCCGAGGAGCTGACCCCACGAGAGGTGCTCGTCGAGGACGACGACGCCCAGGGCCAGGGCGACGATGGGGTTCACGAACGTGATGACCGTGGCCTGCGCGGGGCCGACCTCGCGGATCAGGGCGAAGAACACGACGAACGCGATGCCCGTGCAGATCACGGCGAGGGCCACCAAGGCGCCGATGCTGCGGCCGGTGGGGGTCTCGTCCTGGGTGAGCGCCGCCGGGACGAGGTAGGCGACCGAGACCATGCCGAGCGCCAGGGCGGCCAGGCCGATGCCGGGGACCTCGGTGAGCTTGCGGTCGGTGATGAACGGGGCGATGGCGTAGCAGACCGCCACCACCAGCACCTCGGCCACGTTCAGCAGACGGATCTCGCCGTCGCCGCCCGCCGCACCCACCACGAGGGCGACGCCGGCGACGCCGACGAACAGCCCCAGGATCCGGGTCCGGGTGAGGGCGTGGTGGTCGCCCAGCACGTAGGCGACGATGGCGCCGAACAGCGGGACGGTGGCCACCAGCAGGCCGGTCAGGCCCGACGGGAGCGTCTGCTCGGCGTGGCCCAGGAGGATGAACGGGATCCCCATCTCGATCACCGCGAAGGCCAGGATCCACGGCCAGAACCGCAGGGCGACCTTCAGCGAACCCTGGTGGATGGCGAGCGGGAGCAGGAGCAGGGCAGCGATGCCGGTGCGCCCGGCGACCACGGTGGCCGGGGCCAGCGACTCGACCGAGATCGAGATCAGCAGGTACGGCAAGCCCCAGATCAGCGACATGGCGCTGAAGAGGATCCACCCGCGTCGGCTCACCGCCGCATCATGGCCTCGCACCCGGCCGGGTGTCGTGTTCGTTTCGTCGAACCCAGGGGAACCGCAGGTCGAGGGTTGCCAGGCGGATGCACCTTTGCGCATACTGGTCCGGATGCGTCCGACCTCCGCCCTCCTTCTGCTTATGTAGGCACGTGCCAAGCCGCATCGCGGCACGTGCCTCCGCTCCTGCGCCTCCGGGCCGGGAGCTTCTTTCGTTTTCGGGCCACGGTGCGGCCCCGTTCCACGGAACGACCAGCTCGACCAGCGAGGCCCCCGGACCACGGTGTGGCCCGCTCCACCCACAAGACTGAACCCAGAACCCGAGAAGCGAGACACGAGATGCCCCCGCAGCCTGCGACCCCGAAGACGATGCCGTTCGACAAGTACCAGCCGTACGTGCCGCTCGACCTGCGCGACCGCACCTGGCCCGACAACCGGCTCACCGAGGCCCCGCTGTGGTGCGCCGTCGACCTGCGCGACGGCAACCAGGCGCTCATCGACCCGATGGACCCGAGCCGCAAGCTGAAGATGTTCCAGACGCTCGTGGCCATGGGCTACAAGGAGATCGAGGTCGGGTTCCCGTCCGCGAGCCAGACCGACTTCGACTTCGTGCGCCAGCTGATCGAGGACGACCTCATCCCCGAGGACGTCACGATCCAGGTGCTGACGCAGTGCCGCGAGGACCTGATCCGGCGCACCTACGACGCCATCCGGGGCGCCCACTCGGCGATCGTCCACTTCTACAACTCGACCTCCACGCTGCAGCGCAAGGTCGTGTTCGGCTTGGACAAGGACGGCATCACCGAGATCGCGGTCAACGCCGCCAAGCTGTGCCGCAAGCTCGAGGAGGAGCACCCGGAGACGGCGATCCGGTACGAGTACTCGCCGGAGAGCTACACGGGCACCGAGGTCGAGTACGCGGTGGAGATCTGCGACGCCGTGGCCGAGGTCATCGAGCCCACGCCCGAGCGCAAGCTGATCATGAACCTGCCGGCGACGGTGGAGATGTACACGCCGAACCTGTACGCCGACACCATCGAGTGGTTCCTGCGCACGGTCAAGAACCGCGAGTCGATCGTGCTGTCGCTGCACCCGCACAACGACCGGGGCTGCGCCGTGGCCGCCGCCGAGCTGGGCGTGCTGGCCGGCGCCGACCGCGTCGAGGGCTGCCTGTTCGGCAACGGCGAGCGCACCGGCAACGTCGACCTGGTCACCCTCGGCCTGAACCTGTTCGCCCAGGGCGTCGACCCGAAGATCGACTTCTCCGACATCGACGCCATCCGCCGCGTCGCCGAGTACTGCAACCGGCTGCCGGTGCACGAGCGCCACCCGTACGCGGGCGACCTCGTCTACACGGCGTTCTCGGGCTCGCACCAAGACGCCATCAAGAAGGGCTTCGCCGCCCTCTACGCCGAGGCCGAGGCGGCCGGCGTCGCCGACCCGGCCAAGGACTACGCGGAGTGGGGCGTGCCGTACCTGCCGATCGACCCGGCGCACGTGGGCCGCACCTACGAGGCGGTCATCCGGGTCAACAGCCAGTCCGGCAAGGGCGGCGTGGCGTACATCATGGAGACGGAGCACGGCTTCGCCCTCCCCCGCCGGATGCAGATCGAGTTCTCCCGGACGATCCAGACGATCACCGAGGACACCGGCACCGAGATCACGCCCGGCGCCATGTGGGACGCCTTCTCCACCACGTACCTCGCCGAGGACGCCCCGTACGCCCTGCGCTCCACCGAGCTGCGCACCGACGCCGAGGGCGTCACGTCGATCACCGCGCAGCTCGTCGTCGACGGCGAGCCGGCCACGGTGACCGGGTCCGGCAACGGCCCGATCGCTGCGTTCGTGAACGCCATCGGCACGGCCGGCATCGAGATCGACGTGGTCGACTACCACGAGCACTCGATGGGGGCCGGCGCCGGCGCCACCGCCGTGGCCTACGTGGAGACGGTCGATCCGGCCAGCACGGTGCGCTGGGGCATCGGCACGGATCCCAACATCATCACGGCCTCGCTCAAGGCGGTGCTGGGCGCCGCGTCGCGGGCCCGCCGGGAGGCCTGAGCCTCCCGCACCTCGTCCGGCCGGCGGGGGTCCCGTCCGCCCCCGCCGACCGAAGGAGGATCAGCTGACGACGACGGTGCCGAGCTCGGTGCCGGCGACGTCGAGCGAGATCGGGTAGGTGCCGGGCTCGGTGATCACGAACCCGACGGCGACGCCGGGGACGAGGGTCTGGCCGCCGGCGCAGCCGATGATGACGCCGTCGATGCTGCCGCCGGCCTCGGCCTCGATGCCGAACATCTCGCCGGCGCCGATCTCGATGGTGCCGGGGTCCATCGACGAGCCGTCGGCGGCCACCGTGGCGATGGCGTCGTCGGTGAGGTCGGACTCCATCAGCTCGTCCTGGTCGGCGGCGAACAGCACGTTCGAGTCGCCCGACAGGTTGTCGCTGTCCTTGGTGGCGTCGCAGTCGGCTTCGTCCGCGGAGCCGCCGTCGCCCTCGTCGGTGCCGCTGTCGGCGGCGGTGGCCTCGGTGCCGGTGTCACTGCCGCTGCTGCTGTCGGCGGCGGTCGTGGCGCTGTCGTCCGACGAGCTGTCGGAGCCGCTCGAGCCGCAGGCGGCGGTGCCCACGAGGAGGAAGGCGCCGACGGCGGCGAGGGCGAGGGCACGGCGGGTGCGGTTCACGGTGACGGGCTCCTGGGGAGGGGGCGGACGAGGCGAGATCGTCCCACCCTTCATCGGCGGCGCCTACCCTCCGCCGGTCCCAAACCGGTCCCAACCTGGCCTCGATCCCGAAACTTGACCCGCGGGTCAAGACACGGGCGCCGATCGGCGGTAGGTTCCCGGGCCATGACGATCGACTTCACCCTCACCCCCGAGCTCGACGAGCTGCGCCTGCGGATCCGCACCTTCGTCGACGACGTCATCAAGCCGACCGAGGCCGAGCTGACGGACCCCGACCACATCGAGGACCGCGCCGAGTACCTCACCAAGCTGATCGGGATGCGCACCAAGGCGCAGGAGGCTGGCATCTGGCTGCCGCACATGCCCGAGGAGTGGGGCGGCATGGGGCTGGGCCACGTCGAGCTGGCCATGGTCCAAGCCGAGGCGGCCAAGGCCTACTACGGCCCCTTCGTCTTCAACTGCATGGCCCCCGACGAGGGCAACATGCACACCCTCTTGAACTGGGCCACCGACGAGCAGAAGGAGAAGTACCTCAAGCCGCTGTGCGAGGGCACGACGATGAGCTGCTTCGCCATGACCGAGCCCGAGGTCGCCGGCTCGGACCCGACGCTCATCCGCACGCACGCCGTGAAGGACGGCGACGAGTGGGTCATCAACGGCCACAAGTGGTTCATCTCGAACGCCCGCCGCGCCAGCTTCGCCATCCTCATCTGCCGCACCGAGGACAACCCCGACCTGCCCCAGGCCGCCAACACCGCGTTCATCGTCGAGACCCACTGGGAGGGCTGGAACCGGGTGCGCGAGGTCGAGACCATGCACGGCGGCACCGGCCACTCCGAGATCGTCATCGAGGACCTGCGGGTGCCCGATGCCAACATGCTCGGCGGCCGCGGCCAGGGCCACCTCCTCGGCCAGTCCCGCCTCGGGCCGGCCCGCCTCGCCCACTGCATGCGCTGGATCGCCCAAGCGGAGACGGCGCTCGACATGATGGTCGACCGGTCGCTGAACCGGTTCAGCCACGGCTCGATGCTGGCCGAGAAGCAGGGCGTCCAGTGGATGATCGCCGACTCCACGATGGAGCTGTACCAGGCGAAGCTCATGGTCCTGCACGCCGCCTACCGCATCGACAACAAGCTCGACTTCAAGTCCGAGGTGTCGATGGCGAAGCACTTCGTGGCCAACATGCTCGGCCGGGTGATCGACCGCTCGATCCAGGTGCACGGCGCGCTCGGCTACTCGACCGACACGCCGCTCGCCCACATGTACCAGCACGCCCGCTGGGCCCGGTTCGCCGACGGCGCCGATGAGATCCACCAGATGCGCATCGCCCAGCGCACGATCGCGGCCTACCGGGACACCGGCAGCACGCGCGGCGCCACGGGCGACCTGCCCATCTGACCCAGAGCACGCTCCCCCCGAGCGCACGACGATCCCCGCCCGCCGACTCGGAGTACGGCGGGCGGGGTCGATCGTCGACCCGGGGTCAGGATGCCGCGTCGACCGCGGCCAGGACGCTCGCCACGGGGAGGTCGTACTCGAACTCCTCCTCGGCGTAGTCGTCCTCGGTGTACGGGTAATCCTTCAGGACGTCGTAGCTGATGAAGACCTGCGCCCACAGCCGCTCGGGCGACACGCCGTTGCGGAGCCCGGCCTGCCAGATGTAGCGCACCAGCGAGTTCGGGGCTTCGCCGGTGGCGGCCTGGTACCGCTGCTTGATGATGACGTCGTAGCCCTCGGTGCTGCGCTGCAGCGACTGCGGGAACCGGGACCACCCGGCGGTGGTGGGCTTCGCCCCGAGGGACTGCTTCCACGAGGCGAGCTCGGCCGCGGTGGGCTGGCGGCCCAGGACGGCGAGGTAGGTCTTGCGGATGTACGTCTCGAGGTCGCCGTTGCGGAGGAACTCCCGAGACGAGAGCAGCGTGGTGTCGATCCGCTCGTACGACCAGCCGCCGGCCGCCTTGGCCGTCCAGTAAGTGAGCGCCGACGGGTCGGCGGCACGGCCCAGGATGCGCTGGTAGGACTCGCGGATCCGCAGGCGCCGGTACTCGTTGCTGTTCATGATGCCGAGCGGCACCTGCTCGGTCCTGCGGGGGTACTGGGCGTTCGCCTTCTTCCAGCGGGCCGCCCAGTAGTCGGTGGTCGCCTGGTCGGGGTTGCGCTGGAGGATGGCCGGGAAGATGCCGCGGATGTAGCGGACGGCCTGCGACGGGCCCGCCTTCACCAGCACGCTGTCGGTGGCGGCGCGGTCGGCGGTGTCGGGATCGGGCGTGTCGCTGGCGACGGCCACCGGGATGGTGAACAGCCCCGACCCGCGGGCCGTGAGCACGACCTCGACCGAGCCGGTTGCGCCGGAGGCGATGTCGCCCACGTCGCACACGAGCGACTCGTACGAGGACGAGCGGCGGCAGCCGTCGGGCACCGTCTCGAGGCCGAGCGGGTACCGGTAGCCGATGCCGACGACGACGCCCTCGGCCGCGTCGGGGCCGGCGTTGCTGGCCGTGACCGTGAAGGTGATCTGGGTGGGCGCGGTCGCCGTGTCGGGGGTGTGGGTGACCGCCACGGAGAGGTCTGCGCTCGGGTCCGCAGCACCGGCGGCCACCGGTGCGAGCGCCCCGCTGCCCGCGAGCCCCACGACCGCGCCGGCGACGACCCACCGCCGCCAGCTGCGCGCGCCTCGCGTCGACGTGCGTTCCGCCATGTCCCCTGCTCCTGTTCCGGGGTCCCCCCTGTGGCGCCCCCGCCGGAACCTACGACGTGCGAAGGGCCCCACCGGTTCCCGTCACCACATCGAAATACGAGGCGCGACGGTGCCGGAACCCGTGGACGGCCCGGGCCATCTGGGCCACGATGACCCGATGCGCACACCTCGGCTGCTCGCCGTCCTGCTCGCCGCGAGCACCACCGTGGCGGCGCTCGTCGTCGCCTCATCCGTGCCGTCGGCGGCGGAGGCCGTGGCCCCGATCTCGGCGCCGGGCAAGACGGCGCAGATCCGCAAGGTGTCGTCGACGACGGCCGGCGGCTGGCGCTTCGACCACTACGAGAACCCCGCGTTCCCGTGCTCGGTCAGCGGCGAGAACACCTTCACCATCGCCACCCGTCTCGGCGTCCCCGACGACGAGGTCCGCCCCCTCTGGGTGTTCATGCACGGCGGCGGCGTCGGCTACTTCGACTCGAACGGCAGGGCCCAGCCGAGCAACGGCCAGAAGACCGAGGAGTCGGCGGCGACCCAGCAGCGGAACGTGCTCAGCGGCGGGTTGAAGAAGAAGGTGGCCGACGCCCCGGCCGGCTTCCGGATGATGGCGGTGTCGATGTGCGACCACGACATCTACGGCGGCGGGGACACCGTCGACCCCAACAACCCGAACCGCGACGCGAACGGGAAGCTCCGCACCGTCAACGGCCTGTTCGCCACCAAGGCGGCCGTCCAGTTCGCCCTCACCACCCGCGCCACCGACGACTACTTCCTCCACGGTGGCAGCGCGGGGTCGTTCGGCTCGTGGCACGTCGGCTGGGCGCTCGAGGCCCAGGGCCTCCCGCCCACCGGCATCATCGGCGACTCGGGTGTCTTGAACCAGGCGTGGCAGCGGGCCGTGCAGCCGCTCGAGTGCGGCCGGCCCGACGAGGAGCTCACCACCGTCCAGCAGCGGCTCCACCCCGAGGTCGGCGATCCGGACAACCAGCCCGCTGACCTCGTCGAGGACGAGAAGCTCACCGTGCCGCTGATGCAGGTGTGGTCCATCGGCGACCCCGGCCAGTGCCGGGATGCCCCGATCGCTTGTCCCCTGCCCGACGGGTCGTCGCCGACGATGGGCGCCGTCGACTGCATGCACGAGCCGCTGCGCGCCGCCATCGCCGCCTCGGACGACGCCGGCTCGGTGAACGTGCGGCTCTGCGTCGACAACCCGAACGTCGCGGGGACGTGCGACCGCCACGTGCCCAGCGGCGACGATGCCAAGGCCCGCAACACGCTGGCGGGCTACCCCGCCGACTACCAGACGGCGATGCTGGCCTGGATCACCGACCGGCTCGCCGACGACGGGACCGCGCCGCCTGCCGACCGCACGCCGACCGCGTCGTTCGCCACCGCGGCCCGCACGGACTTCCTCGGGGGCGTCCCGAGCGAGCGCCAGGTCGAGGCCGACGCCTTCGCGCTCGACGCCGGTCTCGCCCGGTCGACCTACCTGACGCAGCTGTCCACGTCCGACGCCTGGCTCGCCGCCGTCGTCGACCAGATGTACGAGGACACCCTGGGCCGGGCGGGCGACCCCGCCGGCACCGCCTTCTGGATCGGCCAGCTCCGCTCGGGGCGCCGCACCGTGGCCCAGGCGGCCGCCGCCTTCTACGCCTCGGGCGAGTACTACCGGGGGTTCGGCGGCGGCACCGACGGCGGTTGGGTGAGCGACCTGTACCCGAAGCTGCTCGGCCGCTCCCCCGACCCGAACGGCCTGGACTACTGGATCCGCCAGACCGCGGCAGCGGGCCGCGACTCGGTGGCCCGCCGCTTCTTCCAGTCGCCCGAGTCCGCCCGCAACCGGGTCACCGGGCTGTACCAGGACCTGCTCGGTCGGGCGCCCGACCCGAGCGGCCTGGCCCACTGGTCGGCGAAGGTCGTCACCGACGGCGACCTCGTGCTCGCGGTCCAGCTCGCTGCGTCGAACGAGTACCGCACCCGGGCCGCCACCCGCTTCCCGTGACGGTCAGAGGTCGCGGAAGGGAGCGCCCCTCTTGGGCTTGCCGTTGCTGAGGCCGACGGCGACCTCGAGCTCGACGAGCGACTCCTCGAGGTGCACGAGGAGGCGCTGGAGGCGCGGGACCCGCCGCCGACAGCCGGTGAGGCCGATCTCGAGGTTGTCGACGTAGCTGGTGAGCGTGATGTTCAGCGCCTGGCCGTGGTACGGGATCGACACCGGGTAGACGCCCTGGAGGTGGGCGCCGTTCAGGTACAGGTCCTTCCGCGGCCCGGGGACGTTCGAGATGATGATGTTGAACGGCGGGCGCATGCCCTCGCCGCCGCCCAGCATCGAGACGAGCGGCGTGGCGAACATGTTGGCGGCGCTGAGGGCGAGGAGCTGGAGCTGCGAGCGGCCCTGCATCGTGTCCTTGGCGATCTGCATGGACTCGCGGATGCGGGCGAGGCGCCAGCTCGGGTCCACCGTGTCGGTCGCCAGCGAGGTGAGCACCGCGCCCACCGCGTTGCCGCCGGCGCTGTCGTCGCGGCGGAGCGAGACGGGGACCATCGCGGTGAGCGACTCGTCGGGGAGGGCACCGAGCTCGTCGAGGTAGCGGCGCAGCGCACCGGAGCACATGGCCAAGACGATGTCGTTGAGCGTGGCGTCGGAGGCCTTGGCCACCGCCTTCACCCGCTTGACGCTCCACGTCTGGGCGGCGATGCGGCGGGCCCCGGTGATGTGCACGTTGAGGATCGTGGGCGGCGCCTTGAACGGGAACGCCGCCAGGTCCTCCTGGAGCGCTCGGCGGGCCTGGGCGAGCAGGACCGGGCCGGTGCCGGCGATGTCGACCGCGCCCCTGGCCGCATCGACCATCAGCTCCAGCGGGTTGGCGGCGGGAGCCTCGGCGCGGGCCCGCTTCGGCTTGGCCGCCCACGCCGGCGGCACCTCGGCCGTCGGGTCGGTGGACAGCCAGCGCTCGAGCAGCCGCAGCGCCGAGACGCCGTCGACCATGGCGTGGTGCACCTTGGTGTAGGCCGCGAACCGGTTGCCCTCGAGGCCCTCGATCAGGTTGAACTCCCACAGTGGGCGCTGTCGGTCGAGCAGGGAGCCGTGGAGCCGGCCGCCGAGGGCCAGCAGCTCGCGGACCCGGCCGGGCGCGGCGAGCGCCGAGTGGCGGACGTGGTACTCGATGTCGAGCTCCTCGTCCTCCCGCCACGCCCACTGCATGCCGGTGCGCACCGAGCGGTACGGCCGCTGGCGGAACAGCGGGGCGATGTCCTCGTAGGCGAGCATCGCCTCGTACTGCTCGCGCAGCCAGTCCGGACCCGCGCCCTCGGGCAGCTCGAACACCTGCAGTCCGCCGACGTGCATCGGCGTGGCCCGCGACTCGGTGAGCAGGAACGGCAGGTCCGGTGCGGCCACCAACGCCATCGGCTTCTTCCCCTTCGCCTCCGGCCGTTCGGCCGAGGCCCGGCCGATGGTAGGTCGGCCACCCCGCCGCGTGGCACGAACCCCTCCCCCGGGGTGGCCGACCCGGGGTGGGTCAGGCGAGGGTGGCGAGGTAGGTGCGCCAGCTGCGGTGGTGGGTGATGTCGAGGGCGTCGGCGAGGCCGTGGGGCTCGCAGATGAAGCCCTTGACCCAACGGCCGTCCTCGAGCTCGATGCTGCCGATGCCGAGGGGTGGGGCGACGGCGGCGACGACGTGGCCCAAGCCGGCGGCGTCGATCGACCAGACCTCGACCTCGATGGCCGCACCGCCGTCGGTGACCCGCTCCAGGGCCGGACGGAGCGGGGGACCGCCCTCCAGGCGGTACAGCCGGTAGCGGGGCGACGTGCGGGTGGTGGCGATCAGCTCCGCGCCCTCGTCGACCAGCTGGTGGTTGAGCGGCTGGCCGCTGAGGTGGGCGCCGACGACCGCCAGGTGGATGTCCTCGGAGCCGCGTCGCACCCCGGTGAACGTAGAGGATCGCCAGGTGCGGGCCGTCCCGGAGGGGAGGTTGTCGCGCCCCCGTAGCGTGGTGGGCATGAGCGCGACCGACGAACCGACCACCAGCGATCCGGTGCTGCAGGAGGTGCCGCTCGGCACGCAGTGGCCGACCATCGACCCGTTCCTGTTCTGCGCGCACCACCTCGACCACTACCCCGAGGGCGACGGCGAGCTGGGCCCGGCTGCCACCTTCGAGGGGCGCGAGATCGGCCAGGACTTCGCGGGCAAGGACGGCTGGAACCTGTACCACGGGGACCACGTCCCCGGGTTTCCCCAGCACCCGCACCGCGGCTTCGAGACGGTGACGTTCGTGCGCCAGGGCCTCATCGACCACTCGGACTCGCTCGGGGCCACCGCCCGCTTCGGCCGGGGTGACGCCCAGTGGCTGACCGCAGGCAAGGGCGTCGTGCACTCGGAGATGTTCCCGCTGGTCGACGCCGACGGGCCCAACCCGCTGCACCTGTTCCAGATCTGGCTGAACCTGCCGGCCGCCGACAAGCTCGTCGACCCGTACTTCACCATGCTGTGGGACGAGGACATCCCCAAGGTGCGCCACACGGACGACGAGGGGCGCGCCACCACGGTCACGGTCATCGCGGGGGCGCTCGACGGCGTCCAGCCGCTCGCGCCCCCGCCGAACTCGTGGGCCGCCCGCCCCGAGGCCGACCTGGCGATCTGGCACCTCGACATCGAGCCCGGCGCCACCTGGACGCTCCCGGCCGCCGAGGGCCCCGACACGGTCCGCGTCCTGTACGTCTTCGAGGGCGACGGCATCCGCGTGGGCGACCACCAGCTGGGCAACGAGGTCGGCGCCGTGGTGCGCTGCGACGCCCCGGTCGAGCTCACCGGTGGCAGCCAGGCCGCCGAGGTCCTGGTCCTGCAGGGCCGGCCGATCGGCGAGCCCGTGGCCCGCTACGGCCCGTTCGTGATGAACACGGAGCAGGAGATCCGCCAGGCGTTCGAGGACTACCAGAGCACCCAGTTCGGCGGGTGGCCGTGGGACGAGGACGCCCCGCACCACGGCCCGGTGCAGGGCCGGTTCGCCAAGCACGCCGACGGGCGCGTCGAGGAGCGCTGAGCGCTCACCCTCGCGTCCAAGCGTCGTCCACCTGGGTTCCAAGAGGGGCCGCGGATCATCAGGGTGCCGGAGTAGCCGGCCACCCCGTCCGCACCACCTCAGGAGCCCTTCCGTGTCCCCCGACCTCCCGCTCGCCATCACCCCCGACGTCCACCTCGTCCGCTCGCTGCCCGATGCGGACGGACCGGAGCGCATCGCCCTCAACTCGCTGGTGCTGCGGGGCCCCACGGACACCGTCCTGGTCGACACGGGTGCGGTGACGGGCCGCGACGCGTGGTGGGCCCAGGTGGAGGCGGTGGTCGACCCGGCGGACGTGCGGTGGATCTACCTCAGCCACGACGACGCGGACCACGTGGGCAACCTGCCGGAGGCGCTCGAGCGGTGCCCGCAGGCGACGGTGATCACCAGCTGGCAGCTGGGCCAGCGCCTGGCGGCGGCGACGGCGATCCCGCTCGGCCGGTGCCGGTGGCTGAACGACGGGGAGCGGACCTGGCTCGGCGATCGGGAGGTCGTGGCGGTCCGACCTCCGGCGTACGACTCCCCCACGACCCGGGGCCTCTACGACCTGGGGTCGAAGGTGTACTGGTCGGCCGACTGCTTCGGCCTGCCGGTCCCGCACCCGGTGGACGACGTCGGCCAGCTCGACCGGGACGTGTGGGACGACGGCACCCTCCGGTTCGGCACGCTGCTCAGCCCGTGGGTGACCCAGGTCGACCCGCGGCGGTGGCGCCAGTCGGTCTCGCGGGTGGCGGCGCTCGACCTCCACGCCCTGGCCGGAGCCCACGGACCGCTCGTCCGGCGCCGGGATGTCGATCACGCGCTGGACCTGATCGCGGAGCTCCCGGAGCGACCGGAGCCCTCGCTCCCCGACCAGCGCCGGCTCGAGGAGATCCTCGCCGCGACCACAGCAGCGTGAGCCCCCGCTCCCCCGGGCGCGTTCCGGAGGGACGGGCTGCTCGCGACCGCTAGCTTTTCCCGACCGGCGGTCGCTTCCTGGACCGCCCCGCTGTCCATCGCGCAGGACCGTGGCCCACCCCGACACCCCACCGAACCTCCACCTGACGATCTCCCTGCTCGGGCCGGTGCGCGCCCATCGGGACGATCGGCCCATCGTGCTCGGCGGTCGACGCCAGCGCGGGGTGCTGGCGCGCCTCGCCGTGGCGGCCGGGCACGTGGTGCCCACCGACCGGGTGATCGACGACCTCTGGGCGGGCGAGCCCCCGGCCAGCGCGGCCAACACCCTCCAGAGCTACGTGTCGAACCTGCGCAAGGCGCTGGGCGGGTCGGCCCCGGTGATCGAGCGCATCGGCGACGGCTACCGCATCAACACCGAGGCCGCCGACCTCACGACCGCCCGCTTCGAGCAGCTGGTGGAGGCCGCGCTACGGGCCACCGAGCCCCTCGAGGAGCGGGTCGACCGCTTCGACGCCGCCCTGGCGCTGTGGGACGGCCCGGCGCTCGGCGACCTCGCCGACGAGGCCTGGGCGAAGGGCGAGGCCGTCCGCCTCGACG
>Ga0182736_1001264_pt1 | contig 26310 bp, 27 predicted proteins | sample eDN5th30CKraftBY_FD_128882 | JGI IMG/M metagenome (GOLD analysis project Ga0182736, IMG submission 128882) | Enriched backyard soil microbial communities from Emeryville, California, USA - eDNA 5th pass 30_C Kraft BY (version 2) (version 2) | ecosystem: Environmental > Terrestrial > Soil >...
CGTGATCTCGGGGCGGACGGGGCCCGCCGCAGTGGCGACCGTGGGGGGCGCGGCGCGGTTCGGCGCCAGGTCCTGCGGGGGCATCCGCAGCAGCACCACGAACCCCGCCACGATCAGGGCGATCACCGCCGCGCACAGCCCCAGCACCAGACGCACAAACAGCTTCATCGAGGCTCCCGCCGGCGGAACCAACCTCCGGCCCGGCGCTTGGTCGGTGCGAGAGATGGAGTTCCACCCAATGACCCGCCGTCGTCCCGGCCTGATCCCCATGACTATGCTTGGCCTCGCCGTTTGTTCCGGGCCGTCCGCGATCCTGGCGGCGCCAGCCCCGGCGCCCGCGCCTGCCGCCCTGTCGGCCGAGGCGATCAACAGCGCGCAGTTCCTCCCGGCGGCCAAGCCGGCGACCGGCCCCCAGCCGCTGCTGGTCAAGGTGCAGGCGCTGCTCGACCGCGCCCATTTTTCCCCCGGCGAGATAGACGGCCTGCCGGGCAGCAACCAGGCGGTGGCCATCGCCGCGTTCGAGGCGGCGCGGGGCCTGCCCGTGGACGGCAAGCTCGACGCCGCCGTGTGGAAGGCCCTGACCGAGGCGGACGCCGCCCCGGCGGTGCAGAGCTACACCCTGACCGCCGCCGACGTGGCCGGCCCCTTCATCGACGCCGTGCCCGAGAATCTGGCCGCCGCCGCCAAGCTGCCCAGCCTCGGCTACACCGGCCCGGCGGAGGCGCTGGCGGAAAAGTTCCACATGTCCAAGGCGCTGCTGGCCGCGCTTAATCCCGGCGCGGACTTCGCCGCCGGCAAGGCGATCACCGTCGTCGCCCCCCGTGCGCTGCTGGCCGGGGTCGAGGTGGCCTCGGTGGAGGTGGACCGGGCGGCGCGGATGGTGCGGGCCTTCGACGGCGCCCGCAAGCTGGTGGCGGTCTATCCCGCCTCGGTGGGCAGCGCCGACATGCCGGCGCCGGAGGGCGTATGGGCGGTGCGCGCCGTCGCGCCCGCGCCGGTCTATTACTACGATCCCAAGCGGCTGAACTTCGGTCAGGTGCAGAACCCCGGGAAGCTGAAGGTCGCGGCGGGGCCGAACAACCCGGTGGGCTCCACCTGGATCGACCTGACCAAGGACACCTACGGCATCCACGGCACGCCGGACCCGGAGACCATCGGCAAGCAGCAGTCGCACGGCTGCGTCCGCCTGACCAATTGGGACGCCGCAGAGTTGGGCAAGGTCATCGTCAAGGGCGCGACGGTCGCCTTCGTCGGCGCCAACACCCCCAAGCGGGCCAAGGCGGGGTAGGGGCTCAAATAAAATCCAAAAGAAAAGCCGCCTCGGATGATTCTAAGGCCCAGCTTCAATTGTGATCGACGCCGCACGAAAACTGGCGTGGTATTGCGCATCGCTGCGGATCATTGAGGCTCACCCGATTGGGCGGCCCGTTTATCGGTTAATCGTGCTAGATTTACTGGCCTTTCAGCCCGGATTTCGGCCGCTGATCGGCTGAGGACACTGAATGCGTATCCGTACGGGCTTCGAGATCGCCTACGACTGCCCCGACTATGTGCCGATGCTGCTGACCCTCAGCGTGCATCCGTCCCGCCGCGGCGACCTCGAGACGCCCGAATGGCTGCGCACCGATCCGGTGGTGGACGTGCGCCAGTATCTCGACGGTTTCGGCAACATCTGCAGTCGGGTGCTGGCGCCGCCGGGGCGGTTCGTCCTGTCGTCGGACTTCGTCATCCGCGACAGCGGCCTGGTGGACGACTACGCGCCGGATGCGATCCAGATCGCCGCCCACAACCTGCCGGACGAGGCGCTCGTCTATCTGCTGGGCAGCCGCTATTGCGAGACCGACCTGCTGACCGAGGTCGCCTGGTCCCTGTTCGGCGGCACGCCCCTGGGGTGGGCGCGGGTGCAGGCCATCACCGACTATGTGCACAACCACATCACCTTCGGCTACGAGCACGCCCGGCCGACCAAGGGGGCGTTCGAGGCCTATACCGAGGGGCGGGGGGTGTGCCGCGACTACGCCCACCTCGCCATCGCCTTCTGCCGCTGCATGAACATCCCGGCCCGCTACTGCACCGGCTATCTCGGCGACATCGGCGTGCCCGTGGTGGGGGTGATGGATTTCAGCGCCTGGTTCGAGGTCTACCTCGGCGGGCGCTGGTACGCCTTCGATGCGCGCAACAACATGCCCCGCATCGGCCGGGTGCTGATCGCGCGGGGCCGCGACGCCACCGATGTGGCCATCGCCAACACCTTCGGCGTCGCCTACCTCGCGCAGTTCGACGTGGTCAGCGTGGAGGAGGCGGAGGCCGCGTGAGCGGCCGGTCGCGCCGCTACTTCTTCTTGGTGGGGGGCTGCAGGAAGGACGACACCACGGGCGCGGGCTTGGGCTTGTCGGCCTTGGGTTTGCGGATTTCTTTGTTGCTCTTCTTCTGACCTTTGGCCACTGGAAACGCCTTTCAAAACGGGGGGATAGTGCTGGGTGGAGTGCGGACGATGCGGTCCGGCGTGGGCACGAACCAGCTTTCGTCCGGCTGGTGGCCGTCCTTCAGGCCGCGGCTGAAGTCCACGGCGAGATCGCCGATGGCGGCGCCCAGGGTCTGCTTCAGCCCCATGCCGGTGAACCGGCCGCGGCGGGGGGCGTCGGGCGGGCGGATCCAGTGGCTCTGGCCCACATGCACGCCGCCTTCGCCGTCGCTCGACAGCCATAGGGAGACCACGGTGCTGCAGCCGCCGAACCGCACCTGGGCGGCGCCCTTGGTGCGGCCGACGATGTGGATCATCTCCTCGCGCGCCTGAGGGCCGGCGATCACGGGGCCTCCCCGCCCAGACGGCAACGGGCGGTCCAGGCGTCGCCCCGCCGGGACACGTCGGTCACGGTCAGGTCCTGCAGGGCCTGGTCGCGCAGGATGGTGAAGCGGTCGCCGCGGCGCGGGATCGGCGTCTCGGAGGAGCGGATGGTGACCTCGTGGTGGCGGGCCATGCGCCGATCGCCGATGGCGTAGTCGCCGCAACGGAACAGGGACGGGATCGGGCGATCAGCCGGCATCGGTCGCCTCCTGGGCGGGATCGGCGAGCAGGCGTTGGCGCAACTGATCCAGCTCCACCGCCGAGCCTCGCTGGCGGCGGTAGTTGCGCTGGCGCTCCACCGAATAGAACCGCTCCCGCAGCAGCCTGTGCACCCAGGCCTGCGAGGTCATGGTCCCTGGCGGCAGATGGTCCGACCGCCCGGCCAGGGCCAGGGTCTCCTGCACCAGCGCCTGGGCTTCCAGGGGATCGCGGGTCAGGCCGAACGCCCAGGCCAGCAGATTCGGCTGCAGGGCGAGGATTTCCTGATGGTGGTCATGTGCTGTCGTGGCCATTCGACCCCTTTCCGGGGCGGCAAGCAGTCCCGCGGAGCGGAACCGACCAAGCCACGGCGCGCCGTGGCGAGCCGACGCCACCCTACCACGCCTGACCCTCCGGCCCGCGCGCTATCTTCGGATCGCCCCGGAATAGAGCGTGTTCGGGCGAAAGTGTGAACGGCTTCGCCCGCAAACGCGCTCAAAACCCATGAGTCTAGAGCATGCTAGCCGGCCTGGAAGTCGGCGCCGTCCTCATCGGGCTTGATCAGCACGATGTTGACCTCTTCCCCCGATGCCAGCCTCAGCACCCCGGGGGTGCGGTCGGCGGCGAAGGACACGTCCCCGTCCAGGCTGCCGCCGATGGTGCGGCGATGCTTCTCCTCAAAGCTGTCGAGCTGATAGCGCACCGCCACCTCGGTCCCGTCGGCGATAAACACCCCGGCCCCGCGGACCGAGCCGATCAGCTTCAGGGATTTGGTCCCGCGATGGGAGGCCGACTGCGTCTTGCGATCCATCTCAGGTCCTCGCAGTGGTGAAGGGGCAGGCGGCGGCAGCGGCGTCGGCTTTGACGACAGCGGCCTTCAGGCTCGCTTCATCCGCCGCGCCGGGGGCGGCGAACAGCCGTTCGGCCGCCTCGCCCACGTGAGAGTGGGCGCGCCCGATGTCGACACAGGCCTTGGCCGCGCCCATGGAGATCAGCCGCTCTACGGCCACGTCGCAACTGCCGGTGACGCGGGCGCCGTCGGCCGCCGTCATCGTCAGTGGCCGGGGGCTGCCTGGGGCCAGCTTGTCCTTGATGAGGTCGGACCGGAACAGGCAGTCCTGCAGGGTCAGCGCCACCCGATCGGCCGATGGCTGGACCGGCGTGGCGGTGCAGCCGGCCGCCAGCAGGGCGGAGCCGATCAGGGCTGCGAGCGGCCGCGCGGGGCGGGCGGAGAGTCGAGTCGGTTGGAACACCGTCGTCCGCCTTTCAGAGGAGCAGCGCCGTCAGATGGCCCGTGAAGGCTGCGATGGTGAACGGCGCGAGAGGTCCGCGGTGTGGGCCTGCCCGGCGGGTTAGTCAATCTTGGCCGTGGCCGTTGGGCTCTCAAGCGGGGCCTCGAGGTCGGTTCGTCCGGCGCATTCGGGGCGCCCGCGGCGGAAACTGGCCCCCGCGCGCATAAAACTGCCGAGCTTGTCGTGCGATCTGGCGCGAACGACCTATGTTGGGCTCTTCCCATTCCGAAGCCGGAGCGCGCATGCCCCACGACGACAGCTTGATCATCACCCTTGTCGCCGCCTTCGTCCTCGCCTTCGTGCTGGGGATGGTGGCGCAAAGGTTCAAGTTGTCGCCCCTGGTGGGCTATCTGCTGGCGGGGGTGGTGGTGGGGCCCTTCACCCCGGGGGTGGTCGCCGACGGCGGCCTCGCCAGCCAGCTCGCCGAGATCGGGGTGATCCTGCTGATGTTCGGGGTGGGGCTGCATTTTTCGCCCTCCGACCTGTTCAAGGTGCGCAAGGTCGCCCTGCCGGGCGCCCTGGTGCAGATCGGCGTGGCCACCGCCCTCGGCTGGGGGGTGGGGCGGCTGTTCGGCATGCCCCACGCGGAGGCGGCCCTGCTCGGCTTCGCCCTGTCGACCGCCTCGACGGTGGTGCTGCTGCGGGCGCTGGAGGAGCGTAAGGCCATAAAGTCCCCGGCGGGGCAGGTGGCGGTGGGCTGGCTGATCGTCGAGGACCTGGTCATGGTGGTGGCCCTGGTGTTGCTGCCCCTGCTGGCCAGACAGCGCGCCGCCCCGGACCTCGCCATGATGGCCGGCAGCGTGGGCTGGACCCTGCTGAAGGTGAGCGTCTTCATCGGGCTGATGCTGGTGGTGGGGGGCAAGGTGTTGCCGTGGCTGCTCACCCGCATCGCCCACACCCGCAGCCGTGAGCTGTTCACCCTCGGGGTGCTCTCCATCGCCCTCGGCATCGCCTATGTCGCCTACGCTGTGTTCGGGGCCTCGTTCGCGCTGGGGGCCTTCATCGCCGGCCTGGTGCTGAGCAGTTCTCCACTTGGCCACAACGCCGCCGAGCGGTCGTTGCCGTTGCGCGACGCCTTCGCCGTACTGTTTTTTGTTTCGGTGGGGATGCTGTTCGATCCCACGGTGCTGGTGCGTCAGCCGGGCGCCGTCGCCGCGGTGCTGGCCATCGTGGTGGTGGGCAAGTCGGTGGCGGCCCTGGCCATCACCAGCCTGTTCAAGATGGAGCGGGGGGCGAGCTTCCTGGTGGCCGCCAGCCTCGCCCAGATCGGCGAATTCTCCTTCATCCTGGCGGGGGTGGGCCTGTCCAACAACATCCTCACCCGCGAGACCCACGACCTGATCCTGGCCGCGGCGCTGATCTCCATCGTGCTCAATCCCTTCGCCTTCAAGCTCGCCGACAAGCTGGGCGGGATGGACAAACCCAAGGTCGCCGCATCGTGAAAATCGCAGTAGTGGGCGCCGGCCCGGCGGGCCTGATGGCCGCGGAGATTCTGGCGCAGGGCGGCGCGGCCGTGACCGTGTACGAGCGGATGCCGACGGTGGGGCGCAAGTTCATGATGGCCGGCCGTGGCGGCCTGAATCTCACCCATTCGGAGGATTTCGAGCCCTTCCTCGCCCGCTACGGGGCGGCGGCCGAAGGGCTGCGCCCCGTCCTGGAGGCCTTCCCCCCCGCCGCCCTGACCGCCTGGGCGGAAGGGCTGGGTCAGGAGACCTTCGTCGGCACCAGCGGCAGGGTCTTCCCCAAGGCGTTGAAGGCCTCGCCTCTGCTGCGGGCGTGGCTCGCCCGGCTGGCGGAGCTGGGGGTGCAGATCCGCACCCGCTGCATCTGGCGCGGCTGGGACGAGGCCGGCGCCCTGGTGTTCGAGGCCGAGGGCGGCGCCCGCGAGGCCGTGCGCCCTGACGCGACGGTCCTGGCCCTCGGCGGCGCGAGCTGGCCGCGGCTGGGTTCGGATGGGGGCTGGGCGGGGCTGCTGCAGGGCCGGGGCGTCGACCTCGCGCCCTTCCGTCCGGCCAACATGGGCTTCGACGTCCCCTGGAGCGAAGTGTTCAAGGACCGCTTCGCCGGCCAGCCAATCAAGGGCGCGGCGCTGACCTTCGCCCGCCGCCGCATCCGCGGGGAGGCCATGGTCGCCGCCTATGGCCTGGAGGGCGGGGGCGTCTACGCCCATGCCGCCACCTTGCGGGACGCCATCGCCCGGGACGGGAAGGCCGTGCTCTATCTCGACCTGCGCCCCGACCAGACCGAGGCGGCGCTGGCCAAACGGCTGGCCGACGCCCGCCGCCCGGGCCAGTCCCTCGCCAACACCCTGCGCCGGGCGGGGCTGTCGCCGCTGGAGACCGGGCTGCTGCGTGAGGCTCACGGGGTGGACCTCGGCGAATTCAAAGGCTTGGCCCAGAAGATCAAGGGCGTGCCCCTGACCCTGACGGCGGCGCAGGGGCTGGTCCGCGCCATCTCCACCGCCGGCGGGGTGACCCTGGCGGCGCTGGATGGCCTCGGGCTGAAGGCCGTGCCGGACACCTATGTCGCCGGGGAGATGCTCGACTGGGAGGCTCCCACCGGCGGCTACCTGCTGCAGGCCTGTTTCGCCACCGGCGTGGCGGCGGCGCGGCAGGTGCTGGCGGCCCGTCGCCTTTAAAGGGGCTAGGCGGTTCATCTAAACCCCGTCGTGTTCTACGCTTCGCCAGCGACGGAGCCCGATCCCCATGAACGTGATGCAGTTGCTCACCCAGCTCGACGAGCTGCTGTACGGGGTGATGACCGGGCTGGTGCTCTATCCCATCACCCTGTGGCGCATCATTCGCCGCCCGTGGAGCATGATGGATTACGCCGACCGCGAACTCGTCGAGCCGGAAGAGAAACAGTTCACCGACACCATCCGGCCGCCTCTGTTCCTGCTGGCCTCGGTGCTGGTCTCGCACGCGGTGGAGCTGTCCCTGGTCGGCGCCAATCCCCTGATCAAGGACACCCACCTGCTGGCGGGTCTGGTCAAGGACGACACCAGCCTGATCGTGCTGCGTATGATCTTCTTCAGCGTCTTCCCGCTGATGATGTCGGTGCGGTTGGTCCGCCGGCAGAAGCTCGGCCTCAACCGCGCGACCTTGAAGCTGCCCTTCTACAGCCAGTGTTATGTCGCCGCCCCCTTCGCCCTGACGATGGGTCTGGCCTCGACCCTCAGCCGCACGGTCTGGCCATGGGCGCCTGGGGCGGCGCTGGCGATGCTTGTGGTCGCCAGCGCGTGGTATCTGGTGGTGGAGGCCCGCTGGTTCTCCCAGCGTCTCGGGGTTTCCAAGGGGCGGGGCTTCGCCAACGCCGCCCTGGCCATGGTGGAGAGCGCAGCGTTGCTGGCGGTGATGGTCTATCTTTTCCCCTGAGCCCTTTTCCGCTCGCTTCCAGCCCGAGGCCGCCCGTGACGACCTACGCTTTCGAGACCGTCGACGTCTTCACCGACCGCCGTTTCGGCGGCAACCCGCTGGCCGTGTTCACCGACGCCCGCGGCCTGAGCGACGCGCAGATGCAGGCCCTGGCCGCCGAGTTCAACCTGTCTGAGACCACCTTCGTGCTGCCGCCGAAGGACCCGGCCAACACGGCGCAGGTGCGCATCTTCACCCCCCGGGCGGAGATGCCCTTCGCGGGCCACCCCAACGTCGGCACCGCCTATGTGCTCGGCAAGATGGGGCGGGCCAGGGACGGGGTGCTGCGCTTCGAGGAGAAGGCGGGGCTGGTGGAGGTCCGCCTGGAGGGGGAGGGGGCGGTGGTCGCCGCGCCCCAGCCCCTGTCGCTGGGCCTGGAGTTGCCGGAGGAGGTGGTGGCCGCCTGCGCCGGGATCGATCCGGAGGAGGTGATCCTCGACAACCACGCCCCGGTGCTGGCCTCCATGGGGTTCGGCCTGATCATGGCCGAGGTGACGCCGGAGGCCCTGACCCGCGCGGCGCCCAACACCGCCGCCTTCCAGCAGGCGATCGCCGATTGGCCGAGCCTGAAGGGCGGGCTGTCCCTGCACCTCTATGCGCCGGGGCGGACGCAGATCCGCACGCGCATGTTCGCTCCCCTGCACAACATCCCCGAGGATCCGGCCACCGGCAGCGCCAACGTGGCCCTGGCGGGGCTGCTGCTGTCCCTCACCGACGAGCCGAGCGCCGCCTACGACATCGTGCAAGGGGTGGAGATGGGCCGCCCCAGCCGCCTTGCCTGCACCGCCCGCCGGACGGAGGGCGGCATCCGTGCCACGGTCGGCGGCGGTTGCGTGCCGGTGCTGAAGGGGACGGCGACGGTTTGAGGGGGGGAGGGAGGCGCCACCGCCCTCCCACAACGCTCGTCATCCCAGGCCTTGTGCCTGGGACCCATTGACTCGGCGGGTTGAGAACGGGCCGCCGTCGCAGCCTTGGTTCACAGCGCTGCGCGAATGGATCCTCGGCACGAGGCCGAGGATGACGGTGGAAAATGCAGCGAATTCAAGCTGAAGTAGCCCCCCCATCAAGGGGAAGGGGAGATCACCGCTCCTTGATGCCCCGCACCTTGGCCGGGTCGGTGAAGGGCGAGTCGACGCGGTAGGGGGCGCCGATGAAGGTGGCGATGATGGGCCCCAGGCCCTCCTTGCGCACCTTGAAGGTCTCCAGGAAGGCCCAGGTGTGGGGCTCCTGGAAGGGCGAGGTCCGCGGCGTACCGTTGGTCTGCTTGAACTCGATGATGTCGCCGCGGTGGTCGATGAAGCCGCGGGCCATGGCCAGGCCCCGCTCCTCGTCGATCACCAGCCACTCGCGCCGCACCCGCTCGTTGAAGCGGAAGTTGCCCGCCTCGAAGCCGGGGGCGCAGCCGTCCTTGGCGGTCTCGAAGCCGTTCTCCACCCGGTGGCAGTCCTTGTTGAAGGTGGTGAAGAGCTGGCCGTCGTTCTGCGACAGGGTGGTGAAGTAGCCGTCGGCCATCTTCTGCATCTGCGCGCGGGGCATCCGCTCGGACGGGGGCAGGATGGTCGGCATCTTCGGGTCGATCTCGCGGATGTCGCCGAAGGGGGTGGGGGGACTGCTGATCAGCCGCTTGGTGGACATGATGTGCTCCACCTCGGTGATCTTGCCGCCGACGACCTTCAGCCGGATGCCCATGTGGGCCGGCGTGTTGGTCATCATGATCGAGGTCTGCATGCCCACGTTGCAGGTGGTCGGGTCGGAGAAGACGATGTGGGGCCCGGCCTTGGCGGTGATCACGTTCCAGGACCCCTGGGGGAAGTCCATGGAGACGTTGTTCTCGCTGAACTTCACCTTGGCGGCGAAGGGGGCGAGCTTCACGTCGCGCTTTTCGTAGGCGACCAGATACTGCTCGCCGATCTTCTCGATGGCGGCCTTGTTGCAGGCGGCCGCCGCTTCGGCATGCCCGGCGGTGAAGGCCGCCGCGACGGCGAGGCTGAAGGCGGCGGAAAGAGTGGCGGCGCGCATGTCGTGGAGTCTCCCTGTGCGTTGTTTGAACCCTTCCCCCTTTGATGGGGGAAGGGCAGGGATGGGGGTGGCGTTTCAGCCGAGGTTCGGTGGCGAGATCACCCCCATCCCCGACCCTTCCCCCATCGAGGGGGAAGGGAGAGCCCTACCGTTCCTTGATCCCGCGCACGGCGGCCGGGTTGGTGAAGGGCGAGTCGACCCGGTACGGCGCGCCGATGAAGGTGGCGATGATCGGACCCAGGCCGCCGTTCTTGACCTTGAAGGTCTCCAGCAGGCTCCAGGTGTGCGGCTCCTGGAAGGGGGAGGTCCGCGGGGTGCCGTCGGTCAGCTTGTACTCGATCACGTCGCCCTTGTGGTCGATGAAGCCGCGGCCCTGGATCAGGCCCCGCTCCTCGTCCACCACCAGCCACTCGCGGCGCACCCGCTCGTTGAAGCGGAAGTTGCCGAGTTCGAAGCCGCGGGTGCAGCCGTCCTTGGCGGTCTCGTAGCCGTTCTCCACCCGGTGGCAGTTGGCGTTGAACTTGGCGAACAGCTTGCCGTCGTTCTGGGACAGGGTTTTGAAATAGCCGTCCGCCTGTTCGATCATCTTGGCGCGGGAGACCCTCTCCTCGGGCTTCAGCACCGTGGGCATCTCCGGGTCGATGTCGCGGATGTCGCCAAAGGGGGTGGGGGGGCTGCTGATCAGCCGCTTGGTGGACATGATATGCTCCACCTCGGTGATCTTGCCGCCGACGACCTTCAGCCGGATGCCCATGTGGGCGGGGGTGTTGGTCATCATGATGCTGGTGTGGATGGCGACGTTGCAGGTCACCGGGTCGGAGAAGATCAGGTGCGGCCCGACCTCGCTGGTGATCACGTTCCAGGAGCCTTGGGGGAAGTCCATGGAGACGTTGTTTTCGCTGAACTTCACCTTGGCGGCGAAGGGGGCCAGCTTGGGATCGCGCTTGGCGTAGGCGGCGCGGTACTGCTCGCCCACCTTCTCGATGGCGGCCTTGTTGCAGGCGGCGGCCGCCTCTGCGTGACCGGCGGTGAAGGCCGCGGCGACGGCGAGGCTGAGGGCGGCTGAAAAGGTGGTGGCGCGCATCCTGGCGAGTCTCCCTGACGGTTTGTTGGGGAAACCATAGCCGAGCTTGAGCGGACGCACTTGCCTTTAAGTGAACCGCCGGACGGCTGGATAGGGGATGTTCGGGGCGAACTGGGCGCCGACGATTTTTACCGTCATCCCAGGCCTTGTGCCTGGGACCCATTGACTCAATGGGCGCCGGACAGGCGCCGTCGCACACTCCTCCGAAAGCGCTGCGCGAATGGGTCCCAGGCACAAGGCCTGGGATGACGGGAGTGGTAGGACGACGGGAGTAGAAGGAGCGGGTGGGTGTTTTTACTCCACCGCCACCACTTCCACTTCGGCGCCGTTGACGCTGGCCACGTCGCCGACCCCCTTGCCCAGCAGGGCGCGGGCGAGGGGAGAGACGTAGGAGACCGCTCCCTGGGCCGGGTCGGCCTCGTCCTCGCCGACGATGCGGAAGGTCTGGCGGCGGCCGTCTTCGCGCTCGAAGGTCACCTTGCCGCCGAACTGTAGCAGGCCCGAGCCGGCCTCCGGCTCCATCAGCCGGGCGCTGGCCCGGCGGGCGGAATAGTAGCGCAGGTCCCGGGTGGCCCGGGCCATGGCGGTGCGGTCGGCTTCGATGTCCCCGTGCGCCTGGGCGGCGGAATAGGCGGCCCGCGCCGCCGCCAGCGCCGCCTCGAGCTGGGCGAGGCCCTCGGCGGTCACCAGATTCGGATGGGTCGAGATCGGCCGGTCGGGCAGATCCGCCGCCGCAGCTTCGAAATCGGTTTCCTTGGTGAAGGCGACGCTCATACCGGGTGTCCTGTGCTGGCCCCGACTGTAACGCGCGAAACCGGCGAAGCGTAGCTTGCCGCTGTCATCCATCATCCGCCTTACTCGGGCCTGACCCGAGCGCCCTGAGACGCCAGCGTTGCAAGGGGGGCGAGGAAGACAGGGAAGACAAGGCGGTGGGGAGGGAAGCGCGCGCTGAAACCTGCCGAAGCAACAGTTGAGCAGCCTTCCGGTCGAGGGCGGGGCATGATGCTCGTCCAGGCTGTGATCGGAGCCAAGCTTTCCGCCACTCCCGCGCATCTCGCCGCAACGTCATGGCCGCGGGGGTCGCCCTGGCGCTGCACCTTGTGTTGGGGGTCGCCGTCGGCCTGCAGGCGCCGCGGCTGGAGTCCCGCACGCCGCCGGCGCCCGCCATGATGGAGATCCGTCTCCTGCGCCGGATACCGCCGACGGAACGTCAGGCGCCGCGGGCCTCGGCGCTTCCCACGCCGAGCGTCGTCGCGGCGCGGCCGGCGCTGACCCCGACCCCATCCGCCGCGGCTCCCGCGCCATCGCCCGCCCCCGCCGCGGTCGCCGTTGCGCCGGCCGGGGGCGGCGAGGTGGGCTGCGCGCCGGAGGTGCTGATGCTGCTGACGGCGGAGGAAAAGACCCGTTGCCGCGACCAGATCGCCATCGAGGCCGCCCGCAAGGGCCGCCCCGACCGCGAGGCGCGGGAGGCCGCCGCCATCCGCGAGGCCCGCGCCCAGCCGACGGTCGAGCTGATCCCGGTCGAGAAACGCGCCTATTACGACGCCCTGGTCGCGGCGAAGAAGGCCATCCGTCCGAAGCCCGGCGTGACGGCCCGGGTGGTGGAGCCGGACATCCGTGGCCCAGGCGGCATGGCCAGTAAAAATACCAACATCGCCATCGGCGTGCAGGCGCCCAGGTGCAAGCTGCAGTTCGGCCCGAACAAGCCGAAGCACAGGCCCAAGATCGGCGAATTCAAACTCGGATTCTTGCCCTGTTACTTCCAGGTTCCGCAGGGCTCGCTGACGGAGGAGGTGGGGGTGGAGCCGCCGTAGGGGGCGGTCTGCGCCGCCCGTTCAAAAATCCACGTCATCCCAGGCCTTGTGCCTGGGACCCATTCGCGCAGCATTTTCAAATATTTGTGCGACGGCGCCGACACGCCGCATCCGGAATCCGCTCAGTCAATGGGTCCTAGGCACAAGGCCTAGGATGACGGGGGATGGTGTGGGGCGCGGGGAAGCGGGCTCTCCTAACCCAGCGGGGCCTTGATCAGGCAGGACAGGCCGTCGGGGGCGTAGTCCAGTTCGGCGGCGACGCCGAGTTCGATGGCGAGGCCCTGGTTGAGCAGACGCGAGCCGAAGCCCTTTCGCGACGGCGGCGTCACCGGCGGGCCGCCGCTTTCACGCCAGGACAGGGTGAGCACGTCGCGGGCGGGGGCGATCCGCCAGACGATGTCCACCCCGCCGGCGGCCCCGGACAGGGCGCCGTATTTGCCGGCGTTGGTGGCGAGTTCGTGCAGGGCCATGGAGATGGCCAGGGCCTGCTTGGGCCCCACCCGCACCTGCGGGCCGCCATAGGCGATACGGGCGCGGGTCGGGTCCTCGTGAGCGCGGATCGCCTCGGCCACGATCTCGCGCAGCTCGGCGCTGTCCCAGTTCTCGCGGGTCAGCACATTGTGGGCGGCGGACAGGGCCAGCAGCCGCGAGGTGAACAGGTGGCGGGCGTCCCGCGTCATCACCCCTTCGCGCAGGGTCTGGTGGGCGATCGACTGGACGGTGGCCAGGGTGTTCTTCACCCGGTGGTTCAGTTCGTTGATCAGGAGCTGCTGGTGCGTCTCCGCGCGCCGGGAGTCGGTGACGTCCACATGCACGCCGATGGCGCCCAGGAAGCGCCCGTCCACGTCGAACCGGGGCGCGGCGCGGGTGAACAGGCTGCGGACGTCCCCGTCGAAGCGGTTGAACCGCCCCTCGGACCAGAAGGGCTGCTGGCGCGCCAGCCCTGCCGCGAAGCGCGACTGCATCGCCGCGCGATCCTCCGCATAGACGGCCTGGTTCCAGTCGAAGGTCTCCAGATCGTCGCCGATGCCGAAGAAGTCCCGCTGCATGCGGTTCACGTAGACGGGTTTGCCGGCGACGTCGCAGATCCACATCATCACCGGGGCGTCCTCGGCGATCCGGCGGAAGCGGGCCTCGCTTTCCCGCAGGGCCGCCTCGACCTTGCGCACCTCGGTCATGTCCATGGCGATGCCGACATAGCCCATGAACCGCCGGTCCTCGTCGAACCGGGCCTTGGAGGTCGCCTGCATCCAGCGCTGTTCGCCGTCGTGGCGGCGGAACCTCGCCTCGAAGGTGAAGTCGCGGCGCTCGGTCATGGCCCGATCGCGTTCTTCGATCACCGCGGGCAGGTCTTCGGGATGCATCAGGCCGGTCCAGGCGTGGCCCAGCATCTGCTCGCGCTTCGCCCCGGCGTAGTCGGCGAAGGCCTGGTTGACGAAGTCGATGCCCCCTGCGGCGCCCGTCACCCATACCGGCGCCGGGGCGGAGTCGGCCATGATGCGGAACCGGGCCTCGCTTTCGCGCAGAGATGTCTCGGTGCGGGCCCGCTGCAGGGCGGCCCACACCCGTTCGGCCACCGCCTCGACGATCCGCACCTCGCCCTCAGTCCACTGGCGCGGGGCGTCATGATGGACGAACAGCAGGGCGCGGGCCCGGCCGTCGCGCACCAGGGGGGTGCTGATGGTGGCGGCGACGCCCATGCCGCGGAACATGTCCTGGGCGAAGGGGCTGGCGGTGCGCGGATCGGTGGCGATGTCCTCGATCACCAGGCTGTGGCCGGCGCGCAGGGTGACGGCGATGTCCTCGCCGAATTCGGGCAGGGGGTAGCGGCCGGCGAGGGAGGGGACCCCGCGGGTCCAGTCCCGGGGAATCATTAGGCTCGCGAGGGCCTCGTCGACCTCGCCATAGCCGACCCGGGCGGCGCCCAGCAGCTCGCCCAGCATCTGGGCCGCCGTGCCCGTGATGATGCGGGGGTCGCCCTCCTGTCGCAGGGCGTCGGCCAGACGCAACAGGAAGGACTGGGTGCGTTCCAGCTCCTCCAGCCGTTCGCGGTCGGCGCGAAGCTGCACCTCCACGGCCTTCTGGCGGCTGATGTCGCTCAGCACGCCGAGCAGGCCGGTGGGCTTTCCGTCCGCCCCGTGTCTGGCCCGGCCGCGGGTGTGCACCCAGATCTCCACCCCGTCGACGGGGCGGCGCACCCGGTATTCCACCTCGAAGGGGCGACCGTCGCGCAGCGCCTGCTCAGCCACGGCCAGCCGCCGCGGCAGGTCGTCGGGGTGGATGAGGCTGGAGCAGCGCGCCCAACTCGCCACCTGCTCGCCGCCGAGGCCGAAGATGTCCGCCGCGCGGGAGGACAGCTCCACGCTCTGCGAGCCCACGTCGTAGCTCCAGGCGCCAAGGCCCGAGGCCTCCATCGCCATGTCGAGCTGCAGGTCGCGATCGCGCTGCTCCCGCGCCCGCCGTTCCGTCTCGCTGACGTCCACGGCCAGGGAGTAATAGCCGAGCACGGCGCCGTTGGCGTCGCGGTGGGGCGAGTAGCGCACCTCCACCAGATGCGGCGCGCCGGCCGCGTCCGGCATCATCGCCTGGAAATGCTGCTCGTGGCCTTGCAGCACGGCTTCGACATAGGGGCGCACCGCGGCGTAGGCCTCTTCGCTGAGCACTTCGCGAAGGCGCTTGCCGCGGACCTCCTCGGCGCGCACGCCGAAGCGTTGCTCGAACTGGCGGGACACGAAGCGGAAGCGCTGGTTGCGGTCGACATAGGCCACCAGCGCCGGAAGGTTGGCGCCGATCTGATCCGGCAATGGCGTGAGCGGTTCTTCGACCGTCAGCATCCAAACGATTCCCCGATGCGCCGGCGCCCCCAGCGTCGGCCTGATTGTGTTGGGGAATTGAGCCAGCGGCAAGGCGAAGGTTCGCCTGCTGCGTGTGGGGGAGGGCGGTGGCGGGGTCGGCAGGGGCCCCCAACTTGCCCGCTCACCCCGGCGAATGCCGGGGGCCAGCTCATAGAGCGCAAGCTGGCAGGCCCGCTATTCTACAAGCCTTCGACGGCGGCGCTTCACGATCTGGATTCCGGCCGTCGCCGGGATGAGCGGTTGGAAAGGCGCAGCGCAAATGGCCTGAGGTCTGCGCGTCTGGATGCTCGGGTCAAGCCCGAGCACGACCGTATCTGGGTTGGGTTCGGGCCTAGGCCGCCGCAGGCATTGGCTCGCGTTTCAGCCACAGGCGCTGGAGGCCGGCCTCCACCTCAGCGCCGCTTTCCAGGCGGCACAGGGCCGCGCGGGCGGTGCGCTTGAGGTCGGCGCGCAGGGGCCAGGGGGCGGCCTCCACATACCAGCCGAGGTGCTTGCGGAAGATGCGCAGGCCGAGCCGGTCGCCGTAGAAGGCGAGGCTGGCGCGCATGTGCTCGATCACGAGGCTGAAGCGGGTCTCGGCGTCCGGCTCGGCGTCCGGGGTTCCCCCCGCCAGCCCAGCGTCCAGCGCCGCCGCCAGCCAGGGGCGGCCATAGACCCCGCGGCCCAGCATCAGGGCGTCGGCGCCCGAGGCGTCCAGCGCCGCCCGCGCGGAGGCAAGGTCGACCACGTCGCCGTTGACGATCACCGGCAGCCGGGTCGCCGCCTTCACCGCCGCCACCGCGCTCCAGTCGGCGACGCCGGTATAGAACTGCTGGCGGGTGCGGCCGTGCACGGTGATGGCCGCCGCCCCGACCCGCTCGGCCCGCGCCGCCAGTTCCGGGGCGTTGCGCGACCCCTGATCCCAGCCCAGCCGCATCTTCACCGTCACCGGGCGGGACGTGGCCCCCACCGCCGCCGCGATCAGCCGCTCGGCCGCCGGCAGGTCGCGCATCAGGGCCGAGCCGCAGGCCGCCCCGATCACTTCCTTGGCGGGACAGCCGAGGTTGAGGTCCACGAGGTCGGCGCCCGCCGCCTCCGCCGTGCGCGCCCCTGCGGCGATCATGGCGGGATCGGCGCCGACAAGCTGGATCACAGTCAGGGGCAGACCCTCGCCCACGGCGGCGCGGCGCACCACGTCGGGGCGGCCCTTGGCCAGCTCCGCGCAGGCCACCATCTCGGTCGCCACATAGGCCGCGCCCAGTCGCGCCGCCGCCTGGCGGAAGGGCAGGTCGGTGACGCCGGTCATGGGGGCGATCAGCGCCCGGCCGGGCACCGTCACGTCGCCGATGGTGAGGCCGGATGGCGTGGGCATGGGGGCTTTTGACCCGCCTGCGGCGATGCGTCCAGCGGCGCCGGCGTCCACGCGCCGCATCGGCGCCACGATTAATCGGTGTAGTCTCGGCTTTTCCTACCTGTGCGAGGGGGCGTTACCCGTGAGCCTGTCCTTCCTGATCGGAGCCATCCTCGGCTCCTTCATCGCCATCGTCGGCGGCCGCGAGCCCGCGCGAAAGCTGATCGCCGTGGTGCAGGATCGCTACTATCGCCCCAGGCGGTAGGGCGCGACATCTTCAAGTGGACGCCGTTGAAGCGGCCGTCACGCCCTAACCTTTTGAATCTAGCTTAACCTCTTCGGAACCAACGCTTCCGCCGGCCATTGACTCCACAGAAGGCGCGAAACGCTCGCGCCCCCATTTGTGGGAGAGTCGAATGTCGGTACTGGCTTGGATTGTCCTCGGCCTGGTGGCCGGCTTCATCGCCAGCCTGATGGTGAACAAGCGCGGCAGCGGCATGCTGCTCGACGTCGGCCTTGGCGTTGTGGGCGCCGTGGTGGGCGGGTTCCTGTTCAAACAGTTCGGCGCGGCCGGCGTCACCGGCTTCAACATCTACAGCCTGCTGGTCGCCGTGATCGGCGCTGTCGTGGTGCTGGCGATCTACCACATGATCGCCGGACGCCGGGCGATGTAGCCCACTCGGCTTCGCAAGTTACGGCCGCCCGCCTGGGAAACCCGGCGGGCGGTTCGCGTTTACGGGGGGGCGGAGGAGGGGGCGTCCTACCAGGGCAGGGCTTTGAGGCGGCGTTTGATCTCCCAGCCTTCGTCGGCGGGCTCGGCTTCGTAGTGGGCGGACGTGTCCCCCAGGAAGCCGCGCTGCTCGTCGGCGACGGTCATGAAGTCGACCGGCACCTCGCGCTTGCTGTCTGGAGAGATGGACACCATCCAGACGCGGTGGTCCTCACTGGCGGGGGTAAGCTTCACGATCATGGCGGTGGCTCCGCTTTCCCGGGAAGGGCTTTGGCTGGATCGCCCTCTCGGGGATAATCAATCAGCTAAGAGGTATGTTCCCTAGGCTTGCAGGTTTGGCGCCTGGCAACGCCCAAGAGGGTGCGGCCGCTTCGGCGTTTTGGCCACCGATTATTCAGATTTTCGACGTTAATTTTACCGATGAACTGCATCCTAGATATCGGGCGCGTGGGCGCCCTGGCCCTGGCCGTCCTTTCCCTGCAGGCCTGCGCCGTGGCGAGCGCCGGCGGGGCGGTGGTCGGCGCCGGCGCCAAGGTGGCCGGGACGGCCGTGGGGACCACGGTGAAGACGGCGGGCGCGGCCGGCCGCGCGGTCATCCCGGGGGACTGATCTTGAAGGCCTTCATCCAACTCACCCAGGTGGGCGACGACCCCGACACCTACCAGATCGCCATCGACAAGATCGTCTATGTGCAGGAGACCGCCGCCGGCTCCACCCGCGTGCATCTGCAGGCGGGCAACCACGTCAGCGTGCGCGAGCCGTTCCGGATCATCCTCGACAAGATCCGCCAGGCCGAGGCTGACGCCGGGGGTTGAACCGAAGCCTCGGAATCCCCATGTAGAATTGGCGCTGTGCGACCCCTTGGTTATTGCTTTTTGGGGCGATTTAGGGTCTGAAGCGCCCGTCTAATCCTAACCGAAGGCCCTATGAAAGAAGTCAAGTTCTCGGCGTTCGCCGACCGCCTGCAACTCCAGGCGGAAGCTAAGAAGGCCATGCTGGCCAAGTTTCAGCCCAAACCCACCGTCATCGACCCCGATCTGGTCGACCGCGCCACCCGCAAGGAACAGGAACGCGAAGCCATTCGTCTGGCCCGCGCCGAAGCCAAGGAAGCCGCCCGTCTGGCCGCTTTCGAAGCCGAGCAGGCCGCGCTGGAGGAAAAGCGCCGCGCGATCAAGGAACGTAAGGCCCTGACCGCCGCCGAGCAGAAGGCCCGCCGCGACGCCCGCTACGCCGCCCGCAAGGCGCGCCGTTAGGACGATCGTTATCCTTCTCCCCCTGCGGGAGAAGGTGGCCCGAAGGGCCGGATGAGGGGGCGCTGATCCTCTCAACTGAATAGAACGATGGCGGGGGCGTTCCGGTGGAAATCGGTGCGCGACCCCTCATCCGTGGGCTCGCGCCGACACCTTCTCCCGCAAGGGGAGAAGGAATCGCCGCGCCCCGCGCCGAATGTGTGCGGCGCTTACACTTACCTCCCGACGCATTACTGAGCTGAAATGGGCGGTTACATCCCGTTCATGGTCATTGGCGGGGCCTTGGTTCATAACCCGCGCAAAGACGGGGAGAACAAGAACATGCGCCTTTTCGCCATTCTGAGTATTGGGGCGAGCGTCGTCGCCCTCAGCCTGGCCGCCGCGGGAGCTGGCTGGTCGGCCGCGCCCGGCGAGATCACGCCGGCGCCGGCTTTCACCGGCAAGCAGCTCTCCGAGCTGCCGCGGGAGAACTGGGTCACCAACGGCGGCAACATCTTCAACCAGCGCTATTCGCCGCTGACCGGGATCAACCGCGACAACGTCAAGAATCTGAAGGCCCTCTGGCGCACCGGCATGGGCGGCGGAACGGCCCAGGGCAACTCCGGCCAGGCGCAGATCCTGACCTATGATGGGGTGCTGTTCGTCAACAACGGCGACAACGACGTGTTCGCCATGGACGTCGAGACAGGCAAGATTCTGTGGACCTACCGGGCCAACCGCGACCCCAAGGCCGGCAACCCGATCGGCAAGTCCAGCCGCGGCGTGGCGCTGGGCGACGGCATGGTGTTCACCGGCCAGATCGACGGCAAGCTCGTCGCCCTCGATCAGAAGACCGGCGCGGTGGTCTGGTCGGTTCAGGCCGAGAAGTGGCAGGACGGTTTTTCCATCACCTCCGCCCCCCTCTACTACGACGGCATGGTGATCACCGGCTTCAACGGGGGCGAGATGGGCACCCGCGGCCGCCTGAAGGCCTATGACGCCAAGACCGGCGCCTCGCGCTGGACCTTCTACACCGTGCCCGCGCCGGGAGAGCCCGGCTCCGAGACCTGGCCCAAGGACAGCAACGCCTGGCAGCATGGCGGCGCCCCGGTGTGGCAGACCCCCGCGGTCGATCCCGAACTGGGGCTGATCTACTTCAGCACCGGCAACCCGGGGCCGGACCTGCACGGCAGCGTGCGCAAGGGCGACAACCTCTACAGCGTGTCGATGCTGGCCATCGACGCGAAGACCGGCAAGTACCGCTGGCACTTCCAGCAGGTGAAGCACGACATCTGGGACTATGACTCCCCGAACCCGGTGATCCTGTTCGACGCCCCCTACAAGGGCAAGATGCGCAAGGCCATCGCCGAGGCGGGCAAGACCGGGTGGGTCTACATCCTCGACCGGGTCACCGGCAAACCGCTGCTCGGCATCGTCGACAAGCCCGTGCCGCAGGAGCCGCGGCAGGCCACCGCCGCCACCCAGCCCTATCCGGTGGGCGACAGCTTCGTGCCCCAGCAGATCGACATCACGCCGGAAGGCGCGCGGCTGGAGCCGGGCACGAACCATGTGCCCAACCACGGGCGCATCTTCACCCCGTTCTGGACCGACGAGGTGACGCTGAAGCCCAGCACCAACGGCGGCGCCAACTGGCCCCCCAGCTCCTACGATCCCGAGACGCACCTGATGTATATCTGCGCCACGGACCGGATCTCCACCTTCCGGGCGCAGGACCCGCTCGATAGCCCCGGCCAGAACAAGGTCTACATGGGCGGGCGGTTCGGTCAGGCCAATGTGCCGGACGCGGGCGTCTTCGCGGCCATGGACCTGACCACCAACAAGATCGCCTGGCGCCAGCAGTGGCGGGAGATCTGCTTCTCCGGCTCCATCGTCACCAAGGGCGGCCTGTTGTTCGTGGGCCGCGCCGACGGGCGGCTGACGGCGCTCGACAAGCGCAACGGCGACAAGCTGTGGGAATTCCAGACCGACGCCGGGGTCAACACCGCCGCCACCACCTTCGAGTGGAAGGGCAAGCAGTATGTGGTCGTCCACGCCGGCGGCGGGGTGTTCGCCAACGGCAAGCGCGGCGACGGCATCTGGATGTTCTCCCTCGACGGCAAGATGGAGCCGGTGAAGACCGCGGCGGCCGGCCCCGGTGGTCGGGGCGCTGGCGGTCCCGGCGGCGGCGGTGCGCCGGGCGGCGCCCCTGCGGCCCCCGCCGCGGCGCCTGCCCCCGCGCGTCCGGTGGACGTGGCCAACGGCGAGAAGCTGTACGGCCAAGGCTGCGTCGCCTGCCACGGCGAGGACGGCGGCGGCGGCCACGGGGGCGGCCCCAGCCTGCTGAAGGGCCAGACCGCCGACGCCATGATTCCGGTGATCGCCGCCGGCCGCAACGGCATGCCCGCCTACGCCGCCGTCTACCCCGCCGACCAGATCCGCGACATCGCCGGCTTCATCACCGAAAAGCTGCAGAAGGCGAAGAAGTAGATAGCCTCTTCTCCTTGAAGGAGGTGAGGGCCCTCGTTTGCGGAGCAAATCGGGGAGGTGAGGGGTGGCTGCGCTTTGCCGACAGTCCCTAGCCCCTCACTCCCACGCAAGCTTGGCCCCCACCTTCTCCCAAAGGGCTTTTGCCGCGTCGCTCGCGTGGCGCGTGCGAAACGGATGGCGCAGGCGTGTTTGCCAAGCCACCATGGACGTCCTGAACGCGGCCGGCATGCCCCTCAGCGAAGGGCGGTCATGCTCGGTAAATAGTGATCCCAGGCGCCTCGCCCAGGCCCGACGGTGTCTCCACTCGTCCCACTCGCGTCCCTTGTTGACAACTCAAGGCTGCATGCGCAGCAGTGTGCGGTGCAATTTGGGGGCTGGTTTGTGAGCATGAGTATTGGATCCTTCGTCGATCGAGGCGCGCTTTGAGTTCGGCCAGCGCCGGCTATCTCCGGATCGGAGCCTACGCCGTCTTCGGGGACAGGCTCGTCTTCAACGGCATACAGAACGGGGTCCCGATCTCGGGCGAGGGCGCCGCCATATGGATTTCGGACGGCACGCCCCAGGGCACCTTCAAGCTCAAAACGGCGGACGGCGGCTCCGTCAATATGTCGGGCGTCTTTGTGACGGGGGGAGACCGTATCTACTTCGGCGGCTCGATCGCGCCGTCCTTTCAGCCGCTGCAGTTGTGGTCGAGCTCCGGGAACCAGGGCGACATCGTCCAACTGACCGGGCCGGGCAAACCCGCGCCCCTGGACGGCGCGTTTGCCGGTCAAGGACTTGCCAGTCTAACGGCGGCGGGCAGCCTGCTCTATTTCAGCGATCGGGCGACTGGAAGACTCTATGTCACGGATGCGACCAACGCGGTCTCCCCTGTAGGAACCAGCGTGGTTTCCGGCTTGGGCACGGTGTTGGGGGGATCGGTTCTATTTAGTGGATCGGCCGCCGGCGGCACCGGATTGATCTCCGTCACGGGCACGACCGCCACCTTTCTTGCGCCCGTTGCTATCACCTCTACGAGCGTAACTCTGTCCGGCGGCCGGGCCTTCTTTGGTGGGATCGGGGACGCGGGCGGAGCCGGCTTGTGGGTGACTGACGGATCGGCGGCCGGCACAAGTCGCGTCTCCAGCGTTAGCCTTGGTGTCTCAACGCCGTCGGTAAAGGCGTTCAAGGACGGCGTGGCGTTTGTCGCGAACGACGGCGTTACCGGCTCCGAACTGTGGTTTTCGAACGGGACTTCGAGCGGAACCTTCCTTACCGCCGATATCAATACCAGGTCGGGGTTCCTGGGCGCGGGGGACGCTTCTCCAACCAACCTGACGGTGGTCGGCGACAAGTTGTATTTCACGGCCTTCGTCGGTCCGGAGACCAATCTCTACAGCTTCGACGGCAGTCCTGGGAGCGTGCGTCAGGTCGTCATTCCCGGCGTGATAAGCTCGGTCTCACAGCTGAAGACGGCGGGCGGGATGCTGTACGCCGTCGGCCAGGACGGTCCAAACTCCAGGCAACTGTATCGACTGGACGCGGCCGGACAGGCGACCCAGCTCAGCGATGCTGTCCCTAACGAGGTCGTGCGCTGGACCTTCGCCATGGGCGACAAGCTGTTCTTCTATGTGACCGCCCTTCCACAATTGTCGGACAACGTCGTTTTCGGGGTGGCTGGGCGGCTCTACCTCGTAAATGGCCCGACCGCCGGCGCGGAGTTCGTGGGTGCTTTCTCCGGTTTGAACACGGATCGCGCCGCCGTGGTCGGCGACCGCCTCTTCTTTCAGGCTGGGACAGTGGAGGATGGCGCGGCCGAGCTTTGGGTGTCCGATGGGACGGTCACCGGCACGGTGCGCGTGACCGACACGCGGGTGACGGGCGACGCCAACTACGGCCCCTTGTCAGACACCTACGGCTATCTCCTGCGCAAAGCGCCGACCGGCGGGGAACTCGACTATGTCGAGCAGTTGGCGGGCAAGGTCACGGGCGGTCAGATGACCGCCGCCGCCGCCATCGCCGATCTGATCGACCGGGCCGACGCCACTACCTCGGTGGCGACCCTGTCGTATGAGTTCTTCACCGGGAAGATCCCGTCGGCGGCGGGGCTGGACTATCTCGTCTCGCCCACGGGAGCCAATGCGGCCAACCTGAACTCGGCCTACTATCAGGCCTTCAGCATGGAGAACCGCTACATCAACTTCGCGGTGAACCTCGGCAAGCTGGGGGAGGGGAAGGACGCGTTCGCGGCCAAGTACGGCGGCCTCAGCCTGTCAGAGGCGACGCGCACCGCCTACACCACCATCTTCGGATCCGATCCGGGGGCAGCCAAGGTGGACGCCCTGCTGTCGCCGAGCTTCGTGCTGGGCGGCCAGACGATGACGCGGGCGCAGTATTTCGCCCTCTACGGCCAGGACGGCCCCGCCGGCATCGGGACCAAGGCGGCCATGGTCGGCTGGCTGCTGTCGGAGGCGGCCAAGGCCGACGTCGGCACCTACGCCACCGCCAACGAGGCTTTCCTCGCCGACCTCGCGGACGGCGCGGTCAACTATGCGGTGGATATTGTCGGCGTTTACGGCGGGACGGCGTACGCGGGGTAGTGGTGGGGCTGTTCTCCTCCCCCGTTTACGGGGAAGGGCAGGGTGGGGGAGGCCGCGCGCAGTGGCCTCTGCGGATAGTCCCCCCTCCTGATCTCCCCCCCGCAAGCAGGGGGGCGCTTTATCCCGCCAACTCTCAGCCGTGTGTCCCGGCCTTCGCCGGGGTGAGCGGAAGGGGCGAAGCTATCCCGTGGGGAAGCCCTTGTCCTTCAAGTAGGCGCGCACGTCCGGGTCGCGGCCGCGGAAGGCGCGGTAGCCTTCGGCGGGGTCGACGGCGTTGCCGACCGACATGACGTGATCGTGCAGCCGCTTGGCCATGGGCTTGTCGTAGAGGCCGCCGGGGGCCTCGCGGAAGGCCTCGACCGCATCGAGGGCCAGCACCTCGGCCCAGAGGTAGCTGTAGTAGCCGGCCGAATAGCTGTCGGACGAGAAGATATGGCCGAACTGCGGGGTGCGGTGGCGCATGGGCAGCTCCGTCGGCATGCCGAGCTTGGCGAGTTCGGCTTTCTCGAAGGCGTCGGGGTCGATGTCCGCGTCGCCCGCCAGGTGCAGCTTCATGTCGATCAGGGCCGAGGCCAGGTATTCGGTCACGTCGAAGCCCTTGCGGAACACCTTGGCCGCTTCCAGCTTGGCGATCAGGTCGGCGGGGATGGGCTGGCCGGTCTTGTAGTGCAGGGCGAACTTGTCGAGGACCGGGCGCGACGGCAGCCAGGACTCGTTGGCCTGGGACGGGAACTCCACATAGTCGCGGAACACATTGGTGCCCGACAACGAGGGGTACTGCACATCGGAGTTCAGCCCATGCAGGGCGTGGCCGAACTCATGGAACATGGTCACCGCGTCGTCCCACGAGACGAGGATGGCCTCTCCCGGCGCCCCCCGCACGAAGTTGGAGTTGTTGGACACGAGGGTGGTGGTGGGCCGCTCGAACTTCTCCTGGGCGCGGTAGTCGGTCATCCAGGCGCCGGAGCGTTTGCCGACGCGGGCGTAGGGGTCGAAGTACCACAGGCCCTGGTGCTTGCCGTCCCGGGCCTTCACCTCCCACACGCGGATGTCGGGGTGGGCCACCGGCACATTGGTCACGGGCTCGAAGGTGAAGCCATAGAGCTGGCCCGCGGCCCAGAACATCCCCTCGCGCAGCTTCTCCATCTGCAGGTAGGGCTTGATGGCGTTCATATCGAGGTCGTAGCGGGCGGCGCGGACCTTCTCGGCGTAGTAGCGATAGTCCCACGGGGCGATCTTGAGGCCGGCGCCTTCCTTGTCGGCGATCGCCTGCATCTCGGCCACTTCCTCGCGCACCCGGGCGGTGGCGGAGGGCCAGACTCGCTCCATCAGGGCCATGGCCGCCTCCGGCGTCTTGGCCATCGAGTTTTCCAGCCGCCAGTGGGCGTGGGTGGGGAAGCCCAGCAGCTTGGCCCGCTCGGCGCGCAGCTTCAGGATGGTCTTGATGACGGCCTTGTTGTCGTGGGCGTCGCCGTTGTCGCCGCGGCTGTAGAAGGTGCGCCAGACCTTTTCGCGCAGGTCCCGCCGGGCCGAATAGGTCAAGAACGGGTCCACCGACGACCGGGTGTTGGAGATGGCGTATTCGCCCTTCTTGCCGCGCTCTTCGGCCGCGGCGGCGGCGCCCGCCTTCACGTCGTCGGGCAGGCCCGCAAGGTCGGCCTCCTTCAGATAGAGGACGTAGTTGGTCTCGTCGGCCAGCAGGTTCTGGTTGAAGGTGGTGTAGTGGCCAGCCAGCTCCTCGTTGATCGCCGCCACCCGCTTCTTGGCGTCGGGGGACAGCTTGGCGCCGGCCCGCACGAAGCGGTTCCAGTGGTACCAGGTCAGGCGCTTCTGCTCCGGCGTCAGGTCGCCTCGGTCGCGGTTCTGGTAGACCTGCTCGATGCGCTGGAACAGGAACTCGTTCTGCAGGATCTTGTCGTCGTGGGCGGCCAGCTTGGGGTCCATGACCTTTTCCACCTCCCGGTACTCGGGCGTGGAGAAGTTGCTCGACCAGACATAGTAGATCGACAGCACCCTGTTGGCCGCGCGGCCCGACCGCTCCAGGGCGGCGATGGTGTTCTCGAAGGTGGGGACCGAGCGCACCCGCGTGATGGCGTCGATCTCCTGCAGGTTCTGGGCGAGGGCCGCCTCGATGGCGGGGGCGAACTCGGCCACCTTCACCTTGTCGAAGGGCGGGACCCCCTCGTAGGGGCCGGTCCACGGGGCGGCGAGGAAGGGGGCGCTCTGGGCGGCTTCGGCGTCGAGGGGCACGGTGGCGGCTCCGATGACGGCCGTGCCGGCGGCGAGAAAGGTTCGTCGGCGCATCGCGGCCTCGAGAATTGATGTGTCCTTCCGATGTAGGGGGCGGGGCAGGGGATGTCACGGCGCAGCGGCCTTAAACGGGCGGAATCAGCCCAACCCCATCCCCCTGCCGTCATCCTAGGCCTTGTGCC
>Ga0182736_1001266_pt1 | contig 26274 bp, 13 predicted proteins | sample eDN5th30CKraftBY_FD_128882 | JGI IMG/M metagenome (GOLD analysis project Ga0182736, IMG submission 128882) | Enriched backyard soil microbial communities from Emeryville, California, USA - eDNA 5th pass 30_C Kraft BY (version 2) (version 2) | ecosystem: Environmental > Terrestrial > Soil >...
ACCGGCTGGAACTAGTGGGCTGCTGGAATTATAGCGCGAGGTACTTACCCAGGTTTTACGATCTTTTTCCGGGAGTGCACTATCGCCTATAAGGCGGTTCACCCACGTGTTTACCACTTCAATTTCAAGTTCATTTCTCCCTTGTCTCACCGCTTCCGTTATGTCCACACAGTAAGGAGCTGTCCAAACGCCCCCCATAAGCCGTCCGTTCACTTTAACCTTCGCTATGGCAACCAGTTTCCCTAAATCCAACACAATCCGTTCGCCTTCCGCGGGAACCCGCTGATTAAACGTATGCTGGTATACTGCTTTTCCGGCATAATACTTAATCTCCGGGTTATTGCTCTTTGACCAATCGCTCAAGCTATCAAAGGTTATCGGCTGTTCGGGGCCACGCATAGCCGGATCAAAATGTACAAGCCATGGCCCACTCATTGTATTGATTTTAATCAGATGCGGTTGATTCGCTGCTTGACCACCGTCTTCCGTTGCATCCTTTCTAAACACTATAAAAACGCTTTCATAAGCATCTAATTCGAGTGGCACTTCTGTTGTCCCCTCCGATTGACTATAAGCAGGAAGTTCTTGTATATGGCCCGTCGTAGCGTCCCAGCGTTCTGGTATTTTACCATTCACCCTAAAACGGGGACGAATCGATATTTTCTTATGCTGTTGGTTAGACACAAAATAAATATCGCCCTCATCCAACTTGCGGTGAATAAACAATGCGTCGTTTCCATGCTCAGCCAAGTCAACATCCGGCTTCATTTGCAAGCTTAGAAACACTTCTTCCAGGCTCATGCCATCGATAACCAGTCCCTTACCAAAGACATGCTGTTTCACACCTTGGCCGTCAATATTTCCCCATAAGCTTTCAGCCATCGCCGCTACCTGCTGATCTGCCTTTGGAAAGTCGGCCAAGCTCGGTGAACGCTTCGATTTGGGGCCTAGCACTACACCTCCCGCTTGCACCAATGTTTTAATTTTTTCTAAAAGTTGTGGGCGCATCGTTTCCAACTTCGGTAGCACCAGCACCTTATAGCTCAATCCGTCCGGTAATACAAACCGCCCATCTTTAACCGATAATCGCTTTTCAATTACTTCTGCATTGATGTAATCAAAAGCGTAGCCCTGAGGTAAAGCAGGGTCTTGAACACCGGTCATCTTTGGTGCATCTTCTCCTATGAAATAAGCCACATCAGCCACATATCGCCCCTGCTGCAGCATAAAATTACAGCGCTTCAAGTACTCTATAAAGGTATCCATAGCATAAAACCAGGTATTATGCCGGTTAAACTCATTCCCAAAACTGGCATTCACTCCAGGCATTCGTTCATCTGGCTGTTGGATATATACATGTAGTAACGTATTGTTAATCCCCTCGGTAAAAAAACGATCGGTACGCTGTTTCATTTCTGCGGGATAACGAGCAAAATCACGTCCGGCAGCGGTTGAAGATTCTGCCGATACTTTCACCTTACCGTAAATATGCGCCGCAGAAGAAGCTGCCCGGTTTTCGATATTTCCCAATTCTCCTTCACTCCAAAATTCACCCGCTACCTCGTCCGATTGCCCTCCATATTGTAAAAACTCTCCCGGAAAGCCCCAATGCCCATAATTCTCCAGCCAGGTAGTCAAACCATTTTTATGGCTCACCTCTCGCAAGCCCCCCACATAATCATAGGCTACTTTATCGGCCACCAATCTACGCACATCCCATAGAAAGCGATCGGATTGATCCTGGCTACCCACAACGTTTCCCATAAATACAGGCAGATAAGGTAAAGGATCGTAGCGGTATGTTTTCTTGAAATCCGCTATAAAGCCATCGGTCCAGTTTTGCCCTCCGGTTTCGTAGCTATCTTCCACCACTACTTTCCACGTTTTTCGATCGGCCTCCGGAATACGTCGCCTAATTTCACCAAGGAAGCTATCAAAGTGGGAAGCAACGTGTTTTTTACTCATCTTATCCACTTCCAACCCTGTGCCCTCGGGCGAAGCAGGTGCGTTCGTTACCAAGGTTGGTGTCATGCCCATACGCATAATCATCCATGTACCCTTTGGCGCGTCCCAAAGTAAAGTACCATCTGCCTGCATTTTTTCAGAGATATCAATAATTTTATTCGGTTTCAGTATAAAGGAAGTATCCCTTACCGGCTGCTGAGCGGGCCACTGGTATTCCTGCCAATAAGGTAGTGGTGTAGGATACATTTTTGCCAAAGTCTTTTCTATGTACCGTTCTACCTTCGGCGTTGCGGAAAGCAGAATTTCTGTAAGCCCACTACTTGGCGAATAGTTATCAAAAACCAAACGAAAATCTTTTGCTTTTACCTCCGAAAAAGATACAACTACCGGTGCATAGCGGTAAAACCCTACATTCAATTCATCGTTAGAACGGTTGATATCGAATTGTTTCACCGGCATAAAGGTATCTCCACGCTTTACTTCCAGCGTTGCCCTTGTCACCATCCTTAAGTTCGCTGGAAATATCGTTAGGCTCTGCGCATTGAACGTCGTTGGAAAATGAATATCCAATACTTGCTTTCCTCTTGCGTCAAAGGTAAAACTACGGGTCGTATCACCGTCTATCAATACTTTCAGTGCTTTATTCGCGGGATTTGCCTGGAGGGTCGGTGCATAGTCTTTCATCGGTTTATTGTAATCCGATTGAACGTTAACAGCAAGCACTTTTTCATCCTGAAATATTGCATTAGGTTTTTTCAGCACCACTGATATCGCTTGGTCGCCCTGTATAATCGTATCTGCCGAGGTAAGGTAACGCATGGCTTCTTCCGGCTTAATCCACGGACCGCCCGATTGGCTCCAACCCGGACTGTTGAAGATGCCTATTTCAATACCCAACTCTCCCGCTGTTTTCAAGGCAGTGTGTAGAATATCCCACCACTCATCCGAAAATAATTTTACCTTACCGTAGGGTGTTTCTTTTGGGTCTAAACCAATATTACCTATAAAAGCCCGATTAATGCCCACTTTTTTCATGGCCTGCAAATCCTTTACCACCCCTTCCTTCGAGATATTATCTGAAATCCAGTACCAGTACACACTTGTTTTTATAGAATCTGGAGGTGTTTTAAATCCGCTTTCTATTGCGGTAAAATTTTCACCGGTATTCGCATCATTACAAGCCCATAAGCCACATCCCAAACCTATTAACAGTAATAAATAAAGCGCTTTTAATCTCAAAATTTTGTGCATGCCCATATCTATAAAGCCTTTTTCAGTCCTTCCCATTTCACCACCCAAGATCCATCTTGCGGGAAGCCCGGTGCATCTTTATCCGGTGCGCCGTCCCAACCGGCAGCCATTAATGCAACTGCATAGAGCAGTCCGCCATTACCCGGAAAATAAGGGAAGGGACCACCTCCATCTACCAAACCATGTTCTTCCAATTTAAAGCTGGGATAGTTCAACAATAGATCGACCGCTAGGTCGCCATGCCCCAAGCGTGCGGCACACATGGCCAGCATCGGAAAATCCCAACCCCATGTTTGATCTAAGCGCCAGGTCTGCAGTACTTTTTTCAGGGTTTTCTCCATCGTAGCTGTATCCACTCCATCGCCAGGTAACATTCCGAATGCACCGGTTAAGGCAGGATGTTCAAAGGTATATTTGTGCCACATCGAATCGATGTTCTCCCAAGAAACGTACAAGCCATCTTCTACCGGAAGTTTTGATAATTTATTCAACACTTCCGTATAGCGTTTGCTTTCGCCAAGATTGAGCCGTTTACGCCATTCCTGCGCCAATCGTAAACCTGTGCGCCAATAACTCAATTCGAATGTAGGATTAAAGGTGATGCGTGGATTGGCATTTTCAGACACCACCTGCAAGGGATAGCCCAGGATATAGCGATTTTCCTTTTGATTATAATAGGGATAGGAAGCCATAAAATCGGCCGATTGCAATACCACATCCTTCCATTTAGCCAAGGTTGCCTGATTCGGATGTAAGCGGTAATCCAGCTCTGCAAAGAAAATAGGATGTGGTTGTTGCCAGATCAGCAGCGGATTAATTTCATTTGGCCATTCCCAATACGCTTGATTACCGATGGTTTTAGGCCACCGCACGCCCTCATAACCTTGCTCACGGGCTTTAGCCTTAAAGGTTTCCAGATGACGCGCATATATCTTGAGGCTTGAATCAACCATATTCCAACGATTCCATAGGGCATAGTGCGTACCGTGCCACCATATCATTTCGTAATGGTATTTACCAAACCAACCATTATTTACCAATCCGCTCTCCTGTGGAGGCAGAGAGCCAGCCTCATTCACCGCCATCACATATTGCGAAAGCACAATACGCCGTTCCAGCTCCTTCCAGCGAGAATCCTTACTTGCTGATAGATCGATGCATCCACCACTCTGCCAGAATTTTTGCCAATGCACCTTGCTGGCGCGTGCTGTCGCTGCAAAATCAGGCAACTTTTGATGGTTCTCCACTTTATCAAAACGCAATACCAGCTCCCACACGTGCTTACTTTTAGGTGTCAGTATGACCTCGTGTTTCGCACTTTCCTGCAGGGTAGCATTACCTTTCCAGGATAAGCATGCTCCATATTGGGTATCGTCCATGGTACGGTAGAATCGCAGCTCATGCTCATCTTTTTCAACACGCGTTTCATGTTTTTCTGGGCTCGCCCAGTCGGCACCGTTTCCAAACTCTACCAACGAAGCGTAAGGAAACTTTAAAGAAACACCTATACGGCCATCGTTAAGATCAGGTGCTTCGATACGAACGGCTACAGCATCCTGCTCAGGGTGCCCAATAGTGGTTACTTTCACCGATTTTCCATCCACCTCAAAAGTGCTCACTGCAATACCTGTCCACAGATCCAACCGTTGCTCGGTGTTTTTCAAATCGCTTAGTACTACCTGTGTTCCATTTTTATTTTTCAAGACTAAACCAAAGCGGCCTAAGTTAATCCGTTGCGGATTCGCAATCATCCATTTCGTTAGTGCTTCCTGCGCAGGGTTTTGGATATCATAGCGAACCATACGACCTTGCGTATCCCAGGTTTGGCCTTTAAATTCCTTGGGTGTTTGCCCGGGAGGCATCGGAAATTGATGCCATCCCCAATGTGCCATGGTATTGGCATCTTCTGAAAAAGTCTGCATTCCCGTGATATCAAATCCGTAGGCAAATTCACTGTTTCCTACTTGTGTAGGTCCCTTCAGCTTCGGATCCGTAATCAGCAGATTATGCCTACTCACCACCGCTTTTCGGTCAATCTCTGCCGCTTTAGCCCTTATGTTACCCGTAATCAGCGTACAACCAATCACCACAATGCAGACTTGTTTCCATTTACAAAAAATCATTTCAATCTATTTAAAGTTACACCAGTTAATTACAATTAAATTAAACAAACAAACCTTAGTAGCTGTCACGTACTTACCTGTGAGACTAATTGATCGGCTCTGTGTGAAGCACTTCTTCCCAACTTTGAATGCCTAAAATAGGTTTAGCAAAGTCTACGGCCTGCTCCCAATTTGGCGTAGCCAAAGCCTTATACACATCCCATATTGGTTTTTTACCAAAGGGGTCGTCGGCATCATCCCGGTATTTCCGAAGTCCCAACTTCAAGCCGCCCTCTTCGCGGGCATCCGCTTGCAGATGATACTGATGTGCAGTGATGCTACTTAGGTGGTCTATTTTAATCCAGGCGTAAGCCATACCTGCGGCCTGATCGGCCAAGCTAGCCGCACTGTAATCGGGTGAGTTGAGCGACTGCTCGGTCAATTGCACCTCACGGTTTCTACCATCAAACATAACTTCCGATTTTTTCACCCAGGCATCCAATACTTCCAGGTTTTTATAGGTGATAAATGGCGTATTAAAATTAAACAGGGCCTGGTTATCTTCCCAAGTACGTGGATTGGTAATATCCTGTGGGTATGGGTGAAAAGCAATGCCCCATTCAAAATTTCCATCTTTATTACTAAAATTCACTAAATCGGTCAGCAGATTTTTTCCCGCATAGGCTCTCGGGTCGGGAATATTGGTCCAACCATGGTCAAGCGATATCAATGCTTTAGCATTCGGGTCATATTGCCTCGCTAGCAACTGTGTAAGCCGCATTGATTTTTGGTACAGATCGAGGTAGGTAATTTCCGTTTTTTGACCGGCGCTTGCCCAAAAGAACGCGTTCTGTATTTCATTGTGCATAATAAAACAATGAATCCGTTTCGCTGGATTACTATAGCGATCGGCTAGGTAATTCATGGCAGCAGCGTATGCCAACACGCTTTCTTTGTTGGTAAAATTAGGCATCACAAAAGCTGCACTAGGATCTGCCTCCGGGTGGGTTACCAAATCAGACCAACCGCCAGGGGCTTGCACTGCCTGTTTAATCAAAATAATTGCCGAAACCATAAGGTTCTTCTGCGCAGCCACTTCCATGTCATTATCATAAAAAGCTACCATGTTTTGATCAACATACCAAGTGCGCCCAGCATAAGTATAGGGCACGCGGTTGGCCCCAGCCTCTTTAAAAATAAAATCGTTTAATAAAATATTTAGGGTAACCGACGTAATTCCCAGTTCCTCCATATCCGGATCGGTAAAAGAAATTCCACCAATACCTTTTTTAGAAGACGGATTAGCCGGAGGAAGCGCCGCCCTAGCCTCCTGTTCGTCTACATAATGCATAGCCGAGGCAAGCGAATATTGCCCATTATCTTCCTGTACTATCGCCCATCCCGAAAGTAAGCGGTCGTAACCATCTGCTGCTATACGATCAACATTTATAGAAAATGAGCCGTCGCCCTGCACCGGTAGTAACGTTTCAACGGTATCCAAAAGTGTCGCATCCCGCCAGAGCGGTATTTCGGCAATTTTGGTTCCTGCCCTAAAGCCACTGATATTACCTTCTATCATGAGCTGATTACCCTGTTGACGTACATGTGTGATAGCAGAAGCAAAGTTTTGCTGCAAATAAGCCTGTAACCTAGTGGCATGGTCCTGGTCATTTTGTAAACGTTCCTCGCGATCTTCTGCCAAGCGTCTTTCCTGTTCTGTAGGCGGCCGTACACTCACCGATCGTATCCGGGCAACAATACCCGCATGATCGCCCAAGGTAAGTCGCAACGAGGTCAACGGCTGGCTAGGTTCAGCCGTAGTTTCCTTTAAATCTATTGCCGGTTTAGCATAGCCTTCTACCCTTCCCAGGTTAGGATAAGTAATCAGGTGTGGGATATCCAGTACATCCCCCACAAAAATCAGCATCCTTCCAATACCTGTTGTGCTAAAATATTCAAACTCCAACATAGATTGCGCATCTAAATCAATGCTTGTTCCATCAGTTTGCACAAAAAAATAAGGGTCGCTACCAGTGGTTTTAATTTCCCACTCGCCATTGCCCAGATTCTCCATTTCCACGTCGTGGCTATTTGCTGTCTGCAGATACAATGCAATAGTCGAGTCTTGTGTGCCCAAAACCGACTGTTGTTCTACTACTTTTTTACTACATCCCGCATTTGCCAATAAAGTATAGCATAAAATGAGGGTACTTAAAATCGTTTTCATCATTTCAATCATTTAATTATTTATTCAGATTACCAACCGGGATTTTGTTCAAAAGCCGGAAGTTTAGACAATTCGGATAGCGGGATGGGGAAAAGCAGAAATCGATCCTGCCAAGCGTTCCGATGGTCGGCCACAAAGCGGCTTCCAGCAAACGTTCCGTTTCCCTGCTCGATCCAGCGCATACCACTTACCTGTTTATCCGTTTCGCTTAATATCTTCCATCTTCTCACATCCCAAAAGCGATGTTCTTCAAAGGCCAGTTCTACCCTACGTTCCCGATGCACCCGGTCTCTAAATTCGTCTTGTGTAAGTCCGGGTGGGAGATCAGGCATCTGTACCCTTTTACGGATAGCATTTATTGCCTCATAAGCCGTGCTTGTGGGGCCATTGGCTTCATTTTCGGCTTCGGCCAAGTTCAGGTACATCTCCGCCAGCCGATATTTTTTCCATTTTGAGGCCGAGATAATGCCATCGCCCTGCCGTAAATCTGTATCAATAAATTTCCGGAGATAGTAACCCGTGTGGGTATGGCTATTTACGGTAGGCATTAAACCATCTGCTCCACCTACATACGATTCGATGTAGTGGTCTGTTCCATTAATATTGCTGAAATAAGCCCCATTATAAAAAATGGTGGCGTAGAAGCGTGGGTCTCGGCCTTCGTAAGGCTTCGTTTCATCATAGCCAGACGTCGCGTTGATAATCGGCTGGAGGTGATCATCATCTTGATAACCCAAAATAGCCGGTTGCCCCGAGTCTTTCATATCGTAACTATCCACCAATTCTTGAGACGGACCAGCGCCAGCCTGCACCGCGCCTGCCAGCGAAGGAATAGTTTGGGTAACAAAGATGAAGCGCATATTATCCGGATTGAGGATTTCGAAAATGGTTTCCTTATCCGAAGGATTGTTACTCACATCAGATTCTCTTTTAAAATAGGCCTCATAATCAGGATAAAGCGCGTAACCGTTGGACACAAGCTGGTCCAAAGCTTGTTTGCATCCTATGGCAGCGTTTTCCCATTTGGCCGGGTCATTTTCCGGATTCCACAAAGGGCTTGCGTTAAAAAGCAATGCTTCCGATTTTATAGCTAGTGCAATGGCTTTGGTAAAGCGTCCTCTTTCATTCGGGTTTTGAATTCTAAAGGGCAAATCAGGTTCACCGAGCGCTTCATCGCAGTTCCGAACAATAAACTGAACACCCTCTTGAAAGGAAGCCCGTTGCAATGTGGTATAATCAAAATCAAGCGGAAAGCTTTCTTCCTGTACCGGCATTCCGCCAAATTGTTTAATCAATTCCAAATAATAGAAGGCCCGTAACACTTTAGCTTCGCCCCTCCAGCGGCTCCTATTTTTAGGGTCATTTACGGTTGCCGTTTCAATATTATCCAAGAAAATATTCGCCTGCCTAATTCCCTGCCAATACTGGGCATACCAGTTCATGGCGAACAGATTATTTGCAGACAAGGCGCCATTATACCAGTTTGTAGAAAGTACACCACCGATAATGCCCGCGTTGGCATCGCTGGATTCGTCAGTTATCGCTGCCAGCAAGGATTGCGAATGGTAACTCGCCCCATAGAGCGGAATATAACCATAAACTGAATTCAGGTAGCTTGCCGTCAAATCATTGTCGCTAAACACCTTATCTAAGCTTATCCGGCCATTTGGCGTCATATCCAACGGATCTTTTTTACAGCTATACAGGCAAAAACAGCCGTATAAAACCAATAATATCCCGATGGGTTTTATATTGATGAATTTATTTTTCATGTTTTGTCTTTTTTCGTTAAAAAATCACGTTTACCCCAAAATTGACGATACGATAAATGGGATAATTAAAGCGGCTTCCGAGTTCAGGGTCGAAGGCTTTTAGATCCATTTTATCCCAGGTAAACAGGTTCATACCATTGGCATAAAACCGTATTTTACTGGCTCCTATTTTTTCACTCCATCCATGCGGGAGTATATAGCCTATTTCTGCATTTTTTAAGCGTATAAAGTCTTTTCTAAATAGAAAGTAAGTGTTAACCTGCTGACTTGCCGTGGCTGAAGTAGAAAGCGCTGGAAAGTTAATGGGCGAACCTGCGGCATAACGTTCGGGAGTCCAGCTTTCCAAGGCTTGGGAAAAGTAATTCCCACCCTGCTGATCGTACATATCAAAATACTGTGAAACGTTGAGCACTCCCTGGAACAGCACCGAAAGGTCAAAGCCCTTGTAATTCACGCCAAATGCGGCGCCAAACGTATATTGCGGAATATTACTGAAACCTATTGGCGATTGATCCCTCTCATCAATGATATTGTCTCCATTTACATCCAGGTATCTAAAATCGCCGGGTCTTGGTGCCCTTCCGATATTATAGCTTGCGTATTGATCAATCTCCTCTTGGGTATTAAAAAAACCATCATTGATATAGCCAAAAGGTTGGCCGATAGGAAAGCCTGTAACGCGGTATGGATAAGTGTAATCCGTTGGCCTCATAGCCTCATCTGCAAAGACAACTTTATTCTTAGCATAATTAAAATTAATTTTAGAAAGAATAGAAAACTCCGGGTTAAACGACTTGTTATAATTCAATTCGATTTCATAGCCATGGTTTTTTACCTGGCCGATATTTACCGGAGGAAGCGCACCGATAGGTAGGCCGTTAATATCCGGCACCGTTCCGCGGGTAATGAGTACATTGTCGCGGTTTTCGTTAAATACATCTATAGAAAGATTCAGTTGATGAAACAGGCCTAATTCCAGCCCGATATTTGCTTTCTTGGCAATTTCCCATTTCAGGTCGGGATTTCCGATGAAACTTTCATTGATTTTGTTTCCACCACCCAGACTGCCACTGTAGCCGCCACCGCCACGTTGGGTATCATCGAGGTATAAGAAACGTCTTCCACCGAGTCGGTCGTTCCCCACCGCCCCATAAGAGCCGCGCACTTTTAACAGATCAACTACCGGATTATCCTTCAAAAAATGTTCTTCTGAAATCAGCCAACCTGCAGATATCGAGGGGAAAAAGCCAAAACGGTTACCTTTTTTAAATTGTTCTGAACCATTGTAACCCGCATTGAACTCCGTAAAATACCGATTTCGGTAAGCGTAGGTTAGGCGGGTTGATACACCGCGTAAGTTATACGGTAGCGGGTCGCCATTCACAATTCGTTGATCCTGTTGCGCCAGCAAAAGTCCCGTTACGGTATGGTCGCCAAAAGTGCGGTTATAATTCACAAACCATTGAAAATTAGCGAACGATTGAAAACCTGTAGCAGTAGAAATAGACAATGGTTGGTTTTCCGACCCATTGATCAGGTCGTAGCGAATGGGTTCTTTGCCATCGGGGCCTACCTCCCCATAAAGCACAGTAGCATAATATCGCCTGTAGTTTCTACCCGCATTGAGTGTATAGTTACTCCTGGTATCAAAAGAGGCCATCAAACGGGTGGAGAGGCCGGGGGTTATAAATTTCAAATCCTGTTCTAGCGAAAAGGAAGCCATCACATTGCTGTTGGTTCCTTGCTGATATCCCGAGCGGTTAATCAGTCCATAAGTAGAAATCGGGTTCCCTAGATCAGCCGTAGGTACAATTACCTGACCATCCGGAGTTAAGGGCCCAGGTGTTACCGCCGGAAAGCTCGTGAAAGCCAATAATTCCAGCAAGGAGGCATTGGGTCCATTCGTTTTTTCCAGATAGCCCGCCACATTCAGTGCAGCTTTCAAAGAAGAAGTTAGGTCTGCATCGATGTTTGACCGGAAGTTATATCGTTTCAGAAAAATTGCCGGATCATAATCTAAATTGGGATCGCCATATTTATTGGGGTCTACTTTCCATTGCCCATCTTGATCTAAAAAGCCCGCATTAACAAAATAACGCACCTTATTGCCACCAGATAAATTGAGGTTAAAACGCTTCTGCGGTGCCCAGTCATAAGTGTTCATCGCGTAAAAATCATTATTCGGGTAACGTTCAGGGTCGTCTTGCAACCGAAAATGCTCCAAAACGTCATCTGTATATTTCGGTTCGAGTCCGTCGTTTATAAGCGCTTGGTTCCGTAGCGTAGCAAAATCATAGGCATTCACATAATTGGGCACGCGGGTAAACTGCTGTATACCGTATTCCGAAGTAAAATTGATCTGGGGCTTATCAGCCACACCCCGTTTAGTCGTAACCAGTACTACGCCATTTGCGCCCCTTACGCCGAAGATCGCCGTAGAAGACGCATCCTTCAAAATGGTAATATTCTCTACCTCATTTGGGTCTATGTAGTTAATATCCCGTTCCACGCCATCTACCAAAATAATGGGATTTTGGCCATTTAGGGTACCTTGTCCTCTTAAAAACAAAGCGACCCCATCATTACCGGGCTGGCCACTTTGCTGTATTGCCGTAAGCCCGGGTAGCCGTCCTGCAAGTGTTACCGCTAAATTAGCTGCTGGACTCTGTTTAATCTCTTTTGTTTGTATCGACGCAATTGCCCCAGTTATGGTAGCCTTTTTCTGCGTACCGTAAGCCACCACAACTACCTCGTCCAGCCCCTTCGCCACTTTCTCCATGAAGATTTGTAGGCTTGCATTTGTTTGGACGGCAACACCTTTCTCCTGATAACCCACATTTCGGAAAATAAGCGTATCCCCCACCTTCGCATCAATACTAAAATAGCCTTCAGCATCACTTGTAGTTCCTTTAGCAGTACCCTTCAACAAAACTGACACCCCCGTTAAAGCACCTTCCTCATCCACTACCCGCCCTCTCACGGTTTCTTGTTTGCCAGCGTTTTTACCATGATCGGACTGTAGGCTTTCCGCTTGGTATTTAATCAGAATGGTCTTATTTTTAATTACATATTCAAAGGGCTGTTGATCAAAAATCTTTGACAAGGCCGCCGCCATTGGCACCTCGTTTAAATCAAGTGTAACAGGTTTAGCCTGTTTTAAATAATCCGATTTATAGAAAAAGGCATAATCACTTTGTATGCGCAGCTGCTTGATAACAGTTTTCAAGGATGCATTTTTCACCCGTAAGGTTATGGCTTGCGCATAGCAGATGGTTGAAAGTTGTAAACAGCATAGGCATACCAAAGGTATTGCCAGGCGCATCACGATTTGCCATCTATGGCAAATTAATATATTCATCATATTAAGGTTTAATAAATCATCAGGTTAGCAATATGGATTCATTATTCGTGAATTGGTACCCCTATGTTTCGAGCATAGTGGCACCATCCAGCGAACTGATTTTCTTTGACGTTAACTAGAATCAACTAATTTCATTATCAAGTCTACTTAATATCCCGGATTCTGCTGAAGCATGTTATTACCATAAATCGCAGTATTCGGAATAGGGAATCTGTTCAAGTGTTTATCATTACTAGCGTTGTGATCCCACCAATTGGCTGTCACATATTTCCCCCAACGGATGAGATCCGTTCTTCTTCTCCCCTCGCCCAAAAACTCAATGCTCCACTCATCTAGAAACCGATTTTCATCCAGATTTGCGGCAGTTGTTGGATCAGGATCCAATCCATTTTCGAAATTGCGCTTACGTACTTCATTAATGAGGTTAGCCGCCGCACCACGGTCGCCCTGGCGCCATCTACATTCAGCCAAGGTATAGTAAATCTCTGTTAAACGGATAATGGGATTATCTGGTGCCCAACGTAAAGAAAGGTCAGCCGTATTCGGAATAGGTACTTTCACCAAACGCACGCCCGAATTTTCCTCCCCATCTTTAATGGTAGAGGTTAATGCAGTAATACTGCTATATTTTTTTCCCGGACCCACTTCTGAAAATCGCCCCACCTGATCTACAAAAATCAAGGGCTTATCTTTATACTCATCCGATCCTTTAATGGCCTCACCACTAGGTGTTAGGTGCGGCCCTACGATAAACATCCCCTCGTAGCGTCCACTTCCCAAATATTTAAACGGTTTTTTGCGCAGATCGGCATCGTTAAACTTCTCATAGGGGTTACCCAACTTAAATTCGGTATACAAGTTGCCATCAGGCTTTCTCGAAGGATTGAGCGAAAGGGCATTCATGGCACCGAGATCTACATCAAAATATTCCCTTGAGAGATAATGGTAATGATAGGCATAAAACCAATTGTATTCCTGTTTATTGCGTTCTGAAGAATTAACAAAGATTACTTCCGGTGATTTATTGTTTTCAAAGCCATGTGGGCCATACCATGTGTTATCTAAGGCATAGTCGCCATATTTTTTATCGATAATATCCTGGCAAAGTTGTGCACATTCGGTATACATTGGTTTACCGATATATGATTCGGCATTAAAATACAGCTCAGCCAGCATAGCTGCCGCTGCTCCCTTTTTAATGGTGCCATCCACCGCCTTGCCAGCTTCTTTCGCCGGTAATTTTTCCAGGGCATCGAGTAAGAGTTTTTCAATATGGTCAAATGTTTCCTGATCAGATGCTCTAGCCTTTGGCCCTTCATTTTCAATCTTTTCGTAGATGGGCATACCTCCAAAAAAGTCGAGGCCCCGCATATAAAAATAGGCGATTAGCGTATTCAGTTGGCTGATATGCGCTTCCCGATCTGCCTCTGTCAAGCCCAGTTTTTCATAATCCAGGCTTTGCAGGTCTTGCATCACATCCAGCGCCAGGGAAACCCCCATTGTACTGCCAGACCAGCCCGAAGTTACAATACCCACTTCGGCATCCCAGTCGTGATGGTGCACCCGTTCCCAATCACCACCAAAGTTTGCCCCTTTGGTAACAATGGAAAAGTTATCGGCCGTTACTTCCTGCGATAACCACCGCTCGTAACCCATATACCAATTAAAATGTGTAAAAGGGCGATTCATGGCTGAATAAATATCTGCCTCCGTTTTATAGAAGGTTTCTGGTGTTACGGTATCGTACCATTCCGGTGTTAAGTTAGTACAGGCTCCCCAGCCAAAGGCAGAAAGGAATAAGAACACCGCTATATGAAGTGAAAATCGATTTTTCATTTGTTTTGAATCAAAGGTTTTTAGAAACTAACTTGTACACCAAACATAAATGTCCGTGTTTTTGGATACGCCGTAACATCTTCAAAGCCCGGATCTAATCCATTTACGTTCACTTCCGGGTCAAGGCCCGAGTAGCCCGTAATGGTAAATAAATCCCTTCCGGTAAGGTATACCCGTAAATTGCTAAGCGGTTTTATCTTTTGCGATTTAAAGGTATAGCCTAGGGTAACCACATCTATTTTCAGAAAATCCCCTTTTTCTATCCAGTAATCGGATAAGATACGCGAACCGTAATCGATCTGTGCATTTTTTTCATAGGCCGAGCGTAAAACATTCCGTCCGTTGCTGAACGAATTGTTCAAGCCATAGTACATGTTGGTTACATTGAACACGTCGTAGCCTAGCCAGCTACGCATGTATACGCTAAGATCCCAGTTCTTGTAGTTAAAATTATTTGTCCAAGACAGGCTAAGCTTTGGAATAGCGTTACCGATAAAGCGTTTATCCAGATCAGAACGATTATCGTAGGCGATAACCTCATCATTTCGGTTATATATCAAGGGTTTACCCGCTTCATCAAAGCCCGCTGATTTAAAGATATAAAATTGGCCGATTGGCTCATCACCAGTTACCCGCACGGCCACGCCTGCGGAGCCCGGATTAGGCAGTGAATGCAGATAAATCGAAGCATCGGCTCCCAGCGATGTAATTTTAGATTTATTGGTAGAAGCCACTAAGCCTGTGCTGTAGCTAAAATCCTTTTTTTGTACCGCTTTCCAATTCGCTTCCATCTCAAAACCGGAATTTTCTAAGTCGCCCGCATTGGCCACCATGGTAGCAAACACATTTGGCGGCGATGATACCGGAATTTCATAAATCAATTTATTCACCTTACGTCGGTACCAATCTAGCCTACCGGTTAAGCGGTTGTTGAATAAGGTAAAATCAAGCCCAATATCCGTTTCCTTCTTCACCTCCCATTGCATGGCCTTATTCTGGTTATGCTGCAAACCATAAACACGGACCCAATCGCCATTAACGTTAGCCCAGTCATCCAAGGCATATACCCGAAATGCTGTTGTAGAACTAAAACCTTCATTTCCAGTTTCGCCATATCCAGCACGTAATTTTAAATCATTAACAAACTGAACATCTTTCATAAAATCCTCGCCAGAAATCCGCCAGCCGGCAGAAATACCCGGAAAGGTTCCCCACTTATTATCGTAGAATTTTGACGATCCTTCGTGGCGCAAGGTAGCCGTGAGTAAGTAACGATCTTTCAAGGCATAGTTTACCCGTCCAAAAAAAGAAATCAAACGTGTTCTGGTATTTTTTGAAGATCCCATATTGGCACGCCCTTCTGATAAAAAGCTTCCACTGCCTAAATTATTCGGTCCGATACCATCAACTGGAAAATCTTGATTTTCGGCCCAAAAACCCTGCCCATTAAATTCTTGAAAAGAATAGCCTAAGACCGCATTAATAGCGTGTATGCCAAAGGTTTTATCCAAGTTGGTAGTTAGGTCAAAGGTTTTATCCATATTCTTCGCATAGTTTTGATTGGCCCATCCATTAACACCTGTTTCCCTGGAAATGCGGTGCTCGGCAGATCGGTACTGCACCTGATAAGCCGAAGTTCTTTTAGCTGCCGCCATACCCGAGATTGACCAAAAGTCGGTTACGTTCCATTTCAAGATAGAGCTAGCCAACAAAAAATTAGATGATAATTGGTTATCTCGAAGTTTCACTTCAGCCAGCGGGTTCCAATACTCCAAGCCGCCGAGAATTACATTATACCCCGTAGGGTCATCTGCATCATAAGGATCCAAGGTTGGGTTCATGGCCATAGCCTTTTCAAAAATGGCATTATCCGTTAGGTTAGCATTTATTTCCGAGTAGCTTACATTGGAGCTCAGCTCTAAGCGTCCTTCCAGAAATTTAAAATAGGAGTTCACCCTACCGCCAATTTCTTTTCTATCCGAGCCCACGGCCATTCCTTTTGCTTTACGAGTATTGAAGCTGGCCATTACGCGTGCATTTTCGGTGCCCCCGCCCGCATTAACCACGTAACGTTGGCTAAATGGATTTTTATTAGTTACCTCGTCGAACCAATTCGTGGAAGCACCCAAGTCATACGTTCCGTCGTCCGTTTTACCAAAATCCCTAAACTCCTGGGCCGATAGAATATCGGGACGCCTGCGGATAGTTTCTGTAAAAAGCTCGCTAGTTAAATTCACCTGCGCATTGCCCACCACAGGTTTCTTTGTTGTAATCAAGATAACACCACCAGAAGCCCGGGTTCCGTAAATTGCTGCTGCCGATGCATCTTTCAACACATTAATCGATTCGATGTCTTCCTTAGCTACCGCATTCAGATCTGCTCCCGGAACACCATCAATCACAATCAGTGGTCCTTGAGATGCGTTTACCGAGTTAATACCCCGCAGTTGTAAAGATACCCCTGCATTAGGGTCTGTACCATTGGTTGATTGTACCGATAGTCCCGGAACTTTACCCTGGATAGCCAGCATAGGAGAAGGCGTACCGCCAATAAATTCATTGGGCCGTATATCAGAGACCGCACTGGTTAGCAGCCGCTTATCAAGCGACCCATAACCCATCACCACTACCTCATCCAATTTCTCGTCAGATTTAGCGAGCACCACATTAACCGTCGGCTGATTTATCGGTACTTCCTGCGTTATATACCCTATACTACGGAATACCAGGGTATCGCCTATTGTAGCTTCTAGTGTAAATTCTCCTCTTGTGTTACTTAAGGTGCCCCTTGAGGTATTTTTCAACAATACAGAAACTCCCGGTAAAGGCCCCTGCCCGTCTGTTACTACACCAGCTATCTTGGCTTGCTGGGCACTTGTTAATGCCATCTCCCTTGCCTGCCCATTTTCCTGGTACTTGATAATGATGGTTTTATCCTTAATTACATATTCAAAAGGTTGATTTTTGAATACCATCGGAAGCACCTCTTCTATAGGCTTATTTTTTACCGACAAGGTAATAGGCCCTGCCTGTTGCAAATAATTTGCTTTATAGAAAAATGCGTAATCACTCTGTTCGCGCAATTCCTGCAACACCTCATTCAGCGGTGCTTTATTTACCGAAAGCGTAATTTCCTGTGCCCATCCAAGAGCATAGACCTGCAGGCAGATTAAGCTCAGCAGAAGGGAAGCAATATTCATTTTGAGTATAAACTTTAAATTAGGCTTATATGAATGAAAGCTATGAAAAGTTATTTTCATACATTTGTATTGTTAGGTTTAAAAATCAATCAGGTTAGCAAATACTTGGTTTAGAACTTAATTTAAACCGGAGTGTTTCGAGCACTTCGGTTTTCCTGTTCTGTTATTCACATCAAAATAGGTCTACTTTTGTTGAATTAACCTCCTTTCTTTACCATTAACTAATTCCAGTTTAAACTTGATGTTACTAGCTATGGCAATCATCTCCAGCAGTTGGGATAACTTTACATTTCTTGGCATCTCACCACTAAAACGTTCGTCGGGCAGTTTCTGTCCTCCCATCTCCACTTCCACATCATACCATCTGGCCACCTGCCTCATTAGTGCCTGCAGACCAATATTATCAAACACAAAAAGACCGTTCTTCCAGGCCAAGGCCTGTTTGGTATCGCTAGTTTCTACCAGAAGGTCACCTGCCGAAGCTTTAGCACTGCTGTGCTGTAATATGGCGTCTTGCCCCGGCTGCAAGGGTTTCTTGGCGTTACTGCTTAGCGAACGAACCATTACTTTTCCTTCCGTTAAGGTAGTTCGGGTTACCGGTTCATCCGGATAGGCATTTATATTAAATTTAGTGCCGAGCACCTGAACCTCCTGATCAGCCGTTTTTACGATAAAAGGAACCGATTGCTTGCCGCTTATATTTTTGGCTACTTCAAAATAAGCTTCACCACTTAGGCTCACTACACGGGGTTGCCCGGGTTCATAATGGCTATAATATTTAAGACTTGAAGAAGCGTTAAGCCATACCTGTGATCCATCAGGCAATACCAGATGATACTGTCCGCTCTTGGGCACTCTCATTTCATTCATGCCCATCGGGCGGTTACGATCATGCTGTTCCACATGGCTCTGCCCATTTTCATACACTAACTGTCCGTTTGCCACTTTCTTAATCAGCATGTTTCCTTCTTTCGCAATTTCACCAGCTTTCGCCTCTTCCAGGCTGATGGCTGAGCCATCCGCTAGAATCAGCTCTGCACGTTCTTTACCCGGCAAAGCATCCACAAATTTTCTCGGTTCGTTGTCGCCAGCGTAGTTGGTCCATTGGAAAAAGGCAAAAACGCAGCCCAGCAAAACCACCGAAGCGGCAGCGATCCACCAGCTGGTATTCCTCAGGCGAGGCTTCGACTGGTATAAAGGATGCAACCGTTGTTTGAGCTCATTGTCAATAGTTGCATAATCGATCTCTCGGGGATACTCCGGCAAATCTTTCACTACCTGGTTAAACCAAGATTCCAACAAGGCCAACTCTTCGGGGGAACATTTTCCTTGCCGATTGCGTTTTAGTAATCGTTTTGCTTTTTTATAGTCCATTGAATTGGTCGTTCATCTGCTTTATATATAGATAAGACCATTTCGACGGGTACTTGTGTAATAAAAAAAATGAAATTTTTATCTGGAGTGGTGGATGAGTAGGATCCAAAAGATGTGTAAAACATTGCGAAGATTATTTAACGCATTGTTTATCTGCTTTTTAACAGTGTTTTCCGAAATATTCAATTCTTTTGCAATTTCCTTATAAGAATAATCCAGAAAGCGACTGAGTTCAAATACCCTTTTCATTTTTGCCGGAAAACGTTCTATTCTTTCGGTTATGAGTTTCCGAAGTTCTTTTTCGCGTAATACCTGATCTGTGGTATATTCGCCAACATTGATGTAATTTTCCAAGGAGCTTAAGTAGGCAGTGTACCTGCCTTCACGCGTTATCCGGTTAACCATTTTATTCCGGAGGCTAACAAACAAATACGACGATAGGTTATTGATTTCCAAACGTGGGGCATTCTTCCACAGCATTTCAAAAATGTCTTGAACCACATCCTTCGCAGCTTCCTCATCTTTCAAAAAATCGATAGCCACTTTAAACAGACGTTTCCAGTAACGCGCATAAATCATTTCGAAAGCCGCAACTTCCTGCTTTCGCAGTTGCTTGAGCAACTTCAATTCGTCATAATCGTCGTGAGAAGGCATCTAATTCGTTTACAAATGTTGAAGAAGCAAGTATAATAATTTTTAGGCTAAAATCTGTCATGCCCTGTCTGTGTACTGGCCGCTGCAATTGTTGATTGTCGAATTTTATTTAAATAGCGTCTCGAATTGGAAGTGCTTTGTCTGTTTTGTTGAAAAAAAAAGCCTTCAATCGGGGAGATTGAAGGCTTTAAAACTAACCAATTATAAACCTAAATTATGATGATACAAAGATAGTGTACAACATACACAATTACAAATATTTTAATGTCTTTTTTAAAGGATGATTTAGCAATGACAATCTTTAGCTAAAATTCCATTTTAGGGCGTATCCGGAATATAAATAATTTCGCCATCTTCCAATTGATAGGCCGTTCCGATACGCTTACCCTTGTTTTTGCTGTCTTGTGCTTTCTCTTGGCCAGCCTTATATTTGCTAATAGTTTCTCCTTTCTTCGTAATGATTTCCATATCCGCTTTGCCCGGATTCTTTACGACCGTATAATCCTCCTTACTAAATACTTCGGTCATATTAAACCGGGAAACCAGCGCTACCATTAGGGCTACGGCAAATACAATGCTCACATCAAAGAGATTAGCTACCGCATGTAGCGGATTTACATCTTCCCGCTCTTTTCCCAACCGGCTTCTTCTGTTACGCCTTCTTTTTTCTCCATTTTCAACAAGGAGATAAACACCGGCAAGTGGCTGCTGATTTTCTTTATCCAATACCCTAAACTGCGCGCTGGTAAAAGCAAATATGTGGCAAAAGCAAAAAGTAAGCACAGCAAAAGGTTTCAACCTTATCATGGGGCAGATTAAAAATTAAAAGATTTTTTGATTCATTTAAAAAAGACAGGATTGCCGCAGACCCATCATCTTTGGGGGGCAAACCATTAAAGTACTTTTAAAGGCGAGCGGGGGGAGCTCTGCCCTGTTTTTGAAAGATAGCAGCCGACACCATTATTAACAGCAAGCCTTCGGCCCACGGAAAAATTAGGGATAAGCTTATCTCCAAGTGGAATATAGAGGTTTTGGTCTGACTTTCGGGTAATTTCTTAAAAAGGAAATCGCAAATCAAGCAATGTTTTCCTACAGTTAGCAGCTCTTGCTTATGATTGGTTTCTGCCTTTGTTGGCCAAGAAGATGCCGGATGCGTATGAAGCCCCGTCAATACCTGTATACCGATGTATACCGTCAAAAGAAAGACGGCCATTGGCAACTGTATTCTTCTTATCCAAGGCATGGGCTACGCTGATCAATATTTGCTACAATATTGCATTAACAAAATTAGATATCCTAAAAAATTCATCAAAAACAAATGGAGTCAATATTCCTACCTTTGTGTCAAATCATAACTGGTATAATGACGAATAAAAATTCAAAAATGAGGGCTTCCAGAAATAACATTCCTGTAAGAACATTAAAGGAACACGACAGTGGTATTGCCGTGGCGAAAGTTTCGTCAGAAGCCTTTCCTGCAGACGATGAAACCAGACATGCGCATCGTCACGATTACCATTTTTTTGTATTGCAGGAAAAAGGGACTTCACATACAGAAATCGACTTTGAACAATATCTCATTAAGGAGCCTACCATCCTGTATCAATCGCCCAATCAGGTCCATCGTGCCTTGAAAGTGGAAAACATTGAAATATATATGCTGATCATCCGCCACGAAAATCTGAATACTGCCTATTTAAAGCTGTTGCAAAGTATTGCTCCATTAAAACCTTTAGCAATCAATGCTAAGGATCTCGCTATTGTCCAACAAGCGTTCGCACTGTGTGCCAATCTCTATGAAAGAACCGAAGACAAACTGTATTTTTCCTTGCTAAAAGATAGCTGTAATGCATTAGTTGCATTAATGATTTCGCTGTATCTCAAACAAACAAAACCGGCTGATAAACTGTCGCGATTTGAGCGGATTACTAAAGCATTTACGATATTGTTGGAACATCACTTCGTCTCCTTAAAACGTCCTGCTGATTATGCTAATGAATTAAATATTGCCGTTTCCTATCTCAATGAATGTGTGAAAAATGTAAGTGGATTTCCGGTTACACATCATATACAGCAACGGGTTATTTTAGAGGCAAAACGATTGCTTTATCATTCCGACAAATCGGTCAAAGAAGTTGCTACGGCATTGGGCTATGACGATTATCCTTATTTTTCACGCCTGTTTACCAAAATAACTGGAATGACCGCTCTAGCTTTTCGGGCCAAAAACCGCGAATAATCCAATACATACCCCGCTCCGTCCTTTTGCACGTTATGCATTGTTCCGTTCTTTGCTTCCAACAAAATGGAAGATTATGCCCAGTGCACCAAAATGGTTATTTGATACCGTAGATTTTTTTATGTCAAAGCTACCTTTGTTAGCCGTTGACGAAACGACGTATTTATCGCCATCGGTAAAACGAATTGGATTGAAGGGAGATTTTAAAGATCTTCATTTTCCGGTAGGCGCTTTTTTTGATTTTCGGGTAACAGATACCGATGCGCGGCGATACACGGTTTCTCACGTGAACGTTGAAAAGAACCATTTGGAATTCATTGCCTACATACACGGAAAAGGCTGCGGAAGTGACTATATGCAGCAGTTGGAGGTTGGCGATACCATCAGTTTGAACAAACCGAGAGGCGAACAAAAGTATTACGACAAATCTGCAGAAAAATTGGTCATCTTCGGTGATGAGACCTCATTGGCACTTGCCTGTTCGTTTCTTCCTGTTTTGAAAAAAAACAAACACCTGTTCCAGTTTATTTTTGAATTAGATGACGAAAATAAAAAAGTACCGGAATTATTAGGTTTGGAAAACAGCCTGGTATTTCCTAAAAACAATTTGTTCAGCGATCCAAACTGGATCAATGATTTAACCATTTTTAAGATTGAAAATTGGCAAGATGCCTACTACGTGCTGACCGGAAATGTGAAGTCCGTACAAACATTTAAAAAAGTTATAAAGAGCAAAGCGAACACCAAAGTGAAATTACACGGTTATTGGCTGGAAGGAAAAAAAGGATTATAACCACTATAAAAATATAAAAATGAACTATTTACTTGTAGAAAACACAAACTACAAAGAAGACGCCTTACTTTACGCTATTGCAGATTTTTTGTGGAACCATGGGAACAAAGTCTTCTTCAGCAGCAGCTATATAGACCAACAACATCGACTACATGATTATGATTACATCATTTCACTTGTTTACGAGGATTGTTCTGCATCAGCACTTATAAAGAAGAAGGCAGAAATGCTCTGCAAGTATGTTGACTTCGTGAAAAGCGCTTCGTTTTCGTAGCCATTTTTTGTGCTTTTTATTGGACAATTTTTTATGGTTAAACATAATAATAAAAAGTGGGTATCGTATCGCTATTTGGTAGAAGAAGGCCAGAAGTTAGTGGCTAGTTGGTGAGCTATGTATCGCTATAAAACTTGTTTTGTATGCTTGGTAAAAGCCATAAAAAAAGCCTTCAATCTCCCCGATTGAAGGCTTTAAAACTAACCAATTATAAACCTAAATTATGATAAGACAAAGATAGTGTACAAAATACACAACTGCAAATCTTTTCACTCCTTTTGTAAAGGATGATTAATCAATAACAAAACAGCACAAGCAAATGATGCTAAAATTTAAAAAAGGATATATTTTAATATTTTACAATACGATTGGCAGCCGTTACGCCCCCATCAATCTGAATACCTCTTTTAAATTCATCGGTATCAGCATCGTATTGCGCAACAAACCATTTTGCATCGGTTGTTTTAACAAACATATAAGCTTTACTCCCATCTACCAAAATCCCATCAGCACTAACCGGAGCAACCGTTCCTAAACCCGCTTGATCCAGATCCTTCACTAATTGTTTATTATAAATATCCACGACTACACCTCCAAAAAGAGCTTTACCATTTTTAAGATAAGTATGGTGGTCGTATTGTTGATCCGAGTAACCCTCTAAATAAATATTGTAAGCACTTAAGTCATAAGCGTATGTTTCATCAATATCCGTCGTACCAGCTTTGATTCGCAACAAGGTGTAGTCTTTTCCATTTTTGACGGTGGTAAAGTAATAATCACCTTTCTCATCAAAGAAGCTCGACTGACTTTGGAACCAGGTACCAGAAGTTTGCCCATATTGATCGTTAGATGTAATTTTCGCATTCGCCATGCTTGGATAATCTGCTGTAAGCACATAGGCCACTTGTTTACTTGGCGGAGCCCAGCTGGGCGACAAATACAAGAAACCAACATACAATTTCCCGTTAGCGATCCCCATATTGGTTGGCGAAACAATCACCTTCGATTTATCGTAATATTCTCCCGCATGGTCCGGATCAGGGATGAGTTTATCAGGAATAGTGAAAGAAACCACATTATCTGTTTTAATGTTCATCGTTGCCGTGTCAATCGAAAACAGGTGCTTCTCTACAGCCCCTGACTCCGCGTTATATTGGCTATCCCAGGTAATAAAATTCAGGTTATTTTCAACAAACACAGTTTTCATCATGCCCAAATATGATATTACATTGGTAATTACCGTGTTTCCTGTTTCCTTTATATTTTTGTTTATAATAGCATATTTCATAATCGCCGACCCCTCTGGGCTAAAGATATGGTTATCCCTGGAAATACCATATGTACCATCGAACTTTCCAGTCACATCGATACCGGCACCCACTGGCGAAATCACCCCCTCTTTCATCAGATCATCCGTTTCTAAGATATAAGAATAAGACTCACCCGCGGCCGCTACCTCCACCGTAACCCCATAAGAAGTTTTTACTATTGGATTTTCCTCAGGACCATTATTATTATCATTTTTGCAAGACTGGAAGCTCAGCACGCCTCCTATTAACAGGTAAAATAGTACAGATTTTTTTAAACAATACATGATATTTAATTATAAATTTAAGTGTTCATTTTTACATGACCGACATCCGCAACTTCAGGTAAAAGGCCCTTCCAGGTTTTTGCAACCTAAAATTGTCGTACGCCAGTTCATTAGTCAGATTCCGTGCTTCCAAACTGATGCCGTAGCGGTTGTATTTCCACGAGAAGCCCAATAAAGCAGACTGTATATACTGGCTTGGTACATAATTTTTGGTACCCGGATCACCGAGATTGGCAAAGCTCAGGTAAAACCAGTGTATATACTGGTTTAGATAAGTTAATTCAACGCGTGTACCTTTGCCCAGCAGATCTTTTTGGCTTAAGGTAAGATCGGCATTGCCATATATCCAGGGTCTGTTTGGCAATTGTTCCTTATAAACCAAGAGCTCCTGGCTCTTCGTTTCATCCGTGTAGCGTTGGCTCACCACAGCTTTATCGTAACTGCCATTCAGACTAAAACTGATCAAGTCTTTATATCCGTATTTGACATCAAATTCAAAACCATATAACCTTGCTCCGGGAATGTTCTGGTACTGAAATTTTGTATCTACCGGCCGCTGCTGGAAATAATTTGCCGCATTGCGCAAAAAACCTGTTATATCTACATTGATATAGTGGTCTTCATGGATAAACGTATTATAAAAAGCTCCGGCGTTTAGGTTATCGCTGCGTTCAGGCTTGATGTCTATGTTTGGAATCACATTGATGCCATCGCCAAAAAGTGTTGTAATATCAGGCAAACGATAAGCACGTTCAACCGATGCTTTAACGCCCACATCTTTCTTTAGCAAGTAGCGCAGCGTAAGGCCAGCACTTTTATAGCCAAAAAATTCATGATGTTCGTTTACTGCTCCACCTGTCAGATTTCCATCGCTATCATACACTCTTTCATCCATCGTATTACGCACATCCATGCCGTAATATTTAGCCATCAAAACTGTACTCAACTTATCATCCAGCCATTGTCCCTGCCAGGAAAGGTTGGCAATATGCTTATCCAAGCGTTTAGGCAATCCCGACAAGTCGCGATAGTTTTCCAGCTCCTCCAAGAGGTCATATGAAATCTGCTTATTTGTTGTAAAATTATAGTTTAGGCTAAGCACCTGAGACTGCTGTTTATTCAGGTAATAAGAAAAGTCTGTTCGGGCAATATAGCTTTTGTTTTTATACTGGAAATGACTCGGTTCGCGCAATCCAGATAATGAAACCGGATTTCCCGACCAATAGTAGATGTATCGAGCCGTATCTTGCACGTCCGTACGGCTATCAGCATAGCTCGAAAAAATATCCACAAATAATCCAGGCGTAAACAATCCGTTTTTCCGATACTGAATCGTTGGCATGATGTAGTTATTATCCGACCATCTCCCTCCATATAGATCATTAATACCAGAGCCAAGCTGCAATTGATTTTTGTTTTTAGCGTAAGTGAGTCCAACCAGAAAACGATCGGCCCAAGGCTTGTTTTCATAGCCCAGTTCTACTTTACCCATTCCAGAGGTGTAGGCATCATAAAAGCGGCGTGCCTGCGCCACTTCTACCAATTTCGACTGTGTAACTCCATTTTCATCCACATAGGAGTTCACATCGCCTTTTAGCGAGATACCATACTTTTCGTTACTGTACATTCTAT
>Ga0182736_1001267_pt1 | contig 26265 bp, 18 predicted proteins | sample eDN5th30CKraftBY_FD_128882 | JGI IMG/M metagenome (GOLD analysis project Ga0182736, IMG submission 128882) | Enriched backyard soil microbial communities from Emeryville, California, USA - eDNA 5th pass 30_C Kraft BY (version 2) (version 2) | ecosystem: Environmental > Terrestrial > Soil >...
AGGTTGGTCACCTCGACGTAACGGTCGACCACGTAGTCGGCGATCGCGTGCATCACCGCGTACGGGCCCAACCGCAGATGCTCGGGGTCGGCGTCCATGCGTTTGCGGACATCGGAGAGCCCGCTGTGTTCGCCGTGGCGCACGGTGACGACGAAGTTCTTGCCGACGAAGATCATGATCTCGCCGGTCTCGACGATCTGGCGCGGCAGCACCACCGATTCGTGCGGGACGTAGTTGACGGTTTTGAGCACCAGGAACAGGGTCTCGTCGTACCGCTCCAGCTTGGGCCGCTGGTGGGCATGCACGGCGTCCTCGACCGACAGTTCGTGCAGGTCGAAGGTCGCGGCTACCGCCTGCATCTGGCGCTCGTCGGGCTCGTGCAGACCCACCCAGACGAAGGCGTCGCGGCCAGTCGCCTCGATCTCGCGCACCTTGGCCATTGCCCCGGCCGGAGTGAACTCGCCGGGGACCCGCTCGCCCTCGGCGTAGACGCCGCAGTCGACCAAAACCCTGGGAACCGGGTCGCGCAACGCCGTCATGGCGGCCCTCCCTCCGGCGCACACTGCCGGTGAAATGCTACGCGCCCGGACCCAAAATGACCGGTCAGCGCGGTTCGGCCGGGGTCCGGAGTTTTCGTGCCGCCGACGGTGCGCTAGTTTCGACGCGGACCAAATCCAGACAAGCCGAACCCGTTCGAGGAGCACTTGACGTGAGCACAACCCCACTCAAGGTGGCCGTCACCGGCGCCGCCGGCCAGATCGGCTACAGCCTGCTGTTCCGCCTTGCCAGCGGTTCGCTGCTGGGCCCCGACCGGCCGATCGAACTGCGCCTGCTGGAGATCGAGCCCGCGCTCAAGGCGCTCGAGGGTGTCGTGATGGAGCTCGACGACTGTGCCTTCCCGTTGCTGTCCGGGGTCCAGATCGGCTCGGACGCGAACAAGATCTTCGACGGCGCCAACCTGGCGCTGCTGGTCGGCGCCCGCCCGCGCGGCCCGGGCATGGAGCGCAGCGACCTGCTGGAGGCCAACGGCGCGATCTTCACCGCGCAGGGCAAGGCGCTCAACGAGGTCGCGGCCTCCGACATCCGGGTGGGTGTGACCGGCAACCCGGCCAACACCAACGCGCTGATCGCGATGACCAACGCCCCCGACATCCCCAAGGAGCGCTTCTCGGCGCTGACCCGCCTGGACCACAACCGGGCGATCTCGCAGCTGGCCGCCAAGACCGGCGCGAAGGTCACCGACATCAAGAAGATGACGATCTGGGGCAACCACTCGGCCAGCCAGTACCCCGACATCTTCCACGCCGAGGTGGGCGGGCGTAACGCCGCCGAGGTCGTCGGCGACCAGGCCTGGATCGAGGACTACTTCATCCCCACCGTCGCCAAGCGCGGTGCCGCGATCATCGACGCGCGCGGCGCTTCGTCGGCCGCTTCGGCGGCTTCGGCCACCGTCGACGCCGCCCGGGACTGGCTGCTCGGCAGCGCCGAGGGGGACTGGGTGTCGATGGCAGTGGTCTCCGACGGCTCCTACGGTGTGCCCGAGGGCCTGATCTCCTCGTTCCCGGTCACCACCAAGAACGGCGACTGGAGCATCGTGCAGGGTCTGGAGATCGACGACTTCTCCCGCGGCCGGATCGACGCCTCGACCGCTGAGCTGGCCGAGGAGCGCGACGCGGTCACCGGACTGGGCCTGATCTGAGCGCTGCTGGCGCCCACCGGCGCTGGCCGTTGCCGGTTGCGGCGTACCAGCGCAGTACTCTGGACTACCGATGCCCGAGAACCTTGCGAACACTGCGAACGACACGCCGATCGTCCTTGGCGACGAAGAGATCTTCGAAGCCCACATGGGTGGAAAGATCTCCGTCGAACTGAAGGCCCCGCTGGACAGCCAGCGCGCGCTGTCGATCGCCTACACGCCCGGCGTGGCGCAGGTCAGCCGCGCCATCGCGGCAGATCACACGCTGGCGGCCCGCTACACCTGGGCGCATCGGCTGGTGGCCGTGGTCAGCGACGGCACCTCGGTGCTCGGGCTGGGTGACCTCGGGCCGTCGGCATCGCTGCCGGTGATGGAGGGCAAGGCCGCGCTGTTCAAGACGTTCGCCGGCCTGGACTCCATCCCCATCGTGCTGGACACCAAGGATCCCGACGAGATCGTCGAGACGCTGGTGCGCCTGCGTCCGTCGTTCGGGGCGGTCAACCTGGAGGACATCTCCGCGCCACGCTGCTTCGAGATCGAGCGCCGCGTGATCGAAGCCCTGGACTGCCCGGTGATGCACGACGATCAGCACGGCACCGCGATTGTGGCGCTGGCGGCGCTGATGGGTGCGGCCAAGGTGCTCGGCCGGGACATCTCGTCGCTACGGGTGGTGGTCTCCGGTGCCGGCGCGGCCGGGGTGGCCTGCGCCAATATCCTGCTGTCGGTGGGTATTTCGGAAATGATCGTGCTGGATTCGCAGGGCGTGCTGCACCCGGACCGCACCGACATGAACATCGTCAAAGCCGAACTGGCGCAGCGCACCAACCCCGGTGGCCGCACCGGCGGACTGGCCGAGGCGCTCGCCGGCGCCGACGTGTTCCTGGGCGCCTCCGGAGGAGTGGTGCCCGAGGAGCTGATCGCGTCGATGAACCCCGGCGGGGTGGTGTTCGCGCTGTCCAATCCCGACCCGGAGATCCACCCCGACCTGGCCGCCAAGTACGCGGCGGTGGTGGCGACCGGCCGCAGCGATTTCCCCAACCAGATCAACAACGTGCTGGCCTTCCCCGGAGTGTTCCGCGGCGCGCTGGACGCCGGCGCGCAGCGGATCACCGAGGCGATGAAATTGGCTGCCGCCGAGGCGATTTACTCCGTCGTCGCCGACGACCTGGCACCGGACCGGGTGGTGCCGAGCCCGCTGGACCCGCGCGTCGAACCGGCCGTTGCCGCGGCGGTCGCGGCGGCCGCCGACTCGACGTCCTGAGCGCGCGGTGCCCCGGCCGCGACGACCTCACCTGCGCCGGCTGGCGCTCGTGTGGGCCGCGCTGCTGATCGCCGGCTGCGGTGGCCATGCGCCCCCGCCGTTGCTGAGTGTGGGGGCCTCGCCGGACCCGCAATCGCAGGTTCTCGCCCACCTGTACTCGAGCGCCCTGCGCGGGGCCGGTGCCGCGGTGCGCGTCGTACCCGTCACGGACCCGGTCGCCGGACTCGATTCCGGGGAGCTCACCGTCGTCCCGGGCTTCACCGGCCGATTTTTGGCGGTGTTCGCTCCCGGCTCCGTGGCACGCTCGGACCGGCAGGTCTACTGGGCGTTGGCCGGCGCGCTGCCGGAGGGCATCGCGCTCGGTGACTACGCCATGACCGCCACCGACAAGCCCGCCTTGGCCGTGACGAAAGCCACCGCGACCTCGTGGGGCGGCACCGATCTGCGCGCGCTGGTCCGGAACTGCGCCGGGCTGACCGTCGGCGCCGTCGCGGGCGCGCGGGCACCGGCCGCGGTGGGGCGGTGCACCCTGTCGAAATTGCGTGAATTCCCCGATGACGCAACACTGTTCGCCGCACTGCACGGCCGCAGGATCACTGCGGCGTGGACCAGCACCGCCGATCCCGGGGTGCCCGACGATGCCGTGCTGCTCGCCGACGTCCGACCGGCCCTGGTGCGCGCCGAGAACGTGGTGCCGCTGTATCGGCGCAATGCGCTGACCGAGACGCAACTGCTGGCGATCAACCAGGTGGCCGGTGTGCTCGACACCGCTGCCCTGGTCGACATGCACCGCCAAGTGGTCGGCGGCGCCGACCCGCAGGAGGTGGTGGACGCCTTCCTCGAGCAGCACCCGCTCGGGCGCTAACGCGGCGCCGGCGGGACGCTACCGCGGCATGAACTTGGGGATGACGAACGTGAACAGCCGTTGGTATCCCGAGCCCAGGACGCGCACCAGCAGGTCGAGGACCTTGGCGTCCCTGCCGATGAGCACGCGAGCCCGGTTCTTGCTGACCCCTTCGAGGATCACCCGGGCGGCCTCTTCGGCGGTGGTGGCGGCCAACCGCCGGTCGAAGAATTCGGCCATCGCGGCGGCGTCCAGCCCCTCGGCGACGGTGGCGTTGCGGGCGATCGCGGTTTTGATGCCGCCCGGGTGCACCGTGGTGACCTTGACCGGGTGCCCGGAGATGACCATCTCCTGGCGCAAGGCCTCGGTGAAGCCGCGGACGGCGAATTTCGCCGCGTTGTAGGCGCCCTGGCCGGGTGTGGACAGCAGGCCGAACAAGCTCGAGATGTTGATGACGTGGCCATCGCCGGAGTCGATCAGGTGCGGCAGGAAGGCCTTCGTGCCGTTGACCACGCCCCAGAAGTCGACGTCCATCACCCGCTCGATGTCCTTGAACTGGCTGACCTCGATGTTGCCGCTGAAGGCGATGCCGGCGTTGTTGTAGATCTGGTTGACCTTGCCGAAGTGCTCCTTGACCTCATCGGCGTAGGCGAGGAAGGCTTCGCGCTCGGTGACGTCGAGCCGGTCGGCCTTGACCCGCACACCCAGCGCCGTCAGCCGCTGCTCGGTCTGGGCGAGCCCCTCGGTGTCGACGTCGCTGATGGCCAGCTGCGCGCCCGCGCGGGCCAGCTCGACGGCCAGCGCCTGGCCGATACCCGAACCGGCGCCGGTGACGACGGCGACTTTCCCGGCAAATCCCTGCATGTGCTCTCCCAGCAGTCGGTGGATCACATGAGCTTATCCGGTACCGCTGGTACCGACTTCAGTGGCTGGGTTCTCTACCCGGCGAGCGTGCGCAGTTGTACGCCGAGACCGGCGTGTCGGCGCGCAAACACGCACGCTCGCGGGAAGGGGGAAGGCTCGCGGGAAGGGGGAAGGCTCGCGGGAAGGGGGAGGCTCGCGGGAAGGGGGGAGGCTCGCTCACCCGAATGCGAGGTCGATGATCTCCTGCTGCTCGACGGCGTGGACCTTCGACGAACCCGACGACGGCGCCGACATCGCCCGCCGGGAGATCCGCTTGATCCCGGTCAGCTTCTCGGGCAACAACTCCGGCAGCTCCAAGCCGAACCGGGGCCACGCGCCCTGGTTGGCCGGCTCCTCCTGCACCCAGAAGAACTCCCGCGCGTTCGGGTAGCGGTCCAGGGTCGCGGCCAGCCTGCGCTTGGGCAGCGGGGCCAGCTGCTCGATCCGCACGATCGCCACGTCGTCGCGGCCGTCCTTGGCCTTGCGGGCGGCCAGCTCGTAGTAGAGCTTTCCGCTGGTCAACAGGATCCGGGTGACGCTGCTGCGATCGCCGTCGCCGTCCTCGTAGTTGGGCTCTTCGAGCACCGAGCGGAACTTGACGTCGGTGAAGTCCTTGATGTCGCTGACCACCGCCTTGTTGCGCAGCATCGACTTCGGGGTGAACACGATCAGCGGTCTCTGGATTCCGTCGAGGGCGTGGCGGCGCAGCAGGTGGAAGTAGTTCGACGGGGTCGAGGGGATCGCAATGGTCATCGAACCCTCCGCCCACAACTGCAGGAAACGCTCGATGCGCCCGGAGGTGTGGTCGGGGCCCTGACCCTCATGGCCGTGCGGCAACAGCAGCACCACGTTGGACAGCTGACCCCACTTGGCCTCACCGGAGCTGATGAACTCGTCGATGATCGACTGGGCCCCGTTGACGAAGTCGCCGAACTGCGCCTCCCACAGCACCAGGGCGTCCGGGTTGCCGACGGTGTAGCCGTACTCGAAGCCGACCGCGGCGAACTCCGACAACGGCGAGTCGTAGACCAGGAACTTGCCACCGCTCGGGGTGCCGTCGGGGGTGGTGGCCAGCAGCTGCAGCGGGCTGAACTCCGCGCCGTTGGTGTGGTCGATGATCACCGAGTGCCGCTGGGAGAAGGTGCCTCGGCGGGTGTCCTGCCCGGACAGCCGGACCAGCTTGCCTTCGGCCACCAGCGAGCCCAGCGCCAGCAGTTCGGCGAACGCCCAGTCGACCTTGCCCTCGTAGGCCATCTCGCGGCGTCGCTCCAGCACCGGCAGCACCCGGGGGTGCACGGTGAAGCCGTCGGGGATGGCCATGAAGGCGTCACCGATGCGGGCCAGCATCGCCTTGTCCACCGCGGTGTTCAGGCCGCGGGGCACCTGCTGCTCGGACTCCACCGACTCGCTGGGCAGCGCGGCGTGCTTCTCCAGTTCGCGGATCTCGTTGAACACCCGCTCCAACTGACCGTGATAGTCGCGCAGCGCGTCCTCGGCCTCTTTCATCGAGATGTCGCCGCGGCCGATCAGGTCCTCGGTGTAGCTCTTGCGGACGCCGCGCTTGGTGCCGATCACGTCGTACATGTAGGGGTTGGTCATCGACGGGTCGTCGCCCTCGTTGTGCCCGCGCCGGCGGTAGCACAGCATGTCGATGACGACGTCCTTGTGGAACTTCTGCCGGAAGTCCACCGCCAGCCGGGCCACCCAGTCGCAGGCCTCCGGGTCGTCGCCGTTGACGTGGAAGATCGGCGCGCCGATCATCTTGGCGACGTCGGTGCAGTACTCGCTGGACCGCGAGTGATCCGGTGCGGTGGTGAACCCGATCTGGTTGTTGACGATGATGTGGATGGTGCCGCCGACCCGGTAGCCGGGCAGCAGCGCCATGTTCAGCGTCTCGGCCACCACACCCTGGCCGGCGAACGCGGCGTCGCCGTGCAGCATCATCGGTACGACGGAGAACGCCGGCTGCCCGTTGCTGTCGGTGGCGCCCTTGTCCAGCAGGTCTTGGCGGGCCCGGACCAGTCCCTCCAGCACCGGGTCGACGGCCTCCAGGTGCGACGGGTTGGCGGTCAGCGACACCTGAATGTCGTTGTCGCCGAACATCTGCAGGTACACCCCGGTCGCGCCGAGGTGATATTTGACGTCGCCGGAACCGTGTGCCTCGGCCGGGTTCAGGTTGCCCTCGAACTCGGCGAAGATCTGCGAGTAGGGCTTGCCGACGATGTTGGCCAGCACGTTGAGCCGGCCGCGGTGCGGCATGCCGATGACGACCTCGTCGAGCCCGTGTTCGGCGCACTGGTCGATCGCCGCGTCCATCATCGGGATGACGGTCTCGGCGCCCTCCAGCGAGAAACGCTTCTGCCCGACGTACTTGGTCTGCAGGAAGCTCTCGAACGCCTCGGCGGCGTTGAGCTTGCTCAGAATGTACTTCTGCTGCGCCACAGTCGGTTTGATGTGCTTGACCTCGATGCGCTCCTGCAGCCACTGCTGCTGTTCGGGCTCGAGAATGTGGGTGTACTCCACGCCGACGTGGCGGCAGTAGGCGTCGCGCAGCACCGAGAGGATCTCGCGCAGCTTGCGGAAATCACCGCCGGGCAGGCCCTCGACTTTGAATTCCCGGTCGAGGTCCCACAGCGTCAGGCCGTGGGTCAGCACGTCTAGGTCGGGGTGGCTGCGGAAGCGGGTGTTGTCCAGCCGCAGCGGGTCGACGTCGGCCATCAGGTGGCCGCGGTTGCGGTAGGCGGCGATCAGTTCGACGACGCGGGCGTTCTTGTCGACGATCGAGTCCGGGTTGTCGGTGCGCCAACGGATGGGTTCATAGGGGATGGACAGCTCGAAGAAGATCTCGTCCCAGAACGCGTCGGAGAGCAGCATCTCGTGCACGGTCCGCAGGAAGTCACCCGATTCGGCGCCCTGGATGATGCGGTGGTCATAGGTCGAGGTCAAGGTGATCAGCTTGCCCACGCCCAGTTCGGCGATGCGCTGCTCGCTGGCGCCCTGGAATTCGGCCGGGTACTCCATGGCGCCGACGCCGATGATGGCGCCCTGGCCGGCCATCAGCCGGGGCACCGAGTGCACGGTGCCGATGGTGCCGGGGTTGGTCAGTGAGATCGTCACGCCGGCGAAGTCCTCGGCGGTGAGCTTGCCGTCACGGGCGCGGCGCACGATGTCTTCGTAGGCGGCGACGAACTGTGCGAAACGCAGGGACTCGGCGCCCTTGATGGCAGCCACCACCAGGGAACGCTTGCCGCCGGCGCCCTGCAGGTCGATGGCCAGCCCCAGGTTGGTGTGGGCCGGTGTGACAGCGCTGGGCTTGCCGTCGACCTCGGCGAAGTGCCGGTTCATGTTGGGGAACTGCTTGACCGCCTGCACGATCGCGTACCCCAGCAGGTGGGTGAAGGAGATCTTGCCGCCGCGGGTCCGCTTGAGCTGGTTGTTGATGACGACGCGGTTGTCGATCATCAGCTTGGCCGGTACGGCGCGCACGCTGGTGGCCGTCGGCACCGCCAGGGAGGTGGACATGTTCTTGACCACCGCGGCGGCCGCCCCGCGTAGCACCTGCACCTCGGCGTCGGCGGCCGGAGCGGGGGCCTGGGACTGGGCGGGCTTGGCGGCCTTCGTCGCCTTTGCGGGCGTCGCCGGGCCCGGAGCAGCCGGTGCCGCCGGCGGGGCGGGCGGTGCAGCCGGGGCAGCCGGGGCAACCGAGGTCGGTGCGGCCGGCCTGGATGCAGGCGCGCCGTCACCCCCGGGCCGGTAGTCGGACAGGAACTCGTGCCAGCTTGGATCCACCGACGACGGATCGTCGCGGAATTTGCGGTACATCTCCTCGACTAGCCACTCGTTCTGACCGAAGGGTGAACTCACACCGCTCACGACTGCTTCTCGCCTCGATTCCTGGTCGTCCGGCGAGGCAAATGCGCCGCGCCCGCCTGCCTCATAAAGGCTAGCCCCTCTCGGTTATTCCGCGAGGCCCGCCGCCGAATGTCTCGGCCCTGCTCAGGCCGACGGTTGCGCGGGACTGGCATCGTCGTCGTGCAGGGCCGGGAGCAGATGCAGCGTGACCGGCCAGCGGTCGGCGGCGGGGCCGAACGCCTTGCGGGCGTTCCCGACGATCTTCTTGCCCATCATGCGGTTGCCCAGGGCCCCGATCACCGCGCCCAGACCGACCGGCAGCAGCTTGCCGAACGCCAGCGCCCCGCGCCGCAGGGTGAAACGCTTGACGAAGTACCGCAGCAACCGCGAGTTCAGCTCCGACACCGCCGGCAGCGGAACCGCGGCCGTGCCCTCGGTGAGCCACGCGCCGCTGGTGCGGCCCGAGCCCAGCAGCTCGGCGACGGCGCCCTTGCCCCGATCGCCGACCAACACCGCCAGCACCAGGGCGCGGCGCCGCTCCCGGTTGTCGACCGGAATGCCGTGCACCTCGGCGACGCAGAGCACGAAGAACGCGGTGGCCTCCAGGAAGACCGCGGTCTCCCCGGCGACCGCCGACAGCGCGAGCAGCGTGCCGATTGCCGGCACCGCCGCGGTGGCGCCCACCGCGGCACCGCTGGCCGTCGCCGCCGCCAGGTAACGCTTCTCCAGCTTGGCCACCACCTGCGCCGGGCTGGTGCCGGGATCACTGTGGCGTAGTCGCTGCACGTAGGCGCGCACCGCCGGGCCCTGCACCCGCTCACTGCGTTCGATGACCCGGGAGAGCACCCGGGCCGCCATGCTGGGCTTCTCACCGGCGGGGGTCGGCGCTAGTTCCTGCGCCGAACGCCGTCGTCGAAAGATGCCCATGGTCGCCTCCGTTCCGGTCGCTGGTGTTCAGGCTAACGCTCCGGTAGCGGTTTACCCGCTTCAACGGTGCAGTAGCTGTTCGGCAGCGAATCAGCGCATCGGCGCTGCGAGTTTGTTCAACACAAAATCAATCCGTAGCGTCGCATCAAGTGGCTTCGTACCCGGAAGCGCAGCGCGCAGAGAGGGGAGGGACGGCGCTTGTGAGCACCGCGAGCAGCCGGACTCGACCCGGCGATCACGCCAGGGGTGCCGATGCCGCGCAGTTCGCGGCGCGGCGACCCGACGCTCCGGTGGACTCGCCCAATCCGTGGAATGCGCTGTGGGCGATGATGCTCGGTTTCTTCGTGATCCTGGTGGATTCCACCATCGTGGCCGTCGCCAATCCCAGCATCATGGCCGCACTCGACATCGGCTACGACACGGTGATCTGGGTGACCAGCGCCTACCTGCTGGGCTACGCGGTGCCGCTGCTGGTCGCCGGACGACTCGGCGACCAGTTCGGCCCGAAGAATCTCTACCTGGTCGGGCTGGCGGTGTTCACCGGCGCCTCGCTGTGGTGCGGCCTGGCGGGCGGGATCGCGATGCTGGTCACCGCGCGTGCGGTGCAGGGCGTCGGCGCCGCGCTGTTGACCCCGCAGACACTGTCGGTGATCACCCGGACGTTCCCCGCCGACCGCCGCGGCATGGCGATGAGCGTGTGGGGAGCCACCGCCGGTGTCGCGACGCTGATCGGACCGCTGGCCGGTGGCGTGCTGGTGGACCGGCTCGGCTGGGAGTGGATCTTCTTCGTCAACGTCCCGATCGGCGTCCTCGGCTTGGTGCTGGCGGTGGTGCTGATCCCCGAGCTGCCGGTCCACCGGCACCGATTCGACCTGGTCGGGGTGGCGCTGTCGGGGATCGGGATGTTCCTCGTCGTGTTCGCCCTGCAGGAAGGCGAGTCACAGGCGTGGGCGCCGTGGATCTGGGCGGTGATCGTCGGGGGCATCGGCTTCATGGCCGCCTTCATCTACTGGCAGGCGGTCACCAACGGTGAGCCGCTGGTCCCGCTGCACATCTTCCGGGACCTCGACTTCGGTCTGGCCAACGTCGGGGTGGCCGTCATCGGTTTTGCCGCCACCGCGATGGTGCTGCCGGTGATGTTCTACGCACAGGTGGTGTGCGGAATGTCACCCACCAGGTCGGCGTTGCTGACCGCGCCGATGGCGATCGCCACCGGGGTGCTTGCGCCTGTCGTCGGCAGAATCGTCGACCGGGCCCATCCCCGCTCAGTGGTCGGGTTCGGCTTCTCGGTGCTGGCGATCGCACTGACCTGGCTGTCGATCGAGATGACGCCCACCACCGCGGTCTGGCGCCTGCTCCTGCCGTTCGCGGCGATCGGGGTCGGCATGGCGTTCATCTGGTCGCCGTTGGCAGCGACCGCCACCCGTAACCTGCCGCCGCACCTGGCCGGCGCCGGCTCAGGGGTCTACAACGCGACCCGTCAGATCGGAGCGGTGCTCGGTAGTGCCGGCATGGCCGCCTTCATGACGTCGCGGATCTCGGCCGACCTGCCGCCGATGCCCGGGGGCGCGCACCCCGGGGCACTGCAACTGCCCGAGTTCCTGCACGAGCCGTTCTCGGCGGCGATGTCGGAGTCGACGCTGCTGCCGGCCTTCCTCGCGCTGTTCGGCGTGGCCGCCGCGCTGTTTCTGGTCGGCATCGTGATCCCGCCGGCCCGCCGGCGGTCCCGGCAGATCGACCACCCCGACGATTTCAACGACCTCGACGACCTCGACGACCTCGACGACCTCGACGACTTCGACGACGAGGTGCGGGTCGCCGAGGTGCGCGTGGAGCGCGTCAGCCTGCCTCGACACTTCGCGACGGTGCGCACCGCCCGCGACGTCGACGAGCCGACCGAGCTGATCCCGGTCGTCGCCCCGAGCGAGCCGGAAGCCCGTCACGACGTGCACCGGGCGGTCCAGCAGGAAGTGCACCGGCCCGTCCGGCCTCAACCCCGTCGACCCGTCCGGCACGACGACCCCGCCACCGAGCCGCTGACCGTCGAAATCCCACCGGTGGCGGCCCCGATTCCGAAACCGGAGCCGGTGAGCCGCAACGGCTTTCACATCGCTGCCGGAGATCATTTCCGTCCCATCGCCAACGGGACGCAAGTGCCCGACGTGCTGGCGAAATTCGGTATCACCGGCCAAGGACCGGCGCGCCGCAACCGGCACTACCGGGAGGACCCCGACGACACCGACGCCTTGGGACGGCACTCCCAGCGCGACCGCTAGTTGCCGCGCGCGACCGGCTAGCGGGCGGTGGTGCCGATGATCTCCACCCCGGAACCGTTCCAACGGAATTTCACCAGGCCGCTCAGCCCGGCGATTCCGCTGGCGTTCTTCAGTGCCACCGTGTCGGCGGTGCAGTGGGCGAGGTCGATCCCGCTGAACCCGTAGGTGTCGGGCACCGACTGCGGTAGGAACGCCCCGCGATGGAACAGCACCGCCCGGGTGCTGGGATGTTCGGCGTTGGTGTTGGCCTTGACGATCACCGCCGACAACTCCGAACACTCGCTGTAATTGCCGGCCAGCGGTTCCGGGCTCCAGGGCTGGCCGCTGCGCGGGTCGGGGGGCAGCTCCGAGACCGCCTTGGCGATCGCCGGGGCGGCCAGGTTGACCGCGCACGGGTCCGCCGGCGCCGGGCCGGCACCCGTCTTCGGCGCGGTCGAGGTGGGCGCCGCGCTATCGTCGGCCGCCGCGGGAGGGCTGGTGTTCTGCGGTGTTTTGGCGACGGTGGAATCGCCCGAACTGCAACCGGCCAGCAGCGCCACGGACAGCGCGCCGGCCACGGCTAAGGGTCTAGCGGCTGCAAACACACCGGGCACCGTACCGTCGCGCGGGGGACAACTTCGGGAGGCGCGGCCGACCACCGCTGTGCCACGGCGGTTCCGCCTCGGTCAGCACGTGTCGTCTCGGGCCGACGCACCCACCGACGCCATCGGGGGTGCAGGTCAACTGTGGCGGTAGGCGGGTGATGTTGCCCGTAGACTGCTAGGCGCCATGAGCTCCCCTGACACCCCCGCCGGGTCCGATTCCCACCCACCCGCCGGGTCCTTCGCTGACCTGCAGATCCACCCTTCGGTGTTGCAGGCCGTCGCCGACGTCGGCTACGAGACGCCCTCGGCGATTCAGGCCGCCACCATCCCGGCATTGCTGGCCGGCTCCGACGTGGTCGGTCTGGCCCAGACCGGTACCGGCAAAACCGCGGCGTTCGCCATTCCGATCCTTTCGCGCATCGACATCGCCAGCAAGGCCACCCAGGCGCTGGTGCTGGCGCCCACCCGGGAGCTGGCCCTACAGGTGGCCGAGGCGTTCGGGCGTTACGGCGCTCATCTGCCGCGGGTCAACGTGTTGCCGATCTACGGCGGCGCGTCCTACACGGTGCAGCTGTCCGGGCTGAGGCGCGGCGCCCAAGTGGTGGTCGGCACCCCGGGCCGGGTCATCGACCATCTGGAACGCGGCAGCCTGGACCTGTCGCACCTGGATTACCTGGTGCTCGACGAGGCCGACGAGATGCTGCAGATGGGTTTCGCCGAGGACGTCGAGCGCATCCTGGCCGACACCCCCGAGTACAAGCAGGTCGCCCTGTTCTCGGCGACCATGCCGCCGGCCATTCGCCGCATCACCAGCCGCTATTTGCACGACCCTGTCGAAGTGACCGTCGAGGCGAAAACCACTACGGCGGAGAACATCTCCCAGCGTTACATCGAGGTCGCCGGCCCCCGCAAGATGGATGCCCTGACGCGGGTGCTCGAAGTCGAGTCCTTCGAGGCGATGATCGTGTTCGTCCGCACCAAGCAGGCCACCGAGGAGGTCGCCGAAAAACTGCGTGCCCGAGGGTTTTCCGCGGCGGCGATCAACGGTGACATCGCCCAAGCGCAGCGGGAGCGGACCATCGCCGCGCTCAAGAGCGGCAACATCGACATCCTGGTCGCCACCGATGTCGCGGCCCGCGGACTGGATGTGGACCGGATCTCCCACGTCGTCAACTACGACATCCCCAACGACCCCGAGGCCTACGTGCACCGGATCGGGCGCACCGGACGGGCCGGACGCTCGGGGACGGCGCTGCTGTTCGTCAACCCGCGGGAACGCCACCTGCTCAGGCTGATCGAGAAGGTGACGCGGCAAAAGCTGGTCGAGGCCGAGCTGCCCAGTGTCGAGGACGTCAATGCCCAGCGGGTCGCGAAGTTCGCCGACGCGATCACCAACCACCTCGGTGCGTCGGGCATCGAGTTGTTCCGCCGCCTGGTCGAGGACTACAGCCGCGAGCACAACGTGCCGATGGCCGACATCGCCGCCGCGCTGGCGCTGCAGTCCCGTGACGGCGAGGCGTTCTTGATGGTGGAGCCGCCGCCGGACAAGCGACGCGAACGCGCCAAGCCGGATCGCGACGGCGGCCGCGACGACCGCAAACGCGACCGCAAAAGCCCGCCCAAGGAAGGATTCGCCACCTACCGGATCTCGGTCGGCAAGCGGCACAAGGTCAGCCCGGGCGCGATCGTCGGTGCACTGGCCAACGAGGGCGGTCTGCACCGCAGCGACTTCGGCAACATCAGCATCCGGGTGGACCACTCGCTGGTGGAACTGCCCGCCAAGCTGTCCGGCAACACGCTCAAAGCACTGGAACGCACCAGGATTCAGGGCCAGCTGATCAACCTGCGCCGGGACCGCCCGTCCGGCAAACCCGACCGCCACGGCGACGGGGGGACGCACCGGAAACGGATGGGATGACGCTGCCGCGCGAGGAGGTCGCCCAGGGCGGACTGGAGCAGATCGCTCACGTCGATCGGGTCGCCTCGCTGACCGGCGTGCGTGCGGTGGCCGCCATCCTGGTCGTCGGCACGCATGCGGCCTACACCACCGGCAAGTACACCCACGGCTACGCCGGCCTGCTGGGTTCGCGGATGGAGATCGGGGTGCCGATCTTCTTCGTGCTCTCCGGTTTTCTGTTGTTCCGGCCCTGGGTGCGCGCCACCGCTTTCGACCGTCCGGCGCCCTCGGTGCGCCGCTACGCCTGGCACCGGGTGCGGCGCATCATGCCCGCCTATGTCGTCACCGTGGCGCTGGCCTATCTGATCTACCACTACCGCACCGCCGGCCCGAACCCGGGCCACAATCCGATCGGGTTGCTGCGCAACCTGACTCTGACCCAGATCTACACCGACAACTACATGTTCGGCTATCTGCATCAGGGCCTCACCCAGATGTGGAGCCTCGCGGTGGAGGTCGCCTTCTACGTGGTGCTGCCGGCGATGGCCTATCTCACGCTGGTCTGGCTGTGCCGGCGGCAGTGGCGACCGGTGCGACTGCTGGCCGGGTTGACCGCGCTGGCGATGATCACCCCGGCCTGGCTGATCCTGGTGCACGCCGGCGACTTTCTGCCCGACGGCGCCCGGCTGTGGCTGCCGACCTACCTGGCCTGGTTCCTCGGCGGTATGGCGCTGGCGGTGCTGCAGGCGATGGGCGTGCGCTGCTACGGGTTCGTGGCGATTCCGTTGGCGCTCATCTGCTATCTCATCGCGGCCACCCCGCTGGCCGGAGAGCCCACCACCTCGCCGGCCAAACTCTCGGAGGCACTGGTCAAGGCGGGCTTCTACGCCGCGATCGCCACCCTGGCGGTGGCGCCGCTGGCGCTGGGCAACCAAGGCTGGTACGCGCGGTTGCTGGCCAGCAGGCCGATGGTGTGGCTGGGCGAGATCTCCTACGAGATCTTCCTGGTCCACCTGGTGCTGATGGAGGTGGTGATGGTGGAGGCGCTACGCGCGCCGGTCTACACCGGCTCGATGCTCAACCTGTTCGTCGTCACGATGCTGGTCACCATTCCGGTGTCCTGGCTGCTGCACCGGTTTACCCGGGTGCGGAGTTGAGCCGTCCCGGCGAGACCACGACCGGGACCACGAACTGCATCAGCATCGCCCGCTCGTCGTCGGCGTCGCGGCCCGGAAAGCTCAGCAGCGACGTCATCACCCGCACCACCCAGCGGGCGCGCTGCTGCGTCGCCTCGGTGTCATCGGTCCCCAACGCGGACAAAAACGTCGTGACCATCACGGTGATGACCTCGGAGCGCTCGGCCATCGCCGCACCGATCGGCGGACCGGTCTCGGCGAACCACGACACCAGTGCCGGATTGCCGCGCACCAGCGCCAGCGACTCGATGATCCCGGTGACCAGCCGCTGCGACGGGTCCTCGATACCGGACAGCCGCCGGGTCAGTTCGTGATACAGCGTGTTGGCCCAACGGTGTACGTAGGCGGTGTAGAGCGCGTCGCGGCTCTCGAAGTAGCGGTACAGCGTGGCACGCGAACACCCTGCGGCGCGGGCGATCTCGTTCATGCCGACCGAGTCTGGGTCACGCTGGGCGAACAACTTCTCGGCCGCGTCGAGGATCTTCTCGGCGGCCAGCTCACCGCGCTGATCCGACAACCAGGCCCGCCCGGCCATCATGACCCGACGGTGAAGGGCACCGACAGCGGCCGGCGCACGTAACCGCCTCCGGCCCAGCGGATCCCGGCCTCATCGACCGTATAGTTCGGGCAGCGGGCCAGCACTTCCTCCAGCGCCACCCGGGCTTGCATACGCGCGGCCTGATTGCCGATGCAGTGATGAGCGCCGTAGCTGAAGGTGAGGATCTGGTGCGGCTTGCGCACCACGTTGAGCTCTGCGGCGTCGGGCCCGAAGTGGCGCTCGTCGCGGTTGGCCGAACCGTAGAGCAGCAACACCTTGCGGCCCGCCGGAATGGTGGTGTCGCCGACCGTCACGTCGCGGGTGGTGGTGCGGGCCAGCCCCTGTACCGGCGAGGTCAACCGCAGCAGCTCCTCGACGGCGTCGCGGATCAGCTCCGGCCGGTCCACCAGCAGCTGACGCTGGTCGGGGGACTGTTGCAGCAATTGCACTGAGCCGCCCAGCATTCCCGTCGTGGTGTCGTTGCCGCCGGTGACCATGGTGAAGGTGAAAGCCAGCACCGACAGCAGACCTTTGATGTCACCGTCGGCACCCAATCCGGCCGCCACCAGATGCGAGACCGTGTCGTCCCCCGGTTCGGTGCGGCGCCGTTCGATGAGCTCGGTGAAGTAGCCCATCATCTGGCCGATCGCGTCACCGGCCGAGGCGACACCGTCCTCGCTGACGGTGGCCGCGACGATCGCATCGGTCCAGCCGTCGAACTGCGCGCGGTCCTGCTCGGGCACACCCAGGTAGTGCGCGACGACCATCGACGGCAGCGGCTTGAACAGGTCGACGACGATGTCCCCGGCGCCGTCGGCCTGCAGCCGTTCGAGCCGCTGCACCACGAACTCACGCACCTTCGGCTCCAGCAACTCCACCTGCCGCGGCATGAAGCCCCGCGCCACCAACTTGCGGAACTCGGTGTGCACCGGCGGATCCTGCATCACCATCGGCGGGTTGTCGGCCAGGCCGATCATCTCCAGCTCGCCGTAGTTGACGGTCAGCCCCTGCGCGGAGGAGAAGGTCTCATGGTCGGCGGCGGCCGCCCAGATGTCGGCGTGGCGGGACAGCACGTAGTAGTCCTGGTCGGGCGCGTTCGCCGGAACCACGTGATGGACCGGGTCGTGATCGCGCAGCGCGGTGTACATCGGCCAGGGGTTGGGCCAGGTGTCGGCGTTGCACAGCTCAAACTTTGGATGAGACACAGCAGTCGTCATGTCTCATTGATACGACATGACTTCCTAACTGTCAATCCCCTCGGGCGGACCTTCGCGGCGCGTTCGCGCCCGCAGAGCACCGCTCAGATCCCCGCACCCGGGTTGAGAAGGTTCAGCGGATCCAGCGCCGCCTTGACCCGCTGGTTGAGCGCCATCGCCTCGGGCCCCAGCTGCTGGGCCAGCCACGGCCGCTTCAGCCGCCCGACCCCGTGCTCACCGGTGATGGTGCCGCCCAGGGTGATCGCCAGGTCCATGATCTCGCCGTATGCGGCCTCGGCGCGGTGGACCTCGTCGGGGTCGTTCGGGTCGTGCACGATCAGCGGGTGGGTGTTGCCGTCCCCGGCGTGGGCGATCACCGCGATCATCACCCGGTGATCGGCGGCGATCTTCTCGATCCCGGTGATCAGCGCGCCCAGCTGCGGCAGGGGCACGCCCACATCCTCGAGCAGCAGCGGACCCTTGGCCTCGACGGCCGGGATGCAGAATCGCCGGGCCGCCACGAAGCCTTCGGCCTCGACCGGGTCATCGGTGGAAAAGACGTCCATGGCGCCGTGCTCGGTGAACACCCGGGCCATCAGCTCGATGTCGTCCGCGCCGGCGTGACCCCGCTCGTCGGAGGCCGCCACCAGCATGGCGGCGGCGTCGCGGTCCAATCCCATCCGCAGTTGGTCCTCGACGGCGTTGATCGCCGCGCCGTCCATGAACTCCAGCATCGACGGGCGCAGCCGCCCGGAGACGTCGAGCACCGCCTCGGCCGCGGCGGCCACCGAGTCGAAGGTGGCCACCACCACCGCGGACTTGGGCTGGGCCGGCAGCAGTCGCAGTGTCACCTCGGTGATCACCCCGAGGGTGCCCTCGCTGCCGACGAACAGTTTGGTCAACGACAGCCCGGCGACGTCTTTGAGGCGCGGCCCGCCCAGGCGCACCGCGGTGCCGTCGGCCAGCACCACCTCCAGGCCCAGCACGTAGTCGGTGGTGACGCCGTATTTGACGCAGCACAGCCCGCCGGCGTTGGTGGCGATATTGCCGCCGATGCTGCAGATCTCGAACGACGACGGGTCCGGCGGGTACCACAGTCCGTGCGCGGCGACGGCCTTCTTCACCTCGGCGTTGAACAGGCCGGGCTGGCACACCGCGGTGCGGGTGACCGGGTCGACGGTGATGTCACGCATCTTCTCGGTGCTCAGCACGATCCCGCCGTCGACGGCGGTGGCGCCGCCGGACAGTCCGGTGCCCGCGCCGCGGGTCACCACCGGGACCCGGTGCGCGCTCGCCCAGCGCATGACCGTCTGCACCTCCTCGGTGCGCAGCGGACGCACCACCGCCAGCGGTTGGCCCGCCAGCGGGTCCAGCGCGTTGTCCTGGCGGTAGCCCGCGGTGATCGTCGGATCGGTGACCACCATCCCGTCGGGCAGGTCGGCGATCAGCTGGGCCAGGGCATCGGAATCCACGCAAGCGATCCTACGGAGCTGCGGTGGCGTGCCGCGTCGCTACGGGTCGACGGTGAACTGCTGCTCGCCGTGGGCTGAGCCGCTCGGCTCGCCCTGCAGGTCGACGACGTAGGTGTAGGTGCCGGGTTTGGTGAGTTGAAAATCCCAGCCGCCGCCCCCGTCGCAGGTCGCCAGTCGCTGCTTTCGCTCCAGCACCACGCCGCCACCGCTGTCGAGGACCTTCGTCTGCTCGGTGCAGTAGGAAAACAGTCCCTTTCCGTCATCGGTCTTCCAGCGCAGGCCCAGATCGACCCAGAAAGTGCCGTCGTGCTTGGTCTTGCTGAGCTGGAAATGGTTGGGCGCCAACTCGACTCCGGTATCACCGGGGTTGGTGTGCGAGTGGAACACGCTCAACTGCAAGGTGCCGGTGCTCCGGGCCGGCGCGGTGGGGCCCTGGCCGTTGAGGGTGAACTGCAGGTGATTCTTGCCGGTCACCTCGCCGATCGCTCCGGCGATGTTGGCGAAGAACTGGTCGGGCAGGGTGGTCACCAGCGACAGTGCCACGCCGGTCCGGTGCACCACATCGCCCAGGTATTTGGGGTCGGCGCCGGCTGCGCCGCTGATTGGCCCGCCGGCGGCCCCGATCCCGGCCAGCAGGCATTGGGCGACGCCGCCGTACTGATCGCGGGCCTGGTAGGCGTCCTTGGGCAGCTGCAGGGCGTTCATCGCGGTCAGCGCGCAGTCCCAGGCCGACCGGCTGTTCTGGAACACCGTTACCAATTGGTCGCCGTCGATGCCCAGCATTCCGAGTCCGGTCAGGATCGAATTCAATTGCAGCGCCACCGGATTGACATCGGCATTGATGGTGGCGCTGGTGGTGCCGGCTGGAAGTGCGAGCCGGCCGCCGGCGCGCGGTGTGAGCAGCCCGTTCTTGTCGCCGAACAGCCACACCGCGAGCTGGTCATTGCTGTTCAAGGGCGTCGGGTTGGTGAAGGCTCCGGGAGGCGAGGATGTGATCCCGTAGAACTGGCTGCTGTTGTTGGCGAAGTCGACGCCGACGCCGCCGTCGCCGGGGTCGCTCAGGCAACCGGTGACCGGCGCGTCGGGCTTGGATGCGCTGAGCGTGTAGGAGATCGATCCGATGGTCAGTCGGCTGCCGCCCGCACAGGCCGGGCCGGAGTTGGTGCCGGGCAGCAGCACACCCCGGATGGTGTCGACCACCTTGCCCAGGTCGGCGGCGACGACCTGAAAAAACGACAGGTGGTCGGTGGTCGCGCTCACCGTGCGGGTCGCCGGATCCCAGGTGGCCGGTATCAGGTCGATCACCGACCCGTCGGCGCCGGAGCCCGAGTGGATCACCGGCTTCACCGAATCGCTGAACGCCCCGGCAAGCTCCGGGTCGGCGGACAGGTCGAAGCGCAGCTCGATCGGCTGCTTGGGCTGCAGCCCTGAGCCCAGCGTGATCGACGCCGGTGCACTGGCGGCCACCGCGGCCGCAAATGGTTTGCCCGTGGCTTCTGGGCCACCCGAGATCGTCAGCGGCACACCGGGATCACTGACACCGGCCGGTGCGGTTGCGGTGACCCGCATCTTGCTCAGAGTGATCTCGACGCTCGCCCCGTCGGGGCCGATCACCGCCGACGGCGACACCGTCGGCGAGGGGGACGATGAAACGGTCGGCGTCGCGATCGACTCGGGCACCCGGTTCCCCGACGAGCAACCGGTCAGCCCGGAGGCAAGCAACACGACCGTCAGCGCGACATGACCGCTGTACCTGCGCATTCCGGGAGTGTAATGGCGGCGCCGGGATTTCAGCGGCGGATCAGCCGGCGTCGAACAACGACGCGAACCACGAACCCAGGTCCGTACTGGCGGCCTGCCCGATCAGCTCGGACATGTTCGCCCACTGCTGGGCGGCCTGCTCACCGACCTCCGTCGGCCAGGCGTCGTTGGCGGTCAGGATGGTGGTGGCCAGGTCGTCGCGGGCATTGAGCAGGCCGGCGATGATGCCGCTGTTCGGGTCGAGCAGGGCGTCGCTCAGCAGCGAGCCGGCCGCCCCGGGCAGCAACAGCGACAGCACCGATTGTGCTGCGGCCAGCTGGAACGGCAGGCTGATATCGCTCCACAGCAGCGGCAGGTTGTTGGCCACCGCGGTGAGGCTGCCGAACGGGTCGCTGGTGAACCCGTGCCAGACGGCGTCCCAATCCGGGCTCAGTGCGTCGGTGAACCGCAGCTCCAGCGGCGTTTCGGGCTCCGCGCCGAAAACCGCCGCGAAATTGTCGTCACCGATGAGCCCCTTGAGTCCCGAGAACAGCAATTCCTGGATCAGCCAGCTCGGTTGGGCGTGCATCCGGGACACGTCCAGGGCGTAGTCGTAGGACAGCACCCGCTGGGTCATGTCGGCGGCGTATTCGGCGGCGCTGACGGTCGGGGTGTCCTCAGGCAGGTACTGGGCCACATCGGCCACCGACACCACCTGAGTCGTCACCTCCATGCCCGTCGGATCGGTTCCGTCAGGCAGGTTCTCGAACCGGGCGAAGATCTCGCCGTTGGGGATGCCCCCGGTGTCGAGCCAGTTCGCCACGCCCGGGTTGGTGGCGCTGACCACGTAGTAGGTGTAGCCGTCGGCGGAGTGAAACGCGGTGGTGTTGTTCAAGGTGGTCTGCGCCAGGGTGAACGGCAATGCGGCACCGTAGACGTTCATCAGCTCGATCCCGCTGTAGCCGGCCGCCACATCGGGCACTTTGACGATCAACGCCTGGCCCGGGTCCAGGTCGAAATTCCCCGCGGAGACATCCGCACTCGGCAGACCCGTGGCGAACAGGCTGGTCTCGGTGGCCAGCGGACTCATGGTGTTGGCGGGCTGCTCGATCCCGGCGATCTGGGCCAGCCCCATGTTCTGGGTGTTGAACGGGCCGGCGATCTTGGCGAAGGCACTGAACAGCATGGTCAACGCGTCGTCGATCGAGGTGATCTTCGTCGGAGCCGTGGCCTCGTCGCTGGGAAAGAAGCCGCCCTCGGGGATGGCGAAGAACGGCGGACAGTCGGCCACGCAGTGGATGCTGATGTTGCTGGGACCTTTCGCCCAGTCGCCCAACATGTCCCGCACCAACAGTGAGGCGGCGCCCTGGATGGTGGCGCTGTCGTCGTCGATGAAGTTGACCGCGCCGCTGGGCGCTTCCGGGCCGATGTAGACGGTGAACGTGCCGTCGGGATTGACCACCAGGTCGTGGCCGAGTTCCAGGCTCTCCTTGCTGACGGCCTGCGACCCGGTGATCTGCTCGGTGGCGATGGCGAACGCCTCGGTGCCGCCGCCGATACGGCCGGTGAGCTCATAGGTCGCGCCCGGGGCCAGGCCCGCGGTGGCGTGGTAATAGATGTCCGGCGTGAAGAACTGGAAGTACTGGCGAGGGTTGGCGGCGTCTCCGGCGATCACTTCCGGCGATTGGAAAAACCATCCGTCGAACAACTCGGTAACCCGGGAGACCCCGGCCATGAGCAATTCGTAATTCGTGTTCTGCAGGCCTGTCATCAGCATGGCGACCCCATCGGGTGTCGCAAAGGGCAGCGCCGCGTCGTCGGCCGCCGCCTGCTTCATCACGTCCAGCAGGGCATCGATGGCCTGTTGCACCTCGGCCGAGACCGACGTCAACGCCACCGGCGTCAGGCGGGCCGCGCGGGCCGGCTGGATCGGGCCCGCTACCGCGCCGGCGGCCACGACCGCCGCCAGCCCGGCCGCACACAGCGCACGGCTAGACCGGTCCGCCCGGTGTTCTTCGCGTCGTCCGGTGGCCATGACCGGCTCCTCTCCGGCAATATGACAATTATTTGTCATATGAACGACAACTGAAAATACGATGAGACGGGACGCTACCGCCGGCCGAACCTGAGCGCAAGGGTCCGGGCCGACGCCGTACGATCGGTGATTTCCCGGCAGAGCCAGGCATAAGGAGGGCGATGGGCGGGCACGACGACGACAAGCGGGTGGGCTCGCCACCTACCGATCGCGTCGTCGCCGTCATGGGCTTATTGGCAGCCCAGTCGCAACCCAGTTCCGTCGCCTCGATCGCATCGCGGTTGGAGCTCAACCGTGCCACGGTGACGTCGATCCTGCTGGCATTGGAGCGGGCCGGATGGGCGGCCCGCAACGATAATCGCAAGTACACCCTGGGCCCCGGACTGATCGGTATCGCCGACACCGTCCGTCGGCTCTGGCCGCTGTCGACCGAGAGCGCGCACGTGATCGAGCAATTGGCGGAACGCGCCGGTTGCGGAGCGGGGCTGGCCCTGGTCGGGCCCACCGAGCTGAGTTTCCTGACCCTGGTGCGGGGCCGCGGCCGCATCCCGGCCGGGGTCGGTGTGGGTGTTCGGTTGCCGCTGATCGCTCCCGTCGGGGCCACCGTGATCGCCCACCGCGATGTGCGGGCACGGCAGGCGTGGCTGGAATCGGCGCACGGGGTCGGTCGCGACGTGCTCGACGACGTGCTGGACCAGGTGCGGCAGCACGGCGTCGTGGTGTTCGGGCTGGGCGGTCCGGGCCTGGAGGCACTCGACGTGCTGGCCGAGGTGGTCGACCTGCTGGCGGAGCATCCCCGCCGGGTCGCGCTGCGCCAGCGGGTCTTCGAGCTGCTCACCGGAGTTAACGGAAACCCGTACACCGCAGAACAACTCGCCACCACGCAGCCGCTGTCGGTGAGTTATCTGGCCGCGCCGGTGTTCGACAAGGGCGAGCCCACCTACGAATTGCAGTTGGGGCCGCTGCGCCGAGACGTGAGCGCCGCCGAACGCGACCGCTACATCCGCGAAATCCGGGCGACAGCCCAACAGCTCTCGACGTAGCCGTTTCTCGTTGTGCGGCACCCGGCAGGATGGTGCCATGCTCAACCACCCGCGCACCGGTCAGCCGTTCGCCTCCCCGGTGCCGCCGGGCACCGGCTGGCCCGGCGACCCGGCCACCCCGGAAACCCCGCAGGCCCCGGACGCCGCCCGGGTGCTGCAACTGGCCGGCCAAATCGAGTCGATCCCCGAGCTGGACGCGTTGATCAGCGTCTGCCGGGCCTGCCCACGATTGGTGACCTGGCGCGAAGAGGTGGCCGTCACCAAACGGAAATCCTTTGCCGACCAACCCTACTGGGGGCGCCCGGTGCCCGGCTGGGGCTCGGCCACACCGAAGATCGTCGTGGTCGGGTTGGCGCCCGCCGCCAACGGGGCCAACCGGACCGGGCGGATGTTCACCGGCGACCGCTCCGGTGATCAGCTCTACGCCGCGCTGCACCGCGTCGGTCTGGTGAACCAGCCGACCAGTGTCGACGCCGCCGACGGGCTGCAGACCAGCGCGATCCGGATCATCGCCCCGGTCCGCTGCGCCCCGCCGGACAACTCGCCGACGACGGTCGAGCGCAATACCTGCGCGCCGTGGATCGACGCCGAATGGCGGCTGATCGCCCCGCACGTGCGGGTGATCGTCGCGCTCGGCGGCTTCGCCTGGCAGATCGCGCTGCGGGTGGCCACCGATCAGCCGCCCAAACCCAAACCGAAGTTCGGCCACGGCGCGCTGGCCGAACTCGGCCCGACGCTGCGGCTGCTGGGTTGCTATCACCCCAGCCAGCAGAACATGTTCACCGGCCGGCTCACCCCGGCGATGCTCGACGACATCTTCGGCCGGGCGGCGGAGCTTGCGGGACTATCCGGCTGAGTGACGGCGTTGACTATCGACGTGCGCTTATCCGTTCTTGATCTCGTGCCCGTCCGTACCGACCAGACCAGCGCCGACGCCCTGGCCGCCACGGTGCGGCTGGCCCAGGCCGCCGACCGGCTCGGCTTCACCCGGTACTGGGTGGCCGAGCACCACAACATGCCCTCGGTGGGGGCCACCAGCCCGCCGGTCGTGTTGGCCTACTTGGCCGCGCAGACCTCGCGGGTGCGGCTGGGCTCGGGCGGGGTGATGCTGCCCAACCACGCCCCGCTGGCCGTCGCTGAACAGTTCGCGCTGCTGGAGGCCGCCGCACCGGGGCGAATCGACCTGGGCATCGGCCGCGCGCCGGGTTCGGATCCGGTCACCTCGTTCATGCTGCGCGGCAGCAGGGAAGGCGTGGCCGAGCGGGAAATCCAAAACTTCCCCGACTATCTCGATCAGGTGCGCGCGATGATGAGCAGTCGCGGCGTGAAGGTCCAGCTGCGCGACGGGGACTACCTGCTCAAGGCCACCCCGGCCGCGGTCGGAGAGCCGAGGCTGTGGCTGCTGGGATCGAGCATGTATTCGGCGCGGCTGGCCGCGGCCAAGGGCCTGCCGTACGTCTTCGCCCACCACTTCTCCGGCCACGGCACCGAAGAGGCACTGGCCTACTACCGGGAGCATTTCACCCCCAGCGAGATGTGTTCCGAACCGACGACGTTCCTGACGGTGAACGCGTCCGTGGCCGAAACACGGGACGAGGCAACGGCATTGATGCTGCCGAATCTGCAGATGATGGCCCGGCTGCGGACCGGCCGGCCGCTGGGCGCCGTCGACCTGGTCGAGGACGCACAGGCAGCGCAGGTGTCCGATCAAGAGCAGCGCATCATCGACAGCGGGCTGCGGCGCGCGGTCGTCGGCGCGCCCGGCGAAGCGGCCGAGCAGCTCAAGGCGCTGGCCGAGCACTTCGACGTCGACGAGGTGATGGTCAACCCGGTGGCGTCGGCGCGGCGCGGCACCGACCCGGCCACCGCGCCCGGGCGCGAGCGGACCTGCGAACTGCTCGCCGGGGAACTGTTCTAGCCGCTGAAGACCGTCGACCCGAAACCGCTTGGGCGGTAATCGATGTAGATCGGGCTCTCCGCGAACGGCCAGTACCCGGAGTTCATCGATGTGTTCGACCACACCCACGGGCTGTTGGTCGCGGTCGTCGTGAAGGAGTACAGCAAGGTCTGGCCGTCGGCGGTGTACACCGAGATCTCGGTGCCCACCGGCACGTGCGTACCGATGCCGGCGCTGGGGAACAGCCACTGCGGAATGCTGCCCAACATGCCGCCGGAGTCGATCGAGGTCGAGACCGCCACCGGGGCGCCACCATTGACCGACACCATGGTGTCGACGAACGGGGAACCGGGAAGGGACAGTTCCGGCTCCAACTGGTTGGGGCCGAAGACCACCTCGCCGCGGGCCTCGTCGATGAGCACCCCCTGGTTGAGCGCGCCGGGCAGCGCCGAGATGATCGTCGAGGTTCCCGAGAAACCGTTGTTCGGCCCGATGCCGAGTACCCCGACGATGCCGTACTGGTTGAAGTACTGCGTCATCAGCGCGGTCGATGCCGGGTCGACGATATTGACCGCGGTGGGATCGGTGACCAGACCCTCGGGGCAGACGCCCACCTTGTCGCAGAAGCCGACCGTGGTGTCGTAGGTGTGGTAGCTGTAGGACTGATTGCCCAGCCCGGCGTAGCTTGCGCTGCCGGAAAAGACCGAGTCGCCCAGGCCCTGGCTGTTGCCCAGGATCGTCAACCCGGTGGAACCGGTGTCGATCTGCACCGGAACCGGTGGACCGCCGTTGAGCGAGATGTAGACGATCGGGCTGATCCCGCCGCTCTGCAGATACAGCGGGATGGACGCGTTGACCAAGCCGTCCGGGCCGCCGGCGGCACCATCGGCAGCCGATCCCGAGCCCTC
>Ga0182736_1001268_pt1 | contig 26256 bp, 27 predicted proteins | sample eDN5th30CKraftBY_FD_128882 | JGI IMG/M metagenome (GOLD analysis project Ga0182736, IMG submission 128882) | Enriched backyard soil microbial communities from Emeryville, California, USA - eDNA 5th pass 30_C Kraft BY (version 2) (version 2) | ecosystem: Environmental > Terrestrial > Soil >...
GACGCGCCGTACGAGCCGCTGGCGACGATCGACGACGTGTACCCGGACCGGCCGGACCACTAGGTTCGCCATACCCTTGTCCGCGGCCCTCGTAGCTCAATGGATAGAGCACGCGCCTCCTAAGCGCGGGATGCAGGTTCGATTCCTGCCGGGGGCGTCGAGCCGCTCAGTGGGATGGGCGCTTGCAGCCGGCGGCTGCTTGAGCCGCAAGGTGTAGGTTGTTGTCCGGTTCGGGGAAGTAGGGGAGCAACCGACCCGATGGAGCGATGACTTGAGTACCGGAACGGGCGCCAGCGACCTGCTGCAGGCCGAGGACAGCGGCATCGACGAGCTCGTCGCGGGCGAGGGGCCGGTCGCAGCGCGCTCGCCGCTGCAGCTGTTCTGGCGGCGCTTCCGCAAGGACAAGGTCGCGCTGGCCGCCGGCACGTTCATCGTGCTGCTGGTGCTGGTCGCGATCTTCGCGCCGCTGATCCGCAAGGTCTTCGACATCCCGAACCCCAACGACGGCAACACGGCCGCGCTGGACGACTTCGGGCTGCCGTCGGGGCCGAGCAGCCAGCACTGGTTCGGCGTCGACGACCTCGGGCGCGACATCTTCTCGCGCGTCCTCGACGGCGCCCGCGTGTCGCTGCTGGTGGCGTTCGTCGGCACCGGCCTGTCGGTGCTGATCGGCGTCACGATGGGCATGATCGCCGGCTTCTACCGCGGCTGGGTGGACACGATCATCGCGCGGCTGGTCGACGTGCTGCTGGCGTTCCCGGTCCTGCTGCTGGGCCTCGGCCTGGCGTCGGCGTGCTCGACCAAGGACGGGTGCCTGGGCGGCGCGCTGGAGCCCGGCCTGAAGGTGGTGATCACGATCATCGTGATCGCGAACTGGCCCTACGTCGCGCGCATCATCCGCGGCCAGGTGCTCTCGCTCCGCGAGAAGGAGTTCGTGGAAGCGTCGAAGTCGCTCGGCGCGTCCAACTCGCGGATCATCTTCCGCGAGATCCTGCCGAACCTGGTCGCGCCGATCATCGTCTACGCGACGCTGTTCATCCCCGCGAACATCCTGCTGGAGGCCTCGCTGTCGTTCCTCGGGGTCGGCGTGCAGCCGCCACAGGCGTCGTGGGGGCAGATGCTCTCGGACGCGTCGACGATCTTCCAGTCGGCCTGGTGGTACATGGTCTTCCCCGGCCTGGCGCTGCTGTTCACCGTGCTCGCCTTCAACCTCGTGGGGGACGGGATGCAGGACGCGTTGAACCCGAAGAGCTCGCGGTCGAGGTAGCCCGGACGTGGCCGCCTACATCGCCCGCCGACTCGTCTGGGTCGTCTTCCTGCTGTTCGCGATCACGCTGATCACGTTCATCCTCTTCAGCGTGCTGCCGGCGGGCGATCCCGCGGTCGCGCGCGCCGGGCGCCAGCCGTCGCCGGAGCTGATCGAGTCGATCCGCCACCAGTTCGGGCTCGACAAGCCCAAGCCGGTCCAGTTCATCAACTACATCGGCGACATCCTGCCGTTCGTGGGCCACAACGGCGTCTACTTCGGCTTCTCGTACACGAACAACGCGGAGGTGCTGCCGCAGATCCTCGATCGGCTCCCGACGACGATCTTCCTGACCGCGGGCGCGGTCGTCCTGTGGCTGGCGATCGGGATCCCGATCGGCGTGATCTCCGCGGTCAAGACCGGCTCGTGGCTGGACCGCCTCTCGATGGGGGTCGCGCTGATCTTCATCTCGGCCCCGGTCTACTTCCTCGGCCTGGTCGCGCTCTACCTGTTCGACGACAAGATCGGCAAGTTCCCCGTCCTGCCGGGCAACTCCGCGTACGGCCAGGCGCACTCGTTCCCCGAGAAGGCGGAGGCGCTGATCATGCCGTGGTGCGTGCTGGCGGCGTCGTTCGCGGCGATCTACGCCCGCTTCCTGCGCGGCAACCTGATCGACACGCTGCAGGAGGACTACATCCGCACCGCGCGGGCCAAGGGCCTGTCGGAGCGGCGCGTGGTCTTCCGCCACGGCGTGCGCGCGGCGATCACGCCGATCGTCACGCTGCTCGGCCTGGACATCGGCATCCTGCTCGGCGGCGCGATCCTGACCGAGACCGTCTTCAACATCCCCGGCATCGGGCGCTACGCGTACAACGCGATCAACGTGTCCGACCTGCCGGTGATTCAGGGGACCGTGCTGTTCGGCGCGTTCTTCATCGTGATGATGTCGCTGATCGTCGACATCCTGTACGCGTTCATCGACCCGAGGGTGAGGTACTGAGGGTGGACACCCCCAAGGCGCCGCTGCTCGAGGTCGAGAACCTCCAGGTCCACTTCGAGACCGACGACGGGCTCGTGAAGGCCGTCGACGGGATCTCCTACTCGGTCGAGCGCGGGCAGACGTTCGGGATCGTGGGCGAGTCCGGCTCGGGCAAGTCCGTGTCCTCGCTGACCGTGATGGGGCTGACCCGCTCGCGCAACGCGCGCATCAGCGGCAGCGTGCGCTTCGACGGCAAGGACCTGCTGGGCGCGTCCGAGGAGGACATGCGCCAGGTGCGCGGCAACGACATCGCGATGATCTTCCAGGACCCGCTGTCGAGCCTGCATCCCTTCTACAAGGTCGGCAAGCAGATCGCCGAGGCGGTGCGCTCGCACCGCGACGTCTCGAAGGCGCAGGCGTGGGACCGGGCGGTCGAGATGCTCGGGCTGGTCGGCATCCCGGAGCCGCGCCGGCGCGCGGACTCCTACCCGCACGAGTTCTCGGGCGGCATGCGCCAGCGGGCGATGATCGCGATGGCGCTGGCCAACGACCCGAAGCTGCTGATCGCCGACGAGCCGACGACCGCGCTCGACGTCACCGTGCAGGCCCAGATCCTCGAGCTGATCGAGCACCTGCAGGACGAGTTCGACACGGCGGTCGTCGTGATCACGCACGACCTCGGCGTGGTCGCCGAGATGGCCGACGACATCGCGGTCATGTACGCCGGCCGGATCGTCGAGAAGGCGGACACGAACACGATCTTCGCGGCGCCCGAGCATCCGTACACGTGGGGGCTGCTGTCGTCGATCCCGCGGCTGGACTCCCCGCGCGACGAGGACCTGGTGCCGATCGCGGGTCGCCCGCCGTCGCTGATCACGCTGCCGAGCGGCTGCTCGTTCCATCCGCGCTGCCCGTACGTGCGCGAGGCGCACAAGCGCATCGACCCGAAGCTCGAGCCGGTGCCCGGCCACCCCGACCACGAGGTCGCGTGCCTGCTCCCGCCGGAGACGCGGCGGCGGCTGTGGGCCGAGCTGCAGCGCGGCGTCAAGCCCGACGCGGCACGCCAGGGCGTCATGCGAGAAGAGGAAGCGGCATGACCGCTCCCGCGAGCGAGTCCAGCGCCGGCGGCGCGCCGCCGCGCGAGACGCTGATCGAGGTCCGCGACCTCTACAAGCACTTCCCGATCCACGCCGGGTTCTTCCGGCGCCAGGTCGGGGCGGTCAAGGCCGTCGACGGCATCTCCTTCGACGTGCGGAACGGTGAGACGCTCGGCCTCGTGGGGGAGTCCGGCTGCGGCAAGTCGACGACCGCGCGGCTGCTGCTGCGGCTGCTGGACCCGACGTCGGGCTCGATCACGTTCGACGGCCAGGAGATCGCGACCATCAAGGGCGACCGGCTCAAGCGCCTGCGCTCGCAGATGCAGATGATCTTCCAGGACCCGTACTCGTCGCTGAACCCGCGCAAGACGGTCGGCTCGATCATCGCCGACCCGTTCGTGATCCACGGCGTCAAGCAGACCAAGGCCGAGCGCAAGCAGGCCGTCCAGGCCCTGATGGACACGGTCGGCCTGAACCCGGAGCACTACAACCGCTACCCGCACGAGTTCTCCGGCGGCCAGCGGCAGCGCATCGGGGTCGCGCGGGCGCTCGCGCTCAAGCCGAAGGTGATCGTGGCCGACGAGCCGGTGTCCGCGCTGGACGTCTCGATCCAGGCGCAGGTGCTCAACCTGCTGCGCGAGCTGCAGCGCGACCTCGGGCTGACGCTGATCTTCATCGCGCACGACCTGTCCGTGGTGCGGCACATGTGCGACCGGGTCGCGGTCATGTACCTCGGGCGGATCGTCGAGCTGGCCACGTCCGACGAGCTGTACTCGCATCCGCGGATGCCGTACACCGGCGCGCTGATGTCCGCCGTGCCGGTGGCCGATCCGCGCCTGGCGGCGGCCAAGAAGCGCCAGACGCTGTCGGGCGACGTGCCGTCCCCGAGCAACCCGCCCTCCGGCTGCCGCTTCCACACGCGCTGCTGGAAGGCGCAGGAGATCTGCCGCACCGACGACCCGCCGCTCGAGCCCAAGGACGGCGGCAACCTCGCGGCCTGCCACTTCCCGCTGACCGACGCTGAAGTGCTCGAGCGCGTGCCGAGCGCGCGCAACCTCGCCGACTGAGCTCGATCAGCGCCGATCGGCTAGGAGGCCCGCGCTCGCTCGGCCAGCCGGGCCAGCCGCGCGTCCCAGGCGGCGCCGACGTCCGCCATCCAGCCCATGGCGTCCACGAGCGGGGCGGGGGTGAGCGTGTAGCGCGTCTCCCGCCCCTCCCGGCGCGGCTCCACGAGCCCGGCCCGCTGCAGCGCCGCCAGGTGCTTGGCGACCGCCTGGCGCGTGATCGGCAGCTCGCCGGCCAGCCGCGACGCGGTCAGCTCCGGCCGCTGCGCGACCGAGCGCAGGACCTCGCGGCGCGTCGGGTCGGCCAGCGCGGTGAAGACGTCGTCTACGCCGGGCACAGCGAGCTCGCCGCCGAGAGCGCCAGCAGCTTCGGCCCCCAGGTGACCGTGTCGGCGGCGTAGCGGTGCTCGGTGACGACGAAGCGGGTACCGCCGGGCGCGTCGTGCAGGGCCCACTCGACGCGCGAGTCGCCCCAGCGGAACACGATCCGCTCGAGGTCCGCGACCTCCTCGACGACGCCCTCGCGGGTCAGGCCGTCCTCGGTGACGCGCAGCGGCGCGTCCTCGGAGGCGTCGAACTCGACGTCCTCGCCCAGCCACTCCTCGAGCTCGGCGGGCTCGGTGATCAGCTCCCAGGCCCGCTCACGGGTGACGGGGAGGACGACTTCGCGGTTCACGACGGGCATCTTGGCGCGCTCCTGCAACTGATCGGTTGCGATAGAGGCTACCATGGGCAGAAATACGCAACTCGGAGGTTGCACATGCCCCTCGTTCCCGTCGTCGTGCAGCAGGACTCGCGCGGCGAGCGATCGTTCGACATCTACTCCCGCCTGCTGCGCGAGCGCGTCGTGTTCGTCGGCCAGGCGATCGACGACGACGTCGCCAACCTGGTCGTCGCGCAGCTGTTGCACCTGGAGGCCGAAGACCCGGACAAGGACATCCAGATGTACGTCAACTCGCCCGGCGGGGTCGTCTACGCCGGGCTGGCGATCTACGACACGATGCGGTTCATCAAGCCCGACGTGGCGACGATCTGCTGCGGGATCGCGATGTCCGCCGGCTCGCTGATCCTGGCCGGCGGGGCGGCCGGCAAGCGCTCGTCGCTGCCGAACTCGCGGATCCTGATCCACCAGCCGTCAGGCGGGTTCCAGGGCCAGGCGACCGACATCCAGATCCACGCCCGCGAGGCGCTGGCGCTGCGCGAGCGGCTGGAGGAGATCTACGCCGAGCACACCGGCAAGGCCAAGGAGCAGATCTCCAACGACCTCGAGCGCGACCGCTTCTTCACGCCGCACGAGGCGGTCGACTACGGGCTGATCGACCGCGTCGTGGTCGATCGGAACAACGGCAACGGCTACTCGTCGTCGTCCTCGTAGAGCGACTCGCGCACCAGCTCGTTCCCGGCGCCGTCGGCGAGGACCACGTCCAGGTACTCGTCGTCGTACGCGTCGGGAGCGAGCAGCGTGAAGCGCTCGCCGACCACTTCGGCCTCGTCGACCACGGTCGGGCCGAGCTGGGCGGTCACGACCTTGCCGCGGCGCTCGAACGGCACGCCCCAGATCAGCGTCATCGCCGCCACCTGGTCGCCCGCGCCGCGCCAGCCGCCGATCACCTCCTGGGAGAGATCCATCCGCCACTCCGGATGGTCGTCGGCGACGTCGGGCGTGTAGTCGGCCCAGGCGTACAGCGTGTCCTGCTCCTCGGGCGCGAATGACACGTACCCGAACAGCTCGAGCCCGGTGCTGGTGCGCACCGTCGCCGGCACGTACGTGCGGCCCGACCACGTGCGGTCCGGGAACCAGTGGATGTCGCCGGCCTCGCCCAGCTCCGGGTCGTCGGGCTCGGTCTCCACCCGCAGGCAGGCGGCGAGGAACTCGGCCTGCAGGGTCTCCTGCGGCGGGAGGTCACCGTGCGGGGGCTCGGCGGCGAAGCGGCAGATCGGCATCACGGCACTTCTATCAGGACCGTCACCGGCCCGTCGTTGACCAGCTCGACGTCCATGTGCGCGCCGAACACGCCGCGCTGGGCGTTCAGGCGCTCGCAGACGCGCTCGTAGAGCGGCTCCGCCACCTCGGGCCGGGCCGCGGCGACGTACGCCGGCCGGTTGCCCTTGCGGGTGTCGCCGTAGAGCGTGAACTGCGAGATGCACAGCACCTCGCGGTCGCCCAGCGGCTCGTTCATCCTGCCGTCGGCGTCCGGGAAGACGCGCAGCGCGCGCAGCTTGTCGGCGAGGCGATCGGCGTCCGCGGGCGTGTCCGTGTGCGTGACGCCGAGCAGGACCAGCAGGCCGGGGCCGATCGCGCCGGTCACGGTCCCGTCGACGGTCACCGCGGCGCGCGCCACGCGCTGGACGAGCGCCCTCACAGATCGCGCAGCTCGGCCGCGGCCTGCTCGGGCGCGACGGTGCACAGGTGCACGCCGGTGCCGAGCTCGAGCCCGGCCAGGTGCGCGAGCCGCGGCTCGATCTCGATCCGCCAGCAGTAGTGCTCGGCGCCGCTGCACGCCGTGCGCACCCACAGGTTCAGCGGCGGGCTGGCGCCGAGCCGGGCCTTCAGGCGGCGCAGCGCGTCGTGCAGCAGGTGCGCGCCGGCCGGGCCGTCGCCCTCGAAGCGGGCCGCGACGCGGCGGGGCGCGAGCATCAGGTGGAAGGGGGAGCGCGAGGCGTACGGCGCCATCAGCACCGCCTCGTCGTCGATCGCGACGATCCGCTCGCGGCGGCGGACCTCCTCCTGCACGTAGTCCCCGAGCAGGTTCCCGCCCATCGTGCGCACGGCGTACGCGCCGAACCGCTCGCGCTCGCGCGCCACCGCGGCGGGCACGAAGCCGAACGCGTACAGCTGCGCGTGCGTGTGCGGGAGCGACGCGCCGGCCTCGCGGCGCTCGTTGACGATCAGGTGCCGGCAGGCCGCGTCCGCGTGCGCGCGCATGCGCTCGCGCCAGGCCTCGACGGCGAGCGCGACCTGGTCGGCCGAGAGCGCCGCCAGGTTGGTGACCAGGTCGGGCGCGTTGACGATCACCTCGTGCGCGCCGGCGGCCGGCTGGGCGGTATAGAGGTCCGGGTAGGCGTCGGCGTCCGGCGCGGCCGGGTCGGGGTCGACCGCGGGGTAGAGGTTCGCGAACGCGCGCACCTGCCAGGCGCCGTTGGCGCGGACGGCGTAGAGCTCCGGCGGCGTCCGGTCCTCGTGGCCGGGGGCGAAGGGGTCGCCGGCGCGGTCGATCGGCTCGTCCGGCGCGACCGCGAAGCCGCCGCCCGGGCGCTCGGCGCGCTCACCGGCGATGATCGTCTTGAGGCCCGTGAGCGGGTCGACGCGGACCTGCGGCATCAGCTCAGGTAGCGCTCGATGTCCTTGGTGAGCTCGTCTTCGCTCCGGTACGGGCCGCTGTGCGTGAAGGCGACCTTGCCGTCGCGGTCGATGAACTGGGTCATCGGGAAGCCGGCCGCGATCTCCCGCGCGAACGCGATCTTGCTGTCCCCGTCGGTGTAGGACGGGAAGGGCAGCGGGCGGGTGGCGAGGAACTTCTTCGCCGCCGGATCCTTGTCGCCGCTGTTGATGCCGAGGAACGCGATCGTCTTGCCGTGCGCGAGCGCCGCGTGCTGGAAGACGGGGAACTCGGCCTGGCACGGGCCGCACCACGACGCCCACTTGTTGAGCACGACCGGCGTGCCCTTGAGCGTGTCCAAGCGCTGATTGAGCGCGCTCTCGCCGCCGCCGATCAGCGTGTTCGCCTGCGCGTAGAGACCGCCCAGCGGGGCGGGCGCGGTGCTCAGCTCGCGCTTGGCGCCGGCGATGTCGAAGTCGGTGCCGTCACCGAGGTCGCTGCCCCCGCCCGCCTGCGTCAGCCCGATGACCACGACCACGACGAGTGCGATCGGCACGACGATGTAGAGGAGTCGACGCATCCGGACCAGAGGGTGGCAGATTCGCGGGTTTCCGTTACGGAGTCTGCTTCAATAGACGTGTCCCGCCGGGAGCGCGACCGAGGGGAACGCCGTCAGGCGCCTGGAGCTCCCGCCCGTGGGTCTTGAGTTGGAGCGGCCCTTTGCTGGCCGCTGCTACCGCCACTTTCGAGCCTGTCCTTGGCTGAGACCACGCCAGTGGCCGAACCGGCCACGCTTCCTTCAACCGAAGAGATCGAACGCGCGTCGGCGTTTGCTCGTGAGCCTTTCCTGACCGAGGGGGAGGACGCCGCGTCCGCGCTCGCGCCCGGCACGCCGCGGCGCCGCGCGCTGGACTCCGCGCTGGACGAGCTGGCGGCCGGCGCGAAGGTTCCCTCACCGCACTGGCGGCGCCAGTGGTCGCTGCTGCTCGGGCTCGAGCGGCTGCTCTCGCAGGACGAGCCGCACCTGGTCGACGGCACCGTCCTCTCGGCCCACCAGGTCGACGCGCTGTCCGGCACGCTGACCGCGCTGCTCGCGGATCGGCTCAAGAACGGCGACGCGCCCGTGGCCGCCGCCGAGCCGGTGCTCGACGCGGACGACGAGGACGAGGACGAGGACGACGAGCCGGTCGAGTGGACGCCGGACGAGGCCGAGGCCGAGGACATCGCCGAGGCGCCGGAGGATCCGAACGCCGGCAAGCGCTTCTGGTTCGAGCACGCGACCGGGGCCGGCAAGACGGTCGCCGCGGTCGGGTTCGTCGAGGCGTCGCGCACCGGCGGCGTCCTGATCCTCACCCACCGCCGCAACCTCGTCGACCAGTTCCACGGCGAGCTGCGCGACCGCGGGTACGCGAAGCGGATCGCGCCCGCGCTGCTCGGTCACGACGACCGCGCCAACGGCCCGGTGACGGTCGAGACCTACCAGTGGTTCGTCCGCAACGCGGGCAACATCTCCGACGCGTACTCGATCGTCATCTGCGACGAGGCGCACACCGCGCTGGGCGAGAAGACCTCGGCCGCGATCCGCGCGTGGACCGGGCCGGTCTTCATCGGCATGACGGCCACGGGCGCGCTGATCGCCCGCCACGTCACGGACCTCTTCCCGACGCAGACGTCGCGCTTCGACCTGGCGCAGGCCGCGCGCCGCGGCGTGATCTCGCCGCTGCGCTGCGTGCGGATCCCGCCGGGTCCCGGCGTGCGCACGATCGCCAAGGTGCCGCTGCGGCGCGGCGAGGTCGACACCGAGTTCGACCAGGAGATGCTGGCCGAGCTGCTCGACCAGCTGCCGTTCAACCTGGCGATCGCGGACCTCTACAAGACGCGCTTCAACGGCGTGCCGGGCGTCGTCTACGCGGCGGGCGTGCGGCACGCGTACAACGTGGCGGCGGCGTTCCGCGACGTCGGGATCAAGGCGCAGGCGGTGTCGGGGGAGACGCCGAAGCGCGAGCTGGCGCAGATCCTCGCGCGCTACGAGAAGGGCGACATCGACGTCCTGGTCAACGCGCAGCTGCTGGCCGAGGGCTGGAACTCGCCGCGCGCGACGGTCTGCATGCACCTGGCGCCGACCGCGTCCAAGCGCATCTACCAGCAGCGGGTCGGGCGCGTCACGCGCCGCCAGCAGGGCAAGGAAGCGGGGATCGTCGTCGACTTCGTCCATCCCGCGACCAAGCACGACGATCCGGTCGTCACGCTGCACTCGCTGCTGGACCGCGACGTCTACCGGGGCGGCGCGATCGTCGTCGGGCCGGTGCGGCGCGGCCGCGGGCGGCGGCTGCGCGTCGAGCGCCGCGTGCTGCCGGTCACGGCGGACGAGAACCGGCGGATCGAGGTCTTCGAGCGCGAGCTGTGGCGGATCGCCGTCGAGCATCTGGACTACGGCGAGCAGGTGCAGTGGGCGGCGCTGGCGGGCGCGCGGGTCGCGCCGACCGGCTGGCGGCGGGCGCGGGCGATGCTGCACTTCGACCAGGGCGGCGAGCTCAAGCGCACGTTCCTGATCACGGCCGTCGACCGCAACAAGAACCCGCAGCTGCGGTTGCGGGCGCTGCAGGAGATCGCGTCGGGGCGCGACGCGGAAGCGTTCGACCGCGCGCTGGACTTCGTCGAGTCCTGGCCGCGCGACGACAAGCGCGAGGGCGTCAAGGTCGTGCTGCAGGCGCTGGCCGAGAAGAAGATCGGGCGGCGCGATCAGGCCAACAACTGGATCTGGCGCTGCGCGAACATGACGCGCGAGGTGCACGAGGAGTACGCGGTCCAGCGCTGGCCGGAGACGAAGCGGCTGCTCGGGTTGCTCGTGAACTCGTCGGGCGGGGCGCACGCGCGCAACGCGCGGCGGCTGGTGCAGGCGACGCGCCAGCAGGACCGGCGGCTGTCCGCGGCGCTGCTCGCGGCGGCGATCCCGCACACCGCCGAGGCGGGCGAGGTCATCAACGGGGCGCGCACGCGCATGTCGCGCAAGCCGGCGGCGCTGGCGCGCGAGCTGCTGCGCAACTTCCCGAAGGGGCGCGGCAAGGCCAAGCGGCGGCGCCGCCGCAAGAGTGCGGCGGGCGAGGCGGCGGTCACGCCGGAGGCCGTGCTGGTCGGTGCCGCGGTCAACGAGGCGCTGGACGACGCGCTCGAGAGCGCCGTCGTCGAGGGGGATGCGGCGCCGGCCGAGGCGTCCACGCCGGCGTCCACGCGCCGTTCGCGGCGCCGCAAGGCGGTCGACGCGGACCCGGACGCGGCCTCCCGGCCCGCGCGCAAGCGTTCGGCGCGCAAGCGCGCACCGAAGCCCGCGGTCGCGGCCGAGAGCACCGAGATCTCCGTCGCCGATGCGTCGGCGTCCGACGGGGCAGCGCCGAAGCGCCCGTCGCGCCGCCGCGCGCCGAAGCGCGCGGCGGACGGCGCGGTCCCGTCGCCGGCCGACGTCTCGGCCTCGCCGGGCGACGAGGCCGCCGCGTCTTCCGACGGCGTCCCGAAGCGCGCGTCTCGCCGGCGCGCCGCCAAGCCCGCCGCGGCGCCGGCCTCGTCCCGCGGTGACGGGGCCGGGTCCGACGGCGCGGCGCAGCCGGCGCCGAAGCGTTCGGCGCGCAAGCGCGCGGCGAAGCCCGCGCCCGGCGTCGAGACGGTCGCCGCGGTCGCGGCGACGGAAGCCGCCGAAGTCGTCGACGCGCCGAAGCGCCCGGCGCGCAAGCGGACGCCGAAGCGCGCCGTCGAAGCGGTGGCCGCGATGGCCGCCGCCGAGGCCGAGCTGGTCGCTCCGGCGCCGAAGCGGGCGACCCGCAAGCGCGCGGCCAAGCCGGCCGCGGACGCGCAGCTCGCGCTCGACGTCGCGGCGCCGCCGGCGAAGCGCGCCGCGCGCGCGAAGGCCGCACCGAAGCCGCCCGCGGAGCCCAAGCCGCGCGCCCGCAAGGCGAAGCCGAAGGCGGCGGCGCCGCTCGCGGCCACCGACGCGGCGACGCCGGCCGCGAAGTCGAAGCCGGCCGCGACGAAGAAGCCGGCGGCGAGATCGGCGGCGAAGCCGAAGCCCGCCGCAGCGCCCGGGGTCGCCGCGGGGTCGAAGCCGGCCGCCGCCAAGGCCGCGCCGAAGCCGGCCGCGAAGGCCGCCGCCGCGAAGCCGAAGGCCGCATCGAAGCCGGCCGCCAAGGCCGCCGCCGCGAAGCCGAAGGCCGCCGCGAAGGCCAAGCCCGGCGCCAAGCCCAAGGCCGCCGCGACCAAGCCGAAGGCCGCACCCAAGCGCAAGCCGCGCGCCAAAGCCAAGCCCGCACCCGGCGTCGAGGACGCCGCCGCCTAGAGCGCCATGGACGTCGCCGGCAAGGTCGTGGTCATCACCGGGGGTGCGTCCGGGATCGGCGCCGCGCTGGCGTACCGGTTCGCCGACGCCGGCGCGCAGGGCATCGTCGTCGCCGACCTCGACCAGGAGGGCGCGACCGACGTCGCGTCCGATCTCGACCGCGCGATCGCCGTCAGCTGCGACGTCGCCGACCCCGCCCACGCGGACGTCCTGATCGGCGCCGCCGAGCAGGCCTTCGGCCCCGTCGACCTCTACTGCGCGAACGCGGGCGTCGCGGTCGGCGCGGAGCTCGCGACCCCCGCGGAGTGGGACCTCGCGCTGAACGTCAACGTGCGGGCGCACATCGCGGCCGCCGAGCGCCTGCTGCCGGGCTGGCTCGAGCGCGGCGCCGGCTACTTCCTCGCCACCGCGTCGGCGGCGGGTCTCGCGAGCCAGATCGGCTCCGCGCCCTACGCGGTCAGCAAGCACGCCGCCGTCGCGTTCGCCGAGTGGCTGAGCATCACCTACGGCGACCGCGGCGTCCGCGTCAGCTGCCTGTGCCCGATGGGCGTCAACACCCCGCTGCTCAACGCCACCGACAGCCTCGGCACGCGCGTCGTCCGCGCCGCCGGAGCGGTGCTCGAGCCCGAGCAGGTCGCCGACGCCGTCGTCGCCGGCCTCGCCGCCGAGGCGTTCCTGATCCTCCCGCACCCGGAAGTGGTCGAGTTCCTGCGCCACAAAGGCGCCGACTACGACCGCTGGCTCGCGGGCATGCGCCGCCTGCAGGCCCAGCTGTCGACCTGAAATCGGCCGGGCCCGCCCGGCGCGTGCGGTGAAGGGACGAGGAGCGCTCAGGGTGCGCCCGATGAGGACAGACCTCCACACCCGCTCGATTGACCCGCCCAGACCGACCGCATAAGGTCGCGCGTGGGAGGACATTTACAAGCACATGAGGGGGTCTTCAAGGATGAGACGCGCAACCTGCCTGCTGGCGGCTGGCGCCGCGCTCGGGCTGTGTACACCGGCGGTCGCGCAGGCCGACCCGGTGGTCGATCAGGCCGTCGCGCAGTTCAACGATCTCGGGCTCACGCAGCTCACGGGGATGCCGAGCGGCCGGACCACGTACCGCACCTACGACGAGTACAACGCCGAGATGGCGGCGCTGGCGGCCGCGAACCCGAACCTCGTGGCGATCAAGACCGCGCCGTATAAGAGCGTGCAGGGTCGCGAGGTCAAGTACCTCGAGATCACCAACGACGTCAACGCGTCCGACGGCAAGCCGGTCGTCTTCCACATGGGCGCGATCCACGGCAACGAGACGCCGGCCGCCGAGGACGGCATCGAGTTCGCCTACGACGTGATCAACCTGTCGAAGACGAACCCGAAGGTCAAGGCGCTGCTGGACAAGGTGCGCCTGATCGACATGCCGCTGGTCAACCCGGACGGCTACGAGTACCGCAACGCCGCCGGCACGCTCGCACCGCGGCGCGCGAGCTGCGGGCCGGTCGCGGCGATCGTCCCGCCCGCGACCTGCGCGGCCACCGGCGTCGACCTCAACCGCAACTACGCGTTCGGCTGGGGCTCGAACATCGGCGCGTCGTTCACCAACCGCGGCAGCGGCCCGGCCTCCGAGCCGGAGGTCCAGAACACGATGGAGATCGTCAAGCGCAACCAGGTCGTGACCCTGCTGACGGGGCACACGAACTCGCGCGCGCTGTTCTACCCGGGCATGGAGATCGCCGCCGGCCAGACGCCGGAGAAGGACATCTACGACGCGCTCGGCGGCGCCATGAACAACGCCGCCAACGGGTGGACCACCAACGTCCGCGACTCCGCGCACGACTACGAGACCAGCGGCGAGACCAACGACTGGTCCTACTACGCCACCCGCGGCATCGGCATCACCGTCGAGTGGGTCGGCGGCGGCGCCGGCTGCCCGCAGTCGCGGCCCGACTACCTCAACTGCACCACGGCCGACTTCACCGGCACGCCCGGCCCGACGTCGAGCGCCGCCCAGACGGCGCGCTTCGGCGGCAAGCCGGGGCGCAACATGCTCTGGCAGGCGCTCGTGTACGGGTCGCTGACCGCCGGCCACGCGCAGATCAAGGGCAGCGCGGTGCCCGGCGCGACGCTGAAGATCGCGAAGGACTTCGACCTGTACACCGCGACGGTCAAGCAGAACACGACGCCGGCGTCGACCACGCCGCCGGAGGCGGTCCCGACGCACCTGGAGTCCTCGATCGTGGTCGGAGCCAACGGCCAGTTCTCCTGGAGCGTCAACCCGTCCACGCGCCCGGTCGGCGCCTACCGGGCCGACGGCATGCACCCCGGCCCGAACGGCTTCTACCAGGAGAGCTGGACGCTGACCTGCACCGCCGCGGACGGCACGCTGCTGGCGACGACGAAGGTGTACGTCGACAAGGGCGACGTCGCGAACATCACGCCCTGCACGCAGGGCTCGGTCGGGGGCAACGTGCCGGCGACGCTGTCGCTGTCGCTGGGCGCGCCCGCGTCGTTCGGCCCGTTCACGCCCGGCCTGGCGCAGGACTACACGGCCTCCACCACCGGGACCGTGATCTCGACCGCCGGTGACGCGACGCTGTCCGTCGCCGACCCGAGCGCGACCGCCACGGGCCACCTGGTCAACGGCACGTTCTCGCTCCCGAGCGCGCTGCAGGCGAACGCCAACGGCGGCACCTACAGCGAGGTCAAGGGCGATCCCTCGACGCTGCTGACCTACACGGGTCCGGTCAGCAACGACAACGTGACGCTCGGCTTCAAGCAGTCGATCGGCTCGAGCGACGCGCTGCGCACCGGCACGTACGCGAAGACCCTGACGTTCACGCTGTCGACGACGACCCCGTAAGCGTCACCTCGCCGGCGGCCAGCGCGATCGTGCTGCCGCCGGCGAGCGTCACCCGCAGGGCGCCGGCGTCGTCGATGCCGGCGCCCGTGCCTTCGCCGTCCTGCCAGCGGACGGTCCGGCCGAGCAGCGCGTCGCGCTCGCGCAGGGCCGCCAGCGCGGCGTCGCGCGGCTGGGACAGGCGTGCTTCGAGCGCCTCGAGCAGCGCGGTGAGGGTCGGCTCGACGTCCTCGGGCGCGCGGCCGAGCGTGCCCGCGACCGGCGGGAGCTCGGCGAGGTCGACCGCGACGTTGAGGCCGATCCCCAGCACCGCCCACTCGCTCCCGCGCGCCTCGGCCAGGACGCCGGCGATCTTGCGGCCGTCGACCAGGACGTCGTTCGGCCACTTCACGCGCGCGCCCGGGCCGGCCACGTCCGCGACCGCGAGCCCGGCGCGCAGCGGCAGCAGGTCGTCGAAGTCGCGCAGGACGAGCGACGCGGCGATCGCGACGCCGGGCGGCGTAACCCAGCCGCGCCCCTGACGCCCGCGTCCGGCGGTCTGCTCGCCGGCGGTGACGAGCGTGCCGTGCGCCGCGCCGGCCTCGGCCAGCTCGCGCGCGCGCTCGTTGGTCGACCCGATCGTCTCGTGGTGCTCGCGGGGTTCTCCCAGGCTCATGGGGAAGGACGTTACGCGAGCGGTCGCGTTCCGGCGCGGGGCGCCGGAAAGTGACCGCTCAGCGCGCCACGTCGGCGAGCAGCGCGGCCACGAGCCCGTCCGGCGTGTGCGGATCGGCCTCGACGTGCGGCTCGGCGCCCAGCCGGCGCAGCTCGGCGCTCGTCGCCGGGCCGATCGAGACCAGCCGCGGCCCGGCCAGCACGCCGCCGCCCGCGGCGTAGAAGCGCGCGGAGCTGCCGGACGTGAACAGGACGTAGCCGGCGTCGGCGACCGGCTCGAACGGCTCCGCGACCGTCTCGTACAGCGCGACGACGTCGACCGTCGCGCCGCGAGCCCGCAGCGCGTCGATCAGGACGTCGCGGCCCGCGGCCGCGCGGGCGAGGAGCGCGCGCCGCACGGGGACGTCGCGCAGCGCCTCGATCAGGCCTTCCGCGACCGCGCGGCTCGACACCACGTCGGCCTCGACGCCATGGGCGCGCAGCGCCCGGGCGGTCCCCGGGCCGATCGCGGCGACCGTCAGGCCCGCCAGCTCGCGCGCGTCGCGCACGCGGGCGAACAGCTCCTCGACCCCGACGGGCGACGTCAGGCACAGCAGGTCGTACTCGCGCAGCGCCGGCAGCGGCGTGGGCAGCGAGCGGGTGCGGATCGCGGGCGCCTCGACCACGTCGGCGCCGAGCGCGCGCAGCCGCGCCGCCAGCGCGCTCGCCTGCGCCCGCGCGCGCGTCACGACCACGCGGCGGCCGAACAGCGGGCGCGTCTCGAACCAGGCGAGCTCGTCGCGCAGCGCCGCGACCGGCCCGACGAGCGTGATCGCCGGCGCGCGCACACCCTCCAGCGCGCCCAGCTCGCGCAGCGAGCAGCGGACCGTCCGCTGCCCGGGCAGCGTCCCGCGCTCGACGATCGCCACCGGCTCGTCCGCCGGCCGGCCGCCGTCGAGCAGCCCGGCGGCGATCTCCGGCAGCGCGCGCACGCCCATGTAGAAGACCAGCGTCCCCGGGAACGCGGCCAGCGCGGGCCAGTCGAGCGGCTCGCCCGCCGGGCGCCCGGTCACGAACGCCACGCCGGACGCCAGCTCGCGCTGCGTCACCGGCACGCCGGCGTACGCGGGGGCGGCGACGCCGGCGGTCACCCCGGGCACGACCTCGTAGTCGATGCCGGCCGCGCGCAGCGCGAGCGCCTCCTCGCCGCCGCGCCCGAACACGAACGGGTCACCGCCCTTGAGCCGCACGACCGTCCCACCGCGCCGCCCGTGGGCGACCAGCCGCCGCTCGATCTCCTCCTGCGGCATCTGCGGTCCGCCGCCCTCCTTGCCGACGTACACGAGCTCCGCGGCGACGCCGTCGAGGATGCCCGGCGGGATCAGCCGGTCGTAGAGGATCACGTCCGCGGCGTCGATCAGCTCCCGCGCGCGGACGGTCAGAAGGCCGGGGTCGCCGGGCCCGGCGCCGACGAGGAAGACCGTCATCCGAACCGAGAGGGGTCAGACCCCTTGAGGGTGTCGAGCAGGTCGAAGGCGCCTGCCGCCTGGAGCTCGGCGATCAGCTCGGCGGCGGACGCGGCGGCGCATACCAGGTGCTCGGACCCGTCCGGGCGCCCGACGAACGCGCGCACGCCGTCGCGCGTCGCGAGCACGCCGACCGGCGTCTGGCACGTCGCGTCGAGCGCGCGCACGACCTCGCGCTCGGCGTCCAGCGCCGCGTGCGTCGCCGGATGGTCGGCGCGCGCGGCCGCCTCGGCGGCCGGCGAGCCGGCGCGGGCCTGCACCGCGATCACGCCTTGGCCCGGGGCGGGCACGAACACGCCGTCGTGCAGGAGGGCGCCCGCCTCGGCGCGCCGGCCCAGGCGATCGAGCCCCGCGGCGGCCAGGATCAGCACGTCGACCTCGCCGGCAGCGCGCTTGGCCAGCCGCGTGTCCACGTTCCCGCGCACCTCGACGACCTCGAGGTCCGGCCGGGCGGCCAGCAGCTGCGCGCGGCGGCGCAGCGCGCTCGTCCCGACGCGCGCGCCCTCGCGCACGGACGCGAGCGCGTCCTCGCCGACCAGCACGTCGAACGGCTCGGCCCGGCGCGGCGTCGCGGCGATCACGGTCCCGGGCGCGAGCTCCCCGGGCACGTCCTTGGCCGAGTGCACGGCGAGGTCGATCTCGCCCGCGACCAGCGCGGCCTCCAGCGTGCCGACCCAGCGCGACTTGTCGCCGCGCGCGCGGTCGACGTCGCCCGCGGTCGTGACCGTCACCAGCTCGACCGAGCACCCGAGCAGCCGCGCGACCTCGCCGGCCTGCGCGAGCGCGAGCGCGCTGCCGCGCGTGCCGACGCGGAGTGGGGTGGGGGCGGCGGGGCCGGCCCCCTCGCCGCGCGCGGCGTCGTCGCCGTACGCGGTCGCGCCGGGCCGCGCGGCCTCGTCGCCGGGCGCCGTCACCCGTGCAGCCGGCGCACGTCGGCGGCGTGGTCCGCGTCGGCCCGCCGCGCCTCGTCGAGGCCGAACAGCTCGCGCAGCAGCTGCAGCCGCGCGTGGTCGAAGTCGCGCAGCCGCGCCGTCGGCTCGTGCAGCAGCCGCTTGACCAGCGCGCGCGCCAGCGCGTCCGCCCGCGCGGCGTCCCGCTCAGACGTCCAGCGGCCCGCGTTCTCGGCCAGCAGCCCGTCCACGATCTCGTCCCCGTAGCCGCGCAGCGCGGTCAGCGTCGGCAGCGCCTCCAGGCGCCCCAGCCAGGCGGCGAACGTCTGGATCTCGTCCTCGACGATCGCCTCCGCCCGCCGCGCCTCGGCGCGCCGGACGCCCAGCGAGCCGCGCACCTGGCGCTGCAGCGAGTCCATGTCCAGCAGCGTCACGCCCGGCACGTCCGCGCAGGCCGGGTCGATGTCGCGCGGCACGGCGAGGTCGATCAGCAGCAGCGGCCGCCCGTCGCGCACCGCGGCCAGCTCGTCGGGCCCGACGATCGCGTGCGGCGACCCGGTCGAGGAGACCACGACGTCGGCGCGCTCGAGCTCGGCCGGCAGCGCCTCGAAGCCGCCCGACCCGCCGCCGAAGCGCCGTGCCAGCTCCAGCGCGCGCTCGCGCCGCCGGTTGGCGACGAACATCGTCCTCACGCCGTGCGCGTGCAGCGCGCGCGCCACCTGCTCGGCGTTCTCGCCGGCGCCGACGATCAGCACGCGCCGGTCCTCCAGCGTGCCCAGCGCGGCCCGCGCCGCCTCGGCCGCGACCGAGGCCACCGACGCGTTGCCGGTCGCGATCGCGGTCTCCGTCCGCACGCGCTTGCCGGTCGCCAGCGCGGAGCGGAACAGCCGGTTGGTCAGCGGCCCGGTCGTGCGTGCCGCCAGCGCGTGCTCGTAGGCGCGCTTGACCTGGCCCTGGATCTCGGCCTCGCCCAGCACCATCGAGTCCAGCCCGGAGGTCACGCGGCTCAGATGGCGCGCCGCGTCGCAGTTGCGCTCGCGGTAGAACGCGACGTCCGCGCGGGTTTGGAGCGCGGCCAGCGCCGCGGGCTCGGGATCGGCGCCGACGACGTAGAGCTCGGTGCGGTTGCAGGTCGACAGCGCGACCGCCTCGTCCACCCCCGGCGCCGCGAGCAGCGCCGCCAGGAACGGCTCCACCTGTCCGTCGAGCAGCGCCAGCCGCTCGCGCACGGCCAGCGGCGCGGTCCGGTGGGACGCGCCGAGTACCACCAGCTCAGTCAACCGGCACGGTCTCCCGTTCGCCGGCGCGCTGCTCGAGTAGCTCCGTCACTTCCTCCAGGTCCTTCTCGATCCGCGACAGCCTGCCGGCCATGATCGCGACATAGATGAGAACGAGGGCCAGGAACACCAGGTAGGCGGCCGCGACGTACTTGCCGGCCGTATCGAGCGGGAGTGCAGGCATCAGAGCGTGGGCGCCGCCGACCGGCGCGTGGTCCAGAGTTCCTCGTCGCCCGCCAGGCGGCGCTTGAGCGCCCGCAGGCGGAAGGTCGCGCTCTTGGACGCCAGCTCGTACTTCCACAGCGTCACGAACAGCAGCGCCATCGCGAGCACCGCCACCGCGAACGTCAGCCGCATCGAGCCCGGCATCGAGCCGCCGGTGGTCGACAGCACGCGCGGGTGCACGTACGCCTGCGCCATCCGCACGGCCATGAAGTTCAGCGGCACGAACGCCCCGGCGATCACCGAGAAGACCGCGGCGTAGCGCGCCTGGCGCTCCGGGTCCTCGATCGAGAACCGCAGCGGCTGGTAGCACGCGTACAGCAGGAACACGATCAGAAAGCTGACCAGCGTCGGCTCGTCCCAGGTCCACCAGACGCCCCACGAGCCGCGCGCCCAGATCGACCCGGTCACCAGCGCGCCGACCGCGAGGATCAGCGACAGGTGGATCGCGACGTAGGAGCGCAGGTCGTGCAGGCGGTCGCCGGTGCGCAGGTAGCGGATGCCGTACACGCCGCCGGCGACGAACCCGCCCAGCGCGACGATCGCCAGCGGCACGTGCAGGTAGAAGATCTTCTGGATGAAGCCCTGGTCCGCGTCGTTGGGCGCGTAGAAGAACACCAGGGCGAATGCGCCGACGAGCAGTGCGGCGGTGAGAAGCGAGAGGGTCCTCAGACCCCGGCCGAACACAGCGTTCATTCCTCCAGCAGGAAGTCGAAGATCGCGTAGGCGAGCAGCCCGAAGACCAGATCATAGAGGCCGAGAACGAGCAGCCAGCGCGCCTCGAGCCCGTCGCCGCCGCCCGCGGTCAGCAGCGGCGCGCAGGCGCGCGCCCCCGCGATCACCAGCGGGATGCTCAGCGGCAGGGCCAGCAGCGGGACCAGCAGGTCGCGCGCGCGGGTCTGCACGGCCAGCGCGCCGACCAGGGTTCCGATCACCGCGATCCCCGCGTCGGCGACGACCAGCACCAGCGCCAGCGCCGGCAGCCCGGCCCACGGTGACGGGCCCAGCAGCAGGACCGCGAACGCCGCCACCACGAACACCTCGACCGCGACCAGAAAGCCGAACAGCACGGTCGCCTTGGCCACGAACAGCGAGGTGCGGTCGACGGGGGCGAGCAGGAAGCCGTCGAAGCCGCCCTCCTCGCGCTCGGCCACGAACAGGCGGTTGATCCCCAGCACGGCGGCGAACAGCAGCGTCACCCACAGGATCCCGGCCGCCAGCGCCCCCGACACCTCGCGCTCGTCGAGCGCGAAGTGAAACAGCACGAACGTGCCGAGCGAGAACAGCACCATCGCCGGCACCGACTCGCGCGTGCGCAGCTCGAGCCGCACGTCCTTGCGGATCAGCGCCGCGATCGCGTGCCTCATGCGTACAGCGCCCGCACGTCGGCCTCGGAGACGTCGCGGGCCACGAACGCCGCGCGCCCGCCGCGCAGCCCGAGCACGACGTCGGCCTCGGCCAGCCCGTGCTCGACGTCGTGGGAGATCAGCACGCGCGTCGCCGGCCCGCGCAGCAGCGGGTCGACGAGCGCCACCGCGCCGGGATCCAGCCCGGCCAGCGGCTCGTCGAGCAGCAGCACCTCGGGCGCGTGCAGGACGGTGCGGCAGACCGCGGCGCGCTGGAGCATCCCGCGCGAGAGCGTGTGCACCGGGTCGTCGCCGCGCGCCCGCAGCCCGACCGCGTCGAGCAGTTCGTCGATGCGCTCGAAGCCCACCCGGTGCAGCCGCGCGTGGTAGCGCAGGTTCTCGCGCACGGTCAGGTCGCGGTAGAGCAGCGGCGCGTGGCCGAGGAAGCCGATCTTCCCGCGCACCGCCCAGCCCTCGCGCGGCAGCTCGTGCCCGAGCACGCGCGCGACGCCGCGGTGCGGGCGCAGGAGCGTGGCGAGGATCCGCAGCAGGGTCGTCTTGCCGGCGCCGTTGGCGCCGAACACGGCGAGGGTCTCGCCCCGCTCGACGTCCAGCGTCACCCCGGCGAGCGCGATCCGGTCGCCGTACGCCCGCCCGACGTCAGCCAGCTCGATCGCTCTCATGGTGCGACGAGTCCCCGCTGAGGGTCCGCACCACGTGCTTGAGCGTCGGCGCGAGCACCGGGAAGAGCTGGTCGATCGACTTCGGCGAACCGGGGAAGTTGACGATCAGCGTGCGGCCGGCGATGCCGGAGACGCCGCGGGTGAGGATGCCGTGCGGCGTGTACTTGAGACCTTCGGCGCGCATCGTCTCCGCGAAGCCGGGCGCTTCGCGCTCGATCACGGCGCGCGTGGCCTCCGGCGTGATGTCGTCCGGCGTCAGGCCGGTCCCGCCGGTGGTGAAGACGAGGTCGATGCGGTGCTCGACGTAGTGGCGCAGCCGGTCCTCGATCAGCGCGTAGTCGTCCGGGACGACCTCCATCGCGGCGATGTCGCAGCCCGCGGCCTCGGCCGCGGCCGCCAGCCTGGGGCCGGACAGGTCGTCCTTCTCGCGCCGCGAGACGGACGTGGAGACGGTGAGGATCGCGGCGCGGATGGCGCGAGAGCCTACGCGGTGGCGGGATCGTGCGCCCGCTGGGCGGTGGCGATCAGCTCGCGCACGGCGGCTTCGTCGCCGTCGCGCAGCAGCTCGACCGGGTCCGGCTCGCCGTTGACGATCGCCTCGAAGAACGCCTTGCGGTCCTGGTAGGTCGGCAGCGTGCGCTTGGCCCAGCCGCGCGCCTCGTTGAGCAGGACGGCCAGGTGCGCGTACGGCTCGCCGAACTCCTGCGCGATCTGCGCCTTGATGCGCTTGGCCAGCGCCGGCGAGGCGCCCGCGGTCGAGATCGCGATCGCCAGCGGCCCGGTGCGGACGATCGCCGGCAGGATGAAGTTGCACAGCGGCGGCACGTCGACGACGTTGACGAGCATCGCGCGCTCCTCCGCGTCCTCGTAGACGTGGATGTTGACGTCGGTGTCGTTGGTCGCGGCGATGGCGATGAACGTCGCCTCGAGGTCGCCGGTCTCGTACTCGCGGGCGATCCACTCGATCGAGCCCTCGGCGGCGAGCCGCGCCAGCTCGGGCTCGATCTCGGGCGCGATCACCACGACCTGGCCGTTGCAGGCCAGCAGGCCCTCGACCTTCTCCAGGCCGACGTCACCGCCGCCGACCACGACGCAGCGGCGCCCGGTCAGCTTCAGGCACGCCATGTAGAACGGCGTGGCCAGCATGTCGCGCACGCAGGTCTGGTCGCAGATCCCGCGCCGGTACTGGCAGACGCACTCTTTCCCCGCATAGGCCTGAGCCGGCATCCCCTATCACCGTACTAGGCGCGGATCGAGCTTCGCCTGGAGCGCGTCCGCGGCGAAGTTCGCGAGCACGATCAGCACGACGCCCTCGAGCACCATCGCTTCCAGCACGCTCACGTCGCGGAACTGCGCCGCGGTGTCGATCACGCGGAACATGCCGGGCAGGTTGTAGGCGTACTCGATCACCGCGACGTTGAGCAGCAGCGTCGAGACGTTGACGGCGGCCATCGCGGCGATCGCGGGCACGGCGACCGGCAGCGCGTGGCGGTCGATCACGCGCCGCTCGGACAGGCCTTTGGCGCGCGCGGTGCGGACGAAGTCCTCCCGCAGGTCCTCGCGCAGCGACGCCTCGGTGATCCGCAGCACGAACGCGGCCAGCGGCAGGGCGGCCAGCAGCCACGGGACCCACAGCGCCTTCAGGTAGCGCAGCGGGCTTTCGCCGAGCGGGACGTAGTCGCCCTGGCCGGAGAGGAACGGCAGGCGGATGAACCCGCTCACGTTCGAGGACAAGTAGAAGAGGACCAGCAGGGCGGTGAAGAAGACCGGCAGCGACAGCTGCAGCGCGGTCAGGACGTGCAGGGCGCGCGTCCGCCTGGTGTCCGGCCGGACCGCGCACCAGCGGCCGCCGGCGACGCCGAGCAGCGTGCCGAGCAGCAGGCCGCCGAGCAGCAGCGCCGCGTCGACCGGGACGCGGGCGCGCAGCATCGTCGCGATCCGCGCGCCCGGGTACGAGGAGCAGAGCGGGTGGTACTGCTCCATCTGGTTGCAGCCGCCGCCGGCCGTCGCGCCGAAGTCGCCGTGCAGGAAGCGGGCGCTGAGCGCGTGCGGCGTGGTCCGCAGCGCGTGGCCCAGCCCGTCGCCGGCGACCGCCGACGCGAGGAACGCGTGGCCGAGCGCGACCGCCGCCAGCACCGTGATCGCCAGCGCCCCCACGCGGCGCAACAGGACCTGCACGTCCTTGGCATGGGCGCACGTCCCGTGGTCCTGTCGCCATACCATTGGGACGGTAGGTTGTCCGCTGGAAGAACCACTTGTCGCCGAGGCTCGCCGGCGCCGATCGTCGCGGCTCAGTCCGTCGAGCTCGCGCCTCGGTGCCGGACGGTGCGCCAGCCGGTGCGGATCACGAACGGCAGCGCGAACAACGCCGTTGCGATCACCCAGTCTCCAGGCTGGGGATACGTCTCTCGCGCGAGCTCGGTGCCGTCGGCCGCGAGCGCCACGCAAGCTCGGCCTGGCGGCCAACCGGACGCCACGCTCCGCCAGCTGGCCGCCCGGTCGGCGTAGTCCGCGCGGAAATCGGATCCCACCCAACAGACGCCGTCCAACCCGCCCTCGAAGTACGCGCTCACAAGGGCCGATCCGGCCAGGAGCAGCGCGATCGCGATCGCGACTGCCAGTCCGCGCCTGGGCTTCTGAGAACTCTTCATCGTCGCTTCCGGCCGGGCGCCAATGTGGGGAACACGCATGGGCCCGCACGTTCTTGGCTCCAACTCTCGTCGTACTCCCAGCAGTCTGGTAGGCGGTAGTCCCAGCCTCGCTTGACCATTTCCGAGTCTTCGTAGACCCGAGCGAAGGGCGGAACGTTCACGCACCACGGCGTGAAATCGCATTGAGGACCATTCGGCGAGAGGTTGGGCTGACGCTCGAGCAGCGTTGGCGTCCAGCTGAACGTTGAGTTTGCTTCGTCGCCTGGATCGTCGAAGTGGACGTTGACGGAGTACTGCGTGTTCGCCTTCAGTCGCTCGGGGTGATAGATGCCCCAGGTGAGATCTTTCACGTCGCAGCTATCCGACGCTGCGGTGTCCCAGTAGATCCCGGCGTCGGCGGGGAGGTTGGTCTCGATCAACTTGTCGTCGGCGTCGCGGCTGGCGATCCAGAAGTCGTTCTTGTCCCACGGGAGGCAGAAGAACCCGCCGGGCGAGTCGAAGTTGTTGCCGTTGTAGAGCTTGACGTCGTTCTCCCATGCGAACAGGTGGCCCTCGTTCGCTGTGCGGTCGGCGAAGTACTGGGAGCCGTGGCGCCAGGTGAACGTCGTCTCGATCAATCGCGGGTAGTCGGGATGACGTGGCGGCGCGAGGTAGTTCTCCGTCCAGTCAGATGGTTCATCGACGTCGTCACAATCGCCGCCGCGGCAGGAGTGGCCCCAGGCGTTGAGCCGGGCGCGCACGAGGAACTCGTCCACGAGCGGTGGCGTCTGCGCGGCTGCCGTACGGGCGGCCGGGGCTTGCGGTTCGGGCTCGGAGCCGAAGTGGATCGAGGGGATCTGCAGTGTGCCGGCGATCTGATCGGCGAGGTCGCCGAGGTCCGTGGCCTCGACCTCGCCGGCGACGGTGAAGTTCGTGACCGGTAGGTCGAGGCCGTCGGGGTTGGTGGGCGAGTCGAATCGGTCGAGGACGGCGTCGATCGTGGCGCCGGCGCCGGCGTCGAAGATCCCGGTCTGCTCGCCGGCGTAGGAGAACGAGATCCAGGCCGAGATGTCCGCACTGCGGAGCGCGTCCGCGACCGCTGACAGCGGAGCGGTGCCGTTGAGCGAGAACGCGGTATTGAAGCGCGGGCGCATCGGCGGTGAGACGATCGAACGTGCGGCGGCCTCGCCGATCGCGTTCTGTGCGTCGACGACGGAGCGCAGGCTCTTGCCCGCGTCCGCGGGTGCGACTTCGTAGTCCTCGCCGGTTGCCGCGGGAATGTCGACGCACGACGTCTCGTTCTCGTCGTCGCAGCGCTGCCACCGGATCTCGGTGGTGATCGGCGTGGCGCCACGCCATGTGCCCGCAGTGGAAGTGACGGTTTCACCCACGCGGGGTACGCCGCCGAGCGCTGGGCGCTTGACCGCCTTCGGCGCGCCCTCGACATCCGCCGGCTCGACTTCATCCGAGACCGTCGACCAGGAGGCGGCGGTGCCCTCCGTGTTGCTGGCGGTGACCTTCAGGCGCAGTCGCGCGGCGACGTCGCTCGGCTGGGCGGTGTAGGTCTGCGCCGTTGCGCCTGGGATCGGCGCGCAGTTGGAGTCGCAGCGCAGCCAGGTGTAGTCCAGATCGATCGGCTGGCTGCCGCGAAGACCGTCCGTCGTGGCCTGCAGGAGCGTGCCTTCCCGGAGCTCGCCGTCGATCGTCGCTCGTTCGAGGAAGCGAGGCGCGCTACGGCGCACGACCGTGGAGGCTCGGGAGACGACTTCGCCGCTGCCCGCCTCGTTGGTGGCGCGAATCCAGACCCTGAGCTTGTGCTCGACGTCGGCTCCGGCGGGTGTGTACGTCCGCGCGGTCGCGCTCGGGATGTCGGCGCATGCTTCGCCCGCAGCGTCGCAGCGCTTCCACTGGTACTCGAACGTCATCGGCGTTCCGCCCGACCATTCGCCGTGTTCGGCGGTGATCTCCAGGGTCTCGAGCATCTCGGACCACAGCCCAGGCGTCCAGTCGTTGACGGGCGGGCCCATCGGCGCGATCACGTCGGTCAGATCGGAGCAATTGTCAAGAGTTGTGGATGGTTGCCTGACGAATCTGGTTAGGCGGCGACCTTCTCGAGGGTGTTCGGGTGCTCGTCGGGGACCCGGATCCCGTCCTTGAACTTGATGCCGGCGAGC
>Ga0182736_1001270_pt1 | contig 26250 bp, 21 predicted proteins | sample eDN5th30CKraftBY_FD_128882 | JGI IMG/M metagenome (GOLD analysis project Ga0182736, IMG submission 128882) | Enriched backyard soil microbial communities from Emeryville, California, USA - eDNA 5th pass 30_C Kraft BY (version 2) (version 2) | ecosystem: Environmental > Terrestrial > Soil >...
ACGCAGCACCCATTCCGCCCCAGTTCTTCACCGCCACCGCCGATCTGTCCGAGCCCCCCGCCGACAACGACCGCGAGCGGCGCATCGTCACCGGCAGCGACGGCCAACGGACCACCGTGATCCGCCGCAGCTCCAACAGCGGCGCCGACTGATGTCCGTCTCCAAACTCGACCAACTGATCGCCCTCGCCCACGAGCCGTCGAGCGAGCGCCGCCGCGACCTGCTGCGCGAAGTCACCGACATGTTCTTCGCCGCGCCCGCAGGCCCCAACCCTCGCGAGCTCGACCTGTTCGACGGGGTGCTGTCCACCCTCGCCCGCGAGATGGAGGAGGAAGTCCGCGCCGAGCTCTCCACTCGTTTCGCCGAAACCCCGCAGCCCCCGCGGGGCCTGGTGCGGAGCCTCGCTGCCGACACCATCGCGGTGGCGGCCCCGGTGCTGCAGCATTCCCCCGCCCTCTCCGAAGCCGATCTGCTGGAGGTGGTGAAGACCCGCGGCCAGGAGCACCTGCGCGCGGTGTCCGGGCGGACCGGCCTGTCGGAGGCGGTGTCCGACGTCATCGTCGACCGCGGGGACGACACGACGCTCGGAACCCTGCTGCGCAACCAGGACGCCCCCTTGTCGCGCAAGGCCGCCGAGACGGTGGTGGAGCGGGCGCAGCAGAACCCGGAGCTGCACCAGGCTGTGGTCGATCGCCAGACCCTGCCCGTCGACCTGCTCAACGACATGTATTTCGTGGTCGAAGCCCGCCTGCGGAACCAGATCATGGAGCGCAACGCGGCCATGGACCCGGCCGCCTTGGAAGCAGCCCTAGAATCCGGCCGCAAGCGAATGGCCGCCCGCGACGGCATCCTGCCGCCGGACTATGCCGAGGCCGAAGCCTACATCCGCCAGCTCAAGGCCAAGGGGGCGATCACCCCGTCGATGCTGGCCGCCTTCCTGCGCAACAACGAACGCACCCGCTTCATCGTCGCCCTGTGCGAGCTGGCCGACGTGGACTTCCGGGTGTGCGAGCGGATCATCTCCCGCAAGGACCTCGACGCCCTCGCCCTGATCTGCAAGGCGGCGGACTTCGAACGCGCCCTGTTCCTGACCTTCACCATCCTCATCCTCGACAAGGGCGAGGGCATGGGCCAGGCGGAGGACTACGGCCGCCGGTATGTGGAGCTGCCCCGGGAGGTGGCCCTGCGCACCCTCAGGTTCTGGCGGATGCGGCGCGCCACGGGCCAGATCGCGGCGGCTTAAAAGACACCGGTCAGGCGGTCACACGACCGCGCTCACTTACTGCTTCCGTCTTGCTCGGGCTTGAGCCGAGGAAAGCGGTGAAGTGGAAAGGGGCTAACCCCGCTCCTTCGAGCGTGAGAACTCCACTTTCGGGAAGCGCTCGGCGACATAGCCGATCTCCCAGGCGGACTTGGCGAGGAACACCGGCTGGTCGTCGATGTCTTCGGCCATGGCCGAGCGGTATTTGCCGACGAAATCTTCGACCTCAACCTTGCCGCCGGTGATCCAGCGCGCCTCGGCGAAGGGCGACGGCTCGAAAATCACGTCGAGGCCGTATTCGTTCGACAGCCGGTCGGCCATCACCTCGAACTGCAACTGGCCGACGGCGCCGACGACGAAGTCGGCCCCGATCATCGGGCGGAAGAACTGGGTCACGCCTTCCTCGGCGAGGCCCTCCAACGCCTTCTTCAGGTGCTTGGCTTTCAGCGGGTCCTTCACCCGTACCCGGCGCAGGATTTCCGGCGCGAAGTTGGGCAGGCCGGCGAAACGCAGGGTCCCGCTTTCGGAAAGGCTGTCGCCCACCCGCAGCACCCCGTGGTTGGGGATGCCGATGACGTCGCCAGCGAAAGCCTCCTCCGCCAGCTCCCGGTCAGCGGCGAGGAACAGGATCGGGTTGTGCACACTGAGCTGGCGGCCCGTATTGGCCACCTTCAGCTTCATGCCGCGATTGAACCGTCCCGAGGTCAGCCGCACGAAGGCGATGCGGTCCCGGTGGTTGGGGTCCATGTTCGCCTGGATCTTGAAGATAAAGCCGGAGACCTCGTTCTCCCCCGGGGCGACATGGGTCTCGGCGGCGCCGCGGTGGGCGGCGACGGGCTTAGGCGGCGGCGCAAAGGCGCCCAGACTGCCCAGCAGTTCGTTGATCCCGAAGTGCCGCAGCGCCGAGCCGAACAGCACCGGCGTCATATGGCCTTCGAGGAAGGCCTGCGGATCGAACGGCTTGGACGCGCCCTGCACCAGCTCCGCCCCCTCCGCCAGTTCGTCCCGCTCGTCCGGGTCGAGCAGGGTGGAGATGGCGTTGGAGCGGAAGGCCACGGGCTCGGGTTGATTCTCCTCGTCGGCGCCGCGGAGGTAGGGGATGAACTTGTCGTTGCGCAGATCGAGCATGCCCTTGAAGCGATTGCCCGAGCCGGCCGGCCAATAGAGGGGCGCCGGATCCAGCGCCAGCTTGCTGCCCACTTCATCCAGCAAGGCGAAGGCGTCCTGCGCTTCCCGGTCCATCTTGTTGATGAAGGTGATGATGGGGATGTCGCGCAGCCGGCAGACCTCGAACAGCTTGAGGGTCTGGGGCTCGATGCCCTTGGCCGCGTCCAGCACCATCACCGCCGCATCGGCCGCGGTCAGGGTGCGGTAGGTGTCTTCGGAGAAGTCCTCGTGCCCCGGGGTGTCGAGCAGATTGAACAGCAGGCCGTCGTGTTCGAAGGTCATCACGCTGGCCGAGACCGAAATCCCCCGCTCGCGCTCGATCTTCATCCAGTCGGAGCGGGTGCGCCGCTGCTCGCCCCGGGCGCGCACGGCGCCGGCCGCGCGGATGGCGCCGCCGGCCAGCAGGATGTGCTCGGTCAAGGTGGTCTTGCCGGCGTCCGGATGGGAGATGATGGCGAAGGTGCGCCGACGGGCGGCCTCCGCGGCGGGGGACATGCTCATGGGCGGGGGCGATACCCTGCCGCCCGCGTCATGTCATCCATCCATCTTGAGCAGGTCTAGGCCGCCAGGCGGCGCCAGACTTCACGGTCGGCGGCGACGGTGTTGAGCGCGCCCTCGTTCTGGCGCCGGATCAGCGCCGCCATCACCGGCAGGCCGACGTTGGCGAAGCGCGAGATCACCTGGTCGGCGGCGCAGCCCTTGCTCGGCGCCACGAACAGGGCCGCGTTGACGTCCGGCGACTTGGCGGAGATCAGCATGGCGAGGCGGCGGGCCCGCTCGGGATCGTCCCGGTGCAGCATCGGCTCCTCCGAGAAGAGTTCGGCGCCAAGCTGGACCACGTGGCTGAGGTTGAGCGCGCGGAACCGCATCGGGTCCAGCGGCATCTCACCCGCTTCCAGGGTCAGGTTGATCACCGTATCGTTCAGGAGGAACAGCATAGGCTGGGAGGCTTCCCTTCGTTTCCGATGAAGCCACCCTAAACCCCATGCACTTGCAGTCCGGTTGAGGAACGCAGTTAACGATTCGCGACCGGCTCGGTCAGGAAGTGCCGGCCCTGGGTGTCCTCGATCTCGATCACCCACAGGTCCGGATCGAAGCGCGCGGCGCGCTCTATATAGGCGTCGAGGGCGGACTCCTCGTGGGAATCCACCGGCTCCATCCAGACGGTGTCGCCCTCTTCGCCGCGGGTGGCGCGGGAATAGAGCCGCGCCTCGCCCTTGCGCCGATCCACCACCTTCACCAGCACCGCGCCGGCGCGGGCGTCGCCCTTGCGCGCCACCATGGCGAAGGCTCCGGAAAGTTCGGCGCGGCGGATCAGGGCGCCCGCCCAAATGTCGGTCGACAGCAGCATTCCCCTAAGAAGGCCCCCGTTCACCGATCCGCAAGGCTGATCTGCCATTTTTCAGCCATGAGTTCTCTCTGCACGCCGCCTGCCCGCAGGCTCCGGGCGGCGCTGGTCGGCCTGGCCGCGGCGCTGGCGCCGGTGGTCGCGGGGGCGACGCCGGCCAACCTCTTCTATGAGCGGACCTTGATGTCCGCCGCAGGCGCACGCTGTGGCCTCTTCACCCCGAGCGTCGCCGCCGCCCTGCTGGCTGGCGGGCAGCAGGCGCGGGGAGCCGCGCTGCGCGCCGGGGCCGCCCCGAGCACCTTGGCGGGGGTCGAGGCGAGGGCGAGGGCCCAGGCGGCGTCGGTGGCGTGCAACGCGCCGGACCTGGCGCTCGCCGCCGAACGGGTGCGCACGGCCTTCAACGGCTATAGCCGTATGTCGGCGATGGACTTCCCGGGGGCCTTCGCCGGCTGGCGCGCCGACCGCGGCCATCCGAAGCGGGTAGGCGCCAGTTGGCGACTGTCGCAATCCGCACGGATCGGCGCCGCGCCCGTCACCTTCGGCATCGCCTCGGAAGGCGCGGCGGCGCCTCTGCTGACCGCCGTCGTCGGCTCTCCCAATGCGCAGGCCGCCGCCGGCGCGCGGCTGGTCGTCCGTGACGCCACCCTGGTCGCGACGCCCTATATCGACACCCGCAAGGCCGGGCTCAGCGGCCGCGTCGCGCCCCGGACCTCCGCGCGGGTGTTCCTGGCCATGTCGCGGATGGCGGCGCCGGCGGGCCTGCTGCCTGCTGGGGCGCTAGGCGGCGCCGCCTTCCGCTTCCCCGACGCGGCGGCGCGGGCGCTGGAAGGCCTCGACCCGCGCGAGGCGGTGGTGCTGGAACTGGTCTTCCCCACCCGCACGGGCGAGCGGGTCGAAAGCACCCTGCTGGAAGTGGGGGACTTCGCCGCCGGGCGCGCCTTCCTGGCGGCCCAGAGCTGACAGCCAAACGCTGGGCTAGTCGCGCTTCAACACCGGCAGGCGGACGGTCACGGTCGTCCCCTGGCCGAGCTTGCTTTCCATGATCATGGTTCCGCCGTGGAGGCCCGCCAGGGCGTTCACCAGCGACAGGCCAAGGCCCGAGCCCTTGGCCCGATCCGCCGCCGACCCCGCCTGCTCATAGGGTTTGCCGAGCCGCTTCAGGTCTTCGGCGGAGATGCCGACGCCGGAGTCGGCCACCACCAGCTCCAGCTGATCCGCGGCCGCCTGCAGGGTCACCGTCACCGAACCCTCGGCCTGGGTGAACTTCACCGCGTTGGCGACGAGGTTGAGCACGATCTGCTTCAGCGCCCGCTTGTCGGCGTCGACGATCAGCGGCTCCGACGGCAGCATGCCGCGCAGGTCCACCCCGGCCTCGTCCGCCTGCAGCCGGGTCAGGCGCAGGGCGGCGTTCACCGCGTCGCGGGCGTCGAACACCTCCCGGGAGAGTTCGTAGCGATCGGCCTCGATCTTCGACATGTCGAGCACGTCGTTGATCAGGTCGAGGAGGTGGCCGCCGGACTCGTGGATCAGCTCGGCGTACTCGGCGTACTTGTCGCCCAGCGGGCCGAACATCCGCACCCGCATGATGTCGGAAAAGCCCATGATGGCGTTGAGCGGCGTGCGCAGTTCGTGGCTCATATTGGCGAGGAAGCGCGACTTGGTGCGGGCGTTGGCCTCGGCGCGCAGGCGGGCGTCGTCCGCCTGGATGCGGGCGTCCTCGGCCTCGGCGAGGCGGCGTTCGAGGTCCACCAGTTGTTCAGCCGAGCCAGGGCTTTCGAGCAGGAGCAGATCGCCCGGCCGTTCGCGGGCCGGCGCAGCGTGGGACGCCTCCACCAGACGCACGTCGCGCAGCACGGCGACGAGCTGCGACCGGGGGGTGCGGCGGAAGGCGGCTGCCACCTTGTGCTCCGGCGCGTGCATGAGGCGGAACTCCACCTCCGACTTTCCCTCCAGCGTCGCCTGGCGCACGGCGGTCCACACGGCGGCGCGGTCGTCGGGGTGAGCGGCTTCCACCAGCCCCTTGGCGAGGCCTTCCGGGGGCAGGGCGGCGGTGGCCGGCCCGAAGGCGCGCTCGAGCTGGCCCTCCGGGTTCAGCACCAGGGTGAGGAAAGGCGCGTGGACCAGGATCTCGCCGAGATGGTCCGCCTCGGTCGCCAGATGCGCCTGGCCGCGGCGGGTGCGCTGGCCGACCAGCGTCAGAGCCGCCGCCCCGCCCGCCACGGCGGACACGAGGCCCGTCAGGGACAGACCGAAACCCACGGACCCGCCGAAAGGCGGCGAGGCAAGGCCTAGCGCCTGGGCCAGGATGACCAGGATCAGGGTGGCGATGGAAGCGGCGATGGCGTCGGAGAGGCGGGCCTCCAGGATCAGCCCGGCCATCAGCGGCGCCAGGCACCAGATGGCCAGCCCCCCGGAAAGACCGCCGACCAGGGCGACGGCGAGGGCGCAGGCCACCGACCAGACGAACAGCAGCGGCCGATGGGCGTTCGTCCCCCCGCCCCAGAACCAGCCCGCGGCGCCGGGGGCCGCCCCGAGCGCCAGAGCCGTCAGAGCCCGCCCCGGAACCTCGCCAAGGATGATCAGCAACAGGGCGGCGGCGGTCGCGACCCCCAACCCCCACGCGGCATGCCAGGACGCCTCCATGGCGGAGGCGCCGGGATGCGCTCCCCCCCCACCCTGGAGCCGGTCCAAACTGTCGGACGTCACGGTCAAATCAATTTCCACGCGGCCGGAGATTCCGGTTGGAAGCAGCTTATCCCCCCCATCGAGGCGCTGCGAGGGCGCTCAATCAGCGGGCGAGACTCCGGCGCCTCCGAGCCACAACCTGGACGGCAACGGAATCGTAAGTCCCTCGGGGCAGTATGACGCAAATCGAGGAGTTCGACGTCCGTCGTCATGCCGCCACCGGCCTCCAATACCGCTGTCGCCAGCCTCCGCCCACGAACGGCGACGCGCAATTCCGCGACCAGCCTGCGCGATCTGATGCGCGAGGAACAGAAGCGCTCCTTCCTGCGGATGGTCAGCCATGAGCTGCGCACACCGCTCAATTCCATCATCGGCTTTTCCGAGATCATCAGCCGCGAGCTCTACGGCCCGCTGAACGAGCCCAAGTACCGCGAGCATGCGGAGATCATCCGCGACAGCGGCCTGAAGATGCTCAAGCTGGTCAATCAGGTGCTGGAGATCGCTCGCCTCGAAGGCGACGCGGCCGATCTCGACCTGAGGCCCGAACCGGCGGCCATCGCCGTGCAGGAAGCGATCAACGCCCTCCGCGAGGAGCTGGAGACCCATGGCGTCGAGGTAGAGATTGAAGCCGCCGAGCCCCTTATGGTCATGGCCGATTCCCGCGCGCTCCATTCCATCCTGCTGAACCTCCTGCAGAACGCGATCAACTATTCGCCGCCGGAGAGCACGGTGACGGTCCGCGTGCGCCAACGCGCCGGTTCGGTGGCCATCGAAGTCGAGGATCACGGGGAAAGCGTCGCGGCCGCCGACCTGCCGCGACTGCTGCGGCCGTTCGAGCAGGGTGAGAATGCCCTGACCCGGCGCTGCGAGGGCGCGGGACTGGGCCTGCCGATCGTGCGGCTGCTGTGCCGCGCCATGCACGGGACCTTCCGGCTGCGCACAGGCGCCAGGGGCGGATTGCTGGCGATCGTCTCTCTGCCCGCCGCCGAGCCCGAGGCGGCTTGAGCCCGGGGCGAGAGCCCCCCAGAGTCTTTAATTAGAGCGCATCGGGCGGGCCAACCTGCTTCCACTCGGCCCTGACGCGTCCTAAGTGCTGGTCTTTCGCTCCGCCGAAGGCCCGCCTGCATGTCAGACATCGACACCGAACTCGAAGGGCTCGCGGCCGAGTTCGAACTCCTGGGCGACTGGGAGGAGCGCTACCGCCACGTTATCGACCTCGGTAAGACGCTTGCCCCCCTGACCGACGCCGAGCGGTCGGACGCCAACAAGGTGCGCGGCTGTGCGAGCCAGGTGTGGCTTGTCACGGAACGAGGGCCGGACGGCCGGCTGAGTTTCCGCGGCGATTCCGACGCCCATATCGTGCGCGGCCTGGTCGCCATCCTGCTGCAGCTCTATTCGGGCCGCACCGCCGAGGACATCGTCGCCTTCGACGCCAAGGCGGCGATCGCCGAGCTTGGCCTTGCCGGCGCCCTGTCCACCCAACGCTCGAACGGCCTCGTGGCCATGGTGCAGCGCATCCGCCGCGACGCCGAAGCGCAGATGGCCTGAGCCTCCGCCCCTAACGGAGCGGAGGCCCCGAAGCGCTAGAAGTGGGTCCGCAGGGTGGCGAACCATTCCCGCGGCCGGTTGTAGGTGGCGAACACGACGGCCACGCCCCCCTGGTTCTGGCCCGTCACCACATAGCGCTGGTCGGTAAGGTTGGTGACGCCGACGGTCAGCTCCCAATGATCGCCGGGCGCCTTGTAGGTCCCCGACATATTGACCTCGTCGAGGGACGGGCGCCGCAGCAGGGGCGTATTGCCGAGGTCGTTATAGACGCTGGAGGTGTGGGTGTAGTCGAGGTTGAACTGCGCCCGCCCGTTGTTGGCGAGGTCGAACTGCAGTTGCGGCCCGATGTTGAACTTCAGCTTGGGTGTCTTGGGCAGCTTGAACGCGGTGGTGATGTTCACCCCGTTGTCCCCCACCCCCGGGGCGATCCGCGTGTATTTGGCGTCGAGGTAGCCGACGCTGGCGTTGATCGACAGCATGGTGCTGAGCACCGTCTGGGTCTCGACCTCGAAGCCCCAGATGCGGGCGTCGCCGGCGTTCAGGAAGGTCGGGGAGATGCCCTGCTGCGAGTTGAGCTGGATATTCTTGTAGCCGGTATGGAAGCCCGCGATGTTCAGCCGCATCCGCCGGTCGAACAGCTGCGACTTGATGCCGATCTCCTCGCTGGTGGCCTTTTCGGGATCGAAGTGGAGGCTGGCGTCATAGGTCGGATGCGGGTTCGACAGGCGGGTGGTCCAGCTGCCGGTCTTGAAGCCCTTCGACCACGACCCATAGATCATGACATTGTCGTTCGGGTGGAACTCCACCCCCACCTTGGGCGCGAAGTTGGTGAAGTTCTGCACCTGCACCCCCGCCGGATAGTAGCGCAGCGGCTGGCTGGGAATAGGGAACTGCAGGAAGGCCTGGCAGGTGGTGGTGGCGTTGCCCGCCGGGAAGCCCAGCGCCAGGGCCGAGGCGCCGGGCGGGTAGCAGCCGCTGATCTTGTAGGCGAGGCCGTTGTCGTCGGTCTGATAGCCCTGGAAGGTCTTGTGCTCGTCGGTGTAGCGGCCGCCCAGGGTGATGTGCAGCTTGTCGGTGACCTTAAAATTGGTGTGGAAATAGAGCGCCCAGGCGCGGGTCGCGAGATCGTTCGGCCCATCGATCTGTAAGAGGCCGGCGGGGAAGGTCACATAGTCGTGCAGGTTTCCCGATTCCTTGAAGTAGTAGGCGCCAAGGACGTAGGTCAGCCGATCGTTGAAGGTGTCGCCGGTGAGCTGCAGTTCTTCGGAGAACTCCTTCTGCGCCATGTCGAAGGAGGTGTGCAGGATGTCGAGGGGCGAACCGTCGAGGTCCATCCCCGCCTTCCAGTGCAGCTTACGATAGGCGGTGATCGACTTGAGGCTCATGCTGGGCGCCAGTTCCCAATCGAGCGTGCCTGATAGGCCCCAGTTCTTCAGTTGGGAGAAGCTGTTCCCGGTCGCGTAGCTGGTGTCGATGTTCCCCGTGACGAAGCGGCTGTCATAGGGCAGCCGGTTGTCGTTGGGATTGCCGTTGACGTTGACCCCCGACAGGGGGGGCGACTGCGGCATCAGGGTCGGCGTGCCCGCGAGCCCCCCGCGCGGCAGGGTGCAGAGCTGCCCCAGGGGCGCGCCCACAAGGCAGGCGTTGTAGAGGCCCGCCAGGCCCCCGCTGTTCGGATCGATCGCCAGCACCGAGTTGGCCGAAGCGGACTGATCGACGTTGGTGTAGTCGGCGGCGAGCGTGACCTTGAACTTGTCCGAGGGCAGCAGCAGCACCTTGCCCCGCACCGTCCAGGAGTTCTGGCCGCCCTCGCGGTCGTTCGTCTTGTACCCGGCCGCCGGAAAGTTCTGGTAGCCGTCGACCACAGTGGCGCAGGTCGTGCCGGAGGCCAGGGCGTCGCAGTCCGCGATCCCGGAGGTCTTCGCGGTCGACCCAGGGAAGGGGATCCGCTTCTGATAGCCGTCGCGGCGCAGGGACGAGAAGGAAATGCTGGTCAGGATCTTGTCGCTGATTGGCAGGTCGGCGGTGCCGAGCACATCCAGCCGCTTGTAGCTGCCCCCCGTGACCTCGCCGCGGACCATGAACTCCGGCCCGGGATCGCGGGTGACGATGCTGATCGCCCCGCCGATGGTGTTGCGTCCAAACAGCGTGCCTTGCGGTCCCTTCAGCACCTCCACCCGGGCCACGTCCAGCAGGCTGGTGTTGGCCCCTACAGAACGGGCCAGATAGACGCCGTCGACATAAACCCCGACCCCAGGGTCGAAGTTGAAGGCGAAATCGTTCTGGCCGATGCCGCGGATATAGGCGGCGAGCACCGTATCCGAACCCGAGAAGGGCGTGCCTGCGTCAAGGGTGACATTGGGCACGCTGTTGCTGAGCTGGGCCACCTCGCGGATGCCCTTGGCCTCCAGGGCCGCGGCGGTGAAGGCCGTGACCGCGATCGGCACGTTCTGCACATTCTCGGCCCGCTTCTGCGACGTGACGACGACTTCTTCGATCACGCCGGTATCGGCCGGCTGCGCGTGGGCGACAGCGACGGTCAGCATACCGGCGCCCAGGATGGTGGACGCGGCAAGGCCTGCCTTGAGCAAGGTCATCTCGGCTTCCCTCTCTACGATCGGCCGGACGGGACGGCCTGTTTTGCTTGAGTCTCTAAGGACCGGCGGCACTACGCGCCGCATCGCCAAGCAATGCTCGGCCGCATGCGAAAAGGACTCGCTCTGCAGCGAAGCGATCCGGCCGGCGGCGGAGATGATTCACGCGCGTGGCGTAGGCGCCACTCAAAGCTGAGTGTAGGCTCAGGAACCTGATTGCGTAGGGTGACGGCGAAAAGACCTGCTCAAAGGGTCGTTCCATGACGCAGACCGAACGATTTTCCACAGACGGTTGCCCCTCGGCCAGCAAGGTCGAGTACTGGAACCGCCTCGCCAACGAGACCTTCATCGACCTCACCGTCGATCCGGCGGACCGGGCGAGCTTCCGCGGAGAGCTTTCCCGAGCCGATCTCGGCGCCATCGGGCTCGCCGTCGCGCGATCGGCCCCGGCGACCGTCCGCCGCATCCCCAGTCGCGCGGAACGGGCGGCGCCGGAGTCGGTGTTCTTCGTGCATCTGCAGGGGCGCGGCCACAGCATCTGCGAACAGGACGGCCGTCAGGCGCTGCTCGGCCCCGGCGACTTCGCCATCTGCGACACCGCCCGCCCCTATTCGCTGATCTTCGCAGAAGCGAACGAGATGTTCGTCGCCAAGATCCCCGGCCCGCTGCTTCGCCAGCGCCTTCCCGACCCCGAGCACAAGGTCGCCGTTCGCATGCGGGGCTCGGAGATCCGGCCCGGCCTGGTCTCCACCTTCCTGCGCGGCGCCTGTCGCCAGCTCGAAGGCGCCAAGGACACCGGCTGGTGTCAGGCGGTGTCCAACACCCTCCTCGATCTGATGGAGCTGGCCTACGGCGAGCAGGACGGGGCCTCGGGCGTGCGCGCGCGGCTGCGACGCCGGGCCTGCGCTCTGATCGACGCGGAGCTTTGCGATTCCAGCCTGACCCCGCACGGCGTCGCGGGCAGCCTGGGAGTCAGCCCGCGCTACCTGCAGATGGCCTTCGCCGACGTGGGCGAGACCCCGTCGGACTATATCCGCGAGCGTCGGCTTGATCTGGCGCGCCGGCTGCTGACTTCGGACGGAGGGCCCCAAACCATCACCGACCTCGCCCTCGAAGTCGGGTTCGGCGACCTGACCTATTTTTCACGCGCGTTCCGCGGCCGCTTCGGGGTCAGCCCGCGGGCCTATCGGGCGGAGCGCGCCCGGCCGCATTAGCCGGAGGGGTTCAGGCGGCGCGGATGCCGCTGGTGTCGGACAAGGTCCCGATGACCGCATCATAGCCGAGGATCATGTCGACGCTGCGCCCGTCGCTGGCCAGGGGCAGGCGGATCCAAAGGATCGACAGGTGGGGCGCGCCGCGCCAGGCCAGGGAGTGGACCCCCGCCGCCGGGCGCCGTTCTTCCACCACCTGATTGAGTTGGGCGCGCCAATAGTCGGCGGCCGGCGGGGCATAGACCTCGTCCAGCATCTTGCCGGTGATCTCGCGCCCGTAGACCCCATAGAGGCCCGTGCCGGCGAGGCGCAGACGATAGTTGCGGGGTTCGGCGGAGACCTCGGTCAGGCTGACCGTCGGCAGATGGCGCTTCATCTCGCACGGATCGATGTGCGCGCGCGCAGGCAGCCGGCCGCCTTCGCGACGCGACGCCCAGTAGGCGAACATCTCTTCATGTGAACGCGCCGCCGCAGCGGAAGCGGCCATCAGGCCTGACATTCAAGATTCCCCGTCAACCCCCCGGAATCGTGAGGTTACTATCTCTTAACTACGCTGCCGCCTCAAGGGTGTAACGACCTGATTCGTCTGATTCGGCTTGGCCGCGACGAAAAGACGCCCGCGAGGCGAGCTTCAGCTGCGGAAATCAGCCGCCAGGGCTAGCATGGCCGCGCGCTGCGGCGGGGAATATTCGTCGATCTCTTCCTCGTCCCGCCGCCGGATGGCGCCGACCAGGGCCGGGGTCAGGGCCGAGGAGAGGGCCCAGTTCCAATAGCGGAGCACCGTCTGCGCCCGGTCCACGGCCATGGAGTCGTAGATGGTCAAGGAGCGCTCGAGGGCGCTCGCGACGTTGCCGGCCGAATCCACCTCCGGCCGGCGCAGACCCCGCCACAGGGCCCGGAGCGCCGACTTGGGCAGGCCGGTCGCCTTGCACAGGATGGCCAGCGGCTCCCCCGTGGGGTCGGTAAGGATCTTCGCGCCGGTCATCGGCTTCAGGCCGGCGAGGTAGGCGATCTCCGACGCGGTATCCCGGGTGAAGCCGTTCTGGGCGGCCGCCACAGCGTCTTCAAGGCTGGCGAAGGGGCTCTTTTCCACTGCCGCCCGGTTGCGCTGACGGCGCTCGATGAACTGCAGCGCCTTGCGGACCAGCGGGTCGGCCCAGCGTTCCTCCGCAGCCAGGGCGAAGACGTCGCCGGCCACTTCCTGCAGCACTTCACGGGAGACGGCGAAACGCGACAGGATGAAGGCCCGCTCTTCGGGAGCGGCCCACCAGAACATCACATAGGCCTGGCTCGGCCGCAGCTCGGGACGCCGCAGCAGGGCCGCGATGTAGGACGCGTGGTCGCGGGATTCGGCCAGAATCTCTTCCAGGGCGATCTGGGAGAAGCGCGCGCCTTCGTTGCGCAGCAGTATCTCGATCACATGCGATTCGCCTGCGGCGATCAGGGCCTCGCTGACCACCTCGCTGACGGACTTGCGGCGGGCGATCATGCGCCGGTGGTCGGGGCCGGCGTCACGGATGCAGCCGATCAGGTCGGCGTCGGTGACAGCCGGGCTGTCCTCCAGCAGCGGACCGGCGATTTCGATCGAGTCGCGAAGCAGCAGCCGCAGCACGGGCGCAGGAATCTCGGCCAGGCCGGAGAGACGGCGCGCCACCTTGGCCCGGTCGGAGGGATCGGCCTCGCGCAGGATCTCGATCAGCAGGTCGCCGATCATGCTCCGCTCGAAGGTGTTCACCCGGCTCGTCGGCAACGAGACCACGTCCGCCAGACGCTTCAGCAACGCCCGGCGCGCGCGTCCGAGCCGCGGCGTTTCGTCATTGCCAAGGTCGAGTGGGGATGCGGGATCGGCCATTGCGCTCTCTACACCGCGATGATCCAGCCATTGCGCTTATGGGAGGTTAACTTTTGGCGTCGCTTGACCCCCTCGGGCCACATCCGTAAACACCGCGCGGTCCCCCTCAGGAGAAATCCCCTTGGCCCAGAGCCCTAACGCGCGCGAAAGCCGCCTGCTGTCCGGCGCGACCGGAGTCCTGGCCCTGGCGGACGGCACGGTGCTGCAAGGCGTCGGCGTCGGCGCCCCCGGCGAGGCGCTCGGCGAAGTCTGCTTCAACACCGCCATGACCGGGTATCAGGAAATCCTGACCGATCCGTCCTACATGGCCCAGATCGTCACCTTCACCTTCCCGCACATCGGCAACGTCGGCGTGAATGCGGAAGACGTGGAGCAGTTCGGCCAAGAGGGTGGCTTGGGCGCCCGCACCACCGCCCGCGGGGCGGTGTTCCGCGACGTGCCCACCGTGCCCGCCAATTGGCGGGCCGAGGCCGGCGCCGCCGGCTCTCTCGACGCCTGGATGAAGCGCCGCGGCGTGGTCGGCCTGGCCGGGGTCGACACCCGCGCCCTGACCAAGAGCATCCGCGAGCGGGGCATGCCGCATGGGGTCATCGCCCACAATCCGGACGGACAATTCGATCTGGAAGCCCTGGTCGCCCAGGCCAAGGCCTGGACCGGCCTCGTCGGCCTGGACCTCGCCAAGGACGCCACCTGCCTGCAGAGCTTCACCTTCGAGGAGGGCCTGTGGGCTTGGCCGGAAGGCTACGCCAAGCCGGCGCCGCAGCCCAGGTTCGAGGTGGTGGTGCTGGACTATGGGGTGAAGCGCAACATCCTGCGCGCCCTGACCAGCATCGGCGCCCGCGCCACCGTGCTGCCCGCCTCCACCTCCGCCGAGGAGGTGCTGGCCCGCAATCCGGACGGGATCATGCTGTCCAACGGCCCCGGCGATCCGGCGGCCACCGGCGAATACGCCGTGCCGGAGATCCGCAAGCTGGTGGACAGCGGCAAGCCGGTGTTCGGCATCTGCCTCGGCCACCAGATGCTGGCGCTCGCGCTCGGCGCCAAGACCACCAAGATGGACCAGGGCCACCACGGGGCGAACCACCCGGTGAAGGATCTGACCACCGGCAAGGTGGAGATCGTCTCCATGAACCACGGCTTCACCGTGGACCGCGACACCCTGCCCGATCCGGTGCAGGAGACCCACGTCTCCCTGTTCGACGGCAGCAACGCCGGCATCCAGTTGAAGGACCGGCCGGTGTTCAGCGTGCAGCATCACCCGGAAGCCAGCCCCGGCCCCACCGACTCCCTCTACCTGTTCGACAGGTTCGCCGGACTGATGACGCCGCGGAATTAGCGTTGCCCTAACCGCTCCCGCCCCCATGAGCGGGGGCGGTAAGGGCGGTTCTGTCGGCTGAATCCAACTTCTGGCCGCCTCCGTCCAAGACGACGGCCGCGTCGCAGCCCAGACTTGTGAGCAAGAAGCCCCCGCCGTTCGGCTGAGGGACGATGCTTGCCCCTGGGAGGCGACCTTGCCCTACGACCTGCCGCCGCATCTGTCGGAAGCCGAATTCCTGCGCGCGATGCAACAGTTCCAGGCCCTGCTCGGCCCGGAAGGCGCGCTGACGGAACCGGCGCGGGTGTCGGAATTCCGCGACCCGTTCGCCCACGCAAGCTGGACCGAATTCGAGCCCTCGGCGGTGCTGATGCCCACCACCGTCGAGGAAGTGCAGGCGATCCTGCGGGTGGCCAACGAGTTCAAGATCCCGCTCTGGACCAGCTCGCAAGGGCGCAACAACGGTTATGGCGGGCCGGCGCCGCGGGTGGGCGGCAGCGTCGCGCTCAGCCTGCGGCGGATGAACCGGGTGCTGGAGGTGGACGAGGAGTCGGCCTACGCCCTGGTCGAGCCGGGGGTGCGCTTCTTCGACCTCTATGACGACCTGCGCGCGCGCGGGTCCAGGCTGTGGATGTCGGTCCCGGACCTCGGCTGGGGCAGCGTGCTCGGCAACACCGTCGATCACGGCATGGGCTACACCCCCTATGGCGACCACGCGGCCAGCCAGTGCGGCCTGGAGGTGGTGCTGCCGAGCGGCGACGTGATGCGCACCGGCATGGGCGGGATGAGCAATCCCAAGGCCTGGCAGGTCTACAAGCGCGGCTGCGGCCCGAGCGCCGACGGCCTCTTCATGCAGTCCAACCTCGGCATCGTCACCAAGATGGGGCTTTGGCTGATGCCGGAGCCGGAATGCTACATGCCGGGCTGGCTGACCCTGCGCCGGGACGCGGACCTGGAGCTGCTGCTGGAGCGGCTGCGGCCGCTAATGATGAACGGGACCATCCCCAACCAGCCGATGATCATCAACGCCGTCTGCGCCATCTCCGCCTTCACCGGGCGGGAGCAATGGTACGAGGGCGCCGGCCCCATCCCTGAGACGGTCATCGACCGGATCGCCGAACAGCCAGGCCTCGGCCGCTGGGTCATGCGCTTCGCCCTCTATGGCGACGAGAAGATCGTCGAGCGCCAGCGCGAGATCGTGCAGGACGCCTTCGGGACCATCCCGGGCGCCGACGTTTCCTTCTCGAAGTACGCCGGCGCCGCCATGCCCGAGCTGACCAACCCCCACGAGCGGGTGCAGGCGGGCATCCCCAGTATGGACCTCGACCGCATGACCCGCTGGTATGGCGGGGAGCAGGGCGGCCACATCGGCTTCTCCTGCGTCGCCCCCATCACCGGCCGCGACGGCGGGGCCCTGCGCGACCTCGTGAAGGATCGGCTGAACGAGGCGGGCCTGGACTACAGCGGGGTGATCATCGTCAGCAAACGCAGCATGATCCACGTGGGCCTCGTCGTGTTCGACACCAAGAACGAAGCCCAGGCCAAGGCCGCCTATGACGCCTGCAAGGGACTGGTCGAACCCGCCGCCAAACTCGGCTACGGCGAGTACCGCTCGCACCTCGATTTCATGGACCTCGTCGCCGACCAGTACGACTTCAACAACCACGCCCAGCGGCGCTTCAACGAGACCCTGAAGGACGCCCTCGACCCCAACGGCATCCTCTCGCCGGGCAAGCAGGGGGTCTGGCCGAAGGCGATGCGGCCCCCTCGCGGCGGGGTTTGACCAGCCTTCCGATTTGTACTCTGACTCGCCCACTCGACTTGCGAGGGAGGGCGGCATGCGCGCCAGCCAGACCCAGGCGTTCACCACCACCGATTTCGCCCCCGGGGCCCGGGTGGAGCGATGGAACGACTTCGGCAGCGAGACCTTCTCCGGCATCAGCGTCGACCCGGCCGGAACCGACCCCTTCTGGGCGCGGATGACCCGGCGGCTGATCGGCGGGGTGGGGGTCGCCTGGATGGGCACTTCCGCCTCGGTGTGTCACAGCGCCGCCGGCCAGGTGGGGTCCTGGGCCGCCCCCAGCAAGGACGCCTTCCTGCTGCTGGTGCAGGAGCGCGGCGGGTGCCGCATGACCCAGTTCGGGCGTGAGGCGCAGCTATCCCCCGGCGACATGGTGCTGAGCGACGGGACCCGCCCCTGGATCAACGACTGCGCGGCGCCGATGAGCCTTGTCGTGGTCAAACTGCCGACGGAGCGGCTGATCCGCACCCTTGGCGATCCGTCCGCCCATGTGGGGACCACGTTGAGCGCCGGACAGGCGAGCACGCGGCTGGCGTCGTCCCTGCTGTTGTCGATCAAGGGGGCGCTTCAAGCCGGAGTGGAGGACGATCTCGACGATTCGGCCGGGGACCTGATCCTTGACGCGGTGGGCATGGCCTTCGGCCGGGCGGCTCAGCGAACGAGGCCGAAAGCCGCCGGCCGGCGGGAGGCCTGCTCTTTCATCGAACGCAACCTCGGCGATCCCGGCCTCAGCGTCGCCGCCGTGGCCGAGGCCCTGGGGATTTCGACGCGGGCGATGCAGCGGCTGTTCCTGGAGATCGGCGTCACGCCGCGGGACTATATCCTCGCCCGCCGGCTCGACGTGGCGGCCGAGGCCCTGCGCCGGGCGGACCGGGCTCCGGAGGCCCGCATCACCGACATCGCCTACGATGCGGGATTCAGCGACCTCAGCTACTTCACACGGGCGTTCGGCAAGCGGTTCGGGCTGTCGCCGAGGGCTTATCGGCAGACCTCGCGACACTGATCCGAGGCAGATCGGACGTCCACGACGCTTGCGCCGGTGCGTCCTCGGCTCTAAACGACGCCCTTAACCTGCAACCTTGTCGGCGACGGACGTGCGAGACTCGCGCGCCCTCCGCCGCGCGCGCGATAAGAGCCGAGCCCCATGCCCAAACGGACGGACATCAAGTCGATCCTGATCATCGGCGCCGGCCCCATCGTGATCGGCCAGGCCTGTGAGTTCGACTATTCCGGCGTCCAGGCCTGCAAGGCCCTGCGGGCCGAGGGCTATCGCATCGTCCTGGTCAACTCCAATCCCGCCACCATCATGACCGACCCGAACGTGGCGGACGCGACCTATGTGGAGCCCATCACCCCGGAGATGGTCGAGAAGATCATCGCCAAGGAGAAACCGGACGCCCTGCTGCCCACAATGGGCGGCCAGACCGCGCTGAACTGCGCCCTGGCCCTGGAGAAGTCCGGCGTGCTGGAGCGCTACGGCGTGGAGATGATCGGCGCCAAGGCGGACGTGATCGAGAAGGCCGAGGACCGGCAGAAATTCCGCGACGCGATGGATTCCCTCGGCCTGGAAAGCCCCAAGTCGCGGGTCGCCCACACCTTCGCCGAAGCCCAGGAAGGCCTGGAGTTCGTCGGCCTGCCCGCCATCATCCGCCCGTCCTTCACCCTCGCCGGCACCGGCGGCGGCATCGCCTACAACCTCGAGGAATTCCGCGAGATCGTGGAGCGGGGCCTCGACCTCTCCCCCGTCGGCGAAGTGCTGGTCGAGGAGAGCGTGCTCGGCTGGAAGGAATACGAGATGGAGGTGGTCCGCGACCGCGCGGACAACTGCATCATCATCTGCTCCATCGAGAACATCGACCCGATGGGCGTCCACACCGGCGACAGCATCACCGTCGCCCCGGCGCTGACCCTGACCGACAAGGAATACCAGTGGATGCGCACCGCCTCGATCGCGGTGCTGCGGGAGATCGGGGTGGAGACCGGGGGCTCCAACGTGCAGTTCGCGGTCAACCCGAAGGACGGCCGCATGGTCGTCATCGAGATGAACCCGCGGGTGTCGCGCAGCTCCGCCCTGGCCTCCAAGGCCACCGGCTTCCCCATCGCCAAGGTCGCCGCCCGGCTGGCGGTCGGCTACACCCTGGACGAGCTGATGAACGACATCACCGGGGCCACCCCGGCGGCGTTCGAGCCGACCATCGACTATGTGGTCACCAAGATCCCGCGCTTCGCCTTCGAAAAGTATCCGGGCGCCGAGCCCTATCTGACCACCTCGATGAAGTCGGTGGGCGAGGTGATGGCCATGGGCCGCACCTTCGCGGAATCGATGCAGAAGGCCCTGCGCGGCCTTGAGACCGGTCTGACCGGCTTCGACGAGATCGCCATTCCTTCCGCCCCCGGCGAGGACATCCAGGAGGCCGCCATCCGTCTGCTCGGCCAGCCGACGCCGGACCGTATCCGCGTGATCGCCCAGGCCTTCCGCGTCGGCCTGTCGGTGGAGCAGGTGGCCGCCGCCTGTTCCTACGAGCCCTGGTTCCTGCGCCAGATCGAGGCGCTGATGGCGACCGAGGCCGAGGTGGCCAAGAATGGGCTTCCGACCGACGCCGCCGCATTCCGCAAGCTGAAGGGGCTTGGCTTCTCCGACGCCCGCCTCGCCAAGCTGACCGGCGCCAAGGAGGCCGACGTGCGCGCCGCCCGCCGCGGCCTGGGCGTGCGCCCCGTGTTCAAGCGGGTCGACACCTGCGCGGCGGAGTTCGCCGCCAAGACCCCCTACATGTACTCGACCTACGAGACCGGCGCGCTGGGCCAGATCCCCGAGTGCGAGAGCCAGCCGTCGGGCGCCAAGAAGGCGATCATCCTCGGCGGTGGGCCGAACCGGATCGGCCAGGGCATCGAGTTCGACTACTGCTGCTGTCACGCCGCCTTCGCCCTGGCAGAGATCGGCGTCGAGTCGATCATGGTCAACTGCAACCCCGAGACCGTCTCCACCGACTACGACACCTCCGACCGGCTCTATTTCGAACCCCTGACCGCCGAGGACGTGCTCGAACTGATCGATGTGGAGCGCGCCAACGGCGAGTTGCTGGGCGTCATCGTCCAGTTCGGCGGCCAGACCCCGCTCAAGCTGGCGCAGGCCCTGGAAGACGCCGGCATCCCCATCCTCGGCACCACCCCGGACGCCATCGACCTCGCCGAGGACCGGGAGCGGTTCCAACAACTACTGCACGAGATCGGCCTGAAGCAGCCGATCAACGCTATCGCCCGTTCCGCGGAGGAGGCCCTGGCCGGCGCCCTGCAGGTCGGCTTCCCGGTGGTGATCCGCCCGTCCTACGTACTGGGCGGCCGGGCCATGGAGATCGTCCGCGACGAGGAAGGCCTCAGCCGCTACGTGCGCGAGGCGGTGCAGGTCTCCGGCGACAGCCCCGTTCTGATCGACCAGTACCTGTCCCGCGCCACCGAGGTGGATGCCGACGCCATCGCCGACGGCGAGACGGTGTTCGTCGCCGGCATCATGGAGCACATCGAGGAGGCCGGGGTGCACTCGGGGGATTCGGCGTGTTCGCTGCCGCCCTTCTCGCTGAAGCCGGAAACCGTCGCCGAACTGCATCGCCAGACCGAGGCCCTGGCCCGCGCCCTGAAGGTGCGCGGCCTGATGAACGTGCAGTTCGCCATCGAGGAGCCGCACGGCCCAGAACCGCGTATCTATGTGCTGGAGGTCAACCCCCGCGCCTCGCGCACCGTGCCCTTCGTGGCCAAGGCCATCGGCAAGCCCGTCGCCGCCATCGCCGCCAAGGTGATGGCCGGCAAGGCGCTGGCCAGCTTCGGCCTGACCCAGGCCACCGCGGACCATGTGGCGGTGAAGGAAGCGGTCTTCCCCTTCGCCCGCTTCCCCGGCGTGGACACGGTGCTCGGGCCGGAAATGCGCTCCACCGGCGAGGTCATGGGCCTGGACTGGCGGCGGCCCGGCGAGGAGCCTATCGCCGCCTTCGCCCGCGCCTTCGCCAAGAGCCAGCTCGCCGGCGGCACCGTGCTGCCGAGCACCGGCGCGGCCTTCGTCTCGGTGCGGGAGGTCGACCGCCCCTTCGTGGTCGAGCCGGTCCGCCTGCTGCTCAGCCGCGGCTTCAAGGTGATCGCCACCAGCGGCACCGCCGCCTACCTCAATGAGCAGGGGCTGACGGTGGAGTCGGTCAAGAAGGTCCGCGAGGGCCGGCCGCACATCGTCGACGCGATGAAGAACAACGAGGTGCAGCTCGTCATCAACACCACAGAGGGACGGCAGAGCCTGGAGGATTCCTTCTCCATCCGGCGCACCGCGCTGATGATGAAAATCCCCTACTACACCACCGTCGCCGGAGCCCTGGCCGCCGCACAGGCGATTGGAGCGGTGGCGGACGGGTCTTTGGAGGTGCGTCCCCTGCAAAGCTATGCCTGAGACGGCGAGCCGCAGGGCGGCGCCCTTGAATAGGGGCCTTGCAGCTCCTATTCTAATTCGCCGGCCGATCCGCTTGCTTGCGGACGGCCGTTTGCGTTTCCCCGACGGGCTGAGCGGCGACCTATCCTAATGGAAAAAGTTCCGATGACCGCCGAGGGCTATCGTGCCCTCGACGAAGAATTGAAGCGTTTGAAGTCGATAGAACGGCCGGCGGTTATCGCCGCCATCTCCGAGGCGCGTAGCCACGGCGATCTGTCGGAGAACGCCGAGTACCATGCCGCCAAGGAGCGGCAGGGCTGGATCGAAGGCCGCATCGCCGAGATCGAGGACAAGATCAGCCGCGCGCAGATCATCGACGTGTCCAAGCTGTCCGGCAGTCAGGTGAAGTTCGGCGCCACGGTCACCGTGGTCGACGAGGACACCGAGGACGAGGCCCGCTACCAGATCGTCGGCGAGCACGAGGCGGACGTGAAGCAGGGGCGCCTGTCCCTGACCTCGCCCCTCGCCCGCGGCATGATCGGCAAGGAGCCCGGCGACGTGGTCGAGGTCATCACCCCTGCGGGCGTGAAGGCCTACGAGATCCTCAAGGTCGAGTGGGTCTGAAGCTGGCCTCGGCGTGGCTCCCGCCTCTCCGCCCCCGCTTCTGACCATCTGGGCCGTCTCCGACGACAAGGCCGGCAACGCCAACCAGGCCCTCGGCCTGGCCGAGGCCGTGCAGCGTCTGGTTCCGGCCGCCATCGCGACCAAGCGTATCGCCTGGCGCGCCCCTTTCGGCCGCCTGCCCACACGGCTGATACCGCCGGGCGCCCTCTCGCCTGACGCAGACCCCATCGCCCCCCCCTGGCCGGACCTGTGGATCGGGACCGGCCGGGCGAGCGTGCCGCTCGGCATGCGGATGAAGGGCTGGTCGGAGGGACGAACCTTTGTGGTTCACACCCAGCACCCCCGCGTCCCGGCCAGCCGCTTCGACCTCGTCGCCCCGCCCAAGCATGACCGGCTGGCAGGTCCCAACGTCTTCCCGATCACCGGCGCACCGCATCGAGTGACGCCCGGACGGCTGGCCGCCGAACTGGCGCAATTCGAGGCGATGCTGGCCCCCCTGCCCTCGCCCCGCGCCGCCGTGCTGATCGGCGGCCGCTCCAAGGCCTATGACCTGTCGCCGGAGCGGGCGGGCAGGATCGCCGACGCCCTCGACGCAGCGCTCGAGAAGGCCGGGGCCTCGCTGCTGCTGACCTTCTCCCGGCGCACCCCAGCCCCTGCCCGCAGGATCATCGCGGAGCGGCTGGCGGAGCGGCCAGGGATCATCTGGAACGACCAGGGCCCCAACCCCTACTTCGCCTTCCTGGCGGCGGCCGACTACATCGCCGTGACCGAGGACTCCACCAACATGCTGGTCGAAGCCGCCTCCACCGGCAGACCCATCTTCGTCATCGGCATGGACGGCGCCCATGCCCGCAAGCGCGCCTTCCACGCCGATCTGGAAGCCCGCGGCGCCGCGCGGCCGTTCGGGGGTGAGTTCTACGGCTGGACCTACGCGCCCCTGCGCGAGACCGAACGGCTGGCGGAAGAGGTGGTGCGACGGATGGCGGAGCGGGCTTAGATCGCCGTAGCTTCAGTTCAGTCGTCATCCCAGGCCTTGCGCCTGTGACCCATTGACTCAGCGGATTGTGACGGGGAGCAAAAACTAGCGCCCCACCCGCTCGATGAGCGCCTTGGCCGCCGCCGGAGCCCGCACCTTGGCCCCGTTGATCATGAAGACGAACACGTCGCGCGCTTTTTTCGGGGGCTTGGCGTCCTCGACATAGGGCAGCCCCTCCGGCGCCCCGCCCGCGGCCCAGGTCTTGGCGACCTCTGCCCAGCCACTCAGCTCATCGGCGGTGTAGCCGGTCTCGACCTCTTCCTTGGCGTCCTCCAGCCGGGCGTAGACGAAGTCGGCGGTGACATCGGCGAGGGTCGGGTATTTGGCGCTGTCGGCGAACACCAGGGCCACCCCTGCGTCCCTGGCCAGCTTGACCATCGCAGGGTCGCGGAAGCTCTCGTGCCGGGCCTCCAGGGCATGCCGCAGCTTGATACCGCCGACTTCGTGGGGGAACAGCTCGAAATAGGCGGCGATATCCGCCGCGTCGAACTTCTTGGTCCCGGCGAGCTGCCACAGGATTGGGCCGAGCTTGGGTCCCAGTTCCTCCAGCCCGGAGGCGAAGAATTTGTCGATGGAGTCCTTGGCGTCCGTCAGCACCTTGCGGTTCACCGCATACCGCGGCGCCTTGAGGGCGAAGACGAAATCGTCCGGCGCCGAGTCCCGCCACTTGCGGAAGGTCGACGGCGACTGGTTGCCGTAGAAGGTGCCGTTGACCTCGATGGCGGTCAGCTGGCTGGCCGCGTACTCGAGCTCCTTGGTCTGCGGCAGGTCGGGCGGGAAGAAGACCCCGCGCCAAGGCTCATAGGTCCAGCCCCCGATGCCGACACGGATACGGCCGCTCATTGGAATTGGCCGCTCAATAAGCCAACTCGAAGGCGCGGCGCACATCGCCGCCCCAGGGGCCGTGGTAGAGCTCCAGCAGCCGTTCGGCGGGCGTAATGCCCGTCTCGGCAATCTCTTGCAGCTCGGTGAGGTAGCGGGTCTCGTCGGCCAGGGCGCCATGCCCGCGAGCGCGGCGCTTGAGGCCCTCCACGGCGATGGCGACCACGTCCTTGGCCACGTCCTGCAGGCTGCGGCCGGCGATCTCGGCCTTGAGGCCGATGCGGGCGGAATCGAGGCGCAGCTTGGCCCGCTCTTCCGATGTCCAATACTTGCAGACATCCCAGGCCGCCGCGAGGGCCGCCGGATCGTACAGCAGGCCGGCCCAGAGGGCGGGCAGCGCGCACAGACGGCTCTGCGGACCGGAGTCGGCGCCGCGCATCTCCAGATAGGTCTTCAGCCGAACCTCGGGGAACAGGGTGCTGAGATGATCGACCCAGTCGCCCATCCGCGGCCGCGAGCCGGGCAGTTGGGGCAGCTCGCCGGCCATGAAGGCGCGGAATGACGCGCCGGACGCGTCGATGTAGCGGCCATGGCGCTTGACGAAATACATCGGCACATCGAGGGCCCAGCGGGCGTAGGTCTCGAAGCCGAACCCGTCCTCGAACACAAAATCGAGCAGGCCGGTGCGATCGGGATCGGTGTCGGTCCAGACGTTGGCGCGGGCCGACAGGAGGCCGCTGGGCTTGCCCTCCACGAACGGGGAGTTGGCGAACAGGGCCGTGGCCACCGGCTGCAGCGCCAGGCTGACCCGGAACTTGGCCACCATGTCCGCTTCCGACGCGAAATCGAGGTTGGCCTGCACGGTGCAGGTGCGGAACATCATGTCGAGGCCGAGGCCGCCAACCTTGGGCATGTAGGCCTTCATGATGCCGTAGCGGCCCTTAGGCATCACCGGCGTCTCGGCTCGGGTCCAGATGGGGGAAAACCCGAGGCCGAGGAAACCGAGGCCGAGCTCGTCGGCGACGATCTTGGTCTCCTTCAGGTGCCGCCCGGTCTCGGCGCAGATCTCATGGATGGTCTGGAACGGCGCCCCCGACAGCTCGAACTGGCCGCCGGGCTCGAGGCTGATCGACGCCGCGTCGCGCGACAGCGCGATCAGGGTCTCGCCGCCGTCCCGCTTCTCGTAGACCCCTTCCCAGCCGAACCGCATCAGGCCCTTGAGCAGCGCCTCGATGCCGTCGGGGCCGTCATAGGCCACCGGCGTCAGGGATTTCAGGTGGAAGCCGAACTTCTCGTGTTCGGCGCCGATGCGATGCTGATCCGCCGGCTTGGCGCCACTGGCGAGGTGCGCCGCGAGGTCGTCAAGCTCGAGCGGACGGTCGTCCAGCGCGCAATCGGCCATGGGCGTCCTTCCCTTCGCGGCCCTGGGCAATCGCAGCAAAATCGCCGCCGCCCAAATTCGGCCGGGTTTTCGTCAGCTCGCCAAATAGGCCGATGTCGATCCAGGCTCAAGAGCGACGCGGCCCAGGCTTTGTAAAGCTTTCGCGACCGGCCCGTTCCCTCGCTACCCTGCAGAAGCGTCCCGCCAATCTCCCGCGGCGGCCTGCCACAGGGTGAGGGCGGCGATGGCGGCGGTGTCGGCGCGTAGGATCCTCGGACCTAGGGTCACGGTCAGGACACCCTCCATCGATCGCAGATGCGCCCGCTCCTCCGGGTCGAAACCGCCTTCCGGGCCGATCAGCAGGGCGGCCCGCGCATCATTTTGCTGCGCCATGTTGCGCGCAGCAAAATCGCCGAACACCTCCAGCGCCGGCCTCGCCCGGCCGGCTTCGCCGCCCCAGGGCTGGGCCGGATCGTCCCCCGCCTCGTCGCAGAACACCAGGCGCCGCCCCGGCTCCCAATCGTCCAGCATCCTGCCCAATCGTTCGGGAGCCAACACCTGCGGCACGTCGAGCCGGCCGGTCTGTTCGGCCGCCTCGGTGGCGATGGCCTGCAGGCGCGCGACATTGGTGTGGTCGGCGTTGGTGCGGCGGGTGATCACGAGGCGGACCCGCCGTGCGCCCAGCTCGGCCGCCTTCTCGACGATGGTCTCCAGCCGCGCGCGCTTGACCAGGGCGATGACGAGATCGAGGTCCGGCGACGGGGTCTGCGCCCGCGTCTGGGCCTCGGCCTCCAGCACACAGCCCTTTTTCGAAACCTCGCGCAGGACCGCGCGCCACTCCCCGTCGCGACCGTTGAACAGCAGCACGGGGTCCCCCACCCCCTGGCGCATGACGAGGGTGAGATAGCGCGCCTGCTCGGCGGCGGGCGCGACGCGCGCGCCTTCGCTCAGGGGGGCGGTGACGAACAGCCGGATCATGCCCCGATCATTAGCCAAGCCGCGCGCCCGCCGCCACGGCGGCTTGAACCCGAAGGGCCGGCGCAGTAGGTTCCGCCCGCCTGCGCGACTGGCGATCGAGGTGGTCCACCACCGGGGAACGCGGGCCTTGCACGCCGCTCGCCTGGGCAGTTTCTCAAGATACCGGAGAACCGCCTTGCCCGCCGCCCCTGCCTATCCCCCCGCCCCCGACCTTCTTCC
>Ga0182736_1001272_pt1 | contig 26226 bp, 26 predicted proteins | sample eDN5th30CKraftBY_FD_128882 | JGI IMG/M metagenome (GOLD analysis project Ga0182736, IMG submission 128882) | Enriched backyard soil microbial communities from Emeryville, California, USA - eDNA 5th pass 30_C Kraft BY (version 2) (version 2) | ecosystem: Environmental > Terrestrial > Soil >...
ACCGACATGAACGTGGTCATGACCGGCTCCGGCGGCTACGTCGAGGTCCAGGGCACCGCCGAGGGCGCGCCGTACTCGCGAGCCGAGCTCGACGCCCTGCTCGACCTGGCCGAGGGCGGCATCGCCCAGATCGTCGAGCTGCAGCGGGCCGTGCTCGCCACGCCGCCCGCCGGCCGCTGAGTCGAGCCGTGACGGCGCGCACCCCCATCGTCTTGGCCTCGGCCAACCCCAAGAAGGCCGCCGAGATCGCGGAGATCCTGGGCGAGCACCTCGAGCTGGTGCCCCGGCCCGCCGAGGTCCCCGAGGTGATCGAGGACGAGGACACGTTCGAGGGCAACTCGCGGCTCAAGGCCGTCGCGCTGTGCGAGGCCACCGGCCTGGCGGCGGTGGCCGACGACTCGGGCCTCGAGGTCGACGCGCTCGACGGTGCGCCCGGCGTCTGGTCGGCCCGGTACGCCGGTGAGGACGCCACCGACGAGCAGAACGTCGACAAGCTGCTCGCCGCCCTGGCGGACCGCCCGGACCCCGCGGACCGCACCGCCCGGTTCCGAGCCGTCGTCGTCCTCCGCCACCCCGACGGCCGCGAGCTGGTGGCCGCCGGCCACGTCGAGGGCACCATCGCCGATGCGCCCCGCGGCCCCGGCGGTTTCGGGTACGACCCCGTCTTCATCCCGGTCGAGGGCGACGGCCGCACCTTCGGCGAGATGAGCCAGGACGAGAAGCACGCGATCAGCCACCGAGGCCGCGCCCTGCGCGACCTGCTCGCCCAGCTCGACGGCTGATCCAGAGGCCCGCGGCTACCAGCCGCGCAGGTCGACCGGCCAGCAGTCGACGACCTCGCCGGCCTGGTGGATCCAGAGCTGCTCGTGCTGCGAGACGGTGGGGTCGACGTGGGCGGGCCACACGACGGCCCGATCGCCGACCCGGGGGAGCGGGGCGCCGTCGTCCATCGAGAAGACGGTGTGCTCGTCGGCGTGGTACCAGACCGATGCGCCGTCGATGGCGGCGTTGCCGTGGTCCATGCCGAGCGCCTTCAGGCCGCCGTCGGCGGCCGCCCACCCGCCGGTCCGGTTCACCGACACGACCGTGAGGATCAGGCTGAGCGCCTTGGCGAAGCCGACCCCGGCCGCCTCGTAGTGCGTGTCCATGAGCGTGAAGCTGCCGGCCTGCAGCTCGGTGACCCAGTGGTTCCGCTTCCACGTGCCGGTCCCGCCGCCGGACACGACGTCGCCGCCGACCACGTCGTGGGCATCGAGCAGGACGGCCATGGCCTCCTCGACCTTGGCCCCCTGGTCGACGTCCTCGGTCATCAGGTGGCCCTCGTAGCCCATGACCCCGCGCACCACCAGTCCCTGCGACCGGGCGAGCTCGGCGAGCGGGCCCGCCTCGTCGGGCCGGCAGCCGCACCGGGGCATGCCGACGTCGACGTCGACCAGCACCTCGCGCACGCCGGCACGGGCCGCCACCTCGATGGTCTCCGCGGAGTCGACCGCCACGGTGATCCGCGCGTCGGGGACGTGGTCGACCAGGGCCTTCAACCGGCCGACGTCCACCACCTCGTTGGCGAGCAGGAGGTCCGAGCCCAGACCGGCGGCCGCCAGGCCGGCCAGCTCGCGGACGGTCGCCCCGCAGAACGCGGTGTGGCCTGCGGCCGCGAGCCGGGCTGCGAGCGCCGTGGACTTGAACGCCTTGGCATGGGGCCGCAGCCGCGTGCCCGGCCAGGCCGCTCCCATCCGGGCGATGTTGGCGTCGAGCGCCTCGACGTCGACCACCAGCGCCGGCGTGGGCAGCTCCTCGATCCGCATGGCCGGGACCCTAGAGGTCCTTCTGGAACCAGTGGTGCCCGTACGGCTCGTCGTTGAAGGCCTCGACCTCCTCGTAGCCGGACGTCCGGTACATCGAGATCGCCTCGGGGAGGTTGCGGTTGGTCTCGAGCTGGACCGCCGTCGCCCCACCCGCCCGGGCCGCGTCCTCGAGGGCGACGAGCATCCGGCGGCCCAGGCCCCGGCCCCGCACGGAGGCATCGACCCACATGCGCTTCAGCTCGGCCGGCTCGTCGCCGTGGAACTTGATCCCTCCGCACGCCACGGCCGACCCGTCGAGGCGGGCGATGAGGAAGGTGCCCAGCGGCGGCCGCAGCTCATCGAGCGGGAGCGGCAGGGCCGCCTCGACGTCGAACCCCTCGTCGAACCGCTCGTCGAGGACCGCGTAGTACGCCCGCAGGCAGTGCTGGGCGTCCGGCTCGTCTGGGTCGATGGCCTCGATCGCCACGTCGGTCCCCATGCGGACCGAACCTACCGACGCCGTCAGGGGCAGGTCAGGTCGGAGGTGCGGACCTCGACCGTCGCCGTGGTGCCGCCGTCGTCGGACGCCGATGCCTCCATCCACACCTGGTACGGCGCCTTCACGTAGGTCTCCCGCCCATCCGACAGGTGCTCGTACGTCCACCCGTCCGCCTCGAGGAGGTCGGTGAGCTGGTCGACCACCTCGTCGGGCGGCAGCGACGACGTGTCGGTGCGCGCGACCTGGGGGAACTGGCCTGCCGGGCAGCTCTTGGTGGACTTGGCGAAGAACCCCACCGCACCGGGGAGCCGGATGGTGGCGAGCGTCCGCTCGGTCGCCTCCAGCGTCTTCTGCTGCTCGTTCGCACCCGCAGGACGGGTCGTGGTCGCCGCATCGCCGGACCCGCCCTCGTCCTTGCTGCACCCCGCCGCGAGGCTCACGGCGGCGACGAGGGCGAGCACGACGGTCGAGGTCTTGCGGAGGGCGTGGCGGGTCACCACCCCTCTATCGCCCGCCGCCTCGCAGAATGGAGGGGTCGCCCGAGGATCGTCAGGTCGGTTGGCACACCGGGCAGGACCAGGTGGTGCGACCGGCGATCGGGTAGATGTCGAGCTCGGTGCCGCACCGCCCGCAGTGCTCCTGCTTGTAGACGTAGCGGCCCTCGCCCCGCTGCAGCTTCGACAGCGGACGGGGCAGCTCGTCGGGCGCCATGGTGACGATCCGGTTCCGGCGGACGCCCAGCTTGAGCTGGCGGGCGGTCTCCGCCCACAGCGCATCGAACTCGTCGCGGGTGACCGCCCGGCCGGGACGGCGGGGGTCCACGCCGACGATGTTGAGGACCTCGGAGCGGTACACGTTGCCGATGCCGGCGATGACGTCTTGCTCCATGAGGAGGAGGCCGACGGGCTTGTCGCTGCGCTGCAGCTTCGCCCACGTCGTGTCGGGATCGGCGTCCTTGCGCAGCGGATCGGGGCCGAGGCGGGCGGTGACCGCTCGCTTGTCCGCCGGCGTGATGGCCGCCGCGAGCATCGGTCCGATCAGGTCCCACGCCAGGTCGTCGTCCACACGGGCGAGCCGGAGGCGGGTGGTGTCGGTCGGGGCGGCGAGGACACCGTCGGCGTCGGGCGTGCGCCGGAACCACTTGCCGATCAGGCCGAGGTGCACGTGGAGCACCTTCCGGGACTCGAAGGTGAGGAACAGGTGCTTGCCCCACGCCTCGGTCCGGCGCAGCAGGTGGCCGTCGAGCAGCACAGCGGTGTCCTCGGACCGGGCCTGGCCGCTGGTCACGTGCAGCGGGCGCTGGCCGAGGTCGGCCCGCAGGTCCTTGGCGAGGCGGTGGATGGTGTGACCCTCGGGCATGGACGAGCAGGGTGCCAGAACCCGAACCCCGACGGCCACCTCGGGATGTGGTTGATGTGGTTCTCGTGCCGGCGGCGCGGTGGTTCTCGTGCCGGCGGCGCGACTCGAACGACGCACTGGCCAGGATCCGAAAGCTGGTGTTCTGGGAATGGCGGGGTGCCGGCGGCGCGACTCGAACGCGCACTGGCCAGGATCCGAAAGCTGGTGTTCTGGGAATGGCGGGGTGCCGGCGGCGCGACTCGAACGCGCACTGGCCAGGACCTAAACCTGGTGCCTCTGCCAATTGGGCTACGCCGGCGAGGCCGCTGATCCTAGGGAACGGCGCGGGCGACGGAGGGAGGGATCGGCATCGCCGGAAGGGGGTGGGTGGCCGCTAGCCTGCGCCGCTATGGAAACCCCGCTCGTGATGCCCGTCGCCCAAGGCCCTGGGGGCTTCGACCCCGGCTCGGACATCTACAACCGGCTCCTCAAGGAGCGCATCGTCTTCCTCGGCACCGATGTCAACGACACGATCGCCAACCAGCTCGCGGCGCAGATCCTGTACCTCGACGGCCAGGACTCCGAGAAGGACATCTACCTCTACATCAACTCGCCCGGCGGCTCCATCAGCGCCGGCATGGCCATCTACGACACGATGCAGTTCGTGACGGCCGACGTCGCCACCGTGTGCATGGGCCTCGCGGCCAGCATGGGCCAGTTCCTGCTCTGCGCCGGCGCCCCCGGCAAGCGCTCGGCGCTGCCGCACAGCCAGATCATGATGCACCAGCCCTCTGGCGGCATCCAGGGCCAGGCCTCCGACATCGCCATCCAGGCGGAGCGGATGGTCTACATCAAGCGCCTGATGGCGGAGAAGATCGCCGAGCACTCCGGGCAGTCGGTCGAGCAGATCGAAGAGGACTCCGAGCGCGACCGCTGGTTCACGGCCAACGAGGCCAAGGAGTACGGCCTGATCGACAACGTCATCACCCGGCGCGAGTCGATCGAGAACTGACCGCACGCGACGGCCGGCGGTTCAGCCGCCGGTCGTCGAGGTGTCCGTGGCCGTCGTGCTGGTCGATGGCGCGGTGATCACCGTCTCGGCTTCGGTGGTCGTGGTGGTGGAGCTCGAGCCGGCGCCGGTGAGGGTGGCGTCGAGCCGCACGTCGCACTTGTCCTGGGCGAAGGCGGCGACCTCGGCGCGGGCGGACTCGACGCCCTTGTGGGCGGCGACCGCCTTGCGGAGCTGGGCCGAGGCCTGCGCGGGGTCGGTGGGGTGCTCCTCCACGGCGTCGAGGGTGGCGTCCACGAGGCTCACGACCTCGTCGGTCTCCTCCGCGATCTGGTCGGGTGCGGCTGCTGCCAGGTCGTCGTAGGCGTCTCGGGCCTGCTCGATCCGATCGGCGAGCACGCCGGGGTCGGCTTCGCTGAAGCGGTCGAGCACCGTCTCGAGCGCCGGGACCTGCTTGACCTGGGTGCAGAAGGCCTTGGTCGAGCCGCGGTCCTCGGTGCAGGCGCCGGCGGCGGCGAGGACGAGGGCGGCGGCGACCGCAAGGGCCAGCCGGGGCGAGCGGCGCATCGTCAGGCGGCGTGGACGCCGGCCTGGGCGGCCTCGGCCTTGGTCCGGAGCTCCTCGATGGCGTGGGCCAGGCCGGCGGGATCGCGGAAGAGCGCGCTCCCGGCGACGAAGACGTTGGCGCCGGAGGCGGTGGCGGCGCCGATGGTGGTGGGGGCGATGCCGCCGTCGACCTCGATGTCGACGTCGAGGCCCCGCTCGACGATGGTGCGGCGGAGGTCGGCGACCTTGGCCTCCTGCGAGGCGAGGTAGGCCTGGCCGCCGAAGCCGGGGTTGACCGTCATGATCAGGACCATGTCGACCAGGTCGAGCACGTGCTCGATGGCCGACAGCGGCGTCGACGGCACGATCGTGACCGCCGCCCGCGAGCCGCCCTCGTTGATCTGCGAGAGGCAGCGGTGGAGGTGGATGGTGGACTCGGCGTGGATGGTGATGAGCTGGCAGCCGGCGTCGATGTACTCCGACAGCAGCACCTCGGGGGTGTTGACCATCAGGTGGGCCTCGAACGGGAGGTCGACGGCGTTGCGGCAGGCGGCGATCATGGCCGGCCCGAACGTCATGTTGGGCACGAACTGCCCGTCCATCACGTCCCAGTGGATCCGATCGGCCCCGGCGTCGGCCACTGCCTTGAGCTCGTCGCCCATCTTGGAGAAGTCGGCCGGGAGGACCGACGGGGCGATGTGGATCGGGCGGGGTGCGGGGTCGATGGGCACCCGGGCATCCTACGGCCCGGCCATCGGCCGGTAGCATGCGCCGGTGACGACGCCTTCGCTGACGACCACCGCCATGGCCGTGGGTGGCGAGGCCATCGCACGGGAGGGCTCGGGCCGGGTCGTGTTCGTGTCCGGCGCGCTCCCGGGCGAGACCGTCGCGGTGGAGGTGCTCGAGGAGAAGAAGACGTTCGCCCGCGCTGCGGTGGTCGAGGTCCTCGAGGCCGCACCGGAGCGGGTGGTGCCGCCGTGCCCGAACGTGGAGCTGGGCTGCGGCGGCTGCGACTGGCAGCACATCGAGGTCGGGCACCAGCGGGAGCTGCGCCGCGGCATCGTCGCCGACGTGTTGGCCCGCCAGGGGAAGGTCCCGGATCCGCAGGTCCGAGCGGGTGCGCCGCTCGCCGCCGAGGGGCTCCGCACGACGGTCCGGGGCGTCGCCGACGCCGAGGGGCGCTTCGCGTTCCGCCGGCGGCGCTCGCACGACCTGATCGCCGTCGACCGCTGCTTGGTCGCCCACGAGGCCGTGAACGAGGTGATCGCCCAGGGGACGTTCCCGCCGGGGGCCGAGGTCGTGGTGCGCGTCGGGGCTCGCACCGGCGAGCGGTCGGTGGTGGTCGGCCCGAGCGGCGAGGGGACCCGGGTGCCCGAGGGCGTCACGGTGGTGGGCGAGCGGGAGCTCGCCGACGGCCACCGGGCCTGGATCCACGAGGAAGCCGCAGGCCGGACGTGGCGGGTCTCGGCCCGCTCGTTCTTCCAGGCCAGCCCCGAGGGGGCCGAGGCCCTGGTGGATGCGGTCGACGGCTTCATCGCCGAGCACGCACCCGGTGCCGAGCGGCTCGTCGACCTGTGCTGCGGGGTCGGCCTGTTCGCCGGCACCGTCGGGGCGGGCCGGACGGTCGTCGGGGTCGAGCGCAGCGCCTCGTCGGTGGCCGACGCCCGCCAGAACCTCCCCGACGTCGATGCCCGCATCGTGAAGGTGGCCCTCGCCCGCTGGCGCCCGTCGCCCGCGGACGTGGTGGTCGCCGACCCGGCCCGGAGCGGCCTGGGCAAGGAGGGCGTCGCTGCCGTCACCGGCACCGGTGCCTCTCTGTGCGTGCTCGTGAGCTGCGATCCCGCGGCGCTCGGCCGTGACGCCGCCCTCCTCGCCGAGGCCGGCTACGAGCACGTCGGGTCGGTGGTGGTGGACCTGTTCGGGCACACCAGCCACATCGAGGTCGTGTCTGGGTTCACGAAGCGGGTGGAAGTGGGTACGGAACCGGGGTGACCCACCCCGAAGACCCTCGCGCCTCGTCATCCGGGCGCGACGAGGGCTCCGTAGAACCCGACGTGAACGGCGACATCCGAGAGGTCAGCGATGCGGCCCTGGTCATGGCGGTCTCCCGCTACCACCAGGACGCGCTCGCGGAGGCGTACCGGCGCCATGCCGGTGCGGTCTTCGGGCTCGCCCGGCGCCTCCTGAACGACGCGACCCTCGCCGAAGAGGTCGTGCAGGAGGTCTTCGTCCGGCTCTGGAACGATCCCGAGAAGTTCGACCCCGCTCGCGGCTCGCTGCGCGCCTACCTGCTGGCGCAGTGCCACGGGCGGTCGGTCGACCTGCTCCGCTCGGAGTCGTCCCGGCGCCGACGGGAGGAGAAGGACCACCGGAGGACCGCCGAGGCTGGCTACGACCTCGAGCGCGAGGTGTGGGACCTGGCCCTGGCCGATCACGTGAGGGAGGCGCTGGAGTCGCTGCCCGAGGCCGAGCGAGCCGCCATCGAGCTCGCGTACCTCGGTGGCCACACGTACCGGGAGGTCGCGGTCATGCTGGACGAGCCGGAGGGCACGGTGAAGAGCCGGATCCGTTCGGGATTGAAGCGGTTGCGCGTCGAGCTCGTCGGCGCCGGACTCGGATTGGGGGAGTGGTCGTGAGCGACAACGACGAGTTCTCCGAACTGCTGGGCGCCTACGCCCTCGACGCCGTCGAGCCCGAGGAGCGCGAGGCCATCGAGCGCCACCTGGTCGACTGCCCGCGCTGCCGCGCCGAGGTGGCCGAGCACCGCGAGGTCGCCGCCTACCTGTCCCACACCGGCGCCCCCGCCCCGGAGGGCGTGTGGGACCGGATCGCGGCTGAGCTCGCGCCGCCTGCCCCTCCGATGCGCATGACGATCCTCCCCACGGGCGAAGCCGCCACCGCCGACGTGCCGGTGGATCCTGCCGACGACGCCGACGAGTCGGTCACGCCGATCGACCGCACCCCGGGTGCCGGCCGTCGTCCCTCGCGGCCGATGCTCGCCGTGCTGGCGGTGGCGGCTTGCCTCATCATCGTGCTCGGGGCGGTGGCCGTCGCCCAGAGCCGCCGGGTCACCGGCAACCAGACGATCGAGGAGATGGCCAGCGATGCCGCCGCGAACTCCAAGCTGAAGGTCGACCTCGCCGGAGATGCCGGATCGGCTCGGGCCGTCGTCGGCGCTGACGGCAAGGGCTACCTGATCATGGACGACGTGTCGGCCCCGGCCGAGGGCGACGTGTACCAGCTGTGGGGCAAGGTCGATGAGACCGTGCTGTCGCTCGGGACGTTCGGCGATGCGTCGGTCGTGCCGTTCTCGGTGGACCCGGCCCGGATCGGCGACATCGAGCTGTTCGCCGTGACGCAGGAGCAGGCCCCCGGGGTCGTCGCCTCCCAGCAGGACCCCGTCCTCGCCGGCACCGTCTGACCAGCCCGCTCGCCGCCGAACCGGTGGCGCGCTCGGGCCCGCTCGGCGATCGCCGGGCGCGTACGGTGGCGCCGATGTCCGTCGACGCACCGCGCGCCTACCGCCTGACCGCCTGGGAACAGGCACCGTCGCTGGTGGAGGTGGTGCCTCCGGCCGCCGGTCCCGGTGAGGTCGTCGTGCGGGTGGCCGGCTGCGGGCTCTGCCACTCGGACGTGGCGATGATGGCCATGCCAGGAGCGGTCGGTGAGGCGCTCGACTGGCAGATCCCGTTCACGCTCGGCCACGAGTCGGCCGGATGGGTCCACGAGGTCGGCGAAGGGGTCACCGGCTTCCAGGTGGGCGACGCCGTGGCGGTGGCCTCGCCCGCCTCGTGCGGCACGTGCCGCTGGTGCCTCCAGGGGCGGGAGAACGCCTGTGCGAACGGGCTGGTCGGCCGGGGCTACGGGCGCGACGGCGGGCTCGCCGACCTCCTGCTCGTGGACGACGTGCGGGCGCTGCTGCCGATCGCCGGCCTGGACCCGGCGGTCGCCGGTCCGCTGACCGATGCCGGGGCGACGTCGCACCACGCCGTCGCCCGGATCCTGCCCCGGCTCCGCGACGACGGCACCGTGGTCGTGCTCGGCGTCGGCGGGCTCGGCGGCTTCATGGTGCAGATCCTCCGGGCGCTCTCGCCGGCTCGGATCATCGCCGTCGACCCCGATCCAGGTCGCCGCGAGCTCGCCGTGCGCTACGGCGCCGACGAGGTGGTCGACGGGGTGGGCGAGGGGACCGGCCGCGTGCTGCGCTCCCTCGTCGGGCCAGACGGTGCCGACGCCGTGCTCGACGTGGTCGGGATCGACGCCACCATCGCCTGCGGGGTCCGGGCACTCGCCCCTGGCGGTGCCTTCGGCCTCGTCGGAGCGGCGGGCGGCACGCTCCGCAAGCCCTGGTACGGCACCCTCCCGCGTGACGGCGAGCTGTTCACCTTCCAAGGATCCGACCTCGCCGACGCCCGAGCCGTGCTCGACCTGGCCGCCGCGGGACGCATCGTGGTCGACGTCGTCCGCTTCCCGCTCGACGAGGTCGTCGACGCCTACGCCGCGCTCGAGGCCGGCGGCCTGGCCGGTCGCGTCGTCGTCGAGCCCTGAGCCCGGGCCCTCCCGTCTGCGGGGCGAACCCGGCCGACTCCTAGGATCGTGCGGATGGTCGGTCACCGGTCCTCCCACCGGGCCGCGGCGGCGCGGACCTCGGATCTCCCCGCCGGTGCGGCGCGCCCCGGCGGCGGGCGGCGGTGACCCTCCCGACGCGTTGGCGCCTCCCGCTCGCCCTGACCGTGGTCACGTTCTGCCTCAGCGCGTGCTGGGCGCTCCTGACGCCGATCTTCCACCCGCCCGACGAGCCCGAGCACTACGACCTCATCACTGCGCTCGCCAGCGATGCCCGGTACCCGGAGTACGACGCACGGGGCGTGGACCCCACCGTCGACGCCCTCGCCCAGGCCATGCTCAACGCCGGCGGCGGCTCCCGGGACCCGCGCTTCGGCGGGGCGACCCCGCCGCCGATCCTGGCCACCGCCAACCTGAGCGACCCGCCCACCGGCCAGGTTCGCCCGGCCAGCAACCAGATGCCCCAGCACCCGCCGCTGTACTACGAGTCGATGGCCGCGGCGGTCCGGACGATGCGCCTCGTGGTCCCCGGTGACCGCGCGCCGTCGATCGCCACCGAGGTCCTGTTCCTTCGCCTGCTGAACGCGGCGATCGCCTCGACCATCCCGGTGGCCGCCATGGCGTCGATGCGCCTGCTGAGCACCCGGCGCACGAGCGGCCTGGCCGCTGGTCTCGCCTGCCTGGTCGTGCCGCAGTTCAGCCACATCTCGGGCTCGATCAACAACGACAACCTGATGAACCTCCTCGCCGCGTGGTCGATCGTGGCCTTCCTCTGGATCCTCCGGCGCGGCCTGACCCTCCGCAGCGGAGCGGTGGCGGGGGTGCTCGTCGGCCTGGCCGCGATGACGAAGGCGTTCGGGCTCATCTTCGTGCTGCTGCTGGGCGTCGTGCTGCTCCTCGCCATCGTGCGCGCTCGCGATCGGGACCGAGGCCGGACGATCGGTGCAGCCGCCCTCGGCGGAGGGGTCGCCGCGGTGCTCGGCGGCTGGTTCTGGCTGTCGAACCTCGTGACCCACGGCTCGATCGCGCCCACCACGTTCTTCGACCGGGCCGGGACCCGTCCGCCTGGCCGCCCGGTGGACGACCCGGCCTGGCTCGAGCACGCCGCCCGGTCGATCCCGGAGCGGTTCTGGCTGTCGGCGGCTCGCTACTCGGTGACCTTCCCCGACGTGGTGTGGATGGGCCTCACCGCGCTCGGCGTGGTGCTGGTGGTCGCCGGCGTGGTGCGTGGCATCCGCCGGGGGCGGTGGATCGAGACGGGGGTGGCGCTGGCGCCCTTCGCCCTGACGTTCGCCTACGTCATCCAGCACGCCCACAGCATCTACGTGCGCACGACGTGGACGTCGTTCCTCCAGGGCCGGTACCTCTTCGTGGGCCTGGCGGGCCTCGCCGCGGTCGCGGCGATCGGGCTGCCGAAGGCGCCGCGCCCGTGGCTGCGGCGCCTGGCGCCGCTCGTCGTGCTGCTGGTGCAGGGAGCGGCCCTCCTGGTGGCCACGTCCACGTTCTGGGGCGAGGGATCGGGGTTCACCCCCGGCGTGTGGTGGCGGGCCTACGGCGACTGGTCGCCGTGGTCACCGGTGCTGCTCCTCCTGACCGGCCTCCTCGCCCTCGCCGCCACGGCTGCGCTGGTGCTGGGTGCCACCGACGACCACCCCGCGCACGCCTGACCAGCCTAGGGCTCAGCCGGGGAAGTCGAACCCCCGACCGGTGGATGAAGACTTCCTACTCCGCCGTTCGATCCGCGATCCGCGGACCCGGACGCGACTCGGCCCGGACGCGACGAAGCCCGATCCGTGAGGACCGGGCTTCGTAGGTGGTGCGCCCCGGGGGATTCGAACCCCCAACCTGTGGATTAAGAGTCCATTGCTCTGCCGTTGAGCTAGAGGCGCGGAGCGACACTAGCCGACGACCCCCTGGGGCATGCCAACCCGTTCGCCTGCGGAAACGACGAACGGCCGGCCGTCTCGAGGAGACGACCGGCCGTTCCGATGGGCTGACCGAGGGGATTCGAACCCCCGACATCCGCGACCACAACGCGGCGCTCTGACCAGCTGAGCTACGGCCAGCAAGGACTGGTCACCCTAGCGCGAGGGGTGCTCGCGGCTGAATCCGGTTCGCCGGGGTGCAGCTCAGCGGTACTGGCTGACCAGCTCGCGCCCGATCTCGGCGAGGGCGCTCCGGAGCTCGGGCGGTTCGAGCACGTGGATGCCGGCACCGAACCCGGCGAGCTCGCCGGCGAGCGAGCGGAGGTCGTGGCCGCGGATGGCGACTTCGACGCCCTGGTGGGTGGCCTCGCCGATGCTGAGCCGGGCGCCGAGCACGTGGCGGACGATCGCCACGAACTCGGGGCGCACGGTGGCGTGGGCGGTGATGTTGAAGCGGATGTCGTCGACCCGTTCGAGCACGTCCTCCCACGCTCCGGCGAGGTCGAACCCGTCGGGCCGGGTGGCGGCCTGCCCGGTGGGGGCGAGGGTCGTGATGCGGTCGACCCGGAAGGTGCGGCGGCCCGCCTCCGTGTCGGCGATGAGGTACCAGGTGCGGCCCTTGGCGACGACGCCGAGGGGCTGGACGGTGCGCTCGGTGGGGTCGCCGGTGCGGCTCTGGTAGCCGAGGAGGAGCTCCTGGCGTTCGATCACGGCCCGCTGCACGTCGGTGAGGTGCGGTGGTTCGGGCAGGCCGGGGTCTCGGCGGTCCCAGGCGGTGGGATCGAGGACCACGGCGTCCGATGCCGCTTCGGCGCGCTCCCGCAGCGGCTCGGGGAGCGCCCGGACGAGCTTGCGGAGGGCGCTGCGGGCCTCGGGGGTGAGCTGGGCCTGGGGGCCGGCCACCAGGAACAGGGCACGGGCCTCGTCGGCGTTGAGGCCGCTGAGGTCGGTGCGGCCGCCGCCGGCGAGCCGCCAGCCGCCGTTGCGGCCCCGGATGGGGTAGACGGGGATGCCGGCCATGCCCAGGGCCTCGAGGTCGCGGCGTGCGGTCCGCTCCGACACCTCCAGCTCCTCGGCGACCTCGGCCGCGGTCACCTGCTCCCGGCGTTGGAGGAGCAGGAGGATGGCGACGAGGCGGTCGGCACGCATGGAAGGAGGATCGCACACAAACCGGACATCGGGTGACCGGTTCTGCAGCGCAAGGTGCGTGCATGACCAACGACACGCTGTCTCCCGAAGCCCCGGTCCGCGAGCTGCTCGCCGACCCTCGACCTGCCCTCCTGTCCGCCCTCGGCACCTGCGGCGACCTCATCCACGTGATCGGGCCCGACGAGCTCGACCGGCCCACGCCGTGCGCCGAGATGGACGTGCGCGCCCTGCTCGGCCACCTGGTGATGGTCGCCCAGCGGATCGCCTGCGCCGCCCGCCTGGTGCCGACCCACCTGTGGCCCACCGACGTGACGGGTCTGGCCGACGACGAGTGGGCGCCCGCCTGGCACGAGGCGGCGATCGACGCCGTGGCCGCCTGGTCCGACGATGCCCTCCTCGACCAGGTGACGGCGTTGCCGTGGGCCACCATGCCGGGGCGAGACGTCGTCGGCATCTACACCAACGAGGTCGTCGTCCACGGGTGGGACCTGGGCCAGGGGACCGGTCGCGTGCCGGCCTGGGGCGACCTGGCGCTCGACACCGCGCTGCACGCGATCCACCAGCAGCTCCCCGACGCGGACCGCGGCCCGATGTGGGCCGAGGTGCAGGCCGGCCTGCCCGAGGGCATCCCCTGGCAGGACCCGTTCGCCAACGCGGTCCCGGTGCCCGACGATGCGCCGGTCATCGACCGCGTGGTCGCCTGGAACGGCCGCCGGCCCTGATCGAGTCCGGACCGAGTCCGGACCGAGCCCCCGTCGAGCGTCAGCCGGCGGGGGCTTCGCCGCGCCGGGGCACGGCCGGCGCCGGCACCGGGTCGAGCGGCAGCTTGCAGCCCTCGTGCGTGGCCGTGAACCCGAGCGACTCGTAGAAGCGGAGGGCGTCGGGGCGGGCCTTGTCGGTGGTGAGCTGCACGACGCCGCAGCCCTGGTCGCGTGCCCAGTCGACGGCCCACCGCACGAGCGCCGCGCCGATGCCCTCGCCCCGGTGCGCGGCGCTGACGCGGACGCCTTCGAGCTGTGCCCGTCGCCGTCCGCCGTGGGTGAGGCAGGCGAGCGCGGTGACCTGGAGGCAGGCCACGACCTCGTCGTCGATGACCCCCACGACCTCGAGGTGGTTGGGGTCGGCGTCGATCTCGGCGAACGCGGCCTCGTACGGCGCCAGCTCGGAGTGCTCTCGCGTGGCCCCGAGGGCGTCGTCGTGGAGCAGGGCCACGATGGCCGGGAGGTCGGCCTGGACGGCAGGGCGGAACCGCACGGTCACCGCAGCAGCCTCGTCCGGATCAGGAGCCGGTGGTGCTCCAGTGCCACGACTCGCTCGGCAGGTTGTAGAAGCCGAAGCGGGAGGCGTTGCCCTTGAGGTAGTTGTACGAGGCGCTGCCGTAGCCGCAGTTGTCGAAGTCGATGGCGAGGCCGACCTCGTGCTGGCTGGTGCCGGGACGAGCGGTGGGCGGGCGGCACGACGACGACGGCATCTGGTAGATGGCGTAGTAGCTGCTGCCGCAGTGGGCCTTGCGCAGGGCGATCTGCTGGGCCGGGTCGCGGTAGCCGCCGCCGCTCAGGCGCACGCCCTTGCCAGCGGCATCGCTGATCATGGCGCTGAGCTGGTCGCGGATGGCGCAGTTCACGGTGATGCCGCCGACGGTGCAGAGCGACACGCCGCCCGTGCCGGTGCCGGCGCTCGTGCCGGGGCCCACGGGGGGAAGGGGAGCGGCTTCGCCACCGCCGCCGGCACCCTGGGTGTCGGCGGGCGGGTTGGCGGCCGCAGCGGCGGCGGCGGCCGCGGCCTGCTCCTGGGCGGCCTTGGCGGCGGCGAGGCGAGCGGCGGCGGCGGCGGCCTCGGCGGCGATCTGCTTGGACAGCTCGCGGTCGGTCTTCTGGAGCTCGAGGCTGCGCTGGATCTGGGCCTCGATGGTGGCCTCGAGGCTGTTGGCGATCTTCTGCTGCTGGGCCTTGGCGGTGCGGACGGCCTCGGTGCGCTTGGTCTGCTCCGCTTCCTTCTTCTCGGCGACCTTGCGGGCGGACTCGGCCTTCTCGCGCTGGAAGTCGATCTCGGCCATGGCGCCGTTCAGGCGGTCGGCGATGTCGGCGTCGCTCTGCGAGCGGAGCTCGATGTAGAACTTGCGGCTCGAGGCGGTGACGAAGTCCTTGGTGTCGAGCACGGTGAGGACGTCGTCGCCGGGCGGGCTGACGAACGCGTTGACGGCCCGCTTGCGGACCTCGGAGCGCAGCTTGGTGATCTCGCTCTTGAGGCGCTTGATGGCGGCCTCGGCGTCGGCGATGTCCTGCTTGGCCTGGGCGACCTGCGCCTGGGTGCGCTCGAGGGCCGCCTCCTGGGTGGCGAGGTTCTCGTTGAGGACCTGGATCGCATCGTCGATCTCGGCCTTGGAGGCCTTGCTGGTGTCGAGCTTGGCGGCGTTGGCCGCCTGCTCGGCGCGGACCTGCTCGCGCTGGGCCCGGGGGTCGTTCTTCGGCGCCGACGACGCCAGGTCCGGTCCCAGGATCCCGATGCTCAGGAGCACGGCCGCCACGGCGACCACCAGCGACTGTCGACGCACGAGTTGTTCTCCTCACCAGGGGGTCGGGGACCGCGATCGGTCCGAGGCCGTCACGAAACCGTAACAGATGAAACACTTGGCGCAAACCGCGCCCCCCTCGACGGTACTGCGGGGGCTCGGCCGGTTGCGGCACCCTTCGTGTCGCGATCCCCACCCCCAGCGGCGGGTGATCGGCTGGCGCAGGCGGGGGAGCCCCGGCCGTCGCAGGGTTGTGGCAGGTACGGTGTCACCAGTTCCGGTGCCGTCGGCGCACCGGGTAGGAGCCGCTCGATGACCGATCCCGAACCCGAGGCGCCGGCCGACGGCCGCACCGCCCGGCGCGATCGGAACCGCGAAGCCGTCCTCGACGCGGTGCTGGACCTCTTCGAGGACGGCGCAATCGCGCCGGCCCCCGCCGAGGTCGCCGAGCGGTCCGGCGTCTCGCTGCGGTCGGTGTACCGGTACTTCGACGACATGGATGCGCTCGTCCGGGCGGCCATCGCGCGGAACCTGGCGCGGATGGGCCCGTTCTTCGACCTCGAGGCCCCGGGCGAGGGTCCGCTCGACGACCGCATCGACCGCACCGTCGCCGCTCGGCTCCGGCTCTACGACGGCATCGCCCCCATGGCCCGGGCCGCGGTGGCGCGGGCGCCGCAGAACAAGATCATCGACGAGCGGCTCCAGGAGACCCGGCTGCTGCTGCGGCGCCAGGTGGAGGAGATGTTCCGCCCGGAGCTGGCGGTGCTCGATGCGGACGGCGCGCACGAGGTCGTCGCGATCGTCGACGTGCTCCTGGAGCTCGACGCCATCGACCACCTCCGCCGGTACCGGCGCATGGCCGCTCCCGAGGCGCAGCGGGTGCTGGCGCGAGCGGTCGCCGCCGTCTTCGCCACGGCCTGACCGCGCCCCTCCGCGAGCCCACCAGGCGGACGAGCGGATCCGGCGCAGACGGCCTACCATGTTGTGGCAGTCATTTGGACAGAAGTTCCGCCCGCCCGATCCGAGGGGACCCATGCAGGACTACGAAGGCTTCGAAGGCACCATCGAGCGCTACCAGAAGGACTCGACGCCGTGGTGGCCGACGCCGGCGCACCCCGGCGCGACGGCGCCGAACGTGGTGGTCATGCTCCTCGACGACACCGGCTTCGCCCAGCTCGGCTGCTACGGGTCCGACATCGACACGCCGAACATCGACCGGCTCGCCGAGCAGGGCCTGCGCTACACGAACTTCCACGTGACGCCGCTGTGCTCGCCGTCGCGCGCCGCACTGCTCACCGGGCGCAACCACCACGAGGTCGGCATGCGCGCCCTGTCCAACTTCTCGTCGGGCTACCCGCACATGCGGGGGCACATCTCGAACAACGCCGCGACGGTGGCCGAGGTCCTGCGGGACGAGGGCTACGCCACCTTCGCCCTCGGCAAGTGGCACCTGTGCGCGATGGAGAACGCCTCCGCGGCCGGGCCGTTCGACCAGTGGCCGTGCCAGCGCGGCTTCGACCGCTTCTACGGGTTCATGGAAGGCGAGACCGACCAGTTCAACCCGGCGCTCGTCTACGACAACCACATGGTCGACGCGCCGAAGACGCCCGACGAGGGGTACCACCTCACCGAGGACCTCATCGACCACGCCATCGGGTTCGTCCACGACACGAAGTCGATCCGGCCCGACCGACCGTTCTTCACCTACCTCGCCTTCGGCGCGATGCACGCCCCGCACCAGGCGCCGGCCGAGTACCTCGAGAAGTACCGCGGCCGCTACGACGGCGGTTGGGACGCCGCCCGCGACGAGTGGTTCGCCCGGCAGGTCGAGATGGGGCTGCTCCCCGCGGACACCGAACTGGCCCCGCGCAACGCCGGCGTCGAGCCGTGGGCCGAGCTCTCCGACAACGAGCGGGCGCTCGCCGCCCGGCTCCAGGAGGCCTTCGCCGGCTTCCTCGACCACACCGATGCGCAGATCGGCCGCTTCCTCGACGCGCTCGACCGCCTCGGCGAGCTCGACAACACGATCATCGTCTTCCTCTCCGACAACGGCGCCAGCCAGGAGGGCGGCCGGTTCGGCTCGCTCCACGAGATGAAGTACTTCAACCTCATGGACGAGACGGTCGACGAGGCGGTCGAGCGGCTCGACGACATCGGCGGCCCCCACAGCCACACCAACTACCCCTGGGGCTGGGCCCAGGCGGGGAACACGCCGTTCAAGTGGTACAAGCAGAACACCCACGAGGGCGGGGTCCACGTGCCCTGCATCGTGCACTGGCCGGCGGGCATCGCCGACGCCGGATCGGTCCGGCACCAGTTCCACCACGTCAACGACATCGTCCCCACGATCTACGAGGCGATCGGCATCACCCCGCCCGACACCTACCGGGGCTTCGAGCAGATGCCCGTCACGGGCACGGCGATGAACTACACGTTCGACGCGCCCGACGCACCCGACGCCAAGACGGTGCAGTACTTCGAGATGGGCGGGCACCGCGCCCTGTACGCCGACGGCTGGAAGGCGGTCACCAAGCACCAGCCGGGCACGCCCTTCGACGACGACGACTGGGAGCTGTACCACCTGGCCGAGGACCGGTCGGAGTGCCGGAACCTGGCCGGGTCGGAGCCGGCGAAGCTGGCGGAGCTGATCGAGCGCTGGTGGGTCGAGGCCGAGGCGCACGGGGTGTTCCCGCTCGACGACCGGACCGTCGAGCTCTTCGGCGCCCGCTTCCGTGACAACTCACCGCACGCGACCTCGCGCCGCTACACCTACTACCCGCCGATGTCGCCGATGCCGGGCCAGGTGGGCCCGCCGCTGGCCGGCCTGGGGTGGGACCTGCTGGCCACGGTCGGCGAGCGGTCGGCGGGGCAGGGCGGCGTCATCTACGCGGTCGGCACCGAGAACAGCGGCATCTCCCTGTTCGTGCAGGACGACCGCCTGGTGTTCGACTACAACGCCTTCGACGACCACACGATCGTCACCTCCGAGGTGCCGGTGCCGGTGGGCGCGTCGGTGATCGGGCTCGAGTTCCGCCGCACCGCCACCGGTGGTCGGGCCGAGCTGGTCGTCGACGGGGAGCGCGTCGGCGCGGCCGACATCCCGTTCGTGATGTTCATGATGTCGAGCATCGGCCCGAGCGTGGGCTACGACCACGGGTCCGCCGTGAGCGCCGCCTACGAGGCACCGTTCCGCTTCGAGGGCGACCTGCAGCGCGTCGACATCCAGCTGTACCGCAGCTTCGACGAGCTCACCGCGAAGGCCGAGGCCGAAGCGCAGGCCCGCGCCGAGCTGTCGCGGCAGTAGGCCGGCGGCGAGCCCGCCTCGTCATGCCACGCTGCGTGGCGAGTGACAATCTTCACTACGGAGAGTAAGCTCCGCCCCATGCGGGGCGGAGGAACGGTCGGTCAGCGACGTGGTGGGGTGATCGTCATCGTGGCGATCGTGGTGGCGCTCCTCGTGCCGCTCCTCACCTCGGACGCCGGCGCCAGCGACGACCCGGCCCACTGGCAGCAGGCGCCGGTGGCCTCGTGGCGCGTCGACGGCACCGGCTACGCCACCGTGGTCGTCGGCGACACGGTCTACGTCGGCGGGGACTTCTCGACCGTGCGCAGCCCCGACGGCGCGACCGTGGTCGCACGCAACAACCTGGCGGCCTTCGACCTGGCGACCGGCGCCCTGCGCCCGGCGTTCCAGGCCAACACGAACGGCATCGTGCGCACCCTCGCCTCGTCGGGCGGGCAGCTCTTCGTCGGCGGCTCCTACACGTCGATCCGCGGCGTGGCCCGCGGCCGCCTCGCCGCCGTGGACCTCACGACCGGCGCGGTGTCGACCTCGCTCGTCGCCGACACCAACTCGAACGTGTACTCGCTCGCCGTCGGGCCGGGCCGGCTCTACGTCGGCGGGTCGTTCTCGTCGATCCGCGGCGTCGCCCGCACCCGCCTGGCCGCGCTGGACCTCGGGAGCTTCGCCGTCACCTCCTACGCGCCGGTGCTCAACGGCACGGTGCTCTCTGTGGCCTCGTCGCCGGCGGGTGACCGCATCTACGCCGGCGGCAGCTTCTCGACCGTGGGCGGGGTCGCCAACTCGTGGCTGGTCAAGACCGACGGCGCCGGAAACCGGATCCCGACGACGTGGGACCAGCTCCAAGGCCCGCCCCTGGACCTCGAGGTCAGCCCGGACGGCACGCGCCTCGCCACCGCGCAGGCCGGCGCCGGCAACCAAGGCGCCTGGTACAACGCCGCCACCGGGGCACGGATCTGGCGGCAGCGCTGTGACGGCGATGCCCAGGCGGTCCACATCGTCGACGGGACCATGCTCACCGGGTTCCACGAGGCCTGCGACGGCGACGCCACGCAACGGCTGACGGCGAACGACACCGCGGACGGCGGTCGGGACCAGGCCTTCCGGCCGACGTTCGACCAGTTCTGGGGCGTCTTCTCGATCGACGGCGACGCCGACCGCCTCGTGGTCGCCGGCGAGTTCACGTCGATCTCGGGCGTCCCCGTCCGGGGCTTCGCCATCTTCGGCCGCCGCGCCGTGGCGGCTCCGCCCGTCCAGCTGTCGGGCGCCGCCACGTGGCGGTACCTCGTGACGCCCACCGCGCCGGCTGCGGGCTGGAACGCCGCGGGCTTCGACGATCGCAGCTGGGCGGCCGGTCCGGCCCAGCTCGGCTTCGGTGACGGCGACGAGGCCACGACCATCGGCTTCGGGCCCAACGCGAACGCCAAGTACCTCACGACCTACTTCCGGACCACCTTCGACGCGCTCGCCGTCCCGGACACGCTCACCCTGAACCTCCTGGCCGACGACGGGGCCGCGGTCTACCTCAACGGGGTGGAGGTGGTGCGGGACAACCTGCCGTCGGGGGCGCTCACGTGGTCGACGCGGGCCACGGTCGGCCGATCGGGCGTCGCCGAGGCCACCGTGCGGTCGTTCGCCATCCCTCGATCGGCGGTCCGGGTCGGGACCAACACCATCGCGGTCGAGGTCCACCAGGACAACGGCCAGAGCAGCGACCTGAGCTTCGCGGCGTCGCTGACGTCCACCGGCGCCATCCCGATGGCCACCACGACGACCGCGGCCCCGACGACGACCGCCGCTCCGACCACCACGACCACCGCCGCTCCGACCACCACGACGGCGCCCACCGCCACGACCGCCACGGCCACGACGGTGCCCCCGAGCACCGCCCTGTTCACCGACCGGTTCGGCGCGGCGGACGGGGCGGCCTGGTCCGGCTGGGCGACGGGCTCGGGTTCCGGGTCGGCGACCGTTCGATCGGCGGCTGGCCAGCTCGCCACCTCCGACGTCGCCAACGCCTACGCGAGGGCGCAGCTGACCGCGCTGGCCGCCCGGCCCGATGCCCAGGTCCGCTTCTCGTACCGGTGGTCCGGTACCGGGCCGATCGCCTACCTGAACGTGTACGCCCGGGGCTCGGGCGGGTGGAGCAACGCCTACCGGCCGAACAACGGCTACGGGCTGGAGCTGACGTCGAGCTCGCGGACCGTCGCCGTCCGCCGGGTGGTGGGCGGCGCGGCCACCACGCTGCGCACCGTTCCCGCCGGTCAGGTGGTGACGACGCAGAAGCAGTGGCTGGCGCTGCGCGTGGTCGGCGGGACGATCCAGTTCAAGACCTGGGTCGACGGCGCCCCCGAGCCGGCGGCGTTCACCTCCACCGACACGGACCTCGGCGTGCGCGCTCCCGGGCAGCTGTTCCTGTCGCTCGTGCGCGGCGGTCCCAACGTGGGGGCCAAGTCGGTCGCCATCGACGACCTGACGGTCACCGCCGGGTAGCTACCGCCGAGCCGGCTCGCGCTCGGCGGGACGGTCGAAGACCAGCCCCTCGGTCACGTCGCCCAGCTTCGACGACAGCAGGTCGAGGATGAAGTTCTGGCGCAGGACCCACGGCGACTTCGTGCCCTGCTGCGGCATGACGTCCTTGCCCCGCTGCACGTACCCGGAGCTGAGGTCCAGGATCGGCACCTTCTCGATGTGCTCGCGGACGGTGGGGGTCGCCGACCGGTAGCCGTGGCGGTCGAGGTGGTTGATCACCTTGCACACCTCCTGCGAGCTGATGTCGGCCCGCAGCGTCCACGACGCGTTCGTGTAGCCGACGCACATGGCCAGGTTCGGCACGTCGCTCAACATGAAGCCCTTGTAGACGAAGGTCTCGCCGAGCGACACCGCTCGGCCGTCGACCTCGACCGCCATGCCGCCGCCGGCCTGCAGGTTGAGGCCGGTGGCCGACACGATGATGTCGGCATCGAGGTGGCGGCCCGAGGCGAGGTCGATGCCGGTCGGGGTGAACCGCTCGATCGTGTCGGTGGCGATGTCGGCGGTGCCCTTCTTGATGCACCGGAAGAGGTCGCCGTCGGGGACGAGGCAGAGGCGCTGGTCCCACGGGTCGTACGTCGGGTTGAAGTCCGGGTCCGGGTCGTAGCCCTTCGGGAGCTGGGCGGCGACCATGCGGGCCATCACCCGGCGGGCGGCCTTCGGGCGCCGCCGGCAGAACTGGTAGAAGGCCGAGGTGAAGAGCACGTTCTTCCACCGGACGATCGAGTGCGCCAGCTTCGCCGGGAGGAAGCGGCGGACCAGGTTGGCCAGCGGGTCCTTGCCGGGAAGCGTGGCGATGTAGGTGGGGGACCGCTGCAGCATCGTGACGTGCTCGGCGGTGCCGGCCATCGCCGGGACCAGCGTGACCGCGGTGGCGCCGCTCCCGATGATGACGACCCGCTTGCCCGCGTAGTCGAGGTCCTCGGGCCACGCCTGCGGGTGGACCAGCTCGCCCGCGAAGTCGTCCTGGCCGGGGAAGTCGGGCTGGTAGCCCCGCTCGTAGCTGTAGTAGCCGGCGCACAGGTAGAGGAAGCGGCAGGTGAAGCGGGTCGGCTCGGCGTCGGGGCCGGCCGTGGCCTCGACGGTCCAGCGGGCCTCGTCCGAGCTCCACGACGCGCGCACCGCCCGGTGCTCGAAGCGGATGTGGCGGTCGATGCCGTACTCGCGGGCCGTGTCGTCGATGTAGGCCCAGATGTCGGCCCCGTCGGCGATCGACTTCTCGCCGGTCCAGGGCCGGAACGGGTACCCGAGCGTGAACATGTCGGAGTCCGACCGGATGCCGGGGTACCGGAACAGGTCCCAGGTGCCGCCGAGCGACGACCGGCCCTCGAGGATGGCGTAGGACGTGCCGGGGCACATCGTCTGGAGGCGGTAGCCGGCGCCGATGCCGGACAGGCCGGCGCCGATGATCAGCACGTCGAGGTGCTCGGCCTCCTCGGCGGTCGGAAGGGGAGCGTCGGCCACGTCGGTCATGGCCGGATGGTACCGATCGGCTGCCGTGCGGTCAGAGGAGCCGCAGCACCAGGTCGAGGACCTGCGTGCGCACGTCGTCCCGGTCGAGGACGTCCAGGCCGGCGTGGTCGACGATGTAGTCCTCGGTCAGCACCAGGCCGAACGAGACGGCGAAGATCGTGGCCGCGATGATGCGCGGGTCGGCGTGCGCGGGGTCGCGCTCCTGGAGCAGCTTGACCAGCGCCTTCATCATCGGCGCTTCGGACCGGATGTCCCGCGGGTCCATGCCCTCTTGCAGCAGCTGGGCGAGGATCCGGATCCGCTCCGGTCGCTCGAACGCCGACTCGAAGGCGGCGCGGACCGCCTGCTCGGCGGACGAGAACTGCTCGGCGATGTCCCGGTCCGCGGGCAGCGTCGAGTCGATCGAGGAGCGGATGAGCTCGTCCTTCGACCCGAAGTACCGGCCGATGACCGAGTGGGGCACATCGGCCTTCTCGGCGATCTGGCGGATGCTGATGTCCAGCCCGTGGGTCTCGAGCAGATCGAGGGTGCTCGCGATCAGGGCGGCTCGGATCTGATCGCGCCCGCGGGGCCGGGTGCTCGGGGTCGGCGACGTCATGGGCGCCCTGTACCCACGTGGACGCACTTCCATGAATCCTGGAGCGAAGTCACCCGATGACCTCAGGCTGCCGTCGTCGCGAGCTTGCCGACGAGGGTCCCGTCGGGCCCGAACAGCTCGGCCCGCCAGGTGGCCACGAGCTCGGTCGTGTCGTGGTCGTCGGGGTGGAAGTCGGGCCGGTTGTAGTCCCGCAACCGGCGCCACACGTCCTTGCTCACGAACGGCGAGCGGGCGGCTCGGCGGAGGCTGCGGCGGAGCCGGCCCAGCCGATAGGTGTCGCGGTCGCCCAGCAGGGAGATGAGCACCTGGACGGCCATGCCGAACAGGAACCCGAACGTCAGCAGGTCCATCGTGAAGGTGCGCAGCCGCTCGCTGCCGCCCGAGAGCTTGTAGACGTCGAACGCGACGGCCTTGTGCTCGGACTCCTCCAGTGCGTGCCAGAGGAACAGCTCCTTGACCGCCGGGTGGCCGATCATGTCCCGGGCCTCGGGTTCGCTCAGGATCAGCTCCGCGAGCGTGGCGGTGAAGTGCTCGAGCGCCGCGGTGGCTGCGAGGTTCGAGGTGGCCGGCAGCAGCCGCTCGCGCACCGCCAGGCCCCGCTTCGTGAGGCGCTCGAACGCCTTCACCGGGTAGCCGAGCTCGGCGAGGCGGTCGTTGAACGCCCGGTGCTCGCGGCCGTGCACGGCCTCCTGCCCGATGAACCCGCTCACCTGGACCTTGAGCTCGGGGTCGGTGACGGCGTCGCGGTAGTGGCGGACGGAGCGGACGAAGAAGTCCTCGCCGTCGGGGAACACCGCGGAGAGGGAGGCCATCAGGTGGCTCCCGACGAGGTCGCCGTCGTCGGCGAAGTGCTTGGGCACGGTCCGCAGCGACTCCTCGAAGGAGATCCGCCGGGTGGGCACCTTGCGCTCGGCGTTGCTGGTCTGGCTGGTCACGTCAGGGCTCCGTCCCCTCGGGCAGGCTCGGCGTACGACGTCCGATGATCCCACGGAACCCCGGTGCGGGTACAGCTGTGACGCCGTCGGCGGGGGATCGGGCCCGCGGCGCCCGCGGCGATGGGCCAGCATGCGGGCATGCCCGACACCGCCTCGCCGCCTTTCCGCACCCTGCGCGCCGAGGTGGACGGGCGGCTGGGCCTCCTCACCCTCGACCAGCCGGAGCGGCTGAACCCGATCGGCGCCCGGGCGCTCGAGGAGCTGGCCGCTGCCGCCGCCTGGTTCGACGAGCAGGGTGCGTCCGTCGTGGTCGTGGCGGGTGCCGGCCGGGCCTTCTGCGCCGGATTCGACCTCCGTGAGCTCACCGCCGCGCCCGCCGACCGGGACCCTTCGGGCCATCCCGGCGCGGCGACCCCGGCACGGGGCGCGGCGATGGCCGAGGCGGTGTCGTCGATGCAGGCGCTCACCGTGGCGGCCGTCCAGGGCCCGTGCGTGGGCGGCGGCTTCGTGCTGGCCCTCTGCTGCGACCTCCGGATCGTGGCCGACGACGCCTGGTTCTCGCTCCCCGAGGCCGAGCTCGGGATCCCGCTGGCATGGAGCGGCGTGCCCCGGCTGGTGCGCGAGCTCGGCCCCGCCCGGGCGAACGAGCTGATCCTCACGTGCCGGCGCGTCCCTGCGGCCGAGGCGGGTGCCGCGGGCTGGGTGAACGAGGTGGTCGAGCGGGCCGCGCTCGACGAGGTGGTCGCCGCCCGGGTCGCCCTGATCCTCGAGCGGGGCGATGGCGTCATCCAGACGACGAAGCGCCAGGTGCGCGAAGCCGCCGAGGCGCTGGTGCCGACGACCGGCGCCTGGGCGGGGACCGACGAGCTCGTCGCCGCGCTGCGGGCGCTGATCCGCGGCGGCGCCTGAGCGTCAGCCCCGCTGCATCCGGTCGATCGCCCGCCGGTCCCGCTTGGTCGGCCGGCCGCTGCCGCGGTCCCGCACGAGGGGCGACGCCCGCTCCTCCGGTGCCGGGAGCGGCGCGCTGTGGTCGACGAACGCCGTCGCCGCCACCGGGGCGCCGACCCGCTTGTCGAGGATGCGCACGACCTCGAGCACCCGGTCGCGCTGGGCGAGGCGTGCCTCGACGCGATCACCGACGCGCACCTTGGTGGCGGGCTTGGCCGGCGAGCCGTTGACGGTCACGTGCCCGCCGCTGCACGCATCAGATGCCGCGGCGCGGGTCTTGGTGAGGCGCACCGCCCACAGCCAGCGATCGACCCGCGTCTCGTCCACCGAGCCATCGTCCCACGCGGTACGGCCCGACGGCCCGGGCTCGCCGGCCCAGACCGTCGGGCAGCCTCATGGTTCGGCCATGGACGCGGCCACGTGCGTCACCGGCACCTTGGTGAGGCGCTGGATGCGGCTCGGCGCATCGAGCTTGAGCCAGCGGGAGAGGGTGACGGGCAGGGTCGAGATGATGATCTCGTCGAACGCGTCGTGCCCCTCGCGCAGGAGGATGTTGCCGACCCCGTCGACCGGGGTGGTGTCGACCTCGCCGGTCATCGGGATGCGGTGGTCGGCGAAGTAGGCGATGCCCTCGGCGAGCCGCCGCTTGGCATCGGCGCGCGCGTGGCCCTCCTCCCAGGTGGACCCCTGGAGGTGGTTCTCGGGGACCAGCAGGTGGAAGTCGCTGGGACCCTGGGCCTTGCGCTGCTCGATCGCCTCGAGGAGCAGCGGGCTCTCGATGGTCTGGTTCGCGATCACCAGGTAGCGGTGCATGGCATCCTCCGATCCGGTGCGCCCGGCGGCTCGTGCCGTCGCCTCCATGGAACTCCCCTCGACCACGGAAGGCAAGGGTCGCCGCCCTCGGAACGGGTCCCGAGCCCATCCGCACCGCCCCGTACGATGGCCCGACTGCCCCCGTAGCTCAGCTGGATAGAGCACCGGACTTCTAATCCGACGGTCGTTGGTTCGAATCCAACCGGGGGCGCTCATGGCGCTGTCGAGCGGTGGGGAGCGGTTCGGGACGGCGCGCCGGGACTTCTCATCCGACGGTCGTTGGTTCGAATCCAACCGG
>Ga0182736_1001273_pt1 | contig 26223 bp, 36 predicted proteins | sample eDN5th30CKraftBY_FD_128882 | JGI IMG/M metagenome (GOLD analysis project Ga0182736, IMG submission 128882) | Enriched backyard soil microbial communities from Emeryville, California, USA - eDNA 5th pass 30_C Kraft BY (version 2) (version 2) | ecosystem: Environmental > Terrestrial > Soil >...
CATGGCGTACGCTGATGGAGCGCATCGGCGATCCCGCCGCTGCGCCCCGTCGCGTCGCCATCCCGGTTCACCTGAACATCCGCGACTCGGTGCGGACGCAGGATGCGCCCTACCGCCTGCCGCGGACGAGGGCGTCGAGGCTCAAGGGTCCGGGGCCGGCAGCGGCCAGATAGAGGAAGGCGAAGCAGAACAGCGCCGCCAGCGTGCCGTTGTTCACCAGCGGCATGAACATGCCGCGCGGTGCATGGCCGATGAAATAGGCGAAGGCCATCAGGCCGGACAGGATGAAAGCCGAGACGCGGGAAAAGAGCCCGACCACCAGCAGGGCGCCGAACACCAGTTCGAGCATGCCGGCATACCAGCTCGGCCATTGGCCAACGCCGACATTGGCGAAGGCCTTGACGGCCGGATAGCCGAGGATCTTGGCGGTGCCGAACTGGAGAATAAGCAGACCCGCCATGATCCGGAAGATGCTCAGGATCTGAGGGCGGAGCGGCGCGAGAAAGTTTTCCATTGGGTCTCCGTAGAGGGGCAGTTGTGGGTGCGGCCTTCTATCAACGCCGGGCGTCCCGGCGCAATGCGCGGTCCAATGACGATTTGCTGATCGGCGACATGCTTGACGACTTCTATACGAACGACGCGCCAGCAAACTCGGCAACTGAGTTGAGCAGCAACCCGACTGCCACCGCTCCCGCATTGAACCAACGTCCACAGCGCGAATCGCGCGAATAGGTTGACTTCAAATAGTTTGGATTCTATCTTTCTGTGCTCTCGGGGACGGATTGATGGCCACCAAATCTTCGAAAAGGCGCGCCGGCGGCACCGCCGAACAACCTTCCAAAATCAATCTCGGTTGGCTCGGCGAAACCATCGGCTTCAATCTGCGGGTCGCTCAGGAAGCCTCGGTCCGCGCCTATCTGCGCAGCGTGGCCGACAGCGGCACGCTGCAGTGGCGCTTCGCCATCCTGGCGCTGATCAGCGAGAATCCCGGCCTGACGCAGGGTGCGCTCGGCAAGGCCATCAAGCGCGACACGTCCAGCCTGACGCCTGCGCTCGACGATCTGTGCAACCGCGGCCTCGTGACCCGCATTCGGCCGGAGCACGACCGGCGCAGCTACGAGCTTCGCCTCACGCCGAGTGGCAAAACCACATTGCAGCAGATGAAGGCCAAGGTTCAGGCGCACGAGGAAGAACTCGACCGCCTGATTTCCAAGGAACAGCGTACGCGCCTGATCCAGACCTTGCGTCAGCTCGCCAGCGGCATCTCGCTGGAAGACTGAGTGTCGCCTGCGCTCATCGCGCCTTGGCCACGACCTCGAGCAGATGGCGCCCGAGCAAGCCATACGGATTGCCGAGCGTCTCCAATATGTCGAAGTGATTGTAGGTCTCGCCCTCGATGACCTTAGCCTGCTTGCCGGCCTGGCCCAGCACCTTGGCATAGTCACGCATCTGGCGCTGGAACTCCGGCGATTCCTTCGACCCCACGGCCAGCGTCAGCGGCGCCGCGACGTTCGCGGTCTGATGCAGCGGGCTCATCTCTCTTTCCACCGCATCGTCGATGCGGACGAATTTGCTGCGCGAGGTGTGTCTCAGCGGACCGAGATCGTAGATGCCGCCGACCAGCAGGCCACCCGCAATCGGTTCTGATGGAAGATCGTAGTCCGCCCAGCGCGTCGACAGCGCCATCGCGGCCAGATGCCCGCCCGACGAATGGCCGACCACGTAAATCCGGCCCGGGTCGCCACCGAATTTCAGGCAATTGCCGTGGACCCAACGGATCGCGCGACGCACCTGATCGACCAGCACCGAAAGCTCGCCCTTCGCGTCGTCAATCGTGGCGAAATCCAGCGACACGAAATGGATCCCGGCCGCGAGACACATCGCGGCCGGAAAGCCATATTCCTTCGCAGAACCGCCGCGCCATCCGCCGCCATGCACCAAGATCACGACCGGCGCGGATTCCCGCTCCGCCCGATAGAGATCCAGCTTCTCATGGCCGGCTGCGCCGTAGGCTACGCGGTCCGGCGTCTGGACGGTCGCCCGCACCGCATCGCTCAACACGCCGAAGCGCGCGACGACATCCTGCATGTTGGCAGCCCACTTCGATTGATCGTAAGCCGTCTCGAGTTGTTCGGGCGTCAATGACGTGTTGGACATGCCGGCGCCCTTTCAGAGATTGGCTTTTTTCAGGATCGGGATCACCTTCTGACCGAACAGACTGTGGGCGCCCTTCACTTCGTCGATCCCCGCTCCCCAGTGCAAAACGGCGAGGAAATGTCCCGCACCGGAGCGCCGGCACTGGTCGATAATCTTGTCCGCGACCTGAGTCGGCGTGCCGGAGATGAACTCGTCGTCGCTCACCGTGAAGCCGCCGCCCTTGGTCGGCGCGTCCGGCACCTGGGAGAATTTGATTCTGGTGTCACTCGCCACGAAGCGCTTGTAGCGATCAGCCGCCGACTCCTGCATCTCGGCCGCGGCCGCCTCGGATTCCGCGACGATCACGCGGCGGCGAAGCCCGAGATGATCGCTGCCGTACTTATGGCCGAGCGACTGCGCTTCCTCGAGATAGGCATCGAAAAACTGCCGAACCTGCTCGACCGTGACGAAGCCCGTGCAGATCTTGCTTTGCCGATGCGCGGCCCTGCGGGCGGAATCCTGGCTGACGACCGTAGACCATTTCGGCGGGTTCGCCTGCGCCATGCGCGGCAGCAGCCGCAGGTTCTCATACTTGAAATGCTTGCCATCGTAGTTGGCGATGCCGGTCTCCAGCGTCGAATCCAGGATGTCGATGGCTTCGTTGTACACCTCACGCGCCTGCTGAATGCTCAGGCCGACCTTCTCGAGTTCCTGCGGCACGCCGACCGCGGTGCCGATCTCCAGGCGGCCGCCGGAAAGCTGATCCAGCAGGCCCATTTCCTCAACGACGCGGGCGGCAGTGTAATACGGCACGACGACGCCCATCACACCGAGCCGGATGGACTTTGTCCGGGCAGCCGTGGCGGCAATCAGCAGGTTCGGTGACGAGCTGAGCGAGCCGCCAAAATGATGCTCGCTGAAGAAAATGCCATCGAAGCCCAGGGCCTCGTCACGTTCCCACAGGGACAGATACTCGCCGACATACTGCGACACGCTCCGGCCCGTTGCGGCGGCGGCCTCGTCCGTCAATTCGGGAAGGAATTCGAAAACCCAGGTCCGCAGCATGCCCGTTCGCTCCCGGTAATGAGACTTTGCAACGCCCACACGCGATCGCCGAGATCGGCGCCCCCTTGCCATCCTCGATCTTATTGTTTGACGCCAAACTGTCCGAAGTCAACTATTTGCACATCCGTTTGGCACACAATATTTTTGGGCCAAATCGCTTGACGCCAAACTAATTGGCCGCATACGCCTCTGGCGCGCATTCTTGAAGGCCGCGGGGGTTCCTCACTGGCGGGGGCGGCTTGTGCCGTTGTTTTCTTGATTTCCAGCGTTCGATCTGCGCATGCCCATCGGCATCGACGCTGGCGTTGGATCGACTAAAGTTGAGAAAAACCAGGGTGACATTGCAACACCCAGAACGCCGCAGGCGCACCATCCCCCAGTTGAACGCAAAAATCTAAAACTGGGGCGGCGCGCTGTCTCTTGGCTTTAAAATGGCGCAGTCGACCGAATTTACTGGTGGGCCCGGAGCCCAACCATCTTGCCCTGCTGTTCTGCGCATTCGGCGTTAAACCCCAGAGAAAGTGGACTTTGACCCCCTAACCAGTCGGTTGGGTCGAAAAGTCTTGGGGTTTGCGCTTGCGAGAGGAGCAAGCATGACCACCGCGAACGAAGCAGAAAAAGGCAAACCATTTTCGATCCGCCTGACCGACAGCGAAAAAGACACCCTGCGCAAAAAGGCCGGTTCCACGCCGTTAGGAATCTACATACGGGAAGCCATCCTTGATGCTGCCCCTCGCCAACTGCGACCGCAGGCACCCATCAAGGACGGGGAGCCTCTAGGCCGTATCCTCGGGTTGCTTGGCCAGTCCCATCTTTCGTCGAACTTGAACCAGCTTGCCAAGGCGGCCAATCAAGGCAGCCTGCCCGTGACCACGGAAACGGAAGCCGACATTCGGCAGGCGTGCGACGACGTTATTGAGATGCGCCTGTTGCTTTTGCGGGCCTTGGGACTCCAGATCATTGATCAGGCCAAATCTCGCCTCCCGGTGGTGGAGTTCTTCACAGAGGCAGCCGGAGGACCAGCGGAATGATCTTAAAGGGTTCGCAGCGCGGCGGGCCTCGTCAGCTCGCCGCGCATCTGCTCAATGACAGGGATAACGACCACGTCACCCTCCAGGACATCCGGGGGTTTGTCTCTGGCGACCTGTACGGTGCGATGGCCGAAGCAACGGCCATCGCCAAGGGCACGCGATGCCGCCAGCCGGTCTTCTCCCTTAGCCTGAACCCGCCCAAGGATTCCGGGGCGACCGTTGATGATCTGGTGGACGCCGTTGACCGGGCAGAGCAAGCAATCGGACTTGTTGGCCAGCCCCGCGCCATCGTCATCCATGAAAAAAATGGCCGCCGCCACGCGCACGCGGTCTGGTCTCGCATCGAAGCAGAGTCCATGACGGCGGTGAACCTGCCGCACTTCAAGAACAAGCTCAAAGCCATCTCGAAAGAGCTTTATCTGGAGCACGGCTGGGAATTGCCGGACGGGCATAGGGAAAATGGCTGGAAAAACCCTCTCAATTTTACACTGGCCGAATGGCAGCAGGCAAAGCGGGTCGATCTGGACCCGCGCGAAATCAAGCAAATCTTCCAGAGCGCGTGGCGGGCTTCCGACAATCTCGCCAGCTTTAAAGGAGCGCTCGAACACCACGGGTTCTATCTGGCAAAAGGAGACCGGCGTGGTCTTGTTGCGTTGGACCTGAACGGCGAAGTTTTGTCGATCGCGCGTTGGACCGGTCTCAAGACGAAGGACATCAACGCACGCTCGGGGGCAGGCCTCACCTTGAGAAGCGTAGACGAAACGCTGGTGCATCTCGCCAAAATCAAAACAGTAACCTTTGCGCAAAAGCGCGGTGAGTTACGGGACAAACACGCGGCAGAACTTGATCCGTTGCGTGAACAGTTACGGATGCTCGTCAAGCATCATCGCAAAGAGCGATCTATCCTTCAGGACCGGCAGACGAAACGCGCTGCCGAAGAAGCCAAGATGCGGGCCGGACGATTCCGGCGCGGCCTTGGCATGGTCATGGATGTTCTCACGGGGCGATTGTTCGCTCAAAAGAAAGAAAACGAGCGGGAGGCTCTGGAATGCTTCATGCGGGATCGGCAACAAACGCAAGACCTATACATTCAGCAGCAGCAGGAAAAGGAAGAGCTTCAGCGCAATTTCCAGCGGACTTCCGATGTGCAGCGGCAGGAAGCCCGCGGTCTGATCCGCAGGGTGATCGCAATGCGCAGGTTTGGAACGAACCGGGACCGGGCGGGTCCTACGCTCGGACTGGGCTAGGCTTAGCTCTTCCCACGGCGGTTATCAGCCGCAATGTCCTTCTTCTCGGCGTAGGCTGGCTTGAAGCCCATTCTCTTATAAAGTTCGTATTCGTCACGCAGGATCAACATGACGAGGTCGGATTGAAAGCGGTCGGTCTCGCCGGGATTGAGCTCAACCCATTTCTTGAGATAGCCGTCGGCCCAGTCGTTGGCTTGATCCAGAAATTCAAGCATCTGCCAATGCCACTTGGACATGCGCATCTCGATGACGCGGCCACTGGCGAATTTTATCTTCTTGATGTGAATATCAAGGAGCTTGTCTTCGTGGGGAAACGGGGCTTCAACAATATTTCTCTTCAACGCTCGAAATCGTCGCGGTCTTTCTTGGCCGCCCCTTCTAATTTAGTTTTCACTGTTATGTTGATTATCTCGGTTCTGTCTCAGCCGATTATCAGCCGTAAGGTCTCTTTTATCAGCGTAGGCTTCTTGGACCCACGTCTTTCTATACAGTTCATATTCGTCGCGCAAAATAAGCATGGCGAGATCGGACTGAAAACGATCAGACTCGTCGGGTCTCAGTGCGACCCATTTTTTGAGATTGCCTTCTGTCCAGTCGTTCGCTTGATCGAGATATTCAAGCATCTTCCAGTGCCACTTGGACATCCGCATTTCGATCACACGGCCATCGCCGAAGGTCAGCTTCTTCACGTGAATGTCGAGCAGCCTTTCTTCGGTGGGGAACGGTGGTTCTGTTATCTTTCGTTTCAACGCTCGAAATCGCCGCGGTCCTTTTTGGCCGCCCTCTTGAATTTGGTTTTTGCCGTGAACTTCATTCTAGCGCGTTCATTAAAAGCTTCGTCAACTTTTTTCTCCCGGGCGTCAGCCGCCTCACGCGCCATCTTCTGGTTATGTAACTTGTCGAAGTGCTCCCGGCCTTCTTTGGTGACCTGGTTGCTGAACTGCGTTCCATTAGGCGTGAACCGCAGCCGCTGCTCATACAACCGTAGCGGCACCTTCTTATCGTCGTCGGCCATGGCGTCGTTCCTTCTGGACAACCCATCACCGCTCTCAATCTAGGAGAATTCATGACCAGCGAGGCAAGGCGAGGTAATTTTCCGCCGCGAGGCCATGGCGACGAACGTGCGAAGTCATCTGCGCCGGACGCGCAATGGACGCATCCGTGGACACTGGGCGTTGATTGGGATTGGCGTCAGGGCAAAGTCGCGCTTGGCTCTTGGGATCAACGCATCATCGGAGAGCCGGATCGCATAGGCGCGCCGGTTGGATCGGGCGATGACCGTCACATCGTGACGATTGCAGGATCGCGTGCGGGCAAGTCTTCCACGGTGCTTATCCCGAACCTTCTCTATTATCCGGGCTCTGTGATCGTCATCGACCCGAAAGGCGAGCTTGCAAGAATGACGGCGACCACGCGAGCTGAGCAACTAGGTCAGAGGGTGATCGTCCTCGACCCATTCGGCACATCCGGGCTGCCGCAATCGACGTTCAACCCGCTGGACGAACTCGACCCGACTTCCAGCCTGTTCATTGACGACGTGGCGCAGATTGCGGATGCGCTTATCATTGATGCTGAGAAAGACCCGCATTGGACCGATGCCGCTAAAATGCTGGTGGCGGCGCTCCTCCTTTACATGGCTGCCACCGGACCCACCACGCTCAGGCGGCTTTGGCATATCTTATCGGGCGGTGAAGGCAAACTCACTTGCCCGCAGAGCGAAGAAGACGACCCCGCCGACTATCTCTTCTGCCGGATGCTGGCCGTTGAAGCCTTCAACGGGCGCGTCGCGTTGGCCGGTAGCGAGTTTCTCGACAAAAGCGAAAAAGAGCTTGCATCCATTCTCTCGACGGCGCGGGTCCAGTTGCGCTTTCTGGATTCCGAGCCTCTCACGGACTGCACAATCAGTTCGACCTTTCGACTAGCCCATCTTAAAGCCGCGCCGACCACCATCTTTCTTTGCCTGCCCGCGACACGCCTCGCTACGCATGCGCGGTGGCTTCGCCTCGTCGTGTCGCTCGCGCTAAACGCGATGGAACGCAACCCGGCTGCGCCTGCTCATCCCGTCTTATTCGTCCTCGAAGAGTTCGGCGCATTGGGCTACATGCGGCCCATCGAATATGCCACCGGGTTCATGGCTGGGTTTGGGGTAAAGCTATGGTCTGTGTTGCAGGACATTTCACAGCTTAAGACGCATTACCCCAAATCTTGGGAGACATTTCTCGGAAATGCCGGGCTCATTCAAGCCTTCGGCAATTCTGATTTCGCCACGACGGAGCATCTTTCGAAGTTGCTGGGCAACACTCGGGTGCAGGAAACGCGCACGGTTTTCGTCAGCAGTGGCGGACGCGCCGGTGGTGACATGGGACGCCGGGAGGATGTGCGCATGACACCGCTGCTGGAGCCCAGCGAGATCGCATACTATTTCGCTCGCGAGACAAACCGCCAGCTTGTTATCGTGCCGGGACGTGGTCCGCTTTACATTGATCGGATGCGCCGCCCATGATGTTTCAATTCCTCTACCCCAAGGTCGAACAAGTGCGAGATTACGAGCAGGGCCGATTGGTCCGCTCAGGTCTGCGCTGGGATGAAGAGCGCCCCCTTTTGTTCAACGGCTCGTTAATCGTTTTCACGTTGGGTATCGGCTTGTTCGTCAGCCTGTTTTTAGCCAAGGCACCGATACCAGACCGCGCCGGACCTGCGCTTCTTATCGCGCTTGTACTGATTGCCGTGAGCGCGATTGGTTTCAGCTTCCGCTTCAAGAAACGCGCGCTGATCTTTACTGATCAAGGGACACTGCTGACGCCTCACGGATTTCCGGGTTATCCATTCCGCAAAACGATTGATGGCTACCACACCAACATCAGCTCGATTGAGATGCGTCTGAACGAGACTGATTCCGACGGGAAGAACAAGCTTTACGTCGTCAACGTCTACTCGTTCGACGGCCACATTCTAGCGCTCACCTCTCCAAATTATCATCACAACTATGCGTACCGCATCCAAACTGAATTGAACAACGCCCTTGGGGCTTTGCGATGATTTCGGTTGGTCACGTATCAACCCACATGCGCTGTGCGATCTCGCGCTCTTCCTCGCCAGTGACTTCGAGGTAGATAGCGGTCGTCGTCAGACTGGCATGGCCCAGCCAGCGTTGCACGAGATTGAGCGGGATACCGTTGCGCACGGCATGAACGCCGAACCCATGCCGAAGTCCTTTCGGGGTCGCGTGAAGGCCGGGCGGTATTTGCGCTTGTACCATAACGGCTTTGACCAACTGCCAAGCCCGGCTTCGGGACCAAGTCCACAACCTGGTCCCGGCAGCTGTAAGCGGGTGGACCTCTTGCAGTGACTGGATGAGCGATGACGGGACCGGCACTTGCCGGATCAGGAATGCTTTTTTCCGCTTTTTCAAGGACCGGATTGCGATGAATGCTTCATCGGTCTCAATCGAGGCCGAAAACAACCCCAATGCTTCCGATATCCTGCACCCGGTATAAGCCAGTACCAGACATAATGTTCGCACCTCCGGTCGCGGATGCTCCATAGCCGCCGCGATAAAACGTAGCCGTTCATGCGGGGTAAGGTATTTCCGGCGGCCCTGCACCGAATAAAGGCTGGCGCTGCTCGTTTGACGGGAAATGTGCATGGCCGCTCCTAAACCGGCTCTCGCCGATACAGTGCGACAGTCTTGCCTATTCTGTTGAGTGATCTGGGACGCAGTAATTCCGGGCCTTCCGGCGCGACCAGCAAGTTCTCGTTACCACGCTGGTCACTCCGGATCAATCCGGATCACTGGGCGTTTGGCACCTATGCGACACAATAGGCAATTCTGTTGAATGCCTGTTACGCGTCCGCTTGAAAGTCTTGGGAGACCTCAAGGCTTTTTTGATTCCGGGTCATGGCGAGACGACCGCTACCGGAGTTTGGTCTATGAACGATCTCGTATCGCCTAATGCCGATCAATGGAATCACCTTCCAGAAATCCACGACGTAAAGCCCATTGGGGCTCAAGACCGCGCCTGTCTTGAAGCTATCAGGGAAGTGCTTGCCAAGTATGGGTGTCTTGACCGTTTCGGCCTGAGCCTTTTGCACAAGCATTTCGAAATGGCCGCCGATGAAATCCTTGTCGAAGAAGTCGATGAGAAGACTCGCACGCTGGTGACCAAGCCGGTCAGTGTCATGGCCATGTCTGCCGATCTGGAAACCGGGATTGCCACGCAATGGCATTGGAAGCGCAATGCTAACGGGGCGTTCGAGCAGGTCTGCGTCTCGCGCTGTTTTCCGGGCAACTGGGAATCGCCCGGCCACTCGAACCAGCACACCGGCTGGTAGCGCACTCTCATCAGGAAATTTGAAACATGCGTACACAATTCACGGCAGCTGCTGCGCTGCTCGCAATGCTTGGGCTCGCGCACGCGCAGCAGAACATCGAGTGGAAGCAGATCATCAACGTCCCGAAGGGTGAGTATATACCGCGCGGCAGCGACGACATCCTCGGTATCGGACTGGGCGACAACTATGCTGACGCCAAGGCGAAATTGCAGGCTCTCTCGGCGGAAGGCGTCCCGGACGCAAACGGTCAGGCCACGGTCAAGGAAGAACGCAAGGTGTTCCGAATGGGTGTGCCGGGCGCGTCCACGGTCGTCGCGGCTGCCTTCGTGTCCAAGCTCGCACTGACGCGGCGTATGAAGGGATCGACGGCAAGTACGACGGAAGAAACAATCGAGGTCTACCTGAGCGCCCCGTCTTCTGGACAACAGGTCATCGCGGTGCGCCGCTTCATCGGTTACAACGCCGAAAGCGATCAACCAAGGTTGAGCGACATACTGAGTCAGTTGAAGACGAAGATGCGCTCCGACCCGCAAGCGTTCCCGAGTTCCAGCGGGACCGTGCTTCGTTACCAGTTCGACGAGGCGAAGCCGTTCATACCGGCCAAGCCAAGCCCCATCACGTGTCAGACCTCTTTGCATGTACTGGACGATGCGAACCAGCTCCAGAACGTAAACCAGAGCGACAAGTGCGATGCATTACTGGAGATTACCGTCAATTTCGGGATTTCTCGTGACCATGCAAAGAGCATGACCTTCACGTTGAACGACAACGAACGGTTGAAGGCGAACCTGACGGCGGACTACAGATACGTCAGCGCTTACGTTCAAGACCTTCAAAACTCGACGCGTGGCGCGCCTCCAAAACTGTAATAGCAAAGCGAAGCCGCCTTTTCGGCGGCTTCGCAATCGGGATTAAAAGTCCCGGAACCCGTGGGGGTAGCGACGTTTCGCTTCTTCCCAGAACATTTCCGCGTCGATGTCGTCGAACTCTTTGTCCATCGCAAAGATCAGAAGAAACGCGATTTCATTTTCGGTTAGCGTCATGGTTGGTTCGCGTTTCATTGCTGGCCTACTTCGTTCTGCTCTTGCTCGCGAACGACTACGCGTCCTGTCAGTGGATAGGCATCGAACTTCAGCGACAAGCCCTTGCCGTCGCGGTTGGGCCAGCCTGCGCCGATGCGGGTCCAGCGGCTTTTGTCGCCTTCACCGATTACTTGCCAGACAAGATGGGTCGGGCGTTTTGCTTCGTTTGTGGTCTTGGACATTGTCATCTCCTTTTGAAGATCGGGCGTGATTGCCTGGCCTTGCAGGGACGACGAGAAGCGGCAGCCAACGAGGGCGTGGGTCACACATGCAACACGGGAGCGAAGCGAATGGATCGGGCAGCTTGTTGAACCGCGTCCGGCTCCGCGTAAAGAGAACCCGACAACAAGGCCGGGAAGCAATCAGGTTGATCTTTGTAAAAAAAGGCGATGCGTCCAACGACCAGAACCAAAAACGAACAGATAAGGATGGCTTTCGATGAAGAAAAAAGGACCCAACCGGCGCGAAGTGATGGCCGGTGCGGCTGCTGTGGGTGTTGCCGCTTTGATGCCTGTCCCGGTTCCGAGGCCAGAGTTCGTAGCAGCACATGCAGAATTTATGGAAGCACTGACCGTTTACAATGACGCCCGCGATGCCGCGTTCATCGCGCGGCCCCGGATCATGGCGCTGGTCCGGAAAACGGATATCAGCGCTTTCTTCAAGTCTCCTGAAATCCAGATGCGGGCGCGAACGCGTTCGCTTGCGAGAGTTGCGGCTGGCCGCGTCTATGTTCCCGAGGCAGCAAACGATGCCGAGGCCGCGATGCAGGAAGAGGTTCTCTCGATCTGCGAGGCGGAACTGCGCATGGACGGAGTGCGCGATTGTTTCCGGCCGGGTCGCCGTGTGAGCGTCTAGCGGAGCCGTCGCTTGCGGGACAGCCGTTGATCTTTGATGCACTGTGCGATCACGGTACCGGTGAACGCGTCCGGCGTGAGGCCCGGCACGGCGTCGGCTTCGAGCCCGAGGAAACTGCGGTAGCCGGTTTCACTGAAGAAGGGTTGGTCGTGATCCACGATGTGGGCGGCGAAGCCCGGCCAGTAGCTGACGCTGGAGGCGAGGCTAAAGATTCCGCCGAGGGCGATGCGCACGCGCATTCCCTGCACGTCGATAACGAAAGAACCGGTCTGGCCCCAGAGCGGAATCGTGCCGTCTTCGGCCTTGGTCTGTGATTCCAGCACGCGGCCCGGTGCGCCCTCGGCAAGGTAGCCGATCTCGCCGTTGTTGAGACGCCGCGCCAGCAAGCGGGCTTCCTCGCGGATCGCCATGACGATCTGGACATCGCCGTCCATCATTGCTCTGTGGTGCTGGTCGATCAGCTTGCGGTAATGGACAAGACCGCTCTCCATGGATGACGGGAGGTGGCTTGTCTCGCGCTCGAATGCTCGGTCTTTATTTTGCTGGTCAGCATCAGCCAGCAGCAAATCGAATCCCAGTTGATTGATCATTGGCCTGCCTCCCGCACAGCGTTTGCGCTCGCACCTGTCTCGGAAAGCCAGTCCCAGAGCCGCAACACGGTCGTGTCGTCGGTGCAGATGAGGGAAGCCCCGTCGAACCAGTCGAGGAACCAGTATTCGATGCGGTGACAGGACAAGTCCGGATTAATGAAGAAGCGGAATTCATCGGACGGCCCGCCCCAAGAAATCTGGTAGCGCAGATAGCCTTCCTTCTGATCGTCGAACGTCCCGGGCGCGACATAGTCAAAGCAGAGTGCGTAATCCTCCAGCCTGCCCAGCATGTCATCGCTACCGTGCTTCAGGAGCTTATGGAGATCGCTCTTGCGGCCTTCCAGTTGTTTTTCAATCCTGTCTTTGCATTTCCGTTCGCTCATTTTCTCTACCTTGTCTAATGGGTTGCACATGCAACCGACTAGCCACGCGGCAATGAGCGGGGGTTGGCTGTCCAAGGCCGAAAGCGAAGGGGTGGCGCGGGCTGGAGCGAAGCGACGACACGGCCCTTCGACTTTCGCCCGAAGGGTTGCCTTGACAGCCGAGGGGCGGCACGCCCCCACTTTCTTTTAAAAAAAAACGCCAACTCGTCGCCGAAGGGACGAGACAAATTTTTCGCGTTTCTCGGGATGGTGACAGCGAATGAGCGGGGCAACGAGTGCCCCGCTCAGGATTTGCGCTAAGTAAGCGAAGAGAAGGTCATTCCTGACCTTCTTCGTTCTGCTCCAGCTCGCGAACAACCACGCGCCCCGAGACAGGGTAGGCATCGAATTTGAGCGAAAGGCCCTTGCCGTCGCGGTTGGGCCAACCGGCACCGATGCGGGTCCAGCGGGATTTGTCGCCTTCGCCGATCACCTGCCAGATGACGTGGGTCGGACGTTTGGTTTCGTTTGCGGTCTTGGTCATTTTTTGTCTCCATTCTTTGGCCGAACCCAATGCCCGGCCTTATGGGGACGATGAAACCGGTGTTCCAGTCCGCCGGTCATACGGACAACACGGGAGCGCATGCGAATGGAGCGGGCAGCCGTTGACGGATTACGGACAAAACCCGGTTAGACCCCATCCTTAAGGCAGCGCATTTGGTGAAAAGAATCAGGAGATGCGTATCAAGACCGCATCAGGCCAACGCCCGGTGTTTTTGCACGCCGGAGGCAGAATCAAGTTCATCGACAATCCCGATGCACAGGTCACGCAGCCAGCCATGCCCGGCATCGCGATCATTTCGCGCATGCCAGATCATTCCGTATTGGTAGAGGGCCGGTTCGTTGAACGGGGTCGCGCTGATCGTAAGGTCAGTTACTTCCGCAAAGCTGTGCGCAAGATGCAGCGGGCAGTTTGCGATCGCGTCGAGCTTTTTTAGATAAAGCGGGTATGCGGCGTAATCATTCGTGATGATCACTTGAGGGCGCGTAAGATCATATCTGGCCATCAGGGCATCAATGAAGCTTTCACCGGCCAAGGCTCTCGGGCCCAGCAGGTGCGGCAATGTCAGGTACATCTTGCGGCTGATCGGTGGTTTGATGCCCAAGCGCTTGCCATCAAATATCGAAACAATCGGCACCTCGCTGAATCTGTGCTCGCGGTGCCAAGGTTGCAACCGGGTGCCGACGACGCTGATCACCAGATCGCAGTCATCCTTGTCCAGCAAGGTGGTCACGTCTGCATCCCCCGTGCTGAACTGGACGCTGATGCCGGGTGCGATACCCTGGACCCGCTTCATGAGCCGCGGCGCGATACAGCTGGCAAGATTGCTTTTGAAGCGGATTCGAAACCGTCGGGACTCGGTCGCAGGATCGAACCGGTCACTCTGGCGGATCGCGTCGCCGATCGAGGCGAGCGAGGGGGAGATGTGCCGGTAAAGGGCAAGAGCCCACGGCGTGGGCGAGATGCCTTTGCCGTCGCGGACGAATAATTCATCACCGAGCGCAAGACGCAGACGGCGCAGGCTTTGAGAGACTGCTGATTGCGTCAGGCAAAGTTGAGAAGCTGCCGCCGTGGTCGATCCTTCCCGCATGACGATCGCGAACACTACAAGCAGATTAAGGTCGATACCCTTCAAACTATGCTCGTCCATATGTCCAAGCGTAAGGACTCGTCTGTGCCGCTCCCTATGCTGCAAACATTAATACCCACAGGCTTTTCATGGCATTCATGAGCCCTGCTTATAGGGGCCCTGACAAAGCTTCATTCGCTTTTAAGCCGGTCTTTTGCGCAGGATTGTTGTTGAAAGGATGCGCATAGAAAAACGCGCACGATGTTGAATGGGGACGTACATGACGGCGGAGCAGCAACGCTCCGCCGACATTGCGCGCAAGCGCATCGAAGAGATTCTGAAGTCGCGCAAGAAGAAGGCGGGCAAGGTTGCAGCCCTGTTCAGGATATCGGACCAGATGGAGGCGCAAGCGCGTGGCGTGGTGCGCCAGCGTGATCGTGCGCCCATGCGCAGGAAATTGCGCCTTGGGCTGGTGGCGGCAGCATTCGAGAGGATCGGTGGTCAGGCGGTCGTAGCCGCATTCCTGATCGACAGCGACCACGCCATCAAACGGGTGCTGGCCAAGTTACCGACGAGACGCGTGCGCCGCCGGTCATAAAAACCGACGTGAACCCTGTTGCTTATTGCACGGGGTCCTTCAACGCGGCGGCCACGGTGCCGGTTTCGCGAAACCATTCCCAGAGCTCGATGAGAAACGAGCGTTCCCCCTCGGTTGGCGTCACCAACGCGCCGTCGAGCCAGTCGAGATACCAGTATTCCACACGGTGGCAGGAGAGATCGAGGTTCACAAAGAACCTGAATTCGTCGGATGGCCCACCCCATGAGATTTGATAGCGGAAGTAACCTTCGCGCTGGTCGTCAAACGTGCCGGGTGCGACATAATCGAAGCTGAGGCAGCAGTCGCGTAAAGTACCCACATCATCAGGCTTGTCATAGCCTTGGTGATGAGCGATCCATAATTGGTGCAGATCATGGATGCGCTTGCGCATTGCGCGGCTGACATTGACCTTGCGCTTCAATCCTCTCATTTCATCACCCTTCCGACAGGTTGCACACATGCAACCGACTAGCCACAGCGGCGATGAGCGGGGGTGAGCCGTCACGAGGCCGAAAGCGAAGGTTTGGCGCGGGCTGGAGCAACGCGACGACACGGCCTTCGTCTTTCGCCCGAAGGGTTGCCTTGACGGCAGGGGCGGCACGCCCTCCTTCTTCCAAACAAATAATGCGGCCGCAGGAGCGCGAAGCGCGGGACCGACCGCGACCGCGAGACCGGAATACAAAGGCAGCCGCAAGAGCGACTTCGCGGGACCGACTGCCTCCGGCGAGCGGTTCAATTGTTCTTGCGCGAGGGATCGTCACCGACTGGCCAAGACAAACGTTCCGCGAATTTGCCGCGGCAACGGCTTGGCTTGGTGAAAGCGAATGCTTGAATAGAGCCCGGTCCAAAGGACGCGCCCTAGAGACTTAACAAATTATCTTGCTTCGCGCGCACCGCACGCAAGAATCCCGGCATGCCTGTTTTCTCAAAATCTTCCTCGGGATCGGTCAACAGCCAGTGACGGATGTGCTCAAGCGGGTAGGTCTGGAAGCGCAGAGGCGTGAACAGGTCGCGTGCGGTCTGCATCCAGAACGCAGACGGATGAATCTCTTCGTAAGCGTTCAAGGCCTCCATCACCGCATCTTCATCCCGCGACGAATACGTCGGCGTCATGAACGCCTCTTCCACCGCATTGCGGGCATCCTGAATCGCACGGTCGTAAAGAACGGTCGAGCGTTGCGTTTTGTACCAAGACCAGAAACCGTCCTGACTGACAAGTCCCGCGCCTTCGTAACGTGACCAGTCAGCCCGCTGTTGATTTCCTGCATCATCCAGCACAAGCAGCGCGTCGCGCATAGCGTGGATTCTTGCCGCCATCTGTGCGTTCAAAGTCGGCCATAGGGGCAAAAACGCAGCCGACATTCCTGCGGTTGCCGTCATTGTCACAAATTCACGCCGGTCGATGCGGTGCATGGACATTTCCTAGAAGAGGTTTTTTAGATTCGCTCAGAAATTAGTGATCCGCAACACCCGAAAATGACGTTGTTCCCGTCACGGATGTCGCCTAGCATCACACCATGATCACACGCCGCAAATTTCTAGGCCTTGCGCTCGTGACCGGCGGAGCATTGCTCGTCGGGCGGCAATATGTGCTCGCCTCAACGCCCGCCATCCGCGTCACGCGCGATCCTAATTGCGGGTGTTGCAGCGCGTGGGCGGATCATCTGCGCGAGAACGCGTTTGCCGTGACAGTCGTCGAAGACCCGGCCATCAACCGGGTCAAAGCGCGCCTGGGGGTGCCCGGCGATCTCGCATCGTGTCACACGGCAGAAGTTGAAGGTTACGTGATCGAAGGCCACGTCCCCGCTGGCGCGATCAGGAAATTGCTGAGCCAACGCCCCGCGTTCAAAGGTCTGGCCGTCCCCGGCATGCCGGTCGGTTCACCCGGCATGGAAATCGAAGGCCAAGCCCCCGATATCTATGACGTGGTCTCATTCGGACCGAATGGAAAAGCCGTCTTCGCCCGCTACGAGGGCGTGAAAGAGCTCCCGCTTTAGCGCGGAAACTGTTTCCTCGTCATTTTTCTTTCCTTGCGCGAGGGGGTGTTACCTTATTGGCCGAGACAAACGTTCCGCGCTTTTTCGCGGCAACCGCTTGGCTTGGTGAGAGCGCGCTCGAATAGAGCCCGGTCCAAAGGACGCGCCAGCTGATAAAATCATTCTGATTGGTTACAAAGAGATGCTTGCTACGGCAGAGGTGTCATTTCATGTGTTGCTGAGGGAAGCAGACGCCAGATTGTATAAGCTGTAAAACGCATATGCTTCGAGAAAGAGCACACTGGTCAACAGCTTCAAATGCTGCGCATTGAGCGATTGAGCGCGCGTCAGCATCATGCCTGCGAAACCAACGGTCGTGACGACAAGGCAAAGACCACAAAAGAATAGGAAGAGGATTTCTGTTTCCTGCATGCGCCTCAGGATATGTTTACTATTATCCTCGCACACGCACCTGATGGGTAATGGTCAAATATTTTTCGGTGTTCAGGGAACTTCTGATAGCAGGGCTCTCGTTCTTTCCTGTCCGGGATTATAGAAAGTCTCAGAAGCGCACACGGAGGAAGGCTCCCGCTTTAGCGAAAGCTCTCCCCTCGTCTTTACAGTTCACGGAACGCAAGCGGATGGCATTGCCGATCACACTTACCGACGACAAGGCCATCGCGCCTGCCGCGACCGGCACACCCGCCGCGTTGTAGATGAACGCGAAGAACAAGTTCTGGCGGATATTACGCATCGTCGCCTGCGAAAGCCGTCGAGCCCGGACGATCCCGTTCAGATCGCCTTTGAGAAGCGTGATGCTGCGGATTCGATCGCCACATCTGTGCCCGTTCCCATGGCGATGCCGACATCCGCAGCGGCCAGTGCGGGCGCGTCATGAAGAACAAGCGTCCCGCACATGCCGCCCTGCGCGGCTGTCAGGATGATCGAGGTGGTGTGGTCAATGGTGTTATCACCTTCGCCGCTGGCAGGTTTCTCGCGGTGGATCGAGAATGACTTTACCAGCTTTTCTGTTTCAGGCTCGGTGCCGGGCAAGGCAATGATGCACGGATCAAACATCCTCATAAAGCCCGCCAACGCTTTTTGCGTGTCGCGCTCCGGGTCGAGCGTCACGAAAACGGCGTTGATCTTGGATGCGTCCGCCCCAGATTTTCGAGGTTGTGCGTCATGTGCAGCAAGCCGGTCGGACAGATGGAAGGGCACCGCGTGAAGCCAAAGAACCACGCCGCCGGTTTTCCGAGCAGGTCCTTCTCCGTGACATACTGGCCACGCTGGTCCGTCATGCGCAGCTGCGGCACGATCGATGCGCCAGCCGCCTCGTCATTGCGCGAGCGCATGACGCTGTCTATTTGCAACATAGCTGCGACTGCGATGATGAGGGCAGCGAACGAAATAGAAATCAGGCGAAGGGCAATGCGGATTGACCGGTTCATGTAGCTCCGTAATTTCCGGCAATGGCCGGCTTCGGATATCGTACAATCTCCAGTGACTTGAGGATCAAGACCCTTAGCTTTATGCGCAGACGGCGCAGGGCCGTTCGCTCAGACCTTCGATAATATGGCAACTATCAACGCGCGTCTGGTGGCAGCTTTCCACCATGGATTTGAGCTCCTTGCGCAGGGACTGAAGCTCGCGGATACGCTGTTCGATATCGTTCAACCGGGCACGGGCGATCTGGTCGGCCTCGTGGCATGACTGGCCCGGGACATCGCGCAGGGAGAGCAAAGTCGCGATATCGCTGATCTCGAACCCCATGCCCCGCGCATGCCGGATGAAGGACAACCGGTCGATCGCCTCCTGGTCAAAAGTGCGTCGATTATTCTCGAGTCGAGGCGGTTTCGGCAGCAGGCCGATATCCTCGTAGTAACGGATGGTTGGAACCTTGATGCCCGTTTTTCGGGCGGTTTCGCCAATGGTGTAAACGTTCATAATAGCCCCTTGATCCTCTAGTCATTAGAGGATGTAGGCTCGATACGACAAGAAAAAAGGACCTTTCGCACCGTGCCGCTCGCTCGCCTTTCCCCGCTCATCCCCTTCACCGGCCTCGCCGTCTTGGCGTCTGCGGCGGATCAGATGAGCAAGCTCTGGGCCTTGTCGGCGTTAGAGGAAGGCGTAGCTTTGTCGCTGGCCCCGTTTCTCGCCCTGACGCTTGGTTTTAATACCGGCGTTTCCTTCGGCGTCTTTTCTGAAACGGGACAAAACGCCCAGATGATCGTTGTCGCCATGACGGCATCCGTGACCGCGCTCCTGATCTGGTACGCGGTGCGCGCGCCAGAGACAGAGCGACTTGGACTGAGCCTGATCGTGGGCGGCGCGATCGGCAACCTGATCGACCGGTTCGCCCGGGGCAAGGTGACTGATTTTATCGATGTGCATGTGAATGGCTGGCACTGGCCCGCCTTTAATCTGGCAGACACCCTGATCACACTCGGGATCGTCTGCATCTTGGTAGTGAACTTTAAACCGGCGCGGCTACGCGCGGCAGGAGACTGATATGAGTGACACGCAATTATCCTCGCGCTTCCGCGTGGAGGGCATGGACTGCGCCGCGTGCGGCACCAAGGTCGAGAACGCGGTGCGCCGCCTTCCCGGCGTTGCCGAGGTCAATGTCGGCGTCACGTCTGAAACGCTCACGGTCCGTCATGACGACTCCACCGATCTCGACGCCGTGCAGCAAGCCGTCAATCGCCTCGGCTACAAGGCCTCGCCCTTGAAGGCCGCTGCCACATCGGAGAAAACAGAAGCACCGCACGATCATCTTCATGACGATCACAAGGGCCCGTGGTGGACTTCGCGCCGCGCCCTGCTCACCGGCGCGTGCGGTATTGCGATTGCCTCCGCCTATGCAGCGGCCAAGATCGTTCCTTCCATCGAATTCCCGGCATTTCTGGCCGCGCTTGGCATCGGTCTCGTTCCGATCGCAAAGCGTGCATTTAACGCCGCGCGCTCTGGTACGCCGTTCTCCATTGAAAGCCTTATGACCATCGCCGCCATCGGCGCGGTCACGATCGGCGCGACGGAAGAAGCGGCCATGGTCGTGTTCTTGTTCCTCGTCGGCGAAATGCTCGAAGGCGTCGCCGCCTCCCGCGCGCGCGCCAGCATTCAGGGATTGACCGAGCTCATTCCTAAAACGGCGATCCTTGTCGAAAACGGCCAGAGCCGCGAAGTCCCGGCTTCCGAGCTCCAAGTCGGATCGGAAGTGCTGGTCCGTCCGGGTGACCGCGTTCCTGCGGACGGCACCATCATCAAGGGCGAAAGTGAAATCAACGAAGCCCCCGTCACGGGCGAGAGCGTTCCCAAGCGCAAGCGCGTGGATGACCTCGTATTCGCGGGCACGATCAACGGCGAAGCTGCGCTCACCATCAAGGTCACGGCGGCTGCCGGTGACAATACGATCGCACGCGTTATCCGTCTGGTCGAAGAAGCGCAGGAGAGCAAAGCCCCGACCGAACGCTTCATCGACCGGTTTTCACGTTACTACACGCCGGGCGTGGTGGCATTCGCCGCCGCCGTCGCCATCCTGCCGCCCTCGCTCGGTTTCGGCGAATGGGGTGAATGGGTTTACAAGGGGCTCGCCGTCTTGCTGATCGGCTGCCCGTGCGCCCTCGTGATTTCCACGCCAGCCGCGATTGCATCCGCACTCTCTGCCGGTGCGCGGCGCGGCATGTTGCTCAAAGGCGGCGCGGTCCTTGAACAGCTCGGCACGCTCACGACAATCGGGTTCGACAAGACCGGGACGCTGACCGAAGGCAAGCCGGTCGTCACCGATATCGTCGCTGGTACGCTGGATGAACGCAAAGTGCTTTCGCTTGCGGCCTCGCTCGAAGCCGGGTCTTCCCATCCTCTGGCCCTCGCCATCCTTGGCCGCGCCAAGACGGATAACGCCCCGATACCGCCTGCCGGTGAATCCCGCGCGATCGGCGGCAAAGGCGTGACCGGTAATGTTGGCGGACAGACGATCTTCTTGGGCTCGCCTCAGGCAGCCGCAGAACAGGCTTCGCTCGACGAAACCCTCAAAGCCCGCATCGTTTCCCTCAATGATGAAGGCAAGACCGTGTCGGTGCTGATCGCGGACGGCAAGGTCGCCGGGCTGATCGCCATGCGCGACGAACCGCGCCCGGATGCGAAAGCCGGGCTGGACCAGTTGCGCGCCCTTGGCATCAAAACCATCATGCTGACCGGCGATAACAAGCGGACCGCCAAGGCCATCGGCGAAAAACTCGGCATTGAAGTCCGGGGCGAACTCCTGCCGCAAGACAAGATGTCGATTGTCACCGAGCTTCAGAAATCAGGCGAGCGCGTCGGCAAGGTCGGCGACGGTATCAACGATGCGCCTGCGCTGGCGGCGGCGGATGTCGGGATCGCCATGGGCGGCGGGACGGATGTCGCGCTGGAAACCGCTGACGCTGCCGTCCTGCACGGCAGGGTCGCGGATGTCGCCAATATGGTAGAGCTATCACGGCGCACGATGCGCAATATCCACCAGAACATCACCATCGCCCTTGGTCTCAAGGCTGTGTTTCTGGTGACGACTGTCGCTGGCATTACTGGACTATGGCCCGCGATCCTCGCGGACACGGGTGCGACCGTGTTGGTGACGGCGAACGCCATGCGCTTGCTTCGGAATAGCGGTCCCAAGTAAAGGGACCAGCGATCAGGTGTGACGCCACCAGCCGGTGCGGTTGATCGAGTAGATCGGCGCGTAGCGGGTGAAGCCGTCCACGTCCTTGACCGTCTTAAATTGGTTATCGAGGAATTTTGCGCCGTCAGCCGTGTAGACCACGAGGATGGCGTGCGGCAGGTTCTTCAAGGTGTCCTGGAGAATGACCATCCGCAATTTATCTTCGGAGACGCCCAGCTCTTTCAACGCTGCATACTTGGCGAGGACGTAGTCTTCGCAATCGCCGCCGACGCGCGTGAATTCGACCGGCATAGCCCAGTAATCGCTCGTGCCATAGTTATTCTTGTCTTCGATGTAGCGCACCTTGTTGTAATGCGTGTTGACGGCTTCGACCTTTGCCAGCAGGGGCGCATCTTTGAGCATGGCGAGCTCGCGCGGCAACGGGGCGGTCTTGTCATTCAGGCGCGCGACGGCGCGATTGAACTTGGTGAATGCACTGTTGTCTGCGCTACGCGCTTCGGCGGTCCCGAAAAGAGCGGGCGTTCTGATCGACTGGGTCAGGGCGTTGCCGGGGTGCAGCGAGACCGGTTGAACGTCCGTCTTGTGGCCGCTTTCCGGCGATGTCTGCAAAGAAGTCGCGGAAGCTGTTTGCGTGCCGCAGGGCATGAAGCAGAAGGCGAAAGAAAGGGCCGCCACATAGGCACCTTTTCTAAAACCGGCGAGGCTCAAACACGTCTTCATAACCCTGAGGATACGCGGCGTATTTTAGGATTTCGTGAAAATTAGACGGGATTTTATCTAATAGATCAGGCCGCGCGGTTTTCCCGCAGACGCCGCAGAAAACCGGGCATTCCCGACTTCACAAAGTCCTCGTCTGGATCGGTCAGCAGCGCATGGCGCAGCCGATCCAGCGGATAGGTCTGGAAACGCTGCGGCGTATTTAAGTCCCGGGCGGTCTGTACGGCGAATGATGAAGCCGCGATCTCGGCATACGCTGCGAGAGCCAGCATGACCGCGTCTTCGTCTTGGTATGAGGCAGTCTTCGTCATGAAGGCCCTCTCGACCGCGTCCCGCGCGCGCTGTACTGCGTCATCGTAGACGATTGTCGAGGGTTGGGCCTTGTACCAGTCCCAGAATCCTTCGCGGTCGTGTAGCCCCGCTGCACCATATAACTTGTAGTCCGATCGCCATCGGTCACTGGCCGATTCAAGCAATGTCATGGCTTCGTTCATGGCGCGCAGAGAACCCGCCATCGCGACACTCAAGCCCGCGATCTGCAACGCGGCTGGGATTGTTGGCGCAACAGCGAGCCCCGCTGTGAGCGAGAAGAAACGGCGGCGATCGATCGTTTGCAGGGACATACCTGTTCTCATGAGCCCCGTTTGCCGATCTCGCGCAGGCGGCGATACAGGGCCTCGACGGCTTCAGAAAAACTGCGATCGGGCGCAGATTCACATTGCTGTTTGAGAAAGGCAACCTGTGACGACAGCGGCATTTGTTCGGGCGACAGGTTGAGGCCTTCATCAATGCCCGTTGGGCGTGTCATGAGGATCGCGCTCATGAATCCTTGCGCCCACGCTATGTATTCCCGCTCCGCCCCTTTCAGCGCGGCAAGCTCCTCCGTGAACCGGGCGCAATCTGTCGCGCCCAGTCCAACGATTTTACCGACGGAAGGATCAGCCATCGCCGTTCCGGCCCACGCCCAAGCGGCGAAGGCCAGCAAGCAGCCCGCTATCATTCTCGTGCGGGACATATCGATCAGCGCGTGAAGCGGGCCTGACCGGATTTCCCGGCATCGGTTTTGAGCATCAACGTGATCGCTGCCTTGGCTGGAATGGCTTTCTTGGCCTGACCTTGCAGGGCGTTGTCGCCAGATGGCGAGAGCGCGACCGTTTCTCGCTCTGCGCCATTCACGATCAAGACGGAGCCTGAATACTGCTTGGTCGCGACCGGCTTGCTGTCTTCGTCGAGGATGTTGAATTTAACGGTGGTGCCATCCGCGACGAGTTCGGCGTGAACGCCCGCCACGTCTTCCATCGGTCCGCCGGCAGGACCTTTTGCGCCGTGCTTGTGCTGGGCCAAGGCCGGGGTCGTGAAGATCATGGCGGTCAGGATTGCGACTACGTATTTCATGCGTGTTCTCCCTTCGGTTCGCTGACAGGTTCGGTGGTCGGTTCGATGGATGGTGCGATGTCCCTTCGGAACAGCACATAGAGGGCTGGCAGGACCAGCAACGTAAGGATGGTCGAAGATATGATGCCGCCGATGACGACGGTGGCGAGTGGCCGCTGCACCTCGGCCCCTGCGCCGGTCGCAATCGCCATCGGCACAAAGCCGAGCGATGCCACGAGCGCGGTCATCAGCACCGGGCGAAGCCGCGTCAATGCGCCTTGCTCGACCGCGTCAAGAACGCCTTTGCCTTCCGCCCGCAGACGCTGAATGAAGCTGATGATGACCAGCCCGTTCAAAACCGCGACGCCGGACAGTGCGATGAACCCTATCCCTGCGCTGATCGACAACGGGATGCCGCGAAGCAACAGCGCGATGACGCCCCCGGTCAGGGCCAGCGGCACGCCGCTGAAGACCAAAGCCGCGTCGGCTGCGGAGCCAAGGCTCATGAACAACAGAATGGCAATCAGCAAAAGCGCGATCGGGACGACGATGGCGAGGCGTTGCGTAGCGGATACCAGCTGTTCGAATTGTCCTCCCCAGCCGATCCAGTAACCGCTCGGCAATCGCACGCGCTCGGTGACTTGGCTTTGCGCATCGCGGACGAACGACCCCAGATCGCGGTCGCGCACGTTTGCGCTGACGACGATGCGCCGCTTCCCGTTCTCGCGGCTAATCTGGTTGGGTCCCGGCGCGATTTCAATTTGGGCGACCGCTGATAGCGGCGTATAGCGAACCTGCGCCAGCGGCGACGTGGTCCATGCCGCCTTCGCTGCCGCAAGCGGTGCTTCCGGCAACGGTATGGGTATGTTCTTGATCGCCTCGATGTCGGATCGCTGGCTCTCTGGCAGGCGCACGACCAGATCGAAACGCCGGTCGCCCTCGAAGACGAGCCCTGCATTCTTTCCGCCGACCGCGACTTCCACGAGGGCTTGAACGTCAGCCGTGCTGATCCCGAGCCGGGAGAGCGCGGCGCGGTCAAGTTTCACCGTCAGGATCGGCAAGCCCTGCACCTGTTCGGTCTTCACGTCCGCCGCGCCCGGGATGCCTTGCATCACCGACTGGACCTGTCCTGCGACCTGAATCAACGTATCCAGATCGTCACCGAATATCTTGACGCCGACATCGCTCCTGATCCCGGAGATCAGCTCGTTGAAGCGAAGCTGGATCGGCTGCGAGAGTTCGTAGGTGCTGCCCGCGATTTCTTCGCTGGCTTTCTCGACTTCCATCACGACTTCCGCTTTCGGACGTTTCGGGTCCGGCCATTCACTGCGGGCTTTCAGCATCACGTACCCGTCCGAGATTGACGGCGGCATCGGATCGGTCGCGACCTCGGCAGTGCCGGTCCGTGCGAAGACTTCCTTCACTTCAGGAATTTTCAGCAGACGCCGTTCCAATGCGGCCTGCATTTCTACTGATTGCGTCAGGCTCGTGCCGGGCACGCGCAGGGCCTGAATGGCGATGTCGCCTTCATCAAGGCTCGGAATAAACTCCCCGCCCATGCGGGATGCGATCAGGCCGGTCAGGACAACGAGGACTGCCGCCGCCATCGCGACCAAGCCCCGGTTGCGTATGCTCAAGGCAAGGAGCGGAACATAAATCCTGCGCGCGCCGCGCATGAACCAGTTTTCATGCTCCGACACTTTGCCCGTCACCAGCAACGCGATGGCGGCCGGGACGAAGGTCATCGAGAGGACCGCTGCGGCGCCCAAAGCCATGATCACGGTCAAGGCCATGGGCGTGAACATCTTGCCCTCAACGCCTGTGAGCGTGAGAACCGGCAGATAGACGACACCGATGATCAGCGTCCCGAACAGGCTTGGCCCGATGACCTCGCGTGAACCGGCCAGAATGACCTTGAACCGCTCATCGCGGGATAGCAGCCGTCCGACCCTGTGCTGTTCGACCGCAAGGAGGCGCAGGCAGTTCTCGACGATGATGACGGCACCGTCGATGATGATGCCAAAGTCGATTGCACCCAGACTCATCAGGTTCGCGCTGACTTTGTTCTCAACCATGCCGGTGATGGTGACCAGCATGGCGATCGGGATAACCAGCGCAGTCGCAAAGGCGGCTTTGAAGTTGCCAAGGATCAGGAACAGGATGACGACGACGAGGATCGCGCCTTCAAGAAGATTTTTCTCGACTGTTGCAATGGTCGCTTCGACCAGATGCGTGCGATCATAGACCGTGCGCGCGATGACGCCTTCCGGAAGTGAACGCGCTATTTCCTTCAATCGCTCCGCGACACGCTGCGACACGGTCCGGCTGTTCTCGCCGATCAAGAGCATCGCCGTACCCAGAACGACTTCGTGACCGTTCAACGTGGCCGCGCCTGTGCGAAGCTCGTTGCCGATCCGCACATCAGCCACGTCGGAAATCCTGACCGGCACGCCGCTGCGCGAGCCGATGACGATGTCCTTGATGTCTTCGATCGTGGCGACCTGTCCCGGCGTCCTGACCAGATATTGTTCGCCGTTGCGCTCGATGTAGCCTGCGCCGATGTTCGC
>Ga0182736_1001274_pt1 | contig 26210 bp, 20 predicted proteins | sample eDN5th30CKraftBY_FD_128882 | JGI IMG/M metagenome (GOLD analysis project Ga0182736, IMG submission 128882) | Enriched backyard soil microbial communities from Emeryville, California, USA - eDNA 5th pass 30_C Kraft BY (version 2) (version 2) | ecosystem: Environmental > Terrestrial > Soil >...
CAAACTTCAAAAAGGCGCATTTGTCCCCTATAGTAGAATTGATGGTTACCATCGCTCATAAATTCTGAGTAATTCCATATTTTGATACGGCTGAGTTTGGCCATTTGTCCGAGGTCGATGGTAATCCACTGCGGATTTGGGTCTGCCGGCTCGGTCATCATCCGTTGCGATTGCAGGTTATAATGATCGCCATCCCACATCAAGGGTATTCCTCCAGTCACTTTCTGTATAGCGGCATCGCCATCGAGATGCAATTCTTTAAAATTTGATCTCGGCAACAGCTCCTCATAATAGGGCGTAATTTCATTAAAAACGGTGTCGGTGTAATTCAGGAATTTATCTCTAACAGTTACACCGAACTTTTGGGGCATGACTTCCAATCCGCGGGTAGTACGATCTATTTTTTTCTGGGATGAATAGATGAACGGTAAAAAAGGCGACCAGTTGCCCGTCGAGTCCAGCCGTACAATCTCCAAGGCTACATTCGCCTGATTTGGGTTTTCCGCTGTAATCCGTACACCCGAGAAGTCGGGCGATATCTTGAGACTTCTGTAAACTTCCCATATCGGATTTTCTTTCGGTTGCACTGTTACCATAACCGGGTCGGATGGCAGCTCACTCCGGTTCACGGTATAGACCTGAACTTCGTGCTCGTCTATATCGGCAAAACCGTCCAGTACCATGGAGTTGGTATAATAAGAGGCTTTGACCTCACGTGTAACACCCGGACGAATGTTGTATACCGCCTTTACGTAAAGCAGGTCCTGATCTTTCGGTAGGGTATAGGTAATCTTTACTTGACCAGCCTGATTGTCAACCGCAATATTAGTGACCTGCCCAGGAGGTGTAGTACTGCTTTCCAGTGGAGCCAATAGATCTTCCTTACAGGCACTGATACAATAGGTTGCCATGAGAAGGATGAGGTATATGATATTTTTTGTTTTCATAATTACAGTTATTTAAAATCTACCATCCCGGGTTTTGTACTAAGTTGGTGTTCACTGTCAGTTCAGCTATACGGATTGGCCAAAAATAATCACGTGGTGCTACAAATTTTTGTTGAAAAACAGTTCTGACCTGATAGTATGCAGCTGCATCTTTTTGGTTTACATCCCATCCCGTAATGGGTGCGTTTAATTCTTCTACAGCCTTTTTCCAACGTCTCAAATCCCAAAAGCGACTTCCTTCAAAAGCCATTTCAATGAGGCGCTCACGATGGATAATCTCGCGCATACCTTCCTTTGTAGTGGGCTTGGCCGGATTGGAAGAGTATTTGTTCCACGAATCTGTGACCGATTCCAGTCCGGCACGTTTCCGAATGAGATCTAGGTACTGGTGGACATCAGCAACAGGACCAGCGGCTTCATTCAATGCTTCGGCGTACATCAGATAGACGTCGGCCAGTCGGATTTGAGGCCAAGGATATTCCCTGATGGAAGAATTGGCAGCAAAAGTCGATTCCCAATTGACTACTTTTTTCGTGTAGTAGCCTGTTTCGGAGAAGAGGCCCATTACTGACCCAGAGCTGATTTGCCCCAATTTTGCTTTTACCGTATAAGCCTCGTAGTCTTTCCGTGCGGGGAGATCGGCGGTTAACCATTTTCCACCATCGAAGCCGATGCTGGCATAAAATCGATTTTCCCGGTCAAAATTCAGGCGGGCCGTCTCATAGCGCACTTCGAAGTTAACCCGCTCCTCAGGAGTAGCAATCCGTAGTTTTTTGAGATCGCTAAAATCCAAAAATTTATCCTCCTCAATAGGCACACCGTGCGAAGTATAAAACTGTTGTACGATCTTAAGGGGCGGTGCTAGTGATGCAAAAGCCGCGCTTGGGCCCATATCAGTGGTTAAGAGTGGCATACCTGCCCTTTGTAGGGTGTTTGCGCGACTGTTGGATAGTCCCCAGATCACTTCGTCGTTCCATCGTTCGGTTACTGCACCACGAATGCTCATCTGGATCATGGTCGTATCAGTCATCTCAAATTCTGGCGTAGTATAGTAGTACAATTTGTTTCCTGCTGTTTCAGCAGCCATAATTGCTTCCTTAGCGGCATCTGCAGCTTGTTGCCATTTTGCTGGATCATAAGTGGTATTAAACAATTTTTCACCATCCTTATTCATAAAATCTGCATAATCACCATTTCCATTAAATAACGGACTGGCAGCCATAAGTAGCAGCTGGGCTTTGACGGCTCTATTGATAGCCTTCGTTGCACGTCCCAGTTCATCGTTCTTATTGTATATAACCGGAGGGAGATTTTCATTTGATTCGTCTAACAGCGTACTAATGTATGCTACACATTCTTCTACCGGACGACGTTTAATGCGAACGTCTTCGGGAGATGAAGCAATTGGAAGGTTCTCCTTAATGAGCGGAATGGGCCCATACATCCGTAGTAAGTAAAAATGATAAAAGGCTTTCAAGAACTTTACCTCCGCTATCCACCGACTGCGTTTGTCTAATGGAAGATCTCTTACCTTATCTAAGTTTTCCACATTTTCCAAGAAAATGTTACAGTGCCGGAGCGCTTCAAAGAGATCTTTTCCTTCTCCCAAACCATCCCAATAATTTGCGGCTGGGTCGCTGGTATTTTGCTGGCTCCTTGCAATGGTTGCCCAAGTTGCCGCTTGGAAATATTGACGAAAGTCGGGTATCCATAATTCATCCCCCGCCAAAAGGCCTACATTACCGTAGGTTTCGCCGCCCTTCGGTAAGTAACTATAACAGGTAAAAAGGTATTTTTCAGCCTCCACAGTGCTTGCAAAGGCATGATCGATGGTAGCTACGTTGTCCGGAACCACATCTAAGGTATTGCTGCACGACGTATAGAAGCTTATTGCTCCTAAACCTAGTAATGTAGCAACCAACAAGTTCTTCATGGTTAATCGCTGTATTTCTTTCATGATGTTTTCCATTTAAATTCCAAAATTGATTCCGACGTTATATACCCGTTGAACAGGGTATCCCAGGCCGTTGCCCCCCATTTCCGGATCCCAGATTTTAAACTTGCTTGCCACGAATAGGTTGCTGGCATTCAAATAAAATCGGCAACGGGATAAACCCAATTTGCGTAATAATTTCCCATTAGCCGTATACCCAATTTCTACCGTTTTGAGCCTTAAGAAATTACCGCTACGGATCCACCAGGTAGATCGCTGGTTGTTATTGTTATTTTGAACATTGCTTAGCCGTGGCCAAAACGCATAGAGGTTTCGGTTGTCTTCCGACCAGTGATCTTCGGCAATGGCACTCAAGATGCCGTTTTGTCTACCCCCATTTACCACAAAAGGTGAAATTGCTATCAAATCTTGCGTGTCGGGATCTTGACCAATAAAGAAGGAAGATCGTGCAGACCCTTGAAAAAATGCGCTGATGTCAAAATCCTTATAGCCAAAACTACCACCAAAACCGAAAATGATTTCAGGGGTTGTGGGTAAGCCTATCGGTACTTTGTCGGCTTCGTTGATGACGCCATCGCCATTGACATCGCGGTACTTAATATCGCCTGCACCATATTCGGACTCCTTGCCCGATCCGAAAAACTGCGAAGGAGAATTGGCTACTTCATCGTCATCCACAAAAAGACGCTCTGCAATATAGCCCCATTCCTGCGTTACGGGATAACCTACATGCGAGCGGTACCATTCATTGCTTGGATATACCGGTTCATCGTACACGGTGGCTTCATTCGTAGCATAGGTAAAATTGGCTCGCAATTGTGTCCACGTGCGGTTCATAAATGCCTTGTTATAGTTCAAGGCTAAGTCAACTCCTTTCGACTCTGCCTTTCCGACATTGGCTGCCATCGCCGCTTGCAAACCCATAGTTCCCGGAACATAAGAACGGGTCATTAAAATATGATCTCTTTTCTGTTGATAAGCGTCTACGGTTAATTCGACGCCGAAGGCGGTCATATCTAATCCAAGATTTAGTTGCCGTGATTCTTCCCAGCCAATTTCTTCGTTGGCATAACGTGAAATAGAGACGCCTGGTCGGAAATAATCCCAATTGGTTCCAAACCAACTTCCATAAGAGTCATTGTTCAGGTTAACATCAGACATATAGAAAAAACGGGCGTTTTGATCACCAATGGCGTCGTTTCCTACCAGTCCGTATGAAGCCCTTAATTTTAGATTGGAAATTTTGGATTTAAGCGGCTTAAAGAAAGACTCATTGGAGATTACCCATCCTCCGGCTATCGACGGAAAAAAGCCCCAGCGATGACTATCAGCAAAACGTTCTGAGCCGTTATAACCGAAGTTAAATTCCATGAGGTAGCGTGAGTCGTAATTATAGGAGAAACGTCCGGAGACACCCAGGTTGCGTCGGGGTAACGAAGCTTCCAGACTTTCTTGGGTATTGTCTGCCAAGTGATAGTAGCTGATAATGGAATTTTGCATAATACCAATCAGCATTCCGGATACTTCATGTTTATCAAAATGCTGGGCATAGTTTACCGCTAATTCGCCATAGTATGTGTTATTCTGGTCTTTATCACCAGGAGTATAATCGAGATATTCGCGTCCGGTTGTACCTACTGAACTTGGTCCACCGTCGTTTAAGGCCGTTAGATAGGTTTCACCATCTGCCTGTGTCGCTCTATAGAAGAAAGGGTTATATTGCCGTTGTGAAGCGAAACGCGCATATCGCTGTACGTAGGCCATTCCCCGAGCCGAGAGGCCTGGCAATACGAAGTCAAAATTCTGCTTTACCTGAAACTGTGCATTGATATTGGATGAGCTATAACGTTGGTAACCTGAAACCATACTGGCGTAAGGGTTTGTATATAATGTGCCAGTTGTGCCGGTTACAATTTCGCTACCAAACATGGGGTGAGTGGTAAATGGCGATAACGATTCAGGATACATCACTGGAAAGGCTACTGGATTGGCTTTTACCACCGAATTGAAAATTTCCTGCCCACCGCCTATAGGACCGCTATAGTCGTCAAACTGTCCGTATACCCGTACAACAGCTTGGGTTGTTTTCGTTAGGTTTAAGGTATTATTTGCCCGTATTGAATAATTCCGTAGTTTAACATTGTTTTGGAAATTATTCATTTGATCATTTTTCAATACCCCATTGTCTACGTTATATGTACCGGCTATGTAATATTGCGCCACTTTACCACCTCCTGTAACGCTACCGTTAAAGCGTTGGTTAACGGTATAATCTTTAATCATCAGGTCCATCCAGTCGTTGTTTGGATAATAAAGTGGGTCGGCACCAGCCTTTGTGAAATCAATTTTAGCTTGCGAATAAGGAAGTCCCGATAAAGGGTCTCGCGTTAGAGCACCTTCGTTGGCTAACTCCATATAGGTAATGTTGTCTGCCATTTTGAAGTTACTTGTGTTGCTAGAGATGGAGTTTTCGGCACGGAAATCAAAAGATGTTTTTTCATCTCTACCGAGCTTGGTGTTTACCAGAATGACGCCATTGGCACCCCGCGCACCATATACTGCTGCTGCTGTAGCATCTTTTAGTACTGAAAAATCGGCTATATCGTCTGGTTGTAAGCGGGCTAAATCGTTATCCGAAGATTCAATCCCGTCGATTAAAATGAGCGGATTTACCTTTCCAGCACCGAACGATCCGAGACCCCGCACAAAGAACTGTGCATTGTCTCGTCCAGGCTCCCCGCTGCGTTGATACGAAATAATACCTGCAATGCGACCCGCCATCATGGTGGTTAAATTGCTGGTAGGACCTTTTAGTTCTTTCACATTGACGGTTGAAATGGCACTGACCAAGCTTTGCTTTTTCTGTTCACCAAATCCCACGATCACAATTTCATCCAAATCGGTTGATTCTGTCTGTAATGCAACGTTAATGATCTGCTTGTTTTCTGCAGTGATTTCTTGTTTTTTATATCCGAGGATAGAAAATATTAAAACCGCATTCGGGTTCGGTATGGTAATCGTGTATTCACCCTGTGCATTAGTTTGGGTTTTGTTCGTGGTACCTTTCACCGATATTACGGCTCCTTCGATAGGTTCTTCTGATGTGTAGTCGGTCACAATCCCTTTGATGGTGATCGATTGCGCAGATTCTCCGAACGCTGTTATGCCGTGCTTATTGGCAGATACACCCTTCTTAGCGGGGAATTGAAAAATCAATAGGCATAACAAGAAGATAAAAGTCGATTTTAAATTCATAAATATTATTTATAATTTGGTTAATCCTGATTGTTCTGGTGTTTATGGGCTTCGGGGTAATCTATGAGCTGTTCATACTGATTATCTGTTATAAATGGTTAATTCAATTGGTTAAAAATTCGTCACTTAAACGCTTTAGCATAATGAGCTTACATTTGAAAATAGTTTATGGATATTCCCCATACACAATGCCCGTTGTTTGAATAAACATTGATTATCCCTTACTGAATCGTTTTAGTTTCGGAGCATAATTAGTGATAGAGAAAACCTGCATGCACAAACTCCCATGCACTATATTAAATTTGTTGTTATCGATCATTCGGTTTATAATTGTCACAAATATAATTGGCGAACTAGTATGCGGCAACCCGCTCTGTTATGAGCTCTCCTGTACTGTCCTGATAGGTAGGCTTTAACTTAACTATTATGAACACCTTTGCTAATTAGATAAACAGCTACGGGCGTATATATACAGACCCTAACAAGCCTGCAGTACCTGTTTTAAAGTTATGAGTTGTGCGTGTTGAGTTGTTACGACTCAACTATCGCCGATTAAGCGTTACCGATTACTTAATATGTAGTTTATTAGCAGTCCTCCGTCTCATATCTAACATCTCATATCTCACATCTAAAAAATAGTCGTTTGCATTAACGACTATTTTTGTACTTTTGTTTTTTAATGGAAGTTCAGCTAATCGTACTTCGCGCTACACAAAAAAATATAGCCTTTCGGGTTGTATTACTGCAATTTTTCCAATTTTTTTTATTTACCTGTCGTTTCAATCAAAGAGACCTTTGTGATAAATCGAGTTATATAATTCCAAACCACTTCTTTTTGCATGGATAAAATAGTAATAAAATCAGCTACACTGGTGTTTCCAGGTCACGAAAAACATGGGGATAAGGTTGATGTATTTATTGAAAATGGTGTAATTAAAGCACTGAGCAATAATTACGATGCGCCAACTGATGAAGCGAAAGTCATAGATGGAAACCACCAATATCTGGCACCCGGATTTTTTGATCTGAATGCCAATTTTGGCGAACCGGGATTGGAAACTAAAGAAACCTTAGTAAGTGGCTGTGCAGCGGCCATGGCTGGCGGTTTCACCGGTGTGGCCATACAACCTAACACGCAGCCAGCATTGCATAGCCGAAGCGAGATAAGTGCAATAGTAAACGGAACAAAAAATAATCTGGTAAGCGTTTATCCAGTAGGCGCTGTCAGTAAAGGTAGAACAGGAAATGATCTTGCCGAGCTTTATGACATGAAGTTAGCCGGTGCCGTCGCTTTTTCTAATGGCAATAAAAGCATACAACAGGCAGGATTAATGAGCAGAGCACTGCTTTATAGTAAGGGCTTTAGTGGTTTGATTATGTCATTTGCCGAAGATTATTCTATTTCCAATAGTGCCAAAATGAATGAAGGTGAAGTAAGCACCTATCTGGGCATGAAAGGTAATCCCAACCTTGCCGAAGAACTCATGATCGCAAGAGATCTTGCCTTAGCCGTTTACCATGATGCACCCATTCATTTTAGTACCATCAGTACAGCAGGGGCTGTAGTTTTGGTTCGGGAAGCAAAGCAAGGCGGCGTACGGGTAACATGCGATGTAAGTGCCCATCATTTGGTACTTACAGATGATGCGGTACAAGGCTTTGATAGTAATTATAAAGTAAGTCCGCCGCTCAGAACAGCTGCCGATATAGACGCTTTGAAAGTTGGGTTACGCGATGGCACCATTGATGCTATTGTATCACAACATACCCCCCATGAAGTCGAATATAAAAAAGTAGAATTCGAAACCGCTAAGAATGGTATTATAGCCCTTCAAACAGTTTTACCGCTGTTATTACAAGCGGGTTTATCAGTAGATGAAATAGTAGAGAAATTAGCGATTAAGCCAAGAGAAATTTTGAAATTGCCCGTGCCTACCTGTGCTGTAGGGGCAGATGCAAATTTGGTGTTGTTTAATCCAACGGAAAGTTGGACATTTGATGCAAGTACAAATAAATCAAAATCGGGCAATAGTCCGTTTTATAACACCGCATTAATTGGTAAAGTTAATTTGGTGATCAATAATAACAAGTGCTATAATAGCTAAGATAAACGGGATGGATAAACATATTGAAAACACATTAGCAGCAGCTATTTCGGCCTATGAAAAAGCAGCTAACATAAGCGATACAGGCTTTTTAAAACAGCTGGAAGTTGTTTTTAGCCATGAAGCCGGCTACTTGCAAAAGGTTGATTTGCTTGACGAAGCTTTTGATGAGCAACCTCGCTATGAGGCGATAAGAGAAGTTATATTTGACCTCTTATTAATGAATTTCTTCGCTTCGGATGTAGAAAAACTTGAGGAAGATTATCTGGAATCAGAAGAGTGGGAGCATATTGAGGAGCAAACTGTTGATCGCGGTACCGAACTGCTCAATCTATTATTATACATCCGCGAATGTATTGACGATGAAATCGAACCTGCGTTAGACGATTTCTTAAAAGAGTTCTTATTGGTAGATGAAGATGAATTTCAGGATGAATACCGTATATATGAACCCATGCTAAGCAATCAGCTATTGGTAGATAGCAATTACCAAGAGATCAACAGGGTAGCTGCAGGGCTAAATGATGAGCAAGAACTGGCAGAGCTTTTTTATCCGATGATGAGTTTTTTTATGGAGAAAAAACCAACAGAAGCCCAATTTGCTGCTTATATAGAAGCAAGCAACGAAAAAGCATTCGATGCAGCCGTTTATGCAGTTGCGATAACATACAACCAAAACTAAATTAAGATGGACAATAATTTACTAAAAAAAGAAGGAGCAACATTAGGCCTTGCACTGGGTGTGCTGATGATTGTATTAACCATTTTACCGATGTATTACTATGTGTCCAGTCCGTCTTTCTGGATGGTAATTATAGGTCCGGTAATTACTGGATTTCTTATCCCCTTGATTTTGGCCATATTCTTTACGTTCAGGCTTAGAAATAACATTGGGGGATATTGGAGTTTTAGGCAGGCCGTTACCGGAATTTTCACCATGTTATTAGTGGCCGTTGTATTGTCATCTCTTGCCGGTTTTGTATTCGAACAATATGTAGCGCCCGATATGCGCGAACATTATATGCGTAATATCGAAAACAATACCATCACTTACATGGAGAATGCAGGTGTCGATGCCGAGCAAATAGACGCCCAGGTAGAGAAAATAGATCAGGAGATAGAAAAAGCGGGTGAGGCAAGTATAGGAACCACTTTACGTGGGCTAGGCATATTCATTATTGTCGTATTTGTAATATCGCTGCTATTTGGGGCATTATTTAAAAAGGAAAAACCTATCTTTCATCAGGTTATTGACGAAGGAGAGGTGCAACCTTAATATAAATCTAACGCCGTAAACTAGTCATTACAACATGGATATATCTATTGTTATACCTTTATATAATGAAGTAGAATCGTTGCCCGAATTACTCGCTTGGATAAGGCGCGTAACAAGCGAATATAACTTTAACTATGAGGTAGTTATGGTAGATGATGGAAGCACCGATGGTTCGTGGCAGCTTATCGAATCACTTAAGGCAGATTACCCGGAGATTTATGCGATAAAATTTAGGCGAAATTATGGCAAGTCTGCCGCGCTTAATGTTGGCTTTGCTGCCGCCTCGGGAGAGGTTATCATCACCATGGATGCCGACCTGCAGGACAGCCCGGATGAAATTCCCGGTTTATACTATCGGATTAAAGAAGAACAGCTTGATTTGATCTCGGGATATAAGCAAAAGCGACATGATCCTTTGAGCAAAACCCTGCCAACAAAATTATTCAATGCCGTTACCAGAAAAATGTCGGGCATTAATAACCTGCACGATTTTAACTGCGGCTTAAAAGCCTACCGAAAATATGTCATTAAAAATATAGAGGTTTATGGTGAGATGCACCGGTATATTCCTGTTTTGGCGAAATGGGCTGGCTTCACCAGGATAGATGAGCAGGTAGTGAAACATTATCCCCGTAAGTATGGCACCACTAAATTTGGTTTCAGTCGGTTTGTCAACGGCTTTTTAGACCTATTGTCTATTTTCTTCGTAGGTAAATTTAGTAAACGTCCTATGCATTTTTTTGGTAGTATGGGCGTTTTGAGTTTTTTTGGCGGCTTTGTTATTACCTTATGGCTTATTGCCGATAAGCTTATCAGCATCGCTAAAGGCACAGCCTATCGTAATGTTACCGATCAGCCTCTGTTCTACATTGCTTTGGTAGCGATAATTGTGGGTACACAATTGTTTTTAACCGGCTTTATTTCCGAGCTGGTATCGCGCAGTTCACACGATAAAAATAACTATCAAATAGAGAAAGTAATTTAAAGCTTGCTTCGGGTCTTCATTTTTAATTCACACCATGCTTTTTTTCTCGATCATTATCCCCCTTTATAACCGTCCGCAAGAGATCGATGAGCTGCTTTTTACGCTTGTTCAACAAGATTATAAGCACTTCGAAGTATTGGTTATTGAAGATGGTTCTACTACCGACGCAAGGGTAATAGTAGAACGTTATCAAGACAAATTAGATCTACATTACTTCTTTAAACCTAATGAAGGGCAGGGCTTCAGTCGTAATTTTGGTTTTGAACACGCAAAAGGCGATTACTTTGTGGTGTTCGATTCTGATTGTTTGATTCCGGCAAATTATCTGAAAACCGTAAACGATTATTTGGCCGCCCATTGGCTAGATGCCTATGGTGGGCCCGACGCGGCGCACACATCTTTTACGCCTGTACAAAAGGCTATTAGCTATGCCATGACCTCTCCGTTTACAACAGGCGGAATCCGCGGAAATAAGAAACATATTGGCCAGTTCCATCCGCGCAGCTTCAACATGGGCGTTGCTAGAAAGGTATGGGAGAAGGTAGGCGGCTATAAGTTAACCCGTTTAGGCGAGGATATCGAATATAGCATTCGTATCCATGAGGCAGGTTTCAAGATAGGGCTCATCCCAGATGCACTGGTGTACCATAAAAGGAGAACAGATTTTGTACAGTTTTATAAACAATTGCACTTCTTTGGCAGGGCCAGAATAAATATTTATAAGCACTTTCCGGCAGAGCTTAAGTTAGTTCATTTTTTTCCAGCCTGTTTTACCTTGTTTTTGTTTTTAACGGTTTTGCTAAACTTGCTGACTGGCCTGTTTATTTTGCCCGGATGGGCGTTAACGTCGTGTTGCAACTTCGTATTATCCGTATATGTGCTGCTGCTTTTCTTTCATGCATGGGTGCATACAGGTATCCTTAAAGTTGCTTTTCTGGGTGTAATAGCCTCTTTTATTCAACTAACGGCATATGGCTTAGGTTTTATGCAGGATTTTTGGCGGAAGGTCATTGTTGGTAGTAGAGTCGTTAAATAGTAGAGTAGTAGAGTAGGGAATTAGCCAATGAGATGATTAGCCAATGAAATGTGAGATACTGGATATTAGATGAGATGATTCTCCTTGTCATTGCGAGGAGGAACGACGTGGCAATCTCTAAAAGAACGTGATAAGTGATGAAACGGTAATTAGCCAACTAAGTAGTTGAAGTTGTTAAGTAGTTGACGTAGTGTGTTATGAGCGGAGGGTTTGGGCGTACTTATAACTTATCACTCATAGCTTTAAAACAGGTACTGATTACTGATTATGCGTTACTGATCACTTAAGGCATGTGCGTACTTAGTACGTATAACTTAAAACTTATAACTTCTTCCCCGCTATCCCAAAGCAACAATTTTTTCATTCAGATCTTCTATATTAAAAGGTTTAGCGATATAATCGTCGGCACCTGCCTCACGAGCTATGCGCTTACTTTCTCTACTCGCCGAAAACATAATAACGGGTATCTGAGATGTTTCTTGATTTTTTTTTAAGATCCGTACAATTTCATCACCCATTAATTGCGGCATCCAGATGTCAATAAGTAGTAGATCTGGTTTTTCTAAAGAAATTCTAGGTAAGAGAAGTGCACTATTAGGTTCTAATGCTACCTGATAACCATAACTTTCCAATAATAAACCCGTAATATCCAAAATACCTTCGTCATCATCACATATCATAATTTTCTTTATCATGGCTGTTGTATTTAAGTGGTAATGTAAAACTAAATGTTGCACCTTCCCCAACGGTGCTCTCTACCCAAAGTGTTCCCCCATGTTTTTTAATAATTTGATTACTTATATATAGCCCTATGCCTATTCCAGGGTATTGTTTTTGCACTTCATCTACTCTAAAAAAGCTTTCAAAAATCTTTTTTTGGTATTGAAAATCTACACCTAATCCATAATCCATGATAGAAACCTTAATGAAGTCGCTCAATCTAGCTAAATAAATGTTGATATTACCTTCCTTAGGCGAAAATTTTATTGAATTTTTTAATAGCTGTAGCATGACCTGTTCTAAGCGTGATTTATCGCCCACATAATGATTGCTTGCAAAACCACTAACTGAGATAGTGCATTCCGGATACCTTTTGCGCAGCTTCTGTACAACCTTTGCAATCATAGCGTCTAAATCAAAAGCCTGTCTTGAAAGCTCTATTTTTCCGGTTTTTATTTTAGAAGCATCTAACAGATCAGTAATTAGATTTTCCAGTCTATCTACATAGATCTTTGTTTTATTTAAGGTGTTTTTTAACTGTTCATCGGTATCGGGTGCAAGCATACGTTGTACCAGCTGCAGACTTGCAGTGACGGTAGTTAAGGGTGTTTTGAGCTCATGGCTGGCAACACTTAGAAAGTCGTCTTTTCTGCGTTCTACCTCACGAATTTCCGTAATATCATGAATTGCCAATATAATGTTATGGCGCCCCTCGTGAACATAGAAGTTGGCATCAAAACTTAGTATTTTATTTCCGATACGGGTTGGAATATCTTCTAGTAGATAGTTTTGTACGTTTTTCTTTTTTATGGTAAGGTGTTCCATTAAGCTTCTAAGGCCCATCATATCCCATCTGCCATTATCGATTTCGAAAAACTTCTTATTTATTATTTCGTCTTCGGCGATATGAAAGGTTTTTAAAAAAGCGGGATTCACCTTAGTAATCGTTAAATCCTCTGCTAGAATCAGTACGCTGTCTTTTATGGTTTCTAAGAGTTTAACAAGAAAGTTGTCGTCAGCCAACACCGTGTTTTGTTGTTCGGCCAAGTGTTTTTCAACCTTTAATTTTTCAATCCGTAGCTGCTGGTCGGCAAGTTTTAAACGGGTAATATCATTTTGTATCCCGATGTAATAGTTAATTTTTCCTGTTTCATCTTTCACTGGGCAAAGGCGTAGCTCATTCCAGAATAAGGTGCCATCCTTTTTGTAGTTTTTTATCTCCAGGTTACATGTTTTGCCGGCATGGAGTGCCTTTTTTATCGTTTCTCTTTGTTCTTCATTGTTGTCATTTCCCTGTAGGAAGCGGCAGTTATGGCCAATTACTTCACTACGGGTATATCCAGAAAGTTCTTCAAACGCTTTATTACAGTAAACAATAGGACTATCGGGTTGCAGGCAATCCGTAACGACTACACCGGCCTTGGTGGCATCCAAGGCGTTGAGCAGTACGTTCAGTTCGTTATTATGAGCGCGAGCCGAAAATGAAAAGTTATTATCGTCAATTTGCTTCATATATTTTATTTACCCTAATGTCTTCTTAAGATAGGCGAATATTCTTGTCTAATAAAATAGTCATCCACTGTCTATTTTTATTTATTTATAATGGTACAAACTTCAAACCAAAATAAGCGCAAGTGCTTAACAAAAGGTGAAAAACTAAAGAATTAAAAAAAAACAAAAATATGATAAATCGATTTTTTGCTAAAAATCAATGATTTAAGCGCATATTGTGCCTGTCTATGTTCACTAAACAGAAAAATGGTAGCACATTTGCTAATGAGGGTATACTGATACCGACCTTCGTATCGTTATATTAGATACAATAAATTAGCTAGGTTGGATACTAAAAAATTTATTCCAATGAAGAGTATTCTTTGTATTGATGACGACGCAGATTTCGCCACTATGGTTGCCGATGTACTGCAGTCGGAAGGATATCATGTTAAAATAGATACAGGTAAAAATATGCATAATATTTTAAAGGCCGGTAATTATGGTTTGGTGTTGTTGGATGAACGCTTAATGTGGATGTGGGGGAGCGATCTATGTTTGGAATTAAAGCAAGATCCAGTTACAAAACATATACCTGTAGCTATGGTTTCTGCAGCCGATGATATTGCTAAGATCAAAGAACGCTGTGGTGCCGACGCTTATATTAAGAAACCCTTTGAGCTTAATTCTTTTTTGATGCTGGTAAATCAACTTTATCTTTACAAAGACGAAGATATAAGTTGTGAGTTGTGAATGCGCTTAACCCTTTGCTCAAGTTTTACCGGCCTACCGCAGGCAGACTTAATACTTAATACTTATCACTTATTACTTAATACTGATTACTTTTTCATTTAAATGGACGGACAATATAGAAAAGACATCTCGCCTGGCCTTGAAGTTGGCATCATCTTAAAAAAAGACCAACGATCGGGCAATATTACTTATGGATATGTTAAAGATATCCTCACCTCCTCAAGCTTCCACTCCAGGGGCATCAAGGTACGTTTAACCGACGGTCAGATCGGGCGGGTTACGGAGATTTTGGAGTAACAACACCGCATTTCCATTTCCGATTTTTATTTAGTGTAAGCAGAAAGGCGTTTGGTGTAAGCTGGAAGCCTTTCTGTGTAAAATTCTTGTTGGATTGCAATTTATTCTTTATTCTTACGGACTCGCATTTTTATGCTGAGTATTACCTATCTATCAAAAACATGCCTTCATTAAAAGGAAATCTGCGTTGCGGGCTTCTTAGCTAGCTGGTATAGCTGCTTGAGCTATAAAGACAAGGGCCACGTTGTTCGTTTTATTTTAACGAATTTATAACGACGGCTTAAAACTGGAATGTAAAACGAAGCACTTTGTGCTTAAAAAAACAAATTGAATGAGAAAATAATATATACAACCCTAAATACTAAAACAATGAACAAAAAATCAACCTTTAACCGAAAGCTAAAAGCTTTCTCTTTGACCGAAGTATTGGTCGTACTCGTTATCATCGGCATCCTGGTGCTGTTGGCCTTACCTAACCTGATGCCCCTTATTACACGTGCCAAAAGTACCGAAGCCAAAGTACAGCTGGAACATGTTTACACCCTGGAGAAAAACCATTTTTTTGAACGCTCCAAATACAGTACAGATTTAACAGACGTGGGTTTTGAGCAGGAAAAACTCAGCACAGATGGTGGGCAGGCCAATTACCGTATTGAGGTAATAGATGTCAGCACAACTACCTTTCTGGCAAGAGCCACGGCCGTAGTCGATTTCAATGGAAACGGTACGTTTAACGTATGGGAAATCGACCAGGATAAGAACCTAAAGGAAGTAGTGAAAGACTAATTTTTCCGGCTTATGCTTATCTGTATCACCGTGATGCTATTGCTCACGCTATGCGCTATGGCCTGGCAGGACTTTGCCGGCAGGGCCATCCATTGGTTTTTATTTCCGCTATTGTGCGCTTTGCTGCTGGCTAGCAGTATGTTAACCAAGCACTTCGAGATCAGCTTTGTACTGATCAATGGAGGCATTGCCTTTAGTGTACTGGGGCTTCTGCACCTTTATATCCATATTACCAAAGGCCACGGACTCATGAGCGGAGAGCGGGTCTTTGGCTGGGGCGATGTGCTTTTCTTTGCAACGCTCACCCTGGCCTTTTCACCTGTTAATTTTGTTACCTTTTATGTGGGCAGTTTAATCGGCACAATTCTTTTGTTTTTGCTTATCCGCCTGTTCGGTGTTCCTATCCGGTACATTCCTTTAGCGGGTATGCAGGCGCTGCTGCTGGCGTTGGTCACGGTCTGCGATCTAGATAAAGCCAATGCCAATTTATATAACGATACCCCAATTCTAAACCTCATAAGCTATGCAATCTTCACCATTTAACGATGTGCTTATACTCCAAAGCAAAGATATACAGCTGCTCACTACAGAGCAGGCCTGGCATTACCGGGTAATTCCCAAAATAATGGACGAATCCGTTACCTATTATACCGATAGGCAAAGCGGTAGGGAGGCCATTGCCGAAGAACTGGAAATGCTGATAGGACTGCCTGCAAGCATGCAGCACATTGACGGTCCTACGCTGAACCATTATCTCCATAAGTATTACCTTCGGGAAGAGCAGTTTGCACAGGCGTTACCCAAAGAAAGCGCCTATACAGGAAGCTCGGATGATTTCCTGACCGATCTTATTGCAGAGGCACGGAAATTAAAAAGCAGCGATATCCATCTCGAGGTCTACGAAGGCCGTTGTAGGGTACGTATTCGGATAGACGGCCAGATGATCGAGCGTTATAACCTCGAAAAAACGGAATATCCGGCGGTGGTGAATAAGATCAAGATACTTTCCGGACTGGATATTGCAGAGAAACGCCTGCCGCAAGATGGGCGTATAAATTTTATTCACGGCGATCTGAAATTTGATATTCGGGTTTCTATACTGCCAACGTTGCATGGCGAAAAAGTGGTGTTGCGCTTGTTGAGCAATGATGCTACCAATATAGACCTTCGGCAGCTAGGTTTTTCTTCACAGGATCTAACCAATTACCTGGAAGGGGTGAAGCGGCCCAATGGCATGGTGCTGATCAGCGGTCCCACAGGCTCGGGTAAAACCACCACGCTCTATGCTACATTAAAGTTGCTAAACCTCGACACCCGGAATATTCTGACCATTGAAGACCCCATAGAATATACCCTGGAAGGTATTAATCAGGTGCAACTGCGGGAAAACATCGGGTTAACCTTTGGGGCGGCATTGCGCACTTTTTTAAGGCAGGATCCCGATATCATTATGGTAGGCGAGATCCGCGATACCGATACCGCGGCTATGGCCATCCGCTTAGCCCTAACCGGGCATCTCGTGCTTTCCACCATCCATACCAACTCGGCCTGGGGTACGGTATCCCGTTTGATCGATATGGGCGTGCCGGCCTTTCTGCTGGCAAACACGCTCAACACCTCCGTGGCCCAGCGGTTGCTACGGGTGCTCTGCCCGGCCTGTAAGCAGCAGCAGGTTTTTGATACGGGGCTTTACCCACAGCAGTTCAGGCCTTTCTATGCGGTAGAGACACATTATGTGGCCAAAGGCTGCGATCATTGTTTCCATACCGGTTATAAAGGCCGAAAGGCCGTTTATGAAATTATCCCGATAGACCGCGCGCTTTCCGAAAACATTAAAAATAATATACACGACGTCAGTGATGCGCTGGCACAGCGAAAACTGAAAACATTGGCCGAAAATGCATTTGAACTGTTTGCTGCCGGCGAAACAACCCTAGAAGAAATCTATCCTTTACTCTTTAACTTTTAAGCCTTGGGAACCCTATCATTATACCAAAAAAAGACAATAGGTCTTTATCGCTGCCTTTATCTTATTGCAGCGCTGCTTGTCATTGCCAAGCCCAACGCAGCTCTGGCCCAACAGCCCGATCGCCTGCAGCGGTATGAGCAGCGTTTACGGGATCTCGCCGTACTGTCGCCGGGTCTCGCAGAAAAAGTAACACTCTCTGTGGCCGGAGCAAGTATTCAGGAGTTCCTGCGGGCGCTGGCGGAGGCCTCGAATACCAATATCAATGTAGACCCCAACCTGCAACTGCGGGTTTATAACAATTTCCAGTCTGAAACCCCCATTAATATCCTGCTGTTCATTGCCAAGGAGTATAAACTTGATCTTGGCTTTACCGGAAGTATTATTTCTGTAAATGCGCTCGATCCAAATAGTGTGAGGCAGCCCGCTAGGCCGGTAAATGCTTCCTTTGATTCCAATGCCCGCACGCTTAGCCTCTCCCTGGAAAACGATAGCCTGGTGGTAGTGGCCCGTAGCATTACCCAGTTAACGGGTGTCAATGTTATCGTAACCAACGAGCTGCAGGGTAAGCAGGTGAGCTTATTTGTGCAGGGCATGGAGCTTGGGGCTGCCTTACGGCAATTGGCCTTCAGTAACCAGATCAAGCTTTCAGAAACTTCCGGGGGCACCTTTGTATACCTGCCTTTGGGCGCGAATGAAGAGAATTTTATCAATGGCCAGGCAGAACTCAGTACCCGGCGGCTACCTATCCAGCAAAATCCGCCTGACGGAAATCCGCAGTTCTTTTTGGATGCCGTTGACAACGGTTCCGGGACTAAATTGTTCAGCCTCGAAGCGCAGAACACCCCGATAGACCAGATTATCAAAAATGCGGCCGCCCAGGTAGAAGCCAATTATTTCCTGTTCAGTGGGCTACAGGGCAATGCCACGGCCAAGTTGAATAATGTCAATTTCGATCAGCTACTTACCTCGCTGTTACGCGGTACGGCTTATACGGCCAAGAAAGATAATGGTATCTATCTTATTGGCGAACGACGTTTGGAAGGACTACGCGAACTAAAGGCAGTGCAGCTAGAACACCGTTCGATCGATACGGTGCAGACCATGATTCCGGCCGAATGGAAACAGGGTGTGGAGATCAAGGAATTTCGCGAACAGAACACGCTCCTATTGGCCGGCTCTTCACCACAGGTAAACGAGATCGCGAGCTTGATCAAGCAGTTGGATGTGCTGGTGCCCATGATCCTGATCGAGGTAAATATGCTCGATGTGCGCAAGGGGCATACCGTAAGTACGGGTATTACCATGGGCGTGTCGGACAGTGTGCGCACAGGCGGTGCGTTGCTCGCTGCCGATGGCACCAATTTTACTTTCGGTGCCCGTTCCATAAACGATTTTCTTTCGCGGATCGGTACGGGTACGTTTAATTTAGGGAGGGTAACGCCTAATTTTTATGTGAACCTAAGGGCACTGGAGCAGAACAACAATGTAGAAATGCGTTCGGTGCCAAAATTATCTACGTTGAATGGGCATGCCGCTACGCTAAGTATTGGTAATAAACGATACTACAGCATCTCTACCCAGAGCCAGTTAGGTACCCTAACGCCGCAAAACATTATAACACAGCAATATCAGTCGGTAGAAGCCAATACAACCATCAAGATTAAACCTATTGTTTCCGGTGATGAACAGGTGACCCTGAATATTACGGTAGACATTTCCGATTTCACGCAGGATACGCCATTAGATCAGCCACCGCCCACTTCCACCAGTAAGTTTGAATCCATTATCCGTATCCGCAATGAGGAGACTGTTGTATTGGGCGGCATTGAGCGCTATGAAACCGCTGAAACCGGTGGAGGCGTCCCGGTATTGTCGCGCATCCCCGTATTGAAATGGCTTTTTAGCAGTAAAACCAAATCCAGGAGTAAAGTGGTTTCGGTGGTATTTATTAAACCTACGATTATTTATCAATAAGTAAAAAGTAAAAATTCAAAAGTAAAAAGTTCTAATCTGCCAGCGGGCGGACAGGCTCACAACTAAAAAAGTCTTGATACTTATGTCTTACTACTAAATACTAACTACCAAATACTACAGTCAACATGCTAAAAACATACCTACAGTCTTATCTGCGACACATTCCGCTCCTTGCGGGGGTTGAGGCTACTTTTACCGAAGGAGAGCCGGCCCTGCAGCTGGTCATCCTGAAGCAAAAGGGCAATACGGTAGAGGTCATTCGTCGCGAAGCGGGCATTGCTACGGTCGGAAAACTGCTGAGCTTTCTACCCAAAGATGTTCCGATAGTACTTACGCTGAATGGGAAGGGACTTATCCATCGCTTTGTGGAGCAGGAGGGACTGAAAGAAGGGGCAGATCTGCTTCGGCATGTGTTGCCAAATGCCAAAAAGCAGGATTTTTATCTGCAATGTTATAGGCAGCAACATACCGCTATCCTTTCGGTTATCCGCAGGGAACGCCTGGAAGAGCTGATGAACTTCTTCAGTCCATTAAGCGATCGGATTTTGTCAATAAGCTTGGGGCCTTTTAACCTAATCCCCCTTCTGCCGGCCTTACATAAAGAACCAGCTGAATGGTTAATTCTCGGGCACCATCGGTTCGGTATAGCCAAGGGCGAGTTCATAAGCTACCAATGGGAAGAAGAATTACACAGCAATACCATCATCTGCATCGGTCAGGAAGAAATGAACGAGCAATTTATCGTGGCCTTTAGCCTCGGATTTTTAGTGATGAGCGGGTTGCCTTTAATAACACTTCCATTGGCAGGGAAGCAGGATAGTCTAGCAGAAAAACAGCAGCAATGGCTGTTCAAACGTTCGGCAACGCTCTTAGGGGCGTTCTTTCTGATGGTTTTATTGCTCAATACCTATTATTTTATGCATTATAGTGGTCTTTTGGCGGCAACACCCACTACTGATGAGGCGGCACTAACCAAAGAGATCGCCCAGCTCAGCGAGGTATTGAAAGGGCAGGAGCGATTGGTCGAAATCATCCATTATGTAGACCGTACCGGTAAAGCGCCTTTAAGTTACATGGCCGATCAGCTGGGCGCATCTGTGCCAAAAGCCATTAGTTTGGATGAACTTCATTTTTTTCCAAAAGACGAGGCGATCAGCAGAAAAGAACGTAAGCCCGTTTACCAGGCCGGTGTAGTGCATATTATCGGTAGTACCACCAATCTCGGCACACTGAACCATTGGGTAAAGACCCTTGGGCTGCTGGATGCCGTGCACGATGTCAGCCTGGTGAATTATACTTACGACGAAAAGTCCGAACGCGGCGTATTTAACCTCAACCTAATCTTACAGCCATGAAAACATTTTTTAACCGGTATACCTGGAAGCAGAAAAATAAGGGACTCTGGTGGGGAGCTCTGGTGTTTTTATTTATCGTTTATCAGGCCAGTATCAAGGAAACTTTAGCTGTGCGCGAAGCATATCAGCAGGCCGAACAAAGCTTGGCAGAAAGCGGGCAACAGGAGCAGGAGCTTAACCGGCTTAAGGCACGCGCTGCTAAGCTTAGGCTTGGGCGGAACGGGCAGGCAGAAGGGGCGGGGAACCTGAAGGTAAACATGCTTGCGCTGGTGTCCGCAGCAGCAGAGGAAAACGGTATAGCCATAAAAGATGTGCCCGCTACACAAACGATAAAAGCAAACGGCTTGGAGGTGCATTATGATGCCTATTGCCTGCTGGGGAGTTATGATAAGCTATTGCAATGCTGGTACGAACTCGAAAAAGGAGAAGAATTAAACCTGGTAAACGTGGCTTTTAAAAAAGAGCTTAATGTGCAGACCAGGCAGCCAGAACTGAAGATGTATTTAACAACGGCTTATGTCGGAGAAATCAAAAATTAAAAAGTAGTAAGTTATAAGTCAACTTAAAACGTAGAACCTATAACTTAAAACGTATCACTTAGAACTTAAAACTCAATATAATGCTTAAAACAATGTTATATCTCTTATTCGCCAGCGTCTTGTTCACGTTGAGTAGCTGTGAGGAGTTCTTGGAAGAAGACATTTCCGATCGCGAAGTTACCTTGCTCTCTCCGGGAGATCAGGCGGAGATTCCTACCTACACGCTAACTTTCCTATGGGAGCCAATGGAAGATGCACTCGAGTACCGCTTGCAGGTAGTAACACCAGATTTTACATCGGTAAGTCTGTATCAGGCTGATACGGTGGTTAACACCAATAAATTCACCTTAAGTCTAGCGCCGGGAGAATACCAATGGCGGGTAAGGGGCTTAAATGGGAGCAGTGAAAGTAAATATAGCACCCAGTCCTTTGTTATTTACGAATCCGATCTCAGCAAGCAGGTGGTGGTACAAGCTGCTCCCGCCGATCAGTTGCTCACTGCAAGTACTACTTTAACCTTCCGTTGGCAAAATCTATACGGTGTGGGTACCTATCGTTTACAGGTTACTACCAACGATTTTCAGGAGGAAGATCAGTTACTTTACAATGAGCTGGTCAATAATACCAGCACTAACTTCACTATTCCCGAGGAAGATCAATATCAATGGCGGGTGCGTGCCGAAACCGACACATCGCAATCCCTGTGGTCGGCCGTACGCACCTTCACCTACGATAAAACCCCTCCAGCTGCACCTGTTTTAACCACTCCTGCTAACAATGCATCGGTTGCCCGTCCGGTAACACTGCGCTGGGAAGCGGTGAGCGATGCGGAGAAGTACCAGCTATACGTCTATAAAAGCGATTCCGTTACCCTATATAACCAAAGCTATCCATTAAACCTAAGCGGTACCAGCCATAGTTTTACCGAAGGTACTCTCGGGGAGCGGCTGATATGGCGGTTAAAAGCAAGCGATAAAGCCGGTAATGTCAGTGCTTTTTCGGGGTATAGGAGTTTTGTGATTAGTAAATGAAGATGTTAGGTGCTAGATATGAGATATGAGATATGAGATATGAGATGTGAGATGTGAGACGGGAGAGATGAATTGCGTTTGTACGTTATGCAAGAAGCTTTCTGCTTTGAGCTTTTTGCTTTACACTTTGAGAAATATGAAAAAAAAATTAACCATACCATTGTTACTGCTTGTATTGCTGATCTGGGGCTGGATTTTCTATAAGGTTATTCACGCCACGGATGATGCCCTGCCCTTGCCAATCGTCGAGACCAAGGCAGTAAAGAAAGCAATGGTGTATACAGCAGCCGACAGCGTCGTGAACTATCAGCCTAAGGGCGGTTACCGTGATCCATTTTTGGCTGATGAGCTTGTAATGGCAGAAGAACCGGTAGAAGTTCTCCAAACGGTAGAAAATGTGGAGTCACCACCAGAAGAGGTTTACATTGATTGGTCGGTCATCAAATACCTAGGGGAGGTGAGCAATGCAAGTGCTACCAAGAAAGTGGTGCTATTGGGTATTAACGAGAAAGACATCATGCTCAAAGAAGGCCAAACTCAGGAAGGAATAACGCTTTTACAAAATGCGGCAAGCTATATTAAAATAAGGTATCAGGAGAAAGAAAATACAATACTTAAGGAAGTGATGAGTGTTGAGTGATAAATTATGAGTTGCATTAGCTTGAGCTAAATAGGTAAGCACAAGCTTAAAGCTTGTCAATAAAACAGCATAAAAAATGAAGAAAATACTATTACCATTAATCCTATTAATATCGCTATCGCCTTTAGCGTATGCCCAAAAAGAGTTACGGGAAGCATTACCTTTTAAAAATAAAGTAACCCTGAAAAAGGCGGATGGCACTTTCCAGGTGGCCGAACTAGGCTATCAGGAAAAAGTAGCGCAGGCCGATCCCGAAAAAACCTATTACTGGTACAAGCGCGATAGCATCCGGCATACGCAGGGAGCTTATAAAGGGCGCTTGCTCCATGGTGTTTACCAGGAGCTTTATGCCAATAAAAGCCTGAAAATATTAGGGGCTTTTTATAAGGGGATGAAGCGGGGGGAATGGCGTTATCTCGATCCTGGCGGTAAGTTAAGGCGAACATCTACCTGGCATTTAGGGGAAGAAAATGGAAAATACCGTTTGTATAATGAGCAAGGTAAATTAAAAGAGAAAGGGATGCTTTATAAAGGACGGAGGGAAGGAATTGTGGTGCATTATACGCCGCAAGATAGTATCAAAAAGACATTTACCCGGTATAAACATGATCAAGTATCAAACGAGAGCGTCCGGTGGTTCAGTAAAATAGTTGTTGGTATTTCTCAAGTACTCCAATAATAGAACAAAGATTTACTAAACTTTTAAATAGGTAAAAGATGAAAAATGATATTTATACGATTATTTGCAAGAATCTTATACGCGTTAGAATTCTGAATAGATACTCTCAGCAGCAAATTGCCGAAGTTCTCTCCATTACCCAACCTTCTTATAATTGCATAGAAGCAGGAAAAACCAAAATAAAGGTTAGTCAACTTCACTTATTGGCAAAGTTCTATAAAATAGCTGTTGATGAGGTTTTTTTGGAAAATCCGAATTTTACAAATGATTACGTGTTACTGAGAAATGAAAACGACGACCTTCACAGACAAATAGCTTTTGAAAAAGGAATCCGTGAAATTCTTATGCTAAGAAACAAAGAGCTAGAGGAAAGGATAGCTCAAAGAGACGATAAAATAGAAGCTGGAAGAAAACGGAATTTGGATACATAATACACATACACCTAAATAGCGGGAAAAAGATCAAAAGATAAATTTAAAGTGTACGCTACATTTAAAAAGTGGAGAATAAGGAAATAATAATAATTATAGATACCGTCTATAATTATTATAGCTTAAGAGTTAAATAGCAAGGGTTGACGAGATTAAATTTGTTCATGATTATGAAGGGGAACTTTCCCGCCTAAACATTAATAACTTTAATTATGAATGGAAGAAGAAAAGAACTGATGTTAGCTGTTATAATAAGCATAGCATCGTATTGTTTGGTACACGGTCAAATACCATCGCCCCCTAGTAATTTACAAAGTCCGAATGTAGCTTCTTTGGGCCTCTACGGAAATTATCCGGTGTCGTATTTTACAGGTCTTCCACAGATCAGTATTCCGCTTTATAATGTGAAGAGTGGCAATTTGAGTGTTCCTATCACTCTTAATTATCATGCAGCAGGAATACGGCCAGATGAACACCCCGGCTGGGTAGGCATGGGATGGAACTTGGAATCCGGAGGGGTTATATCGAGAACCGTTAACGATATGCCTGATGACTACAATAATCCCAATAATCCTTTTGGTAGTAACGCTGGTTTTTATTTTAATTATAATGTTCTCAATACATCAAATTGGAATCAGATCGTTTATATGCACAGTGTCACCAGTGGAGAATTGATGTACAAAGATACTGAACCGGATGAGTTTTCATTTTCATTACCCAGTGGTACCAATGGAAAGTTTTATCGGACCCATACAGGCGATTGGAAAGTGAGATGCGAAAAGCCTGTTAAGGTTTCCTTTAACAATACCTTTCTGAATGTTCCATATACACCTCCGTACACTACTGAAATTTTTCCAAGTTTTAGTGGGTTTACTATTACTGATGAAAACGGTGTTCAATATGTCTTTGGTGGCGTTATCAATGCGATTGAGTACAGCATACCACTATTTAACCAAAACGAAGGCGTTTGGATTGCCAATAGCTGGTATCTGACAAAGATCATCCACCCACATGGTGATGAAATAAGCTTCCAGTATACACGGGATTCCTTTATTGACCAGATGTTTATCTCGGTAAACAATGACTTAGGTACGAGAACAGTCAGCTCGGGAGGTTCTAATCCAGTATGTTATAGCGACGGTCACAGAGATTTAGGAGCGTCTTATTTTGGAACTTTAATTTCACCTGTTTACCTGACCACCATTATAAATGGAAAAGAACAAATTAATTTCCAAAGGTCGAATACAACCGAATTACGCTACGCGCAATCCCTGTATGATTGGCAATATTCACAATGGCAAATATATACGTCCTCTCGTTATTACAGTCTTTTGCCGTTTTTGGAAGACCATGATTGGAGTACCTATCCGACATGCTTAGACAAGTTACAATGGAAGCAACTGGATCAGATACGCATAGAAGTCGACGGCACGTTACAAAAAGCGTTTGATTTTGGATATAGTAGTAGCAACAGTCAACGCCTGACTTTATTGTCTCTAACGGAGAGGGGAAAAGATAATGGATTATTGAAGCCATATGCATTTACTTACAATACCAGTCAGACATTGCCGGCATATCTGGCGAATAAAAACGATCACTGGGGTTTTTACAATGGTACCTATGCTGATATAAGCAACCAGGGTACATACTATAACACTTATTATAATTACCGCAATCCGAATGCTAGTTACTTGCAAGCTGGTACAATAAGCAGAATTATCTATCCAACCGGAGGTGTTACAGACTTTACCTTCGAGCCGCATTATTATCGTAAGCAGCTTCAGGGGCAACGAGAGCTAGTGCCAGTTACCTTGTCGTCCAATACATTAGCGGGCGGGTTACGTATACGCAAAATCAGTAGTTATGATCCTGAGCATTCCGAGCAGAAAGTGGAAAAGGAATATTTCTATGTAGAAGGTTACACTAACGCGGCAAATGTTTCATCCTTGCAGTCGAGCGGTATCCTTGGTGGACAGATTAAATATTA